>PVML01017520.1_pt1 | contig 192953 bp, 164 predicted proteins | sample 1853371 | NCBI WGS metagenome assembly PVML01 (sample SAMN08533508, study PRJNA380276) | Human gut metagenome, whole genome shotgun sequencing project. | isolation source: participant 1, chromium library | host: Homo sapiens | collected 2017
ATGTTTGGAAGAGTATTTGAAAATCCCCATCCCCATATATACCCTCCTATAAGTGCAGACCATTCTGTTTGGCTTCCAAATTTTTTGCTTTGAATTTTTAATATATTTAGTTTAATGGTATATAGTGTTCGCAACATATAAATGCTTACTAACAGTGTATTATTCTGAACTGTATATAAATTATTGGCAAACCAATTGGTAAATAGACATAGACTATATCCATTTTCCATTAATTTTTGTCCTGTATAATTGCTTTGTTCATTCGTATTGCTTGATGTAGGAATGTTCATAATATCACATATAATTGCATTTACTGTATTAAACATTTGTCCTGCGCTCAAATACTCAATATTTTGAATATTTGACTTATATTTCCATGTAAGCCCATTTTCTAATTCTTTAATATAATAATTATAAAACAACTCAATATTTTCCAAATATTCCTGTTCAGTTACTGCATCTTTCATTTCAGAAAGCATAGTAATCCAATTAATCATTGCGCGCATATTATCCGGTAACAAATATGAAACATTTCCTTCTGTTTCAAGAAAATACATTCCTGTTTTTTTTCTTATAAGTTGCAAAATTGCTTCTACAAGGGATTTATTCTCTGATGAGTTCCATATTAATTTACCTGTATATTGATCCTTATACTCAACATATATATTCTGAATAGCTTGAATTCTTGGCAAATATATCCTTCTTTTTAGAGGGATCAACTTACTAATATATTTTTCTGACATAGAACGTATTTCACTGGTAGTTTCTGTTCTTAATCTATCCGTACTTTTAAAAAGGTTAGGAAAATCAGATAAGTTCTTTTCTTCTACACACAATGTTAATTGCTCAATTCGAACACTCATAAGTATTACTACATTAGGAATTATTAAGTACTTTCTAATTTGCTCCGACATTTTATATGCATTTGAACTGCATAAATCTAAGTCATCTATAGCAATTACTAGTACAGCATTAAATAAATAACTAGTCAAATATCATGTATGGTGCTATACTTATAATATCAACGGAAATGAGGTATCAGTATGGCACACGCACAATCTATTACACTTACAAATGAAGAAGTTTTGTACCTTCAGTCACTCACTCGTCAGCGTACAATTCAAGCGCAGGTAGTTGACCGCGCTAAAATGCTTCTTTATAAAGCACAGGGAGCATCGAATAGCGATATTGCTGAACGTTTAGATGTAAATATAAACACCGTTAAACTCTGTCTTTCCAAGTTCAGGGAAGGCGGTGTACAGCGTGCTCTGTTCGATGACAAACGCAAAGGACGACCTGTTGAAATCACAGATGACGCTATTGCATGGATCATCAGCATTGCTTGCCAGCGTCCTGCCGATCTTGGCTACGCACAGGAACTTTGGACTTTAAAAAATCTTCATCAGTACATCCAAAATCACGCAGAAGAGGCTGGATATTCAAGGCTTACAACTATCACAAAACCAATGGTACAGAAGATACTGAACCAATCCGAAATTAAGCCGTTCAAAATCAAGTATTACTGTGAAAAACGGGATCCTGATTTTGAAACTAAGATGCATGATGTCCTTGTTGTTTACAAACAGGTTGAAATGCAGTTTGACGAAAACGGAGACATCATAGTTTCAACTGATAGTCCAATGATTCATACCATTTCCTGCGATGAAAAGCCGGGAATACAGGCTATTGCAACAACAAGTGATGACCTCCGTCCGACGGAAGGAAACGGCTGTGTATATCGTGACTATGAATATAAACGCCTTGGCACAATGTCTTTAATTGCCGGAATTGATCTTCTCACAGGAATAGCTATTCCTGTTGTAAGTGAAACTCACAAAAGTTCCGATTTCATCTGTCTTCTGAAGAAACTTGATGAAATGTATCCGGAAGGGGATGTTATCAGGATTATCTGTGACAACCATTCTGCACACAAATCAAAGGAAGTGCAGAATTATCTGGCTACAAAGCCAGAAGGACGTTACGTATTTGTGTTTACACCAAAGCATGCATCCTGGCTCAACCTGATTGAATGTTTCTTCAGCAAAATGACAAAACAGATGTTGAAAGGAATACGAGTCAAATCAAAGCAGGAACTGGCGGACAGAATCTATCAATATTTCGATGAAATCAATAAAGAGCCTGTGGTATTTCATTGGACATATAAACTTGATGAAATATCCGAAGAAGAAGCTAACCCCAATATGGCCAGTTAATTATTATTCAATCTACTAGTTGCCCATTTCCTGTCTCAACACCTTCAACATACCTTAAATATAATGATATAAGCTTAATAAGCTCCTTTTTTATCTGTGTACTTTCTCCTAATTTAGATAGCTTTCCTATATTTCCTTCATAATCATACTCATCATCCAATATTTTTTCTTGGTTTGCAATTAAAGAGACATATCTATATACTTTTTGAAACTGATCTAAAATTTGATCTCTTTCTCTCATACTCGTATAATCATCATTCTCTTTACTGGCTTTTTCACTATATCTTTTATATAGATGTGCCAATATAACATCAAGAATATTATGTACTTCATCAAACATACCGGGATCAACTATTATTGGACTAGAAAATGTGATATTATTAAATAGCTCATTTTCTACATAAGATTCACAATTGTTTTTATGATTTGCAATTGCATTTGCGAAAGAAAAAGTCGCACTACTTTTCCCTTCACCTCGCTCCCCGCAAAATGCTATAATATTGTTTTCATAATCATTAAATTTAGAAATTACATTATCCTGTTTTCCATCCTGCCTTGACGATGTAACTATTTCATATAATATTGAAGTTGCTTTACAATATTCTTTCCAGAATATATTATCTTCAGTTATCTCAGGATATATCTTTATTTTAAATTCTTGCCCTCTAATAATCTCAAACTTTTTCATTTTATAAACTCTTCCTTTTCAAAAATGTTAAATATGCTATATTTCGTCTATTTTATCCACTTCATCTTCTTTCACAATAACTACCTTCTTATTTTTTTCTTCAAATTTCCATAAGTAAATCCAGTGGTTTTTTATTGCATAACCATTGTATTTTTCTTCATTCTTTTCGGTATTAAAATGTACTATAAAATTCTTAGATGATTTTCCAAACCACCTTTTTCTTATTTCATATTTGAACTGCAAAATATCCCCTTCATCTATCAAATGTTTTTCTCCATTTTGCCCTTTATACTCTATTTTATTACTATATCGGACTATATTATCTGTTGTCTTATAATTTTCTTTTGTTGTGTTTATGAAAATATATCCGTATGCTTCCTCATAATGTGTCCATATATACAAATATTCAATAAAAGTAGTTATAACCCATAAAAAAAACGAAAAATCTAATGCACTATTTTCGTCAATTTTCCAAAAACTCGGTTTATAAAAATTAAATGCTATTATAATCATTAATAATGTTATACACAGGTATTTACTATATCTAATTTGCCAACAAACCGTAAAATGGTTAAGATCTATTTTACAAATATATATTGCCAAAGCAGCTGTGTGAAAAATAATTGCTCCCAAAAGAATATTTATATTTTTATATCTGTAATAAATTGCCAATTCTATTCCAACGCCAATTAACATTACAATTATTATGTAACAACTTATATTGTAAATCCAACTATGTTTTTTAAGAATTTTATTTGCTATTAATAATAAAATAGCCATTACAAGTACATAGATAATTATATAGATAATTTTTTGCTGTGCTATATTTATGCAAAATACAATATTTTCTACTACTCCTAAATATATCCCTAAGAAAAATGGAAACATAAGCAAGCCCATAGAATAATATTTAATTATTTTAAAAAAACACCCCAAATGTTTTTCTCCATCTATTCTCTTAACTAAAATTTTTTTATCTGTTCTCTTAACTATTTTATCAATTACCCACTCTATATTTTGGAAATGGGATATACTACTTAATATCCACGGCACAATACTTACAAATATTATGCGTAATATATTTTCATCGCCAATCCCATCTATCACTACATTTAATAATTCATTGCGCATTTTATATTTCTCCTTGTATGATAATCAAGAAATTCATTATCCGTTCATTTCCTTTTACACAAAAAGCACCTATCAATCTTCTGACTGACTCGGTGCTTTTCCATACGTCTTTATTATTTTATTTTCTTAATGTTTTTAATTCTTCCGGCTTTTTAGGCTGGTGATAGATGTATGCACATCTTGTGTTGGCTGCCACTACTGCAAGTGAGAAAGCCAAAGACGTAATGGTCTGAAAAATAAACTGGCAATTTCTAATTTTCTTCAAAGTCTTCACCCCTTTATAAAATTTTATGTATTTATAATAATTCAGCGTGAAGCATTTGAATTAGTGTTGATGAAATTACTGGTTTATATGTAATTTTTGCAGACATTATTTAGCATACATAAATACAGTTACTTTAAATATAGATTCTTTTTTCTCGATTTCTACCGTTCCATGATATTTTTCTACAGTATACCGAACTGATTCCAGTCCTATACCATGCTCTGCTTTATCCGATTTTGTTGTCAGATATCTATCATGATCATAATTAATAAATTTATCATTACATGCATTTTCTATGACAATTAGGATGCAGCCTTTATTATATTGGATCTGTGTCTTCATCCATTTTTCAGAATTCTCCACTTTTGATGCTGCCTCTATTGCATTGTCCAACAAATTTCCCAGAATAACACATAAGTCACCCCGTTCAAAAGGCAGCTCCGGTATAACTGATACCTCATACTCCGCCTTTATCTTATTCTGTATCGTCTCTGCATGTTTATAACTTAATAATGCATCTATACAGATATTTCCGCTATGTACAACTTCCTGACGGTATATCTGATTCTGATCCAGTAGCTCCTGTATCTTACTTTGTGCCAAATCATAGTCTTTTGCTTCTATATCAGTAAACAATGCCAATAAATACTGTTTCAGATCATGTCTTAACCTTGCAGTCTCCTGATAAGCCTGTTCTCTTGTATTAGCCTGCTGCTCACAGATCTTTAATTGTTGCTCGTATATTAACAGCCTTCTGTCATCCAGCATTTGCTTTCCCAGCCTGTTATACACATCGAAAATCATATAATTAACCCAAATCAATAAAACTGTTGACGTGAAAAAGAATACACTTCTATCGCTGCCAACAGTTATCATAAATGAATTATGGATTATAAATATTGTTACAACAGGAACTGTAAATAAACTCAGCCAGTATTTGAATGGCAGATTAGCCATATAATCCGCTTTTGTATATCTGCTCATTATAAGCAGTAGAATATACATAACAATCTTGGAAATAATAACTCCTACTATAAATCCATTCTCTTGTAGTGCAACTCCAGTCAATGTCAATGCATAATTTGTGGCTACCTCTACTAACATCCATACTACGTATAATGTTCCAGCCAGAAATACCGCAAGCTTGAACTCCACATCGTATGTCAATTTGCATATTAGAAAAGCCAACAGAATATTTATTATCAATATAGCCAACGGATGACTGGCATTGTATATCATGATTATTATTTGAAAAACGACATACAAAAGCCACACAGCCCATCTTGTTTTATGTGGATTTCTTCTCTTCCAGCAAAATACCTGGAAATAAAGTCTTACTATTTCAGTTCCAAAGGCAACCATCAATATATTTATAATCTGATCATATATCATTGCTTATATTCTCCACCTATCTCTCCAGAAATAGCTTTCTCTGTATCTCCTTTTGACGTTTTTCGCTGATTGAAAGTTCATCTTTATTCTCCAGAATGACTGCATCATGCTGTACCGTGTTGATATACGTACTGTTTACCAGATAAGACTGATGAATCCGAATGAATGTACATGACTTGGATTCCAACTCCTTTTCAACCTTATCCAGTTGACCATAAAATATATTGTTTTCCTGATTTCCATTTGTATGTATACATATTTTTCTATTGTTGCTTTCAAAATACATAATATCGTTAATATTTATTTTATGATGAATTTTCTTATAGGAATATGTATAATACTCATTTCTATTTTCCAGTTTCTTATACGCACTCATAAAGTATTTTCTAAACAGATCCACGTCATTGATTGGCTTTCTCAGGAACCGGAACGGTTCCGTTTCAATCATGGATTCACAGTATGTCTCATAATTGGAAATATAAATAATTAAAGACGATATTTCCATTTCTCTTAATTTCTTTGCAACATCCAAGCCCTTCATCAGAGGCATTTCAACATCTAAATAAATCAGATCATATACTTCCCCACTCTCAACACTTTGCATAAAAGATTTTCCATCAAAGAAAATACGGCTTTGTACCTGTATATGTTGTTTAGTCTCAATCTGCCTAATATATTCTTCAATTTGAGAAGTTGTTGTCATGTCATCATCACATATTGCTATTTGTATCATTCGTATTGCTCCCTATCTATTGATATTTACATTATATAATACCTTTTTCCTATGTGAGACTCATATTCTTAAAAGGGCAGATACTAAGCAATATATTAATTTTTACATATAACTTCTTATTTTCAACTTCTTTAACTTTTTAATTATATATCGCATTATAATTACCTGCGTAAGCTTTATTCAGAAAGGCAAGCTATGGAAAATCTTTGTCGTGCATTATCAAATTATTTATTATCCCACAATTATATCAGTAAAGAGCAATACAACATATACAGCTATGGCATACAAATGATGTTTGAACATGGCTTGTCTATTCTGGTAAGCATTATCGTTATTGCACTCTTCAAGATGCCTCTTGAAGGATGTCTCTTCTTTGCCATATTCATTCCATTACGATCTTATCTTGGTGGTCTTCATCTTAAAACTTACAAATCATGTTTTCTTTTATCTCTTATGACGTTATTATGTATTCTTATACTTGTTAGATTATTTACCCCTGCTCCATGGATATCCTTTATAATACTTGCGCTGTCCATTGGAGTAATTCTTTTTCAGGTTTATAAAGACTATAGGCATGCTCCTGAAGACAGTTTTCCCAAGCAGGTATGTATTCTGCTTGGGCTCATTATTGTAATCAGTGGCATCATGTATCTTACAGATCATACTTCTGCACTCTTTGTTATTTCATGTACTACAACATTAATCGCTGTTTCAAAATTTGCAGAACACTTTTATACAATTATTGAATAAAATCTAACGATTACCACATATAAAATTTTCAGAAAGGAACATTATAAAATTATTATGCAAAAGTTAAATTTAGGCACTCGTGTAGAAATGTTTTCAATATGTGCTTCTATAGAATATGACTTAAAAAATTGTAACTATTCAGAGCCAATGTCACTTAGTTAAGCTTATTACAAATTAATGGATTTGTGTGCTTTTATCGTGAAAAGGATGTGGTAAACAAAAAAAGAATAAAACAGTCTTCGTTTAAAAAAGAACATATAAATATCAGGCATGACTTTAAGACAGACTTTCGTCTGTCTCTAAAATAGTGTATACTAGATTTGGCAGCTACTCCAGGTTATACAAAACGGTAAGAGAAGCTTGCTGGTTTTTGGACTCTATGCTGGCGGGCATAGTTCCTATTAGGCCTGATAGGTAGGATATACTTACTTATCAGGCTTTCTGCATTTGATGGTGCGACTCCTCTTAGAAAATCAAAACAGATTTTCATTGCGAGAGAAAAATTGACTTGGTACTCATGTTTGCGATTTCTACTTTTTACCGGAACATGTAAAATAATTATGGAACAGAAATTGTACAAAATGAGCCTGCTCCACAGTTCAAATGCAACATACTCTGTTTTTTTAGAGTGTAAATTAGTGGCTCCAATGGTATGCTTTAAGTCGCGAAAAGAAGTTTCAATGCCCCAGCGGAGATTGTAACAGTATTTTATATCGTCCGGTGTAAAGTCTTCTTCGGAAAGTGTAGTGATGATATTTTCAAAAACACCATCGGACACTTCAACGCGGACGATTCTTAGTTTAAGCAGATATTCATCGGAAATATCAGCCGGATTAAGATAGTCGAAAACTATGTTTTTACAAATATAGCGGTATTGTGATTCTTTTTCGGGATGTTTATGTTTCTTTTTTGATTGTGTTCTGGTCAGAATCAGTTCTATGGTTGTATCCAGTTTGTCAGGAAGAGTCTCGACTCCAAGAAAACGCTGTACATTCAAATCCTTGGCACGAATCAAAAAATCAACGTTATTTTCGATTGCATGGGCAAAAACGTTGTAACTGGAAAATCCTCTGTCAGCAATGAAAATGGGGGATCCCCCATAGGCATACCGATCCATAAGATTGCAGATAGCCTGAAACTCATTTTTAAGGCGCCCAGGCTGAACTTCTAAATCAAGATACCGCTTAGAACATAGCTCATATAAAGAGATGGTATGAACCATATTAAAACCGGATACAGATTTGCCATTAGGCTCGTGGAAGGTGTCTGGATCGTCAGGATTTCTGGCAATGTTAAATTCAGACCCATCACACGCAATCAGATAGTATTTTCCGCGAAATTTTTCTAAGGGGAATTTAAGGTTAAATTCCTTGAGAAGGTGACGGAATGCAGAAACGGAAAGTTTGGAACGTTGTTGATAAAAAGCAGAGTTCGTAGGAACTGAGGAATCATACTCAAAAAATTTGAGAAGTTCATGATTTAAACTTCCGCTTTCCATGGAAATGATCAGATGCATCATTTTCTTAAAATCAAGTTTGCGTTTGCGTATAAAATCTTTATCTGGATTTTTTACAAAAGAAGAAAGTGAGTGGGACATCTCATCAATAATGTCCCAAAGTGTAGTTTTGACAATTTCAGGAAATGTCATAGGTAAACCTCCTTGAATTAGAATGAAATATAGTTCTAATTCAAGGGCCGCTCTCGTTACCTTAAAAAATATCAGTAACGAGAGCGGCCGCACATTTTGATTGATGTGTCAACTATAATTTATAAATTTTTGTTAGAGGTTTACCTCATAGTGAACCAATAAGCTTAACTAAGTGACATTGATTCAGAGCCCAATGTCATTTAGTTAGTGATAAAGTAGGAAACTTTCACGGAAATAAAGCATTAGTCACGTTCCTGTAGTCGCAATCCAGTTGTAATCAGAAGGATTTCTTGCTATTTATGGTACGGCAAAAAGACAGATTGTGCATCTGTCTCTTAAAGAGTTATAATGATACTGATGTTTATGCAGCCCGATATATGAAATATCGTGGTTTCCGAAAATGGGCTGTTTGAAGCCTTGGGTATTGGCGGTCATTCCGGATAGGGATCAATTCCCTTTGCAATAAAGACATCACATCATATTTGTCTTTCTCCGTGGCCAGACGGAGAAAGACTCTGCAGATATGTGCAGCTATTGTAAAATTGACTTTATACGCATGTTTCGTATTGTGTGTTTCTAATACTGTACAATTTATCATAGTTTCCGTGATGTTATAGGCGATTAGTTTTGCCCATATCTCCTGTTCAATATACTGTGGTTTATAGGAATGGAAATTGCCCAGACCAATCGTGTATTTCAGCTTTCTAAAAGAGGATTCGATCCCCCATCTGGCATAGTACAACTTTTTGATGCGTTCCGGTGGAAATTCATCACGTGGCAGATTCGTAATGATGCATTCACAGGCTGACTCGCTGAGAGGAAATCTTATAATCCGAAATGCAAGCCCATAGGTGTCAGAACTGCCATAAGCGACATAATCAAACGTAGACGCCCAATCCACAAACCGTCTGTATGTGCCGGGATTGACCGGGATTTTCCTGGAATGGCTTCGGACCAGGGTAACTTTGACATCAATATCAAAAGCTTCTTCTTCTGGGAAGTCAAAATTACCAACCAGACCTTTGGAGTGGATATCTTTGGTACGGAACAGAAAGAACTGATTTTGTTCCAGCACATGTGCCATATTGTTGTAAGAACAATAGCCACGGTCACCAATATAAATGTTTTTTCTTCCTTCGATGACTTCATGGCGGTCAACCATGCCGCAGAAAGCGCTGAATTCATTTTTACAATGGACAGGTTGAATCAGGGCATCCGTATAAGTGTGTGTTGTAAGATCATAAAAAGCATTCAAATGCATGCTGTAGACCCCCCTGATAGAATTTCCCGGTGAGCAGTAATAGTCAGCGGACGAGAAACATGGTGTGCTGAAATAAGTACAGGTCGAACCATCAGCAGCGAGAAAACGGTATTTATCATCACTTAAAGTATTGGGAACCAATGCCATGACAGATGAATTAAAATGCCTGAACACAGCTTCCATGGCATCTGGTTTTAGCTTTTGACGTTGCTGGTTAAGCGCAGAAGAAGTGGGCAGGGAAGAATCGTCCAGTCCCCAAAAGTCCAGCATTTCAACTTTTGTGGATGAAGACCCCTGTGAAACGAGAAAAGAGATAAGTTTTTGGGCTGAGAGCTTTCGGTTTCTTTGGAAATCAATATCCGGATGAACGGAATAATCTGAAATACCAGAACAAATATGTTCAACAGACGATTGAAACAGATCTTTGATTTTTTGATGGATCATAATGGTGTGCCTCCTTGAAAAAGTGATATATTACTAATTCAAGGGCCGCTCTCGTTACCTTTAAAAACAATTAATAACGAGAGCGGCCGCACATTTTAGTGTATTTGTCAACCATTTTATAAAAAATGGTTAGACCCCTAATTAGAAATCTAACCATTTTAGATACATAACACTAACTAAATGACATTGATTCAGAGCCATATAAGCAAAAAGAAAGCATCGAAGATGCGGTTTTGCGCATGTGGTTCTGAATAGTTACCGTGAATTATACAATTCAATTTATTCTAACTTATCAACAGTCAAAGATGAAGCCAGTGAAATTAAATCTGAAAATGAAGGTGTAGTGGTAAAGATAAAAGATACATATGGTTTTATATCAAATGCAAAGCATACCAATAAAAATGCTCTGTTCTTTTCAAAAAATAATGCATATGAGGGTATCAGTGTAGGTGACCGAGTATCATTTAAACTCTATTTAACACCCAAAGGAATTGGTGCTAAAAATATAACAAAATTAAAGAAAAATGACCTATAAAAGTTGATCTTTTAAGCGTAGCAGCTTTAATGACTGCTACGCTATTTTTATGTGGGTAGAGAGTAGATAGCCTGTATTCAACAAGACTCATCATATATAAATATCAAATCTATTTCATTACAATATCCGCATATTTATTAGCTGTTTTGTCCCACGAAAAACGTTCTACATTATGATATCCTTTAACAATAAGCTCCTGTTGCTTATTTGCATCATTCTGCAATTTCTCCAATGCATCTGCTACCTCATCTGGTTCACACGGATCTACCAGTATGGCTGCATCCCCTACTACTTCCGGCAACGAACTCATTTTTGAACATACCACCGGTATCCCGAGTTGCATCGCTTCTACAGGTGGGAAGCCAAACCCCTCTATCAAAGGCAAAAAGAGGAATATCTTCGCTTCCGCGATCATTCTATGCATTTCTTCATTGGACTCAATATACTGATAACATTTTATGTTCTCCTTTGCCTGCGGTTCAAGTGCATATTGTTCTACATCTCCAATACCTATGATCCTAAGCTGTAACGGATGTTCACACTGTTTAAAATAAACCTCATAAGCCTCTATGATCCCCTTAGCATTCTTATGTGGCAATTTAGATGTCACAGCAATGATATAATTACTCTTATCTACACATTCGGGTAATTCAGTAATCTTATTATAACCATTATAAATTACGGAAATCTTGGACTTCGGCACCTTTACACGATTCAATATATCCTTGCAGGAAGCCTCCGAAATCGTGATCACTCTGTCACAGGACCGGATAGAAGCCTTTAACCTCCACATAATGTAGAAGTTTTCCAATCGATTAAAATACCCTTTATAGTGCTCATCATAGTAAAAAGGAATCATATCATGTACAACAATATATTCCTTTGTCATTTTTAATATAGGTGCATATCCACGTGGATGGATCATCTTATCAGCATGATATTTTCTGGCTGCAAATGAAACCTCAAATAATTCCCACCATATACACCTGAGTTTATTTAACGGATCATGCTCTATGCACACAAATTCCACCCCTGGTATATTGAATTCCTGTTCATTATAAGCGTTACCTAGAACTACTATTTTGCACTGTTTTATTTCACTGTCTTTGGTTCTTTCCTTCTCTTCTACCAGATTTCTTACCATATTAAGAGCCAGATTATAAATACCAATGCTCTTACCTGCTCCACGCACTAATTTAAAACAATCTACTACTAATGTCATTCTCTAATCCTCATAATCGCATAATTTCACTACCCATATGCCATTTAATTTCTGAATCGACCCCTGTGCAGGATAATCCGGCATCTCCTTAAACTCCGTTGTCTGAGCTATTTTTTCTTTATCTCCTTCTGACAGATCCGCCATATCAAATCCAACATAATGGCGGATAAAGTTATCCCTTGCCCCTGATGTCATCAACCCGTTTTCCAGGGCAACACCGGAAAGTTCACGCAATGACTCAGAATCCATAACATCAAATTCTACCACACTTGGATTTTCTTTATAATAGAAATTTCCCACGAAAGTAACATCATCGCCATTCTGATAGTTATCCTGTGCCTCTACACTTGCAATGATCCGGTTAAAATAATTATTTACCCTGCTTACTGCAATATCCATTCTTAAATAAGCTTTATTGGTGACCAGATAGTCCGCATAACAGCTTATAAACACTACCACTGCTGTTACTATAACAAGACCATAACGGCTATATTCTGTCCACTTTTTCAATCCTATGCCACTGTTCTGCTCCCATTCTGCCATGCAGATATCTGCCATTGCAAGTACAAGCACATAAATTAATGTATATCCATAAAACATAAGCATAGAATAATCTACTTCCGGGGCCATAAAATAAATGAATGCGACTGCCAGTGGCATAAACCCACAAAGTATGATACACAATGTCAATTCCATCCATTTACGATAAAGCCGTTTCTTCCACACCAAATATGCAAACAATGCAACCGCCAGAATACATACCAGGATATTCATAGTCTGAGATGTCTTTGTAACAAATGCAAATGGCTTCCACAAAAAGTACTCAAGGAAACGTTTATAACATCTTCCGATTAATGTTGGAACCTGTGATATTTCAATCCGTCCCATATTTCCTACCCCACCATATGACTCATTATCCAGATTGGGATATATAACATGTGACAGCAGCATATATACAACGACTGCCCCAACCAGAATCCCTACACACAGAAACCCGCTCCTGATTACTTTATCTGCTTTTTTCCCTTTTATAAGATCCACTATCATGCCGGCAAGCATTAACCCGATTGCGATACTGATATAACTCTGATAAGTTCCCAACACACATATCAGCATAATTGTGGCAGGCATCCAGCCATATTTGTACTTTCGCAGTAAATATACCGCTGCACATGTCATCATAATTGCAATTCCTGATGTATGTGCCATAAACATAAAAGTCATTGTACTGACCACACTTGGAAATGTCACCATGACCACCGGAACCAATATTGCCCCTGTAGTGCTCTTTACCTGTACAATCTCCAGAACAAAACACGCTGCAATTGCCAAAAACACAACGAAGAGGAATCCATGTACTGCCGGAATACTATATTTTCCTCCCAGCGGATGAATATACTTCAAAAACCATCTGCCCAGATAATCCCCGCTTCCGGGTGCTCCTATATTATTAAGATCATCCCAGTTCGGTAATTTATGTGTAAACATATAGAAATGTGTGAGCCACCCGATCAACAGACCGGATATCAGGCATATCCTCGTATGTCTTGGCATTTTACGATTCCATTTTTCCAAAATATCAAATTTCATTTACTTGTCCTCTTCTATCAATATAGCCTTTCGTCACCTGACTCCCTGTTTTCATTATACCACAGCAATGCAACAAGCAATGGAATCATGCACATTGTTGGCATCGCATACCGAATGCAGGTATTCACAGGTGAAATCATGCACACTAATAAATTGGTTACCGCAGGTATTGTCATAACCGCCATCTTATATTTTCTCCACACCACTGCATATATAAACGCGAATATAACACACCACGCATAGAAACCACAACGATACAACATTCCGATACCCGGAACATATTCCAGTTTACTAACCTGTTCCAGCAGGAATCTGGCGCGTGCCAATCCCTCTATCTGGCTTGCATCTGACATACTTCTGGTAAACATGTATCTTTCTTCTTCATAGAACCCAAGTCCCTCTTTATATGTTCCCTCATCCGGATAATAATATCCATAGGAACATTCAAAGAAAGCCTCCACATATGTTAATGGATGTTTCATGAACTGTTGGAACCATACTCTGAAGTAGTCCTTCTTTAAACCTGCAAAATAACTTCCTGTTGGATCATCTGTACTGCCTTCCTGTTTTCTCAGACAATTCTTTACCCAGTCTGCCAGATGAGGTTCATATGCTTTCCGGAGTTCCTCATAATCAAACAACTTATCCAGTACTTCCCGTTCCTCTGGTGTAACATCCCCTGAATGCTCCTGTACATATTTCGCTGTCTGCTGAAACATAATGCAGTAGGTATCCACTTTATCTTCCAGACTGATCACCCCTGCTGCCGGATATACTACCTGATTCAATAATGTCGATATTACCAATGCTACTATTACAATCGCCGTTGTACACCATTTTTTACCTTTTGGAGACATTAAAATGATAAAAGGCGCCATAAATAACAATACAAATACACCATTATTACGGATCTGCATCATAAGAATGGCATAAATTATCATTCCGATCATATTTCTTTTCTTTGCAAAGAATTCATCTTTAAAATACAGACACTTTGCTGCTTCTACCCCAAACAGCAGAGTAAACTGCCAGTACATGGAATCTTTGATCACCGTAACATCAAATATACTCCAGACCGTAAACAGTGCAAAATATAACAGAGTACCCCAACGCATCCAGTACGGGCTTTTTAATTTATGTAATAAAATACACAGTTGTGAAACAGCCCAGGTCGATAAAGCTGTCTGAATCAACGGAATCATGAACATCCCCAGGTTCGCACATCCCCATTTCTGAGAATACCACGCAATTGCACCATAGAAAAAGCTGCACAATGGAGGATGATGATTGGTAAAAATCTCTATTCCATAGAAGTTACTGATCTGAGCTCCCCCATCCCATGACATACTGCAAGGGAAAAAAGCTATCAAATACGGAAGTCTGCATAGAAAAACAAATATAAATACACTTATCATTATATGCTCATCAAATATCCACTCCGTTATCTTACCCGAAGCTTCATCACTCTCTCTTCTAACAGCCCTGGTAAGCCACTGTGTACAAAAAGAAAGCAAAAAGTAAAAGAACCATAAATATCCCGGAAACATAATAACTGCCAAAAAAGGATATTTCAGATCTGCATGAGCATTCTGTGACTTTCCAATGATCATGCAGACAGAAAAAAGTAAAGCTGTTACTGCATTCCCAAGCTTAGCCCTAATCGTTGCAGATACACAGAAATTATTCTCCCTAAGCAGTACATTTCTGTATACTACAAATAATCCAATTACCGTTATAAAAGATACAATTGTATCTCCATTAAGCGCCATGGACAGATTACCCGTTGTTTCCACATCAGCCAATAACGCAACTGTCGAACAAATCGCCGCTATTAAGCTAAATATTAATATTGTTCTTCTTTTCCTCATATTGTATACTTCCTCTTTCTGACAAAATAGTTTCCTTTGTATTTATGGCTATCTATTCCCTAATTTAGATTTGATCCTTATATATATCTTTCCCAATCTGCTTCTTCGCCAGCTTAATTCAAACCGGCTTCCCACATTCATCCTGTGAGAGTCAATAATCTGTGGGAATGTACTTCTCTCCTCTACATCCTTTTCATATGAATTCTGCATGCCAAACTGTGAAGGATCTCTAAATCTTTTTAAATGATACTTCTTTACCATCAAAGACCATACCGCCTGATCATGTCTGTGTACTACGAAATCCGGATAATTAGGTTTTCCCTGTGTATTTTCCTGTTCCGTAATAATTCTAGGATCCTGCGCATATTCCAGATCTTCTTTCAAAAATTTCTCCACAAAAGGAGACTTCTTTAATACCACATATCCACCTATAGACTGTGGAGTGTTGGCATATTCAGGTAAATCACATCCCATAAGGACAAATGCATCCCGCTTATTATATTTGCGCTCCAGCATCTCCTTTTCCAGAGAAAAAGTCATGATATCCATCTCTTCTTTCTCCATACAATCAATAAGATACTGAATCTTATTAATGTATATGGACCCTGCATCTGTATAGATCAGATAATCTCCATCCTGCAATTCCTTATATGCTTTGTTAAGGAAATACGGTTTCCACAAGTAGAAACCATTTCCTTTCTTTGCAGCCAGAATATCCTTATTCTTCTCTCTGAATTCTGCATCCATATCTTTCGGTGTATATCCAATTACTTTATCTGCTCCCCAACGAAGTGCTGTTTCCAAATTCCACTTCTGCGCTTTGGAAAAGCTTTCATCTGCATAATTAATTGCTAAAATCATAAACTCTTCACTGTTCCTATCATATAATCTCCACAAGGATAAAAATGCAGTACATCCTCATAGTTTTCATAAATTTCATACTCAAATGTATCATCAGACTTTAAGAAAACATATACGCAATCCTCTGATGTATTCTGCAACTGTTCTTCAGTAATATCCCTCTTGTCAATTCCCCGTGCGAAATAAAAATTTCCCATTGTCATGTCATTTTTCATTGCATAAACTGCAACCTGTATCACATCTTCATGATCTACATTATGAGTGACACATACAACATGCTTATACTCTCCAGAGGAAATAATATCATCCCATACGGTTCCTTCCAGCGGACTCTGGTAAACAACCTTCTCACTATAATTCTCATGTCTTTTGTACAGCTGTCCACTTAAATCAACAACCTGTACCATACATGCCAATATCAATACCACACAGGAGATTTCTTTTCGTTTCCATTTCATATTGCCTATGGAAGTAATTCCAAATATCATCAGAAAATAAACTACAGGCCATGCCATACGACCACAGGAGCCAAAAATCCCCCAGTATTTGTATATCGTACTGGAGTATGGTAACTGCAATAACAATTTATCATTCCAGGTAATTGTCGGTGAAGCAGCCAGGACAATCAATCCAATGCTCATTAAAACTGTCATTACCTGATAAACAGATGGCTTCCTTCTCCTGAATATATTTTTTATCAGCAGTACAATGCCACATGCACACAACAAAATAATTCCCATTCCTAAATAAGAGAATCCCTCATACTGCCCTTGTGTGTAAAACGGCCAATTCCACAAAGAAGTATTCTTTAAAAGAGTGGAATAACTCATAGGATTGAGAAATGCATTTAGGTTAAAGCTAAACAATCCCAGATTATTTGTTCCCGTGTCCGCTCCACTGCTGAATCCTCCCAACAAATAAATCGTCAGAAATAATCCCACAGAAAAGCTGATACCAGGATAGAAAAATCTAATGCGTATCTTTCTCTCTTTCCATATACTGCACAGAATATATCCCAAAAGAATTGCTCCACACATTGGTACAAAATACAGATGAATAGATCCGATCAGAATCCCAAGTATTCCCCACTGCATTACAGGCTTGAAAATATCCCTGTATTCTTTTTCATGTTTGGAATAAAAATAAATCGCCAATAAGATCAGCCAGTGCGCTGCCAAAGCAGTATGATAATACATACGGAAAACCATGATCGGCGATACAATAAAGAAAACGCTCCCTGTCAAAATTACTGCCTTGGAAGAACTACGTTCACCCAAAATCTTCGCTGCATAATATCCCTGTAAGACAAAGCATAACAATCCCCAAATGCCAAAATACTGAAATTGCTGGGGCAATATACTTCGGAACAATTTAAAAAAAACAGCAAATATTGGAATTGAATCTGTATATATAACTGAGGTCTTCAACGGATATGCCAACTGGTCTGTTAATCCCAAAGGGAAATACCAGTCTGAACGTCTGAAAAACTCCCATCCCAGATAATGCTGAGATGGGTCACCTCCCGTTAATAACCAATCCGTATATAGTGGATTTAATATTTTTACACCATAGATGAGCACAAATGCAATACCGCCTAATAATGCGGCTATTATGTTTATATTAATTTTTTTCACTGTTTTCTCCCTTTTATTTTTTTATGTCTGTATTGGGGGTGATTTTCTCGTATATATTCCCGCTTAAACGCTGCAAATCTGGATTCCTTTCTAAGTAATGCTTTTATTTTCTTTTTTGTATCTAAATACTTTCCATTTTTATGTGGCAATAAATGTTTTTCTTTTCTGGCTATCAGATTTTTTTCATTTTCAAGACAGCGCATCGCATCCATCGAGTTATCCGAATTTGTAATTGAACCCAAAAAAGTAGCTATCGAATTTAGCAAACTGGTTTTACCACTTCCATTTTTCCCAGTGATAATTAAATGTTTGGCCTCCTGGTCAGATAATTTAATTTCAATATTTTCCAAGTGACGTACTTTATTGATTTTAATGTTCGAAATAAAAATTTTCTCCATGTTACTCTCCATTCTGTCCATACGCTTATCTTTCTTATGTATTATACAATACATTAACACATTATGGTTACTATTATATCAAAAATTCAAGCAACTATTTTAATTCATTCAGGTATTCAACTACCACAATGTATCCTCCATCCCAATTGTATTTATAAAATTATTTTTATTATATCTATTTTCTATGATACAATAACTATCAGAAATACATACATCAGGAGTCCTTTATGATCAACAAATTAAAACCCATTCTAACTATTTTGATTATTCTCATATTGACCTGCTATATATCCACCTACTGGTTTCAATTCACATTAGTACAAGGGGAATCTATGTCTCCCACTCTTACACCCAATCATCTTGTTATCATTGACAAACATAACAAGACATTCCAGGATGGTGATATTATCGTTTTCTACTCATCAAACGTCCACTCTGTTTGTATCAAACGAATCATCGCCTGTCCAAATGAGTCCGTTCAAATAAAAAATGGACTTATCTATGTAAATAACATAGAAAGTCCATTTCAACAACCTGATACATACATCAGCTACTCTGGAACTGCCACAGACAAAATACAGATGAGTAATGGGCAGTACTTTGTCATAGGAGACAATTACGAACACAGCACAGACAGCCGATATTCTGAAATAGGTATAATATCCTATGATAATATTATTGGAAAAGTAGTTTTTCCATTTATTTCACAATAATGTCATCAGATTCTACTTCTTTATTCTTATTTTCATCTACGCCAAGTTTTTCATTGATCTTCTTCTTTGCTCTTCTGAAGTATATTCCTACTGCCGCACCAACTGCAATGACAATACCCGCGATTGCCTGAATTGCATAGGTTGCTACAGATGGATCAATATATGCTTTTGCATTTGCGCCGAATAAAAGCATACCACATACAGCTACATAAGCCATTCCAAAAATCTTCCATACGTTCTTCATAATTATTTCTCTCCTAACTTACTTATTCTTTTTTTCATCTATTTTCTTTTGAATTGCAGAAATCATATAATTGGCTCCAACTTCCGCACTTGTTCCCAGATTATACACATACTCCTGAACAAAATTTCCAATCTTGTCGTAATACTGCTCTTTTTGTGATAATAAATCCTGTACTTTTTCCTTCAATGTGCTAAGATCTTCCAGATTGACCGAACAGCCAATTTCTTCACGGAGCAGAATATTCAACGGAACTGTATCAATCTTCTGATATTCGGGATTCATAACTTTCATTGGTGTATTAATAAACAATACAGGCTTCTGCGTGGTATATGCATATTCATAAGCAATACCGGACCAGTCTGTAATCATCAGATCTGCTTCAAAAACAGTACTATTGGATGAAAAATCTGTCTGTATCTCAATATCAGGATTCTGTGCATATTTTGTCTTTAACTGCTCCATAAGCTCTGCTCTATGACGAACATGCTGTGGATGTGGTCTGACAGTGATCATATACCCCTGTCCTTTTAATTCATCCAGAATCTGTTCCAGACAACTATCTACTATATTTCCTTCCTGCCAGGATGGTGCGATCAGAATCTTCTTTCTGTCCGTACTCTCTGTCTTAGCCAGGTTCTGATAATCCGCTCTCATAGAATCTAATAATGAGTAGCCCCAGTTAATGAGTTTTTTCTTAGGCAATCCATAAGCAGCTTCTGTTTTCTCAATCTCTTCTCTTTGATGCTTGCCTACACAGAAAACTGTATCATAGTGATCCATAGATCCGGTTCGCATAGTCAGATTTAAACTATCCATTCCATGAGGTACATAGATATATTCAATATCCTTCCGCAAATAACTACGTTTGATGTGGAAGTTTTCCAGATCAGGCATTGTCATGACCACGACATCTGCCTCCAGCTTCATCATCAAAGTAATCAGACGTTTCTCTCCAATATAATATGGTTTCAATTTGTCATTAGTCTTTGCAATTTCAAAAACCTGATCATCAGGGTCACTTGTAATATAGTGTATGGTCAAATTAGTCTTTTCCAGTAAATATTCGATCATTCCCTGATAGTATTTATAGAAACCGCTTCCCTCGGAGTAAAATACCAGATGCTTATTTACGACAGAGAAAAATTTCTTGTAGTCCTGTCTTTCACGTTTCGATTCTGGATCATTGAATTTTCTCTTTTTAGTTCCGATCTGTCCAAGCTTTTCCAGTTCCTTTTTGCTCTTTTCCAAAGCCTCATAATCCACATAATTCTTCGGATTAATAGCCCAGTTGAGTAAATATAACTGCACTACAGCAAATAAATTACTTGCCACCCAATACAGTGCAACTCCAATGCTTACAAACCAGCCAAGATATAATGATAATCCGACTGAAAAGGCCATCATCCCATATTTATTCAATTTTGACTGTTCTGCCTGTAAAACATTGCTGGCATTTTGGGCTACGCACATGATCCATGCAGATAATCCCGCTATAATCGGAGACCAAATAAGGGATATGCCATCCTGACTAGGCACAAGACTCAGATCAATGCCCAGAAACATCATGGAAACACCATCTGTTGTCATACCACGTTTGATAACTTCAATTACTCCCATTAATAATAAAAGCTGGATCACTAACGGAATCATAGATGCCATCGGATGATATTTTTCACGCTTGTAGATTTTGGCCTGTTCTTCTGCAATCGTATCTTTATCCCCAAAATGCTTTGCCATCAAAAAATTAATCTCAGGCTGCATTTTTACCATTTTAATAGAATTCTTCTGCACCCAGATAGAAACAGGTAACAAAATAATCTTACTGATCAATGTAAATAAAATAATTGCAATGCCATAATTATGACATATGGCATAGCAGCCATTCATAATCCATTCTAATGCTTAATATAAAACTTCCATGTCCTACCTCTATTTAAGTAAAAGTGTTTTTAATGCGGAAATCAGCATTTGATTATCCTCTTCATCCCTCACAGCGATCCTTACATACTGCTTTCCCTCAAAGCCTTTCTTGGTAGATAAATCCTTAATTAAAATATTATCTTCCAGAAGGATCGTTGTAAGTTCGGTTGATGTGTAATCTTTTGTAATCTCACAAAGTACATAATTAGCCTGAGATGGAATAACACGTAAAAAAGAAATCTCTGCCAAATCCTCAATAAACTTCTTTCTCGTCTGATAAAACCTTGTAAGACCTGCAGCATAAGCAGATTTGTATTTCTCATAAATCTGCATATAAAATTCAGCAAAAGAATTAATATTCCAAATTGCTACATCTTTCTTCATTGTTGCAATGGCTTCTGCATCTCCTGAAGCCAGAATACCAAGACGAAGTCCAGGAACACCATAGGACTTGGAAATACTCTTTACCACATACAAATGAGGATTACTGTTCAGTAAAGACTGTTCCAATAACGTTGTATTTTCTTCCATATCTACAAAATCTACAAAGGATTCATCAATTACAAGCTTAATACTCCGTTGTTTTGCCCATGCAATCAGACGGATTACATCTGCCTTGGGAATATAATTACCGGATGGATTGTCAGGGTTCACGATGAGTAAATTTTTTATATCTGTCTTATCATAAAATTCCATTAATTCATCAGCAGTATAGGTATAATCAGGATTTTGGCACACAAACGGCACCAGATCCTCTGCCTTTCTTCTATTTGCATATTCTTCAAAAGACGGATGAAGTACACCAATTTTACCGGTAAGTTTTTCCATCAGGCTCTTAATTAATTCTGCTGCACCATTACCAACAATGATCTGTGGCTCTTTTAAGCCAAAGTTCTTAGCGGCGATTAAAGAATTGATATGCATACCTGAGGGATACTGTGTAAGCAATGTCTGGAAGTTAGCCTGCATTTCATCGATCAGCTTCTTATTAGGGAAATACGGATTTACCAAATAGCAGAAATCCAGCATCTTCGGATAACGCCAATAACCACCATATCTTTTTTGAAATTTATGTAATTTCTCTGTTCCCTCTGAAAAAATTGATTCTGCTATGTCCAGATCCTGCACATCATCTATCTCATACCACTTCTCACCCTCAAGACGAACTGCCTTAATATGAGGATCATCCAGGAAAGTAATAACCTTCAATACCTGTTCATAGTATTCATTAGTTCCCATTGCCTTACAGTAAATCTCCAAAAACGGCACGTAATAAAGCTCTGAAAATTCCCTACTGAATTTATAGATATTTACAGTCTTATAATATTCATCAATTCGTTTAAAATCAAACTCTCTCTTAGATACAAATGCCTGAATGTTATCATCCTCATCAAGCGTTACAACAGTACCATCCATCCAACTTTCAAATTTATCGACCAGAACCAGGCTGGGATATGGATGATTTATCAGTTTCTGCAGAACTGCTTCCTCAAATACCAGATCTGACTCAAGAAGAATGGTATCTTCCTGAAGAAGATAATCCTTTGCAAGATATAATGAATATATATTATTTGTTTTGTTGTAGATTTCATTATTTACGTAAACAATAGGAGTCTTCAGGCCTAATGCATCAATATAATCCATCAGTTTCTGACCTTCGTAACCGACTACTACTACAACTCTGGATAAACCAAGCTTGTCCAAATGCCCCATCATACGATCGATCATGGCAACGCCATTTACCTTGACCATACATTTTGTTGCCTCACTTGTAAGATCCTTTAATCTCTTTCCCATTCCTGCTGCTAAAATAATTGCCTGCATAAGTACCCCCTGTTAAATTGCTCTCTTGCGTCAATGAATCGTATGAATTATATCACTTATATTCCAGAATAACAAGTTTATAAGTAATTCGTTTATTGAACTATGCTCCAACTATCTACATCCATAGCGTTTCCTTCAATTGCATATTTCGTATATGGTATATCTGGGTTCCTATAAAATTCAAAATATCTGACTTTATTGTCATTTTCATCTATTTGCTGAAGATTTTTTCCACCTATATTCAAAACCCCCGCCGAATCTGCAATACTGGAAACCACCTCTTTGTGAGATACATGAAAATCACATGTTCTAATATTATCCTGTCTTTGCTGTGGTTGCTTAACAAATAATATTGGACTTGAGGTTTCCTGAAGTTTCCTATCTTCATAATGCTCATTATAATTTTTAATATTAAGAACCGTATTTTGACCATGATCAGCAGTAATAATTATTGTAGCATTATCATATACTCCCAGTTTCTTCATCTGATCAATGTATTCAAACACTATTTTTAAATCGCCTATCGCCTGTTCGGTTCTTGATCCATTCTCCACACTCTCCATTTTATCATTCATATTACAAGGTACATGAGCCCCCCATAAATGATAAAAGCGATATGCTTTTTTACATGTATCCTTTACTTTCAGCTTTTTTTTCTTCAAATCCTGATAAAACCACACATCATTTGTTGTATCAAATACATTTTCTGATACGACAAGTTTGTCTATATCATTTGTTGAATACCAGAATAATTCTTTCATAAAGAAAGGTGCATTTTTATATCTGGTACTCCTGTTAGTCACTTCAATGACATCATTAAAATCACAGGAATAATCTATATCTTTTGAATAATTTACTATCTCATCTTTCATTACGGATGAAACATATTTAGGGCTTGTGTAAACGCCTACTTCATATTTGTTCTCAAATATTTGTGAAAGTACATTCTCTTTATTCTTGAAAATTCTTTCACGGTATTGATCCGCGCTTTCTCCAAGTGTCCACTCCATTCCTGTTAACAAATACGGAATCGACATCTCTGTAAATGCATACTTACTTGTAACATCCTGATACCAGGTAAAATCCTGTAGTGGTTGTAGAAAATTCTCATCTGATTCCAATACCCAGTCAAGTATTTGATTATCGTACCAATCTAAAACAAATACTACTGTATTTTCATCCGTCCCCAGTTCCAACATGCTATCCGTTGTCAAGGTATAATACTGATTCTGTGTTTTTTTCTCTGATTGAACTCCCAAAATTACTAATGTAATACATTGTACTAATGCAATATAAACACAAATATATTTAAATATTTTTGCCTTTCCTTTATATGTAATAGTGAAAATAATCCCTGCCACAACTACCCAAACAACTATATTTAAACATATCTGTTGAATGCTCCATGCTTGTTTAGACCCGTCCAAGACACCCAAAGAACCATTCAATATATTTCCCTGTAAGTAATTTAAAAACGCTATTCCAAATATAATAACCACATAAATGTCTAACCATTTTGATGGAATCAACCAATACATACCAATGAAATATACAATAGATAAAATACATGAATATAATAAAATAATAGAAAAATAATCCCAAAATGGAAACAGAAATTCGTTTACATTACTCAAATACAATTCACATGGTGGAAAAACTACATTGGAGACAAATACGAACACTATATATGGAGCTATTTTTTTACAGAAACTTCCTATTTCTGCTGTCTCAACAGAATCATCTGTCTCCTTCTTTACTCTGCACAATATTATCGTTAGCACAAAGCTTATGCCCCATATCAGGCAATATGCAATATTTGTAATTTTCCCTAATACTAAATAATAAATGCTTAATACTACAAATAAACAAAATACCTTATACTTTATAAACATATACATTTTTTGTCTTAATATATATTTACAAAAAATATACATAGCAGCACTTGCTGCAAACATTAATATTCCATAATGAACCAGCGAGCGTGTCCATATCTGCGCAAAACTTTCATAAATAGTCAAGCACCCATCACCAACATAAACTTTAAGGCTTGAAATAACCCAAAAGTTCCATGTCCCATAATAAAAAAAGGTTTTTACTAAATACTTTTTCTGATTTTTGTATATTGTCAGCATAGTCATCGTAATACTAATCATTATCAATACAAGCATTAAAACCCAAAATAACACAATTTATCCTCCCTTGTAAAAACTAAATATATCTGGATATAAAATACAAACCTACCGGTATTATTGCCATTCCGGCATTGATAAATAATCGTAACAAAGTAATGGGTCTTATCAGGGTCTCTTCTTTCTGTTTCATTTTACCTGGTATACTCAATATCAGACAAGTTGAAATGCACAATATATATCCTGCAAAGAATACAAAAGCATATTCTGTCATTCTTGTATATGCAGCAAAAAGCTCCATTGACACCAGCTCATCCGGTGAATCAAATAACTGATCCAACAGCATTCCTCTTGCCCATTCTGAATCATATACCCAATAGTTTTGTCCATACTGGTAGACAGTCAGGCAAACCATACCCACAATTTCAAACAGTGCAATTTTCTTAAATTGTGCCGAATTATAAATCATCAAGATTACTATATATGGTGCCAGATGTATAAACCAATAGGGGTTACTGTCAAATCCAACAAAAAGCACAAACATAATAAGCGCTGGTATAAATATTGAATACTGTATCAGTTCCTCTTTATCCTTTAAAGTTTTACAGTAGCAAAACACACATATACCACCAATCAACAACACGATAACCGGTATTGCGCTATTAAACAAAGGTGCCTTTACTCCAAGGAATGATTCCATAAACTGGTTCCTTACATGTTCTTTTACCTGCATAGCCACCGTATTCTTTGGAAAAGGAATACCTGATAAAACTGTTACCGACATAACAGCACAAAAGTCAATCACAATCTTTAAAATATTCTTTTCAATTAAGAAAAGCAAAGGAATAAACACGAATAACGGGAATTGTTTAAAACTTACTGCCAAGGAAAAAAAGATAATAAATTTCCATTTGTCTTTCTTTTGAAAATAATAGATTCCAAGTAAACTAAATGGCATTCCAATCACATCTAATTGTCCTGCTATTCCAATTTCCGTAAATACAGTCATCGAAGATATAAATAAAAATGCTGCCCATTTCGCGTGTTCCTGCTTAACATCAATATTTCTACATACTCTATATACTAAATAAGCAGTTATTGCAATTGCTACTAAATATATTGATTTACTATAAAACATTGTCCAGAAACTTGATGTTTCCTCAATTCCTGCAAAATGTAATGTCAACCATAATGGAAAATTCCAAATTCCAAAAATTACATAAACCGGAAAATCGTAAATTACATCATAGGCTCCACCAATATTATTTGCCTTGTAATAATCTAATATATCATTGGAATATTCATAAAAGTATCGGAGTCCACCACCCTCATTCATACATCGCCAAAAGTTCACACCATAATGTACAAATGCCTTCGTGTCTCCATACATTATGCTTGCAAAGGGAATTAAAAATAACACCAGCCAAAGTACAAATTCTATTTTTTTAGGAGAAGACATGTCACAAAATATAGCAAGAAGTTTTTTATATACATTGCAAAATTTATTACTATTGTAGACCGCTGTTAATAGTAAAATAATTAATATTTCTATTAATAAATGATTCATAACCGAGAGCTTTCTGAATGGAGTTACATTTACACTTGCCTCCTTTATATTTGCATTCGTCTCCAGCATTAAAAAATCATTCTGATTTAAGCTTTGTTTTATGCTTAAAGTATTATTTCCCGGCTCAAGCATCCCCTGTTTTATCTTATATCCAAATCTATCACTTACTTCATAAGAATAATCTTCACAATCCTGTTCCGTTATAATCTGTATAGAATTTATATAGCTTTTCTTTTGCACAGTTAATTCTGACTGCCATGAATAATCATCATCTGAATATTCAAATACTAAATCCTTAACTTGAACGCTTCCTCTTTCTTTCACATTGCAAAGTGAAAATAACATATTACAGATTGATAAAATTATAAAAATAATTAATATTTTTTTCTTACTTTTCATTCACATTTCTATGCGGTTTATTGCCAACATACTCCTTCCGTATATACTATTCCATTATTAGTGATTGCTATATATCAATTTCCAATTTTCTTTAATTCTCGCATCTCCCTTTATTGCAAAAATATCTATTTCATCCCCCCACACACTCTCATATGTCCGTTCAGAATTATCTTCCTCTATCACATCATCAAAAACCTTATCAGAGCCATTGTAACTAATATCTAACGCCTCAAAAACTGTGGGTATAAAACTACTTTGTGAAACTGGTTTTTCATTTACTACCATTTTATCATGATTTCCCTTAGATTCTTTTATCAAAATAACAGGATTAGTTGTTCTGTCTACCACATTATTCTCTTTATAATATTGTGCATCTAATTGCACTCCATGATCTGCAGTAATAATTATCGTAGCATCTTCATATCTACCAATTTCTTTTAGTTGCTTTAAATATTCCAAAACGATATTCATACTGGCTTGGGTCTGTTCCTCCATAGATACACTTCCAGATTCTACTGGTTTCATATTCTCTGATAAATTAGTAGGACCATGAGTGCCAAACATATGATAAAAATAGAACTTACCCTTTGAATCAGTATCTTTTGAAATCGAAAGTCCCTTTTTCATCAACTTTTCATAAAATGGATAATCATTATCTATATTCCATATTTCCTTATTATCAATCAAATCGCTTATCACGCTAGTGTAGTAGTAATAATAGTCTTTAAAACAAAGTGGGGCCATTCTATATTTTGAGCACTCCATCATTGTAAATATTGTTGAAAAGAATCCACATTGTTTTTTAATATCATCATTATTATTTTCTGCAACTCCCCTGTATTTCTCTGGGACTAAATCTTCGTTTGTATATAGTCCTATTTTGTATCCAGCATTTTGTATTTGCTTCAAGAAATCACTCTCTGAATAAGCATATTCCGTATATTCTAGCTCTGACATATTTCTCGGTCTGCTGGTTCCTGTCAAAAGATATGGAATTGCATTACTGGTTCTCGAAAATTCACAGGTTGCATTTGGATAATACGTAAAATCCTTCAATTCCTCTGCAATTTCAGAATTAATATTCATTGCATTTTCTAAAAATTCAATATCAAATCTGTCTAAAAGTAAAACAATTACATTATTCCCCTGGCTTATTTCTAAAGAGCCTTTGTCTGTAAACGCTTTAAATTTTGCATTGCTATTTGTATTTCCCGTAAAAATCATAAATACGACCGCAACCATTTGTACCATACATAAATAAATGCTCACTACAGTAACTATTGTAGTTACTTTGTCATTTTTCATTAAAATAAAAACAAGTGCTAAAATAACAACCAGCCAAATTATACTATTTATTACAACCGTTTTAGTCTCCCAAACCTGACTATCTCCTGTTAATATCCCCATATTTTTGTTCAGGAACATCCCTTGGACATATCCCATAAGCACTACTGAAAATAAAATAGAATATAAAAATTTTGCCTGCTTCTTAGATAGTAAAAGAAAACTTATTACAACAGAACACAAAACTATCATTAACATGCCAACTGTCAAAACGAATACATAGTAACTAAAATCAAACTGAAAATCTCCTGGATTTGCCGTATATAGTTCAATTGGAATATAAATTAACGTTGAAATTGTCCATGCTAATAAAGGAAACAGAACTAATTTCCAATCACACAATACCAGCTTCTCAACTGAGTCATCTCTCTGTTTTTTCCTCAAAAAAATATCAACCAGAAAACTGACTATTGCAAACATTGTCAATGTAAATCCCCATTTAACTGTTAATTTCCTTAAAATCATAAACCCCAGGAAAAAATATACATATAGCCATCCAAGCATCAATTTTCCTTTATTTCTGAATATCAACCCTTGCCCCATACTCCAACACTCTCCAACTACTTAAATCCCTGACATTACCATTTATTCTATATTTTGTGTAATCTTCAGTTTCTTCTCTATACATTTCTCGATTTCTTTCTTCCTTCTCACTATAATCAAAAAAAGATTTTTTCACATTTTGCTTTTCTATCTTATTCGTAATCAGGGAAATCACATCCTCATGACATACAGGTGCTTCTGATACTTCTCCTTTTCCAACAGAATTATAAGCAGGATCTTTCACATACATAACTGGGCAAGATACATCTATCATGTTTCCGTTTTCATCATGCAATGGTTGCGTTACTCCATGATCCGCTGTAATTATAATAGTTGCGTCATCATACTTCCCAATTTCCTTTAACTGGGACAAATATTCATAAACAACCTTCAAACTACCTTTTGCCTGTGAAATTTTATCTCCCATTTCATCTGCTCTTCTATCTTCATACTTAGTATAATGAAGATCTTCTGATAATACAAAAGGGGGATGTGCACCCTTCATATGAATGAATTTAAAAGTTCCCTTATCTCCGTTTTCAGAAATATGTAATTTTTCCTGTGTAAGTTGTTGATAAATCTTCCAGTCATTATGAATGCTGTACAGGGAATCATCCGTTAATAAAGTATCTAATTCATATGTATAATAGAAATAATAATTTTTTACGATAAAAGGAGCAAACCTGTATCTTGACCATACATTCATCATGCTAAATAAATCATATGCATTACAGTTTTTCTTAATATCCGAATGATAATTAGAGATCTTATCAACCATTGATGCATCGACATACACATTATCTGTGTAAATATCCAGTTTATAATTATTATCATATAAATAATTTACTAAAGCTGATTCATCATATGCATATGTAATATATCTGTCAGTCCTATCAGGTTCCCACTTTGTTCCGGTCAACAAAAAAGGAATACTGTTTTCCGTCGGACAATGTTCACTAGTTGCATTAGGGAAATATACAAAGTCCATTAAAGGTTCTAAGAAATCTTCATCCTCTTCTTTAATTTCATCAATAATTCTTCCATCAAATTTATCCAATATAAAAACGATAATATTATCATTTTTATCAATGGAGCAAAAATTCTCTGTAGTTATAGCATATTCATGCTTTGTTGCTGTATTAGAGGATGTTGCAATAGAGAAGACTGTTGTAACCAGCTGAATTAAAGTTAAATATATGCATCCATACTTAATAACTTTTGACAATATCGAACTATTTACTTTATATATAATGAACAAAGCTATAAAGCATATAAGCCATACACTCATATTTATAATAACTGTTCCTCTGCTCCAGTCCTGTTCCACCCCATCTAACTGATTCATCTTTCCATTAAGGAACATTCCCTGTATATATCCCATGAATACCATTCCAAATAAAACAGTATTAAATATTGGAATTAACTGATCTGTTAAACATCTACTGCCTAAAAGTACAAAAAAGCACAGCACACCAAAACTCACAACTATTAATTTAGGAAGGAAAGTCCAAAAAGAAAGGGAAAAATCATCTGAATTATTTAAATACAGCTCCACGGGTGTACTAATTGAAAACAACATCAGCCATGTACATATAGGGAAAAATATTCTTTGAACCTTTTCCCCAAAACCTAATTTACTATTAATGCTTTGTTGTCTCCAAGTAGTAATAAGCAAAACAATCATAAGACATATATGCAAAATAAGGCAATATGCAACAGCTCTGTTAGATACTTCTCTTGTAATAAAGTACATGAAAAAAAATGAAATATATAAACTTGCACTATATAGTTTTAATATTTTACATAATAACTCTCTCTTAAGGAAGAAAAGAAAAAGATTTATTCCAACAGAAAAGAGTATTAAAGGAATACTATAGTGTATAAATGTAACTGTTTGAGCATTCCAAAAGCTATCTAACAAATTTTCCCACTTATATCCTAAATAATACTTCGTTACAGATAATATATAGTAGTCAAATGATATCCATAAAAGTATAATATTTTCGATATAACCACGTATTTTTATATCTTTCTTCCGAATCACTATGCTCGTAAGAAATGACTGTATCAGAGCACTGATAACTATAATCATAACAACACTCATTACAAAATTACTCCTCTCATCCCATGCAGTTTCAGATTATTCCAATCTATCACAAAAGTAGTTTCCTTTAGAAAAAATATTTATATTGACGATATTTCTCTATTTCCAGTAACATCCCATTTCTACAGTACTCGCATTCTTCGGCTTTTCTGATTCAGCCGGATATACCCAGTATTCATTAAAAAGGGTTGCGATTTTAGATGGATAATTTTCTTCCCAACGTCTTCCTTTTATTCCGAATAAAAGTTGCGTTGCACCTCCTAAATGAATTGCCTGCTTTCCTGCCTTTTTTAACATAGCTGCCAATGGCATGCCATATGCCCCACAACCTATAATTGCTATATCAAAATCTATTTTCATTGCTTCTTTATACATGTAATCCAAGGCATCAAACCATGTTCCAAAACGTTCATCCTTCTCCCCACATAATGTCTGAATTGCTTTCAATGTATGAAGTTCAAACTCTGGTAAAATATCAGTTCCCGGAAACAGTTTATCTCTTCTCTCATACTGCGCTCTAATAGTATCCTCAAATGGATGAATAACTAATACTTTTTTCCCTTTTAGTGCTGCAGACCATGGACGCCCATTATATAACCACGGCTCTAGTCTGAACAAAAATGTTAAATCTGCCTGATTTGCATATTGCTCAATTACAAAATCTTCCATGTTCAAATGCCACATTGCCAATAAATCTGCCTGTCCTGCTGCATGTAGTATGCAATCTGTGAACTTATCCAGATACTGATAATCTACCGGAAAAAATCCTGAGTCTTTTCCAAGTCTGGTAAACCACTTATCTAAATATTCATCTGCCTCTTTAGAATGCCCTAGTATTTTTACCTTTAAATTTCCAACTACTGTCTGAAGCTCTGTATTTCCAAAACGGCATGCTAAAAATGGTTCGCCAGATTGAATCTTTTCATACAAATACTCATTGGTTTTTGTTGAAGACATTACCGGTTTATGAGCAAATCTTGGCATAACAGGCTCTCTATGAAAATATTTTACTATTCCATGTCTTCTCAGACACTTATTAAAATAGAAATCCCTAAACTTCCATTTTTTTTCATATTTTTTCCATTTATTCCTCAGTTTATTATTATACATGAAACTCTCCCTTTCATAATTGATACTTACTTTTATTTATGCAGATAGTAAATGGATGTATATCCGCCATCCGATATCACCTCACACTCATTGGTATTGGGAGTTATCGTCTCCATTGATAAGAGTAAAAAATCTGTATCTAATGTATTACTAATATATACTATCAATTCATCCGAGTCTGCTAATTCACTTTTCATAAAAGTTTCATATTCTGAGTCAAGTATAAACATTGTTTTATCACACTTTGAAATTTTCAGATATTCTGCTTGTATTTTCCATAACTCATATGGATCATATACATATACACAATTTCGATTTGTAAAATACTGTTCTTCCTGAATTTCCCGTTCATTTATAGTATTCATATATGGAATAAATATATTTTTAAATCCATCTATATTGAAAATAAGACAAATAAATCCTACAATCATTATTGTCTGCCATTTTTTGCAAGCAAACTCACTTACCACATAATATATACCTACAAAAATATTAACAATAATAATCGCATAAACCGGATACATATACCTATCTGTTACATACACTGAAACTTTAGATATCATTAATACATAGGCAATACTTGGACATAATAACAAAATATAGGAAAAAAAATTATCTCTTTTTATTATTTTCCTTTTCTTTAAAATGACTAATAATACACCAATCATCAAAACAACCATGATTATTTTAGTTACATTTCCAAGTATTCCCCAGAAAACAGTCTGTATGTATGATTTCAGGTTTTCCAAATACTCTCCCATTCCAATTACTGCATTTCCAAGCGATTGCTTTCCTCTATCAGAAATGAATAAATGATCTATCATAGCCGGAAAAATCAAAACTGAAGTAAATGCTGCCATAAGCATCACAAGACAAAAAGAAAGTGTCTGCCTGTACTCTTTTTTAACAAGTTTCAATATGCCATATACTACTGAAATTAGAACAAGATACACAATGACATAATAATGTGTTAAAGCCCCCAACACCGAAGAAATATAAATATAAATAAGAAATTTTTTATTAAAACCCTCGTTTACGTTTTTTATGAACAAAAACGTGTACAATGTACACCAAAATATTGCCATACTATACATTCTCAAAAATGTTGCCGTATTTAGCATAAATGATGATGTAGCAAAAAATAATGAAAATATAATTGATATTTTCCTATCCCTTGTTAAATGGAAAATCAAATTAATTGAGACAATCAACGTCATAAGCAAAAAGACAATGTTTATGCTGCCAGCGTACCATCTGCTTATACTCATTGGAAAAAAAGAACAGATTGTATGAAGTATTGCATAATATAAGGGAGGATGAACATCTTCAGACTGGTTCTTCCACACATTTGCATATTGAAATCTTCCATCTTTTTGAACTGCCATATATTCTACAAAGGGCTCGATTCCTTTTTGATAAACATATCCATCCTGTGGTTTCATTTCAATTGTATCTACAAATGTATGATTAGATAAACCATATGAAAATACTTCATCTACACCAATATCTGTATGTTTAATTAGTATTCCCTCAGCTATGATAATAATTATACTTGCACATAACAGCGCAATATAATACATTTTTTTTCTTTCATCTTTTTGGCTCATGCTTTTTCATCACCTCAATATACATCAATTTTTATTTTATAATCTACTCTGAAAACTTAACCACTACATTTCCATCTATTATCTGAACAGAGCCTTCAGATGGATATGTGGGCATATCTGAAATCTCTTTGTACTGCGTTGTATCAATATCAAAGAATTCAACATCAAATCCACAATAATATCGCAAAAAGGCTCCCATATCATAAGTCTGTGCCAATACCTGATCACGTCCAGATATTTCAAAAACTTTCATGATCTGGTTTCTATATAAGCTTTCATCTGCAATATCTCCATATCCGACAAAGCTTACTGGCATGTTGGGTTCATATCCATCTAGTTCTTTTATTTGTGTAATTACTGTAGTGTAATAGCTTTTAGCCTGCTCAAAAGTAAGTTGCATACTAAAATATTCAGCATTGGCAAAATGTACATAGCTAAAAATTCCTGCACAGATACTCAAAGTCATACCCCACCCCAGGAAAATCATAAACTTTCCACGCTCCGCCAGAGTCATTTCCATTCCATCTAATAGGCAGATTGGAAATATGATTAACCATACATAAGAATACCTCATAAGCGAATATACTCCATCCTGACAGATAAGATATATACTGTTTATAGCTATTACAAGTGCAATTGTGTACATTACCTTCAGCACCACTTCTATATAATTATGCCTTTTTATAGATTTGGCAATAGATACCACAATGCATAATACTGTAAAGATACTCAATAATAAATACATTATTTTGAGCAATAAATTATGACTGATCTCCAAATTATTATTTATACTGATACCCAAAAAATCTTTTTCAATTACTCTCCAAAAATACAGAAGAGATTCTTTAGACAATACTCCCATTTTGTCAACCCCCTTATAGGAGGTCAACGACTGACCTGTAATCTGAAGCGAAATTTTCATTACCAGAAAATATATACCACCGCCGGCAAGCAGCTGAATCAAATAATAAAATGCTTTTTTTAAACTTTTAATCCAATTCTGCTCCAATAACAATATTTCAAATAATAGAACCGTTACATAGCAAGTTGCCACAAAAGGTAAATAGGCCTGATAAATCCCCATGGAACATGCTAAACAGAATGGACTTAGCCATTTAATCTTGCTTTCTCCATACTTCATTGCAATATAAACGGAGCATACTGCCAGTAAAAAAGCCACACCATAGTAAGGTGCTGTAAACATAAAAAAGAATGTGGCTGTCCAACTTGGAAATACAACTAAACATGCTCCAATCAGTGCACAACATAATTTTGATTTTACATGCAACATATCAACTAACATACCTGCTGCTGTAGCAATACATATCACTGTCAAAAAGCCGTTTATCCATGGAATACTGTATACAAAGTCTAAATGATATGCTATTGCACCTAAAACCCATAAAAACCATCTTCCAAGCTTGAGCGATGCCCCGAAAGAATTAATAGCCATATCATCATAATTAGGAAACTTATTCATAAACATATACAAATGAGCCAGTAATCCGACTATAATACCAGATGTAAATGCTGTTTTAAATGGAATTGAAATTTTTTTAACTCTATTTTGGATTACTTGTTCTATAGGCTTTATATTAAACATGCTCTTCTCCTACACAACTACACTTTTATTCTTTCCAGATCTTATATTCGTTTTTCCTATCAATTCTATAACTATAATTAGAACAAAACATATTAAAGATATATATATCATTCATTTTGTATATCTTTGCTGTGTTTCCGTCTATCTTTGCACTCCATCCTTTGCTATACGGTACTGCAACACAAACGATTTCATCAGATTTCGATTCTGTTTCAACCCTTACAGCATTGTCTAAAACATCTACAGCTTTAATTACATCAAAAGTATGCTCATTCAAATTGATTGCAGCATCCTGTTTCACTGCTAAATTACCATCATAATCTTCTACCGCTGCTGACCGGAGCATTATCTGCTGTTTCAAAAATCCATCCAGCTGCTCATATTTATCATAAGGATATACTTCCTGATATGAATATGCTATCTGTAATACATATTTATTATTTTATATGTCCACTTTTTTATTATATTTTTCACCTTATTAATCTTCCTTTATTTTATTACGGACAGCATATTATTGAAAAACAATACCTTTTTATCAAATTAGTGCCAAAATTTTTTTTGTCTTTTTAAAGCATCCTCATACGTCAATGTAACATCTCCCATAACATTCTCCTAATCTGCAATGTATTGAAATGCATTTGGATACTTCGTAAAATGTATACCATCTTTTGATATAAATACATTCTTAATATATTCTAATTTTCGCATTATTTCCAAAAAAGGAAGTGCAACTGTACTATATGAAGATGGCAAATCCTCTACCTTAAGGATTCCAACATCTCTAATCCAGTTCCATATTTCACACACCTGCTGTTCCTCTAAAGATGTGTCACCTATATTAATTATTTCATCTTCCTCAGAAACTGTACATTTATCCCCATTTGGCAATAATATTTCTTTTTCATTCTGTACAAAATTGTGTAATTTTAATTTGAAAGCTTCATACCCGCTCCTACTATTCTCTCCGTTTAACCACTTCTCCATTTCTGTCACATTCCTGTGTTCTGGTATAGGGTCAATATAATTATCAACATATATATATCTGCATTGGTAAATTTCCTAGATATTTTTCCATGAGGAGTCTTACATCATCCCAGTTCAATCCACCGTTTCCACATCCCAATCTTGGAAAAGCGATAGAATTACTCTCTAGTCTATCCCAATTTTGGGCAAGCTTGCTCAATTCTAGTTCTATATATTCCAGCTTAGAAGGATTTCTCCAGTTTTTTTTCGTCGGGAAAAGTAATATCCATTTCTCTGATTTTTTCCACAAATACAGTTTACCAACATCCAGTTGTTTCGCCTCACATATCTTCTTATAACTCTCAAACATATCCGGATAACGTCTTTTAAATTCCAACGCCACACCTTTTCCCATAACGCCCACTGTATTAACTAATACTTTAGCCGGGCTTTCAAATATATTTCCCTTCACATATGTAATCATTTATTCTTTCAATTCCTTCCCTGTATTTAAAATATATTATACTTTTTGCTACATCACAGTCTCGATATTTATCATCCATTTATTTTGTTATCTGAAATAAGAACGTCTTAATCACCAAACAAAACTTTACTTAATACCTTACACCTTGCAAAAATCTTTCCAATAAATATAGGTATAACTATCCCAAAGAATAAACTTAAAATAGAATTCAACCATCTTTGACCATATAAATTTATAAAAAAATATCGATGTAGTATGTATATTTCCATTGTGTACATTCCAACTTGCGATAGTATATGTAGCTTAATACGATTACTAATATACTCAAATATCTTCCATACAAATCCTATTCCCAAAAATGATACAAAATAAAAATATTCAGCTGCAAATCCTAATGCACATATTTTTAATATAATATTGCTCCCTGCAAGATTCATCATATCATCATAAAAAATTACAAAATGAGTTCTGTCCCACATGCATACGCAAATTGGATATAGTACATAAAAAAATATTCCAGACCTAAAATGACCAGAAAATGTATTCTTATACTTTCTAATATAATAACCAGCCAAAAAGAAAACAATCTCTTTGCAGAAAAGGCGAAGTCCTAATATGGAAGTAAATCCAGTCAAACTCCAGACTACCCCCAAGCTTATCAATAAAAGTAAAATCATTGAAATTTCAATAATCCAGGCACCAATAGTCTGAAAGCGAAACTTGTGCAATTCCTTCATCACATATTCAACTATATTTGTACTAACACCTAAAAATACACAGCACAAAAACAATACCCACAAAAACCATAGTCCTTGATCACTTGGATCACGAAATACTCTTAGATATGAGCTTTTCAATTCTTCACATGACCATTTACCACATATTATAGAATCTAATAGTACCCAAAACCAAAAAGGAATTCCAAGTCTCAGGAAACGCCCTCTTATCCAATTAAAGTCCGTCCTTTCTTTATATCCACTAAGATATCCACTAATAAATATAAACAAAGGCATATGAAAAGAATAAATAATTTTAAACGCCAAATTGGCATCGTATCTATCTGGTGCATAAATAGTTTGAATCACATGCCCCAATACTACTAAAACAATAGCAAATCCTTTTAGATTATCTATCATTTGATTTCTTTCTCTCATGCCAATTATATCTCCTGCAATATATAACGCATAATTTTTCCAGCATATTCTTTAGAAGAAAACATAGATTTCATAACTAAAATACCCATTCTTATAAAATTATGCTCTGCTTTTGCGGCAATCGCCTGTTCAAAAAATACAGATGCATCTGAATATCTTTTCGCTTTTACTTCTGAATACTTCTCATCTACATACTCCTCATAAGACGATATCTTCGTTTTATGGTAAAAGTGTTTATCCTGTAAATATTTCATCATAAGATATTGTTTATACAAATTATTCCTCGATATGCTATGTGTAGACAATCTATAATCTAATAATATCTTATCAACAATTCCCAGTTTATATCCCTGCTCTATTGCCCTGAGGAGGAAATCATAATCTTCTCCCCCTTGCATATCCGTATATCCACCTAAGTTGATATACATTTTTTTTCGCATAAACCATGTAGGATGTGGCACGCAATTATTAACCCGCATCCTTTTTGCAATTTTTTCATGAGTTAGCGGAAGGTTGTCCATATTATAAAGATACTTTCCATCTTCATCCATTACCGATACATAAGCACCCACCAAATCAAGTTGATTATTCTCTAATGCGTATAGTTCCCTCTCCAGCCTGTCTGGTCTTGCTACATCATCACTATCCATAATCGCTACATATTCTGTTTGAGCGAGCCTGATTCCTCTATCCTTTGAATAAGGACAACCCATGTTCTTTTCATTTACATACAATCTTATCCGATTATCTTTTTCTTCATAAAAATGAAGCAATTCTTCCATTTCTTTATTATGTGGGTCATCGAGAACAATAATATATTGAAAGTTTTGATAATTTTGATTTATTATAGATTCTACTGCCTGGGATATTTGTTCTTTTTTTTCACGATATGCAGGCATTACTACTGTAATTTTCGTCATCGTCCTGCTGTATGATAATTATCACACATTTCCTTTCTTTTTATATGATGGTGATAGTTCTTTGCCAAAACTTCATTTGTCCAAATCATTTTGAATGGTGTTACTGTCACGACTTCAAAAATAATTTTTTTATTTCCGGCACATCTAATACATATATAATTAGTAATAAGCTCTATAATTCTAAACTAGTAATTCGTCCTTTAATATATGTATTATAAACGTCACTATTTTTTCCAATACATATTTTGTATAACATAATACACTCTTTTTAATTCCAATAATATAAACAGAAATTTTCCATTTACTTACTAAGTTTCCTCGTTCATTTTCGGATATCCTCTTTATTTTTTCAATATCTATGTTCAAATATTCTTTTAATAAATATGGATACATACAAACGCCATGTTCTTTTTCTTTTATTTTTAAAGTATACACATTTGGCAAATCTTCAACAAAATTGCACTGTTCATAATCATTATTAATTCTATCTCTTGACAGTCCTGGCATAACGTAAAAGAAAGTTGTATTTTTAGCTGATTCCATAAATTGTGCTATTTCATAATACTGATTATATAAATTATTATCTTTCTCTTTCTTTAATAGGTACCATACTTCTTGATTAACATGCGAAAGTGAAAAAAATGAAGAAAAACAATATACAACTTTAGCATTTAATAATGCACCTACTAGTGAGGCCATATATCCTCCTGCACTACTTCCTACTGTTAAAATTTCATATCCCTTAGTTAACTCTTTTAAAAGTTTAATCGTATCATCTATTGTTGGAAAATACCTATTAATTCCATAAATATAAAATTGTTTGGCTACATCTCTGATAAAAATATGCCTACTAGCCCTTTCAATCAAATAATTCTTCCACTCATAATAATCTTGTTCAAGAATTCTTTCTCTTAAAGCCTCATTAGTATTAGGATAATAAATTGAGCTACTTGAAAAATATATTGCACATGTACTTCCGTCTCTATTAACATCATATACGCTATAATTATCTAACGAATATGCTCTATCCCATATTATACCCGTTGTTATACTTTTCATTGTTTCTTCTTGCATCATCTAAGTATTATTATATCTATTATCTCCTCTAAAATATTTAAAATGAATAGCCACATAGTTTTTCCTAAAACTTTATCTATGCACATGATCTTTTATATATATGGCAAAAAAATTTTGAATAGCTTTTTGATAAATATCAAGTACCATTATCATCACAATCATACATATTAAAATCAAAACTATTATTTCATACCTTGAAATTCCCATACAAACAAATTTATCCATCACTATATCTAAAAAAAGAGGATGAAGCAAATAGATTGAATATGTGCTATTATCTATCACATCCATAAATTTTTCTATATATTTTATATGATAATGATAATATTTATTCTTTCCACTTAAAATAATAAATGTTATGCCTATTGCTGATAATAGATTTCTAAATAACCATATATCTCCTACTAAATAACTAATTAAAGGTGCAATAAATATAAATATTAAATGTTTACATTTCAGGTTATTACATTTTTCAGCTAATATCCCTAAAATAAAATATTGAACAAAAGCAAAAAAGTTTACTTTTGCTAATCCATCATATTGATTAATATATACCGCCAAGGCAGAAAACATATTAAATAAAAATATCCACAAACTTATTTTCGATGTTTTGGTAATATTCCAACAAACGGAATGTATCAGATAAAATATCCAAACAACACTAACATACCATACTGCATGAATACTTTTCCAAAATATATTCCCGGCAGGCAAGATTGAATTTATTCCCAATAAATATCTAAGCCATCCCAACTTATATATATCTATAGGAACATCTTTTAATAATAATGTGTGTATGAATATATATGCAACTAATATAAAATAGTATAAAGGAAATAATTTCAACATTTTTTTCTTAATATAGATTCTTCTTCCTTCACCATTCCATTTAGCCGCCAAATATCCACTTAAAACAAAAAATATATATAGACCATATTGTCCATATGATAATAATTTGCCCATTATGCCAGTTATTCCAAACTTACCACTACAATGTACACCTAATACTCCACCACATGCAACTATCCTAATAATTTGTATAAGTCTATCTTTCTTATTCATCTTTCTATCTTATTCCTTGGTTTATTATCAACCTTTCTGCCAAAGTCAATGCTAGTTCAACAGTCACATCAGAATTATAATGTTGATGCTCTCCCCATCTTCCTAATCCTATGACATTATACTTTTCATTCCAGTTCTTCAAATTAAGCATTATCTGAGGTTTATCTATAGTATTTAATGGATATGCATATTTATTTACATAATTAAAGCTCGTGGTATCCTCTTCTTTTATTCTCTCACTATTTGTTTCTGTCCAATATCCTCTGCTTTGTGGGCAAAAATTATGCCTTACCAAGATTCTGTGATAAGTTAATTTTAAATCAGGATAATATATCCAATGACACTTTGTATCTAAATTATTTTCATAATACTTGGTTTGTATTGAGCTATATTTTAACTTTTTAAGCTGATTTTTAATTTCAATAGGCATTCCCAATATTTCATTAAACTCCATCCATGGAATAGTAGAAATGATAAAATCTGCCTTATATTCCTCACCATCGTCACTTTTAACTGTATGATTACAATAATCAATTTTGTCAATGGTTTTATTATATTCTATATTATCATTAATTTTTTCTGCCATACGAATCCATAACTCCCCGTATCCGAATTTTTTAGGATACAAAAAATGGGCATGTCCTGGCTGCGTACCATAAGCCTTTTTTTCAATGCATGAACGAAGAGTCTGTTCTAAACTTACATTTGGTAATTTTTCTAACCAATAAGTTCCTAACTCATTGAGTTCTTTTCCAAACATCTTTTGATTATATGGAATCATATAATCTTCTGCTATTTTCTTACCCAGTTTCCAATATATCCAATCCACAAAGTTTTTAGGCATCTCTGTTTGTAAATTACACCCAGCTACTGCAATAGATTTCAAATATTCTATTTGATCTTCTAATTTCATCTGCCATATATTTGCTTCAATAGGATGGTTAATTAAGTTACCATTAATAAGTATTCTACTATCACGCTCAAACAAGTTCCATTCGTCTTTTGGCATAAAGTCAAACAAAAAATTATTTACTTTTTGATTTCTAGTATCTAAGAAATGTCCTCCTCCAATATCAAATGGTGCCCCATCTACAATTTTGGATCTACATAATCCTCCGGCTTGTTTTTCCTTCTCTAACACTAAGAAGGAATTCTCCCCTAGCTGCTTTAGTCTATTAGCGACAGTTAATCCTGCTGGACCAGCTCCTAATATTAAATATTTCATAGTTTTTACTCCATTAATAATTCTGTAAACACTTTCAAAAGCGGCTCACAATACATTTTTTCCCATGTATATGATTTTGCACTTATAATAGCATTTTCAGCTATTCTATTATAGTATTCTTTATTCACCATCAAATTAATTAATACATCGCAAATCTTATTTATATCATGCGGCTGTACAATTATTGAATCAACATCATTTTTTAATAACTCTATAGCACCCACACTATTAGATACAATTGTTGGCAATCCACAGCTCATAGCCTCAAATACAGTTAGTCCCCAACTTTGATCAATATTGATAAACGCAAACGCATTTGCTTCATTGTACAATTTATTGTATGTTACTTCATCTACTTGCCCCCATATTTTAACCATTTTCTGTAAATTTTTCTTTTGAATTTTTGTTTCTATATAATTTACATATTCGGGACATAAGTATGTAGCTCCAATAATATCCATTTTCACATCATAACCACGTTTTCTTAATACATCTACAACATCCACCAATGTCTCATAATTTCTATAAGGTAGGAATACTCCCGTAGTCAATAGTTTAAATACTTTATTATCTTCATTATAATTATGAATAATCAAATGTTTGTTATCATCCACCCCGCAATACAAAACCAATGCGTCTCTGTTTAAACAAGCTTTAACTCTCTCTTTATTTTTGGTTACATTAACTGTTATCTTATCTATTTTTTTGCTTACTCGCTCTATATATTTTTTAGTACATTTATCAAAAATATTTAAATTATTTTCTTTACCTATTCCTACTGAAAAAACCCCTGACAAATCATTAATTTGCCAAACTACCTTCTTATTATCTTTTTTTGCCAAACTGCTCAAATAGTATAATCCATTATCATGCACATTTATTACGTCAACATCCTTAGGAATCATTTTGTATAATTTTTTTTCTCTTAAATAATCTAAAATCAAAAAATTTAGTAAGGCATTGATTTTCCTTAAGATTCCTTGCCGCTCTTTTGGTTCTTTATGTAAATACTTAATATTAAAATTTATAAATTCCGAATATGTCTTGGACAAATCATAATATTTAGTATATATACATACATCGTTTCCTTTTTTCCTAAGATACTGACATAATCTAAGAACTTGTTTATGTGTACCACCTCTTATATTTAATTCACTAACTACAACTGCTATTTTCATCTGCTTCTCCATTCATTCTTTTCTTTTTTATAATCACCACAGCTTGAATCGGTAATACTATAGCATTAATTAGAGCACAAAACAAAGTAGCCAATTTTACACCAAGAATTCCCAATTCATATTTTTGTGCCAAAATAACTGACAAAGGAATATTTATTAAGGATTCTATTATAGCTAGCCCTAATTGTAACTTTATTTTTCCTAAACCATTTAGCATATTAACAAATATCGAAGAAAAACACGTAATCCCACAATAAATTGCAAATGTTAAAATTAGTGAGGTCTCATAAAAATATGCATTATCCCCCAACCATAATTGTACCACTCTATTAAACATAATTGACACTAAAATAACACCGAGTAAATAAAATCCCCATATAATTAATAGTTTATAAAGCGTGTTCTCTACCCATTTAAATTCATTCTTTGCCACATGAAAAGTAACCGCTGACCAAAATGGAATTAGCAGTATTGCAAACAAACTGCTCCCCATATCATAAACACTTGTTATTACAGAATATTTTGTAACCATTTCACTACTAATTAAATAGTTAATTATTACATTATCTGTTGAATACAAAATAACTGCACACAATTGTAAGCAGAAAAACTGTAAGCCTATATTTATTATAGATTTCTTTATTACATCGTATTCTTTTTTACATTTTCTATAACAAAACATATTTTTCCTTTTAAGGATAATAAAAAGAAAAATATTAGGTAACACTGTAGCCATTCCATTACTAATTGAAAACACAATAAGGCTTTGGGGAATTCCTGTAAATAATAATATTGATACATTAATAATATTCAGTAAAGATATCATACTAATTGTAAGTGTAACTAACCAACTTTTCTGACATCCATAAGCAATAGCTTGTGATATACCCAATACCAAATTAATACAGAGAAATATCGTAGTAATATATAAAGGAATTCTTAACTGCTCATCTATTATTTTCCCTTTTATCATTAATTGCGAAATTATAAGAAAAAAAAGGAAAACAAAGCAAGAAACTTTTGATAGTTCAGTTAAACCGCATGCTACTAATTTACCCTGTCTGTCCGTATCTCCTTTTCCAAAGGCCTGAGCCAACTCATTTCTTAATCCATTTCCTATACCTAAATCAGCGGAACTCATCCATGAGATTATTGCGGATATAGTAACCCACATTCCATATAATGAATTTCCCAAATATTTCAAATTAAGTCTCACGCTTACTATGCCTAGAAACATACCCACTATTTTAAATGCAAAATTCAAGATATTATTTCTATTATAGTCATTTAAAGCAATATATTTCACTTTTCTATTCTTCTTCATGTCCATTCCTATTTAAGGTCTTTTCAAGTGCATCATTCAATGTATTTGAAAATGCATTCCAACTATATTTTGATTTTGCTAATTGAACCTCTTTTTTACATTCTGTTTCGATCCAATCCAATGGTTTATTAGCACACTCTATAACCTTTTTTTTAATTGTATCAATGTGACAATTGTCCAAATTAATCACATCCCCATCATCAAATCCACATTCACGACTACAGATTGGAATAATACCCGCAGACATTGCAGTTGTTACCGCTCCACTCATTCCTTCTGAACATGATGGCAATATCATATATGAGCATCGGGCTGCTATTTGTCGAAACCTAAAACTTAAAGGATCAATAAAACCAATTTGATGAATATTAAAGTTTTTAAATAATTCATTATGATAAACTTCAATGAAATCATTTTCTTTATTTATTGGTGCACAAATGTAGAGTTCGCAAGGGAATTTATCCTCTGTAAATACCTCAAGAACTAAATCCAATCCCTTATGCACCGCACCGCTCCCACCCAGATACAAAAAAGCATTTTTCCTTTTTATCCCTTTTTTTATTAATCTAGTAATATCAAAATTATATTTATAGCCAGTATTAGGCATATAATAAACCGGAGGTAAATGAAATTCCGAAAAAGTTTCTAAATTATGTCTGTTTCCAATAAAAAAGAAAGCATCAAACTGTTCTATATCTTTAGAAATAATTTGTGCCTGCCTCCTAGCAACTAATTTCACACCTTTCCTTAAATATAATTCATTTATTCTTTGATTTTCAGCATTATTCGTAAATACAGAGTTGCTTCCTGTTAAATACGCAATTCTAATTGAACCTTCAGTTAAATTTCTTTCATATACAGGATGTTCTCTTGGACATATATCTAAAACTAAATCATATTTTTTTTTCAACTTTACACTGGTGTTATTATAGTCTATCACATCAACATTATATCCAAAATTTCCAATCTGTCTCGCAATCTCTTTTAACTGCACAACATTTTGATGTGTATGTCCCTTCATTCTCATCTGAAGTTGAAAAGGTCCTTTTATATATACAATTAAGCAATTCCTTTTATAATTCGTTCTATTAACATTCTGAGCTATTTCTGGATAAATTTTATTTATACATAATTTTTTTAACTTTAATGATAACATCTTATTCCTCTAGCTGATTATTTAGGAGCAATAAACATTTTATTATTTTTGTTAATTCCATTATCAATTATATTGCAATATGAATACACTTCATTTCTGCTAATTTTAAATATTCTTGCTCCAAAACTTACTTGTGACATTCCTGCAATAAGACCTTCACATTTACTTAATGTGTATGCATCTCGCAGAACTTCCTTACCTAATTTATAATGATGATATTCTCGATTTTCATCGCTAAACGCTATTGATTTACTATCTTCACCTCTATATGTATCATCAAACCATACTACTTTGTTGCCAAATTCACTATACAATATATCATAAACACCTTTCTCATCCGTTGCCAAAAATATTAATTTAAATTCGCGCCCAATCATCGCCTCTTTAATTGCCTTTATAGTCTGTTCAAGCCGAACTGCCGTTGGATGATTATTGTAACCTATTTTGAAATCAGTTCCTCTATAGTGTACACCCAAAACTTTGTTATTCATAAACATTTTATCAATTGATTCGTTAAATTCAGAAATTATATCCTTCTTAATTGCAATATATTTATTAAACATAAATGCCAATTGCTGTTCAAATTTCCATGACTGATTATATCCCAAAGCATCATACTTTCTTTCGATGTATTCACAATCACATCCCCGGCTAAAAATAATATTTTCACTTTCAAATGGATTTATAACTTCATTATTCATTTCAAAATAATAATTGAATACATTATTTGTCTCCAAATTTATCGTTTCATCATAATACAGATAACTTTTACTCCAAGAAATATAAGGAATAAAACCGTGTAAGTCTGCAAAAAGTAACTTTTCTAATAGACATCTAAACTCCGCAAAAAAACCATACCCATGTCCCTGTTCTGTAATAATATACACTGTACTTCCAGAGTTTTTATCACCATTATGTACTATTCTAACGTAATCAGGTTCATTTCCCCAATTAGTTATTGTATTTATAAATTCAGTATCTCTTTTTAATACTCTATATACTATTTGTACACCAAAAAAAATTTTTTTATGTTTTCTTAGCCATTCATATACCATACATTACCTCATTCTTTTTATAGCCTTAATTTCTTTCTAATAAATTCATCTGTTTTATGCATTAATACTCCAATGGCAACTGATACGATAAGAAGAAATATTATAAGCAAAAATTGATTTCCATTTTTATTTGCATAGTGCCTCCCAACCAAAAGCACAATAAAATGGAGCAAATATATTTCATATGAAATATTTCCAATAAACGTTAACGCTTTTTTACTAAGAAAAAATCTTACATTTTTTAATGAATGCGTTATAATAAATATCAATAAAATCTCAATACTACTTAAAATTTCAATTTTTTTTACCGATTTATTCATAGTGTACATAAATAACCATAAAATCAATTCAATTGATATTAATAAATACAAAACTATATTTTTTTTATATTTTACAAGTTTTTCTTCCACTAAAGCATACGCTGCGCCCCCCAAATATGTTAATAGAACAATGCAATCTCTAAAAATATAAGAATATCCGCAAAACAATATGACCATTAGGACTATCTTATTTTGCACATTCATTTTTTCATTTTTACAAATTGAAATATACCATGGCAAAATAAAAATCATTTCAACTTCAAAAAGCATAGTCCATAATGGAGGATTAATTATATTAAAATCATCAATCAACAAACATGTTTTTAAAACATGTCCTATGTCTATCTTATTTTGCCAGAATCGACTTCCATACTCTGTAATTAAATTAACATCATAATTTATATTCAGATTACAAAAAAAGGTTCCCATTATAATAGAGCATAACATCATGGGATAAATTCGTATGATCTTTTTTTTGCAAAACAAATAATATTCCCTAATAGAGAAAAAGTTATAATTTTTTCCCGTAAAATAACCTGATATAATCCAAAAAACTTTTACAGCTAAACTTCCATCATATACTACAGAAAATACTCCTAAAAAAGGGGTCTTAGGATCTATATTTACAAATATAGCCATGGCATGACTAAAAAAGACCATCATGCATGCTATAGCACGCATTCCTTGAATACTATAGTCACATTTTTTTCTATCATCACTAATCTTCCTTCTAAATTTTTATCCATTCAGAACATACTGGACTGTATTCAGAATTATTTGTCCATTTTAAAGGAGCAATTACCTCTTTATTTTGATTTGTATTTAACCAAGCTCCCCACCAACTAAATGTACTATTTGCAATAATATTATGAGAGCACTTCGTCATCAAAAGCATATCTTCCCAATCTTCTCTTTCACCACCTATATCTACATAACATATATTATCATTAGACGTTCCAAATATTTCCTTAGCTAATTTTAAATCATTTGAAAACACAAAAAAAACTATTCTTTCATACTTGTTTTTGAAATAGTCATATGCTCTTAAATAATATTCCTTTGTACATATGTTACCATAAGTCTTATTATTAATATTATTTAAATAATCTCCCCCTCTAATGTGCACGGATACCGAAGTCTCCACTTGATAAATATTTTTCAAAACATTTTTTGTCCCACTTGAAACAATTTCAAAATCAAATGAAAAATCTTTTAAAATTTCTTGTCGGATTGTTCTAAAATAATTTTCATTTTGCCAATATCCAATATAGTATTTATCTTTTAATTTACCTAAAACATTGCTATTTAAAAAAACTTTTTCAAAAAATATTTTTCCATTTAAAAAAGGCAGGAGTACTCTTAATTTTGCTTTTAAAACTTCATATTTATTATAATATTCCTCTATTTCTTCTTTAGATGCCAATGGTATATTACATTTAAATATATCTAATCCATACTTCCTCTTGGTATCTATGCTAGGAATGTTTTTATAATAAGTACTATCTAATTTTACTTCATGTCCCAATTTTTGTAATTTTTTTGCAAAGGCATACTGAAACATCTGATTCCCTAATCCACCCATTACTCTGACAATAATCATATATATTTTCCCAATTCTAATTTTTTCTTTCTCTCATTTTTATCTTTACTATAATAAACCTAATAAAGACAAAAAAACTCCATATCATCATATCAATGGTTCTACCATATATCACACTATATGCCACCATCATCCTATAAAATGGTATCCTAATAGTTTTGAAATGTATTCTAAATATCTGAAAAGACTTGCAATTTAATAATTCATTAAAATCTTTTTCAACACTACATTCTATGTACTTTTTCCTAACAGCTTCCCCATAATCATATAATAGATTAGTCAGCATATAACTATAGTAATACCAATACTGTTCCATAATATTTACATTTTTCTTTTCCATAAATCGATCATATAAATAATCTAATAAAATAGCGGCACTTGATATATTTAAGTTTGTCCAATTCTGACATACTGAATTACTATTTAATCTGTAATAATATTCATATTCATTTTTTAAATAACATATTTTTTTAGCATCTAAAATACACAAGTAAGAACATGCTGCATCTTCACCTATTCGAATTCTTTCATCAACCAGCATTTGATTTTTCTTTAAAATATTACTTTTATATATTTTATTCCACATGGCAGGCAAAAAACCAAATTCATAATATCTTCCTGTATACAACATATGGGGATATATTTCTTCTTCCAGTGTTTTTTGGGAAAATACACCTCCATTTAATCCTTGTTTAATAGGATATACCTTATCGCCATCCCATTGCAACACATCACAAATAACAATATCTGAGTCGTTTTTAATAGCCTCAACACATAATTTCTGATACATTGTAGGCTTTATTCTATCATCTGCATCTACAAATCCAATATATTTTCCTTGAGCTACTTTTACGCCAGCTTTTCTAGCGCTCGTCTGCCCTCCATTTTCTTTATGTATTACTTTTACCACATTATATTTTTCTTTATACTGTTCGCAAATACTTCGACTTTTATCAATAGATCCATCATCTACCAATATCAACTCATAGTCTGTAAACGTCTGTGCCAAAATACTATCAAGGCATTCTTCTAGATAATTCTCTACATTGTAAACCGGCACAATAATACTTAAAAAAGGCATATCTTTGTCCTCTTGTCTTTATACAGGTAACTTTCTTCTTATTTTTTTCTTTATATTAACCCACCAAGCTTTATATCCTTTCATCTCAGAAGTATTCAGATATTTATCTTTATCTCTAATAATCATTTTAGCATCATATGGAAGATTCCAACCTTCAGGATAAGCATACTCTGGAAGCAAAATTTTCATATCGCTTCTATTTAACATATATTTATTTAACTGCGATTCATCATGCCATTTAGCTATGACCCCATGATCTAAATCTTCTTGTATCGCTTGTTTTAAAGAATGAATCAACTCAAGATAAGCTTGTGTTTTTCCTCCGTTTAGCCCACCCATGTAATAATATTTACCCTGTCCATAAGGAATATATGCAGTTGATTTTTTATTACGTTCATATGGAAATAACCATTTAGGATAATGAATACACCCAGGGTGTCTTGCTACTAGCAGATTCTCCTCTACTGGTAGAAATTCATCCTCTGTAATTTCTTTCATACACAGCATATTTGCATTCATAAAAAATATATAATCATACTCTTTGATTTCTGCTTCGGCTTTTGTAAATAAATCAAATCTCATCAATGTATCATATGGCCAGCCCATACACTCCTGATAGATTTTATGAATCCTATTACATTCTTCCCCATATAAATACTCTGCGTCAGTAAATACAAAATAATGTTTTTCAGAATTATGAAGAAAATATTTTTCCATGTTTTCATAGAATTCTTTCCAAAAAACATCATATTTACCTGTACATATATACAAAATACCTATTTTATACTTTATTTTTATCTGATTTTTACTTTTTTTCTTTACAAGATATTTAATAAATTCATCATATCTATACTTATTAAAACCATTACTACTTTCTATAAATGGAACTTTTTCTTTAGTAATTAAAGATACTTCTATATCATATTTTCTCAGTTTATCAAATTCAAATTCTTTCTCTCTAATCAAGTATTCCATAATTTGGTCTTGATATTTTATAAATAATTCTTTTTCCTTTGCCATTTGCCTATCAAACGTCTTTACAATATTACTTCGTAAATTCTTATCCTCATTATTATTTATCCAAAATCCCCATCGCTTAGTTTCAACTATATATATTTTGCTATTTAAAAGTATTATCATATCAAATTCCTGCTCATGTACGCCTGATATAATATCAGATAATTTGATTTCAGTTGCGATATAGACATCTGGAATATCATGTTTGATTTTTTTTGCAATTTCTAAATTAAAACTATCATTTATTTTTTTTTCAATTCCCTTATTCAAATAAGTACTCGGTCTATCAAATAAAGTATTAATTCTATATTGAATAACATATTCAGCATAAAAACTACTAAGAATATATTTTTTATCATATTTATACAAAGCTTTGTCATCTACAGAAATATTTCCATTACATATTTCTGTAAATACGTTTTTGTTTTTTATGTTATCAAAAGTCAAATCATTAAATAGCTTTTCTGCATTCATCTTTTTTATTTTTCTTTTACCTAACAAGTCTATCCATTCTTCTTTACTTCCTATATACACCTTGTTCGCTTCTAAATCATTAAAAGATTCCATGCTTTTTTTCATATCATCTAATGAATACCCATTTTTATCTGAGAAACTTCTTTGAATATCCTCAATAATATCTTGAGTATATTCAATACTTGGAATATCTACTCTATCATTGAAATCTGACTGATATAATATTTTCTCAGGAATTCCTTTAAAATTAATTTCACCATTCTCTGTTATACAAACATTACATTTTTTATACGCTCCATTAGTAAAGCTATATTTTAACTCGTTTATATATACTAATGCCATTCCATATTCAAATGCATCTTGTATTTCATTTTCATTTATTATTTTGTTACCTGTATTTTCGTTTGCACTACACTGTACTAACATAATTGAAATTGTCTTTTTAACCATGCTTAAAAAATTTTCAATTTCATTAGAATTATCTACATTATACACATCTTGTGGAAAAACAATGTTTTCTATCAATCTGATAATTTCGCTTGTCTTAAGCACTTCTTTCTTCTTTTGTAGCAAAAATTGAAAACACACATTTAATTCGGTAATTTTACTCATTAGACTATAAAAATAAATCAAATGTATATAATTTCCAAAAGATTTAATCTTTTTTTGGTACTCTTGAAATATGCTATCTATAAGTCGATCAAAGAAAAAAATTTTTTCTTGATTTGTTTTTAAATTATAACCGCAATAATTTAATTTTGTTAAATGTAATTCAATAATATAATCCCATTTTGCAATTTCAATTGTACGTATAAGATGAAACTGTAAGTTATTTCTATCAGCATATGAATATCTTCCATTCAGCCACCCTATAATGCATTTATCAAGCCATTCTGATCTATTAAAATCAATTTTATCCATATTAATAATACTTTCTTTTTCTATAAAATTATTGTAACATACAAATTTACATTTTATCCATGCCATCTATATAAACATCAACTTTACTAATATATTCTTTATTCCATATCTTTGGTGCAATCACTATTTTGTCCTGATTCTCAGATAAATAAGCTCCCCACCAGCTAAACGTACTATTAGCAATAATAAAATGCTTACAATGATACATCAGCCTAAGTTCTTCATAATCAGGATTATTAAGTGTTATATATCTGACAGTATAGGGTAAATGATAATTCTCCTTAATCCATGTGATTTCTTCATTGTTATCTGAGAAAACATAAAAAACCGGGCTTTCTACGTTCTGCCCAATATACTTCATTGCGTTTTTATAATATGCCTCATCACACACTACTAATGCTGCATTTTTACTATTAGATATATAATCACCACGTCTGATATGTACACACACAGCATTGCAACTATCTATCTCCTGAATCATCCTTTTATTTTCTTTGGATGGTTCTTTCTTCACCTTAACTTCTTTTTTAATAACATCTTTATATTTATAGAAATATTTTTCACTTTGATAATATCCAATGACTTTTTTATTTTTTTTAGCGGATTTCAAGCTTTCATAAAAGGTGAAACAATCATCAGTATAGTATTTTCCTGATTGATTTAATCTATGAAAGTTATCAATACCATGAAGTTTCTTACCGTTTTGATATTTTCTCATCATCACAAACTCTGCAATGTCAAAGAATCCTCTTATATAACCTTCCATCTTGCCCATTATTCTTATATCATTAGGAATGTTCAATACATCAAGTACATTATTATAATATTTTTTTCTACCAGCACCCAAACCCGCCAGTGTCATAAAATATGGATTCACGGCCAATGGTTCGTCATTTTCTAACGCCAACGCTCTTGCATAAGCATACTCAAACATCTGATTTCCCATTCCTGCCATCAGATTTAACTGTATCATTCTTTGTTAACCTCAGTATCTAACCCTGCAGCCTTTTTAGTCATTGCATTATTCTGTATTGCTACCTGTTGCGCAAGATTTTTTATCTTTTCTTCCATTTGCCCCATACGTATTGACATTGTAAATATTTTTATAAGTAAAATAAAAATCATTGTCAGAAAAAGGAAGTTTACTGGGGCAACCATACCACATATGTTAGTGAAAAAATATACAGTTTCAGGAAAAATGCTAAATATGATAAATATAAGTGATAGCATAACCCAAAAAATAGAATGTTCTATCTGCAACTGTGATTTACGAATTTTACGCAATACATACCAAAAGAAAAAGAGAGAAACAACTATCAACAATACCCTAAAAAATACATTCATCCTAACACCTTCTTTTTTCTAAAAGCCTGAATTACAATAATTGAAAAACATACCTTTACCATATATATAATAGATGTCTTCCAATTAAGATAACTTACTCCCTCTTCTCGATCAGACATCTCCACCTGCACTTCTTCAACCTTAGCGCCACATCTGATTAGATAAGAAATAGTATCCGGTTCAGGATTAAAATTCATTTCTGTTGCATATGCCTTAATCACGCGCTTGCTATATATTCTCATACCTGACGTAGGATCAGCAATGTCATGATGTGCTGTGATTCTTATAAGCATTCGGATTAATTCACTACCAAACATCCTCATAGATTTATCCTTTTTGTGTTCTTTGAACCTGGAACCTATTACAATATCTGCATCTGTCTCTTCCATATATGCTATTAATTTCTTAATGTAGCTAGCCTGATGTTGCCCATCTCCATCCACTTGCATTACCGAATCGTATCCATACTCATATGCATATTTTACACCAGCCTGAAAGGCGCCAGATAATCCAAGATTTATCGGCAAATCCAAATAATTAAAATGGTTCATCTTACATATCTTTGCAGTATTATCCTTTGATCCATCATTCACTACTATGTAGTCATATTCCGGGTATGTCTTTTGAACTGTTTTTACCACCCGTTCGATATTTTCTGCCTCATTATATGCTGGAATAACTATCAGTACTTTCATTATTTTCTCCTACGCTTACAGTATGTTAAACATTGTACACCAGTCTATTCTTATTGCCAATACCAGTATTTTACTATCTATTCCAAATTATGCTTTGTGAATATAGCAAAGTTAGAACGTGTACTAAGCTTACTATCGACAAATCAGCAAAATAATCTTTCTTTGTTTCCTGCCTTTTCCTACTGTTTACAAAAATAAGTGAGATAAAAAGGGGATAAAAATATCTTCCCTGGATTCCAATCAGCTCTCTTTTCCCTAATGGAGACCACTGTAAATATGATACAAGAATCAGCCCTAATAGGCATACACAGTTCAAAAAAAGAATAAATGCCTTCATTTTCAATATTTTACCAGAATATTCATTATCTTTTTCCTCAGTTATTGTATGAAAAAAATACCACATAAATAAAATAGTTACTACTACAGGAATTCTAATTTCATGTCCACCCATATAATTTCCAAATATATACAGCACAAACCAGTCAATAGATTGAAACAGTGTGTATACAATTCTCTGAAACATATCTAATGGATTACATAAAAGATAACTTAATGGTGATTTTGTTTCACCACTGGAATAATGAATTATCCCTTCTGAGAGATAAATCCATCCCTCTTGCGCTTGTATTTCAGATGCCTCTGGCTCTTCAGGCGACGCAACAATATATTCCCCTTGCAGACTTTCCATATTAAGTGGAGATATATGATGATATACTACCAGCATCATAGCAAGAGATAATGTCACTATAATCACTTTCATTAATATCGCTTTTATTTTACAGTTGTTTACATTTTTATTAGGAATTAAAAAGATTAATCCAATCAGTGGAAAATATACCGGTTTAAAGTTAGCAAAGCACAGACATAATATTAACAACACCACTATTTGCTTAATAGACATCTGTTTATTCTGTTCCATGAGCTTATATATATAGCATCCCAATAATATTGCAAACGCAATGATTAACGTATCATAAGAATATGTTGCAACTTCTTGTACTAAAAACGGAAAATTACAAATTGTAAGAACAATCCATTTTGCTTTTGGAGCCATAGATACTCCTACAGATACCAATATTGTAAAAAACAAGAGATTTGCAAACCTTCCTAAGTATAATAACCAAAAATAATTGACATGTAATAATCTGGCAAAAGAAATTCCTAAAGCCTGTGGTATATAACCTAAAATTGGTGCATATATAATCCATGGAAAATCTGATGATACCATTTGCTCATCCGTAGAATCCGTTGTTTCAATACTCTTTTCCCATAATTGAATAGTATATTTATCATTAATCTGTGTCATTTTTTCATATGTATCACATTGCCGAACCAGTATATTTCCATATTCATCCGTACTTTCCTGCCCCATAATAATATTGGATAATCTGTATGATTCATAGAAATGTGTAGTTTCGTCTGGTGATGACATAGGCATAAACACCAGTGAATACGCAATTCCATTCAATAATGTAACTGCAATAAAAAAAGCAAGAAAAGGAATTTTATTTCTCATAAAGAGAATAAATGTAATAAACAGCAATAAAATATAATATCCTGCTAAACCCAGATATAATTTTGTATGCATTAAATTATGATCAGGTACACAATAATTATAAAAGAATGGTAATATTAATACCATGATTGTTGCTAAGATGCTTTTCCTTAATCTACTGCGGGTTGCAATGATTTCTTCCCAGCCTAAAATATATACAATCATTACTGTCCCCAGTATCCACAAACATATCATAGTAGATATATCCAGTTTAGCCCTGTAGGAAATATCCACGGCCAGATATCCATCCAATGGGACTCCATATTCTGTTGCGGGCTCTATCATCTCTGCCAGATTATCATCCTGAATTCTACTCAATATTGCAAGTTCACCAACGACATTTTCTGTAATAATATCCAGTTGATATACTTTATCTTTATCAACTTCACACTTTACATCAAACCAAATAAACTCTCTATCCTTTGCATTAGCAAGATTTATCTCACTGTTAGCCAGAATTTCTTCTGACCCTTTTTCATGTAATTCAAGCTTTAGCGTACCTTGAATGCCATAAGTTATATTACTAATACATACCCCCATTCTATCAACATAAGGTTTTCTGAATTGTATTTGTTGTTCTACCATGTTTCCCTGAACCATATAGAAATAGTACTGTGGATCATCCATTTCTCTAAATGAATATGTTGTAGAAACAGGCATAGATGATGTCGATAAAAATAATAAAATTAATATAATTATCGCAACTCCTATTATTCTTCCAAATACATATTTTTTCTTTACAAATAACTCTTTTCTATATGCTATCATTTTTCTCTGCTCTCTTAATACATATCTTCTTTTTCATCAAATGATTAATAATACTATTCTGTTCAAATACTTTTTCTAAGATTATTGAAATAAATAAACTACCTAGTGTCTGCTGATTAAACCGTCTCTGGCTCAAAATCAGCAGATTGACGTGTTAATAGTTCCAGTAGCCATAAAAGTGTAAAAAGTATCCGTGACTGTATCTTGAACAGATTCGTCACAAATACGGATAACGCGATTGAAGTTAGGGTTGTGTCATAAAGCTTGGTTTTAATCAAGCCCATTCCATAGCAACGTTTGCTTAAGCTGAAGGCTCTTTCTACCTCTATTCGATCCTTGTTGTCCTGATATTCCTGTTTTTTCTCTTTTGCTGGCTGTTTTTTAAGACTCGGTCTTCCAAGCTTTGGCCCGGATAATCGTATTCCATGCATCTTGCAGTATTTTCTGTTTTCTCTGGTACGATAGATCTGGTCTGCTAATATACGCTCCGGATGATGACCGGTCCGTTCCCTGAAACGCTCTGCCGCTTCTTTCAACACGGTACTTTCATTGTATGCATCATAGGATACCTTTTCTATTCTGCCAAGACCATTATCATCAATGCCCAGGTCAAACTTTGCCCCGAATTCTACTGGTGACTTTGTTTTTCCTCTGACGATTGGTCTAATCCATGGCTGTGTAATACTGACAATGCGGTTGTCTACACTATGGGTCTTGTTCTGGTACATGTATTGCTGTTGCTCATACAGTTTATAGATTGTCAGCAGGAGAGTGCTCTCTTTCGATGTCGGTGCATAACCGTCCTGCATGAAATTTTCGAGGTATCCGATATCCCGTCTGATGAATGCCAACTGTTTACGGATCGTTGCCCTGATCTTCTTAGTGCTGCGCTTTTTTGCTTTTGCAAGTGCAAGATAATTTTTTCTTGCTATCCTGCGGTACATACGGGGACTGGAAAATCCATATGTTTTGCAGAAGCGGATGATAACCGTTTCCAGTTTTTCCCTTGCTTCATTCAGCAGGGAAAAATCCTGTGGATATCGGATATTAGATGGAGCACAGGTGGCATCAAGCATCAGGGTTCCTTTATTTTCAGGAATCTGTTCCTGCTTTGTATCCTGCCCATTACCTTCTCCTCCTGAAGGTGGATTGTTATGGTCATCATCCTTTTTGTCACTGGATTCCTTTTCTTTGACTGCATCCAGCATATATTCATTCGCTTCCATGATAACATCCATTTTCAGACGTTTACGGAACAGGACTAAGGTACTTGCATCAATTGGCGGTTCTTCCTGATATCCCGGAAGACCGATGAAATACTGATAATACGGATTTTCAGTTAACTGTTCAACGAGTTCTCTGTCAGAATACTGATATTTCGTTTGGATGATCAATGCGCCAAGAGCAAGACGTAATGGCTTGGCTACCCGGCCGTTCTTTCCTTTGAACAGGCGGGAATATTTCTTTTCAAAGACTTCCCATGGAATAGCATCTGCCATTTTTACCCATCTGTTTTCAGGGTTCATGTGAAGTCCTATTGGCTGATTGAAATCCAAGAAGCTGCTTTGTGTATTATCAGTATATTTGTACATTATTTTCCGCTCCGTAAATGGTATTTTTCTATTGAAAACTGCACGAAAAAAAATTTGAGATCCGCTAAAACCGTACACTTTATTATACCATCTTTGAGCAGAAAACACAGTAAAATTAATGGTTTTAAGTGAATTTTCTTTTATTCAGCAGACACTAAATAACCATTTATTACAAAAAATAATTGAACTCCTCTTGCTCCATTTGCAACTATACTATTAATAATGGAATATGATGAGTTGCAGCCATAATGAACTAATACTACTCCTAAAATAGCTATTCCCTTCAATGAATTGATAAGCATTACCTTATCTTTCGTCATTTTCTTCATCATAGTACGTTTTTATATACTTCTTTCCTCTTTCTTTTCTGTATCCAAGGTAAACTTCTATACCTTTCTCTTTCAATATAATAAATTCCTTTCATATTTCCTTGATGAATGAACTGCTTTATTTGTACCATACGATTTTTTCGTAATCTCTTCTTTACGTTTCTTATAGAAGTTTCCATTGTATGATGGTACACATAAAAATCAGCAACTGGCAATTTTTCAATTATTGCCACATTATATTTAGTCTGCAATAGTGATAAAATACTCTGATCATGACGATGTGTAACAAAACCATCATAATTATCTAAACCACATGTATTAGGCATATCAGTAATCAGCCTATAATCCTGTGCATATTCTAACCATTCGTTTACTATTCGTTTCGTGTTGTCTGTCTTTCTCAACACAAACATCCCTGCCCAACACTGATACTGATTTAGATACTTTTCATTATCACAATTCATGTATACAAACGTATCCCGCTTTGTCCAATGCTTTTCATAATACTTATACCGTCGGCTTCCCACCATATCAATATGATTTGTTTTCATTATATCAATTAATGGTTCAACACTACTTCGATAGTATCCTCCAGCACTATCCATGTAAATAAGGAAATCTCCTTCATCTATGCTTTCCAAAGCTTTGTACACAAAATACGGTTTCCATAAATAACACCCTTTTTTACGACCTTCTCCAGATTCAAGAATCTTTTTATTTTTCATTCTAAAATCCGTATCCATATCTGCAATATTGAAGCAAATTGTCTTATCAACTTTTCCCTTCTTAATTGCTGTATCAAGTTGAAACTGTGCCGATGGCATATATTTATTGTCAGCACAAGCCATTGCATAAATCATATAATTCTCCTATTTCAAAAATCTTTCTATTACTACTGAGTATTCAGCACATCTGCCTTATCTCTTTTCGTAATCTTTCCATTGCCTACTTCATATATTTCATCACAATTCTTAATCGTACTTAATCGATGTGCAATCACAATCAGCGTTCTTGTACCGTGCAAGCCATCAATCGCTTCCATGACTTCCTTCTCTGTCTCGTTGTCCAATGCTGATGTTGCCTCATCTAATACAAGTACCTTGGGGTTTCTGTACAATGCTCTTGCAATACCAATACGCTGTCTCTGTCCTCCTGACAGTTTTACCCCTCTGTCACCAATTACTGTGTCCAACCCTTCTGGTAAAGAATCCATCAATTCTTCTAACTGAGCTTCTTTTATTGCTCTTTTCATTGCAGCTTCGTCAATACATTTCTCGTCTATTCCAAAAGTAATATTAGCTCTAATTGTATCATCCATTAGATAAATATTCTGAGGTATATATCCAATGCAGCTGTGCCATGATTTCATATGATCCTTGATAGCAATACCATCTACAGTAATATTCCCCTTCATTGGCTCAAACAACCCCAATATCAGATCAGCCAGTGTTGTTTTACCCGCACCTGAAGAACCAATAAATGCTACCGAAGTATTTTTAGGTATTGTAAGACTTGCATCATCTAGTATCAATCTTTCATTTTCAGGATATTTAAATGATACCTGATTTACTGCAATCTTGTCCTGCATCTTGATATCTACAGTACTCTTTTCCTCTACTTCCTGTTCCTTCATTAATACTTCGATTTCCTTTAAATCCTTATAAACCGCATCAATAGAAGGCTTATTGAACATGATTCCTCCCATATACCCCGTAATACGGTTAAAGGAAGGTAGCATTCGAAAAGCAGCTACAGCAAATACTGTTAAAGAAGGAATAAATGATGTCACATCCGAACCGTCTGTCGATAGCTTTATAATCACAGCCAATAACAATCCGCAGATACATACTGTTTCCATAATAGGTCTAGGCAAAAAAGTAAGCATTGACTGCTGTCTTTGAATCGTTGCACACTTTTTATAACTTTTATTATAATTATCCACGAAAAAATGTTCCGCATTTGTTACTTTAATCTCTTTGATTCCTGAAAATGCCTGAAGAATCCACTTAGATACGATAACATTATATTCCCGGTTTTGCTCTCCTTTTTTTACCAGTACTTTCTTAAAAAAACCAAAAAAGAAAAGTAAAAATACAATAACTAAAGCAGCAACCACAATAGTTGTTACTAAATCGTTAATTGCAAGATAAATAACTAATACCGCACATACACTGACTTCTGCCAAAAACTGCAACACATAAAGTACAACAGTATAAAACCCATTTACATCAGTGGTAACATTTCGCTGTAATTCAGCTACATTTTTAGATACATGAAACTGATATTTCTGATGCATATAGCAATCCAATAATTTAATTGCCAGTTTACGCTGATTATCAAAAATAAATTTATACTGTTGACTATACATAAATGTAATATACAGATTTTTTAAGATATAAATAGCAATAATAATACTTGCCATAAATACCAGTATCTGACTGACTGTTGTATATCCAAAGGAGTCCCGGATTAAAATCAGATACCATTTTTCATCAACAATTTCCGGAGTAAGTGCTATATTTACCACTGGCAAAATTGCCGATACACCTAATAATTCTACAAATGCACCTACAAATATGATAAGTAATAAAAACAGCAAATTAATCTTCTGTTTTCTGTCTAAAACATAGTTAATTTTCTTTAACATAGTATCCTCTTTCTAATATGGATGTCTTCCTACTCTTCCTATCAATACTTTTTCTCCATTAGATATTTTCGTATCCTGCCAGTAAAAATATACTCTTAGGTTAGAGTCATCTCTTACTAACTTAAAATGTGGCTGACATTCAATTATTTTTCGTTTCTCATTATTTTCTTCTTCATAAGAAAATGTAAATCGTAAGTTCTTTCTATGTTTAGGATCAGTCAAAGCACAAGTCCTTTCCATGTCGGCCTGCAAAATTCTGGCTGCTTCAATCAAATTGTGCCTATGCTTTTTATATAATTCCAATGCCCTGCTATCCAGAAGTGCAAGACATTTTACAATTTCTTCCCTGCTCATCTCAAAATCTTCAATATATTTTAATTCTTCTCTATACCCTTCTGCAAATCTGCAATTAGGAAAACAGGATTCCATAAATTCTCCAAATTCCTTGTGATTTACACATAGCTTCAAATAATTCTGCCTTTTGCTAAGGTATTCCGACATGTTATCTGCTGCATCAGTATATTTTCCACAAGAACACAGAATGCTATTAACGTCCTTATCCATCTGCTGACATCTTTTGGTTATCAGCTCACGAAGCATGTCCGACACATCTTTACTCATTGCATTTTTGCAGCCATACACAATGTCAATCAATGTACATTCTTCTTCAATTTCAGTATTCCATAACGTTTCCATAAATTGAATTTTCTCATTAATTTGATAACAATATAATGCTACCTTCGTGAGTTCCTCTAAATCATCCTGTCTCACTGAAATTGGACTTCCACTATATTGCCAGGATAAACTCTCTTCTACCAATCTGTTAGTTATTTCCATTCTTTCTCCTAAGCATAAACATTGTCCTTAGATCCTGTTGCTTCTGGTCAAAAAATCCCTCCGGCCAGTCACTAAGTTCTCCATCCTGTTCTATTATCAATTCTTTAATCATGCATTCCTTTTCTCTGTTAAATAGAAAATTGGTAAGAAATTTACCACTTTGATTCATTGCATATAACTGAATCCTCGCTCCATCTATCACATGTTCGCTATGCGTTTCTACAATTACCTGTGTACCTGTAGCTGACACTGCAGCCAAAAACTGTCCAATTCTGCTCTGCGCAGATGGATGTAAATGTGCTTCAGGATTTTCCACAATTAACAGACTGTTTTCCTGAGTTGCAGCCCATAATCCTGTTATTACAACTGATAATTCATAACTGATACCAAACCCGGTAAGTGTCGGAATAACGGCATCATCTGTATACTCATTAGAAATCCTCAGTTCTGCCTGCGCCTTTAGTGCGTCCACACTAGTCTTTAATACAACATTTCCCATAATCAGACTCATCCAACATTCTACCTGATTGGAAAATTTGGGGTATGTCTTATCCAAAATCAGTTCTTCCGGTATTCTCATGTCTAAATTATCAGCACGTTCCATCAAATAAATAGCGTTACTTCCATCCTGTCTGATTCTTTCACTTCCACCAGCGCGATAGGACATTCTAGGACCTATTCTTTCTGCATTCAGATAGGCAATATTCCCAATGTCTTTGGTTCCGCATCCTTTTGCATATAAATCAAGTCCACTATCTTTACCAATATAAAAGCCTAACTTATCACCATTAACGGCAATGTCAAAATCTGAAATTGATTCCCCTGCATAATTCTGAGAAACCAGATTTTTAGGGCTTCCTATATCTATTCCAAGAATTTCACTCGCATCTAATACTTCTTTCTCATCTGTCTCCGTCGCTCTTTCATATAATAATAAAGCTTGCACTATACTGGATTTTCCTGCTGCATTAATCCCCGTCAAAATTGTCAAGTCCCGAAAGCTCACTTCCTGACACTGAAAACACTTAAAATTGTTTAGTTTTAATTTATTAATCACTGTATTTCCTCCAATAGATTAATCACTGTGTTAAACTGCACATTCATATTCTGTCGTGAACTGGTTGAAGAAGATATTGATCTATAGTACTCCGGGTCTTCCATCTTCCTTAGTAGTAATGGCTTAATCTCCATTCTTCTCTCATAATACCAGTTTTCATCATAAGGCATATTGGCAATGATTACACTAAAACTCGTAAAAAGTGCTCTGTTTATTATCTTTCTGTCTTTCTTCATAAAAGCGTCCTCACCGAGCAAGGCATAACACTTCTGCATACAGCTTTTAAACAATATAAAAATATCCTCATGATTATTCTGTCTGTTAAGTTCTATAATCTCCTGGTCCAGTAAATGAGTCACCTCATCAAAATAAGAAAATTTTCTTCTCTGACAATCATATATTCTATAATAAGCAATAAATCTCAGGCAAAGTTCCTGTGCCTCCATACGTATATCTTTGATTTTACCATGCGTTGCACGTATAAATTCATTGCATTGTGACATATTTATCAATAGTTTTCTTGTTTTGGGCAATGCCATAATATTGCGGACTTCCTGCATATTTAATGGCATTCCTTCTGTATTCACCCGCCTGAAAATCTCTATTTTTATAATATCCGGACAACGTGCATCTAATATATTTACCGCAAGTTGTGTATCTTCTATCCTTAATTGATATTTCTTATCTAAATTACTAAAATAATACCCTTCAAACTTTCTTAAATACCGAAGTCCCCGGAGTCTAAAATCCCCCTTCATAAATCGATAAATTGTGGTCAGACGCTGCATTCCATCAACGACCGTACGACTACCTTCCATATCTTCATCTAAATAAAATGCAGGAATAGGTATTCGCAGCATTAATGATTCTATTAATAAAGATTGTTTTCTAACATCCCATATAAAATTTCTTTGGTAATCCGGATGCAATTTCAGAGTTCCCTGATTAATCCAATTATATACTTGATATACAGATATCATCTTGGAATCAATTCTAATATCCTCTGCCCGATAAAAATCTTCTTCGAAATTTATATCAATAGCTTCATCTTCAAACCAATCACTGTCTTTTTCTGATTCAATACCTGAATCACTTTCTTCAAATTTACTTATTTGGTCTAAAATATATTGGTTTTCATTAAATTGATAATCTATTGCTGTACAATAATCCTGCAGTGCTCTTGCTAACGCTTCTATTACATATACATTAGAAGTTCCTGCAATTCTCTTATACATACTGCTCTTATTTTTGCATTGATTGAAATCATATCCGGTCAAGCCTTTCATAGCTGCCAGTTCATTATGCGTTAATCGCCTGACTCCTTCTCCATCTATCGTATATATTTCACCTGCAAAAGCAATCTGTACTTCATCTGATGGAATCAACCTTTTTCCATGCCTTACACAATATTTCCTGCCTTGAAATGCTTCCTCTGTGATGGAATGATTAAAATTTCTCCTATAAAAAGGCGCTATGTTATCGTAAACAGGTATTGCTTCTAAATATTTTTTTAAATCTTCATCCGGTTTTGGAAAGTGAAATTTTTCAGTCCCTATATCCTTTCGAATTCCTATGATATAGATGCGTTTTCCTACTATCGGACAGGGTGAATAATCCTTTTCATCAATTATCTGCCAGTTTACATCATATCCTAAATCATCATATTGATTTAATAATTTTTGAAACTCTGCTTTCCTGTATCGCAAAAAAAACAAAAAAGCCTCTGTAATAATAAAAGAAGGTCTCAGCTTATAGATGATATCCAGGTGTTGTCTTGTACCTGTCTCAAAATATGCAGATCTCACACCGACTATCGCTGATGGTACTATTCTTGATGCTAATACGTCAGCACTTGGAAAATCTTCCACCTTTAGGTCTGTGACATCTGACAGAAGGAAATTAGGATATGGTACAATATTTTCATATACTTCTTTACAGTTCAAATCGAAGTCAACTGCCAATACAACATCGCAACCAGCTCTCTCAAATCCAAGAGACCTGCCGCCGATATCAGACATCAAATCTATAACTCTTAATCTCTTCATTTTGCTTCTCCAAAATAGCTCTCTTAATCCGGTTGATAAAACTTTGCAATCTCTTCCCCTGTCCTTGGTCTTTTGCGGAGATATGCATCATAATCCTTGAAATAATGCCCCATATCCCATGCCTGATATCCTGCTTGAGCCAGATCATATACCAATACCTTGGCAGTTGGTCCTAATACAACACATACCAGACGATTTCTATCTGTATCTTTTATCTGCCGTAAAATAGTATCATATTGTGTATATGCATTCATACTTGGTGCATAGATATATTCAACAGAATGACACACTGCCAATGCCTTATGTTCCAAGCGATCCAGTACTCCCTCACCGCACACAACTGTCACATCTTTATCCCTTAATAAATTCTGCATTCTTTTATAGTAATTGTCAAAATCATACTCCTGATAAGTCTGATATACCTGCGTTAATGCAGTATCTATATAAATGACATCTTTACTACAGTTTTTACATAAAAATCTTCTCTGTGCCGGCAATGCCCTTGCAAATTTCTTTGTAAAGTCATTTATAGAGTTTAGCGGATGCATATAATAATATGGAATACCGATTTTTATTCTACTATCTTTGGTCACAAGCATTTCTCTTAATCTTTGTGCCAAATCAGCGTTATATTCCTGAAATGGAATGGATTTCCCCTGCATAATAGCAATTTCTCCATCTCCATAGCGTAAAAAACTAAAATACTCTTTTTCCAGCAGTTCCAATGTTTCATCCGTATTTAAAATAGATAATTTCTGTTCATATCCACCTGTCAGATATTTCTTGCTCTCAAAATGCCTGTATACACGCTTGGGAAATTTCACCAGCTTTGCACCGAACTCTTTTATTTTTCGTCTATAGACACGTTTCTTCGAGTAACCTTTTGCACTTTTTCGAAGAATAAAATATTCAGCACCTACATGTACAACATGATTGTCCATCTGCGCTATCTTTTCTATATCCAATGTATTATCTTCATCATTATATTGCTTGTCAAGGGAATAAATATCTGTGAGCATACTGTCATCAAAGCCATTCTGATGGGTATCCTGTACACGGTTCACAGTAATTACAATCGCACATCCCTGTGTTTTATTACATGCCATATGTGTTCTTGGAATACGTTTTTCACGTTGCTCTGGTGTCACCATTGCTTCAAAGAAATTTGGATTTTTGATTGGATTCTCTTCTTCTTTAATCAACTTTAAAACATCAGATTTTCTATAAAGTGTACAATCCAATTCCCACGGATAATTATAATGCTGCTCTGTACATTTCCACTCCCATTCAAAAATTTCATCATCTGTCGAAAGATTTACCGGCTGCGGTGTAATATTGGCTCCAAGTCTCATACTAAAGCCAAATACCTGCTCATGCTGCTGTAAATAGGTCTGTGCTTTCTGTAAGCTGAATGTATGGGTAAAAACAACATCATCGCAGCCAAACATAATATATTCGCCTGCGTCTGATACTGCTTCTTTTAAATTATTTTCAAACTTCTTCTCTATAGTCCAATGAATCTTAGGGAAAGCCTTCATTACTTTATCATATCGGATGCCTTCTGTCTCACAATATAAAATCGTAATCTGATCTTCCTGCGCATCTGAGAATTTTAATAGACTCTCCAGATATGCATGGAGCTGCATAGGACGTCCTTTTGAAAATACGATAATTGAAATCATTTATTATCCCTCATCTATTTCTGATTTATAATGCCATACCATATATGATTATGATACACTCCGTTTATTTTTACCGCATCTACTTCCAAACCTTCTCTTACAAAACCACATTTTTCATAAAACTTCTGTGCTCTTACATTTTCTTCCAATACGCTTAAATATACCTTGTGAAGCCCAAGCTTTGTAAATGCATACTTCAGCAGCTCTTCCGTTGCTTTCTTTGCAGCACCTGTTCCCTGTGCGCACTTTCTTGCAACTACTGCATATTCAGCCTTATCATTTACATGCGAAATATGCTTTAAACTGATTGTTCCCAGATATTCATCTTCATCATTTGCAAAAGCGAAGTTCTGATTTTCTTCATCAAAACTATTCTGAATAAATGATATGACAGTATCAATCGTTGCCTGATCAAATGGGCGTTGAAAACCTGCCGTAATATCCTTATCATGCATCCACTCTAACATAAAAGGAGCGTCTTTTTCTTCTAATTTCCGTAGTATCATTCTATTTATTTAAACCTTTCATGACTTGCAAATACTCCTCATAGTCTCTGATATATTCCTCGGGATTATAGTGTTCACTGGCAAGACACAGCAACACAGAATCCTCCGAGAAATCATACATATCCTTCCATACAAGCTTAGGCAGATATATCCCTATATGCGGTCTATCCAGATTAAAAGTCTTCTCATTCTTGCCATCGGTCACGCGCACTTTGGAAGTCCCTGCCACATTGATAAGTACAAACTCCGTATCATAATTAGCATGTTTTCCACGCACGACATCTTTATCTGAGCCATAGATATAAAATACCCTTTTAATATCAAAAGGAATATCCTGATCTCCTTCTACAATGACAAGGTGTCCTCTTTCATCACCTTTTTGTGGGAATTCTATTAATTTACATTCATTTAACATATCATTTCTCCCTGTTTAATGCCTTACGAATATATATAAAATAATTATTACAATTTTGCATGTTTTGTTATTTTATAAATATATATTTTCCCTTCCAGATTCTGCCCATTCAAGACAGTATCCTTAGGTACAGATGCGCAGAAATAAATGCGATCTGGTATTCTTCCACCTATTTTATTCATTTTTGTATGTAACTCACACACCAGCTTCTTATCGTAATCAACTTTTTTCGTTAATATCTTATCTACCAATTTACGATTTCGCTCGGGTGAGCAAGCTATTGACATTTGATTACCTATTGATTGGTTATCCGGCACCGCTCCTTGTTGAATAATATTCGGGATTTCTTTTTGAATACAATATAAATGATACAGGATTTCATGTCTCCGCACCTGAAATCCTGCTTCCAGCCTTTTCATCGAATCCTCTATATCAGTGTCAAACACAAGTTTATTATATAACTTATTAATATAATTTGTAAATTTGCTTAAATCATTGATTCCATCTCCAAATAATGTCATTACCTGATAAAAATCATCTTCACACATTATCTGTCGCAAAGACTCCCCCTGACATATTGCAAGTTTATATTCATCCTTCTTGAAATATAATCCCTTGTACAGAATAGCCTCTATATCTCTTTCCTCTTCTTTATTCAGTTTACTTAACCGTTTGTTCACTCGATCATATTCCGCCTGCTCTATAGAAACACTACAATTATTTCTCTTATTTCTATCAAGAAATTTACTGAAAATCCGACATTCCTCTTCATGTCTTCTCTTATATAGTTCTTCATATACCCGGGAAATACATGTTTCATCCAGAATATAATTTCTTTCAAATTCAGACGCACAATCTATTACATTATTTATAGAAGCCATTTCTGACCTTTGAATATCAGCCAAAATATTTTGTGTATCCAATAATATGTCAATTATCATGTGCCTTCCTCATCATCCGTATATATTGCAAATCCTTCTCTTCCTGTTCCATGAAGTCATCTGGCCAGTCACTTAATTGAGCTCCTGCATCAATTTGAATACAATGTAAATCATTATTACTCTCAAAAAAGTAGATGGCAGTTTCATCTGCTCTTAATGTACAATCTGGATTCACAATTGATTTCCGCACACCATTAATTGCATGGTCACTATGTGTCTCTACAACTACTTGAACTCCTGTTGAAGCAATTCTTGTCAAAAAAAACATCAAATCAGACTGCGCTTTAGGATGCAGATGCAATTCTGGATTTTCTATAACTAAAATATCCCCTGCTTTTGACAAAAGTCCACTAACCAAAATAGGTAATACAAAGCTTACTCCATACCCTACATTTGTCTTATGACGTTTATACTCTGCCCCAAAATAAAGAGACAGCAAGTTATCATTTCCCATCGGCGCTGCATATACCTGACTACCTGGCAATATATAATTTAACCACTCATTTACCTGTGTAGATAACAGAGCATTATCCATATCTTCTAAATTTCTTGCTTTATCAACTGATATCTTACCCGATCGACCTCTATCTAAAATAAACGCCATATATTCATTCTCTAAACCTAATTCAAGTAGTTCAGCATTTCCTCTTTTCTGATATTGACTGATTTGTCGATCAGAACCAAGATACCATATTTTTCCTTTTTCACTTCCCTGAGAAAACTCACACTTATAACTGATATTGTTATCTCCATCTTCAGATTCATACGTATACTTTCTTATGAAATCCTTACCTTCTACCTCTATTTGTATCTTTTCTTCTTCTGCATCCTGATACAAAATCTCCTCAAATGAATACAGATTTGTATTGTATTGAGAATTCATTAAATCAAGCGTTCCCTGAGAATTTTCCCGATTCATGGTTTCTTTACACAACAATAACGCCTGAATAGCTGAAGATTTCCCCCCAGAATTAACTCCGCATAATAAAGTAAGCGGTTTTATATCTAATTCTAATTCTCCAAAACACTTAAAATTGACAACTGTAAGTTTGCTTATCATATATTCTCCCCACTTGTGGAATACAATTTATCTAAGAAAATATCAATTCTTTTTATTGTAGATCCAAGTTGATAATTAGTATTATGAGAAATTGAGTACATAAAATCGTCATCTCCCCACAAAAATTCTACAAATTCCTTGGTTATGTTTCCTCTTTGTTCAATCTCATCCTGCGAATATCTTGATAACACAATGGCAAATGCAATGAATAATGATTTATTAATGGGATACTTTTTAGAAGATACTTTACCTGTCACGTCTACATCAATCTTTCTAAATGCTCTGACATCAAACATAATAATCGCTTTATTCATAGAGCCAGTAAATTGCTCGTAAATTCTCTGATATGGTATTTTCTTACAATTATTCAATTCTATCGCAACCATATCCAGAAAATCATCCATGTTAGAATTATATGAGACATTCAGAAAATCTTCGATATAGATGCAATAAAATCCTATATAACGTAACATCAGCTCCTGAGCTAACATTCTTTTATCATTAATGCCACGGTCTGTTGCACTGATAAACTCTTCAGAATCCACCATTTTCTTTATGAACTTTCTTACATCTTTCTTCATAAAAGCATGTCGTACTTCCTGTTTATTAAGTTCCTTACCTCCAGTATTAAGTCTTTTAAAAATATCCAATTTTACATTTTCAGGCGTACTGGGTTCTATTACATTGCAGTCAATCTGATACTGTCGCAATGCTCTGACGAGTTTGGGTCGAAGAGACTTTTCCGCCGGTAATTTGGCATTTTTGAAGTATTTTCCATCACATTCCTCTTTCAAATACTCTAATTTGGTCAACTTAAATTCATTATTAAAAAACTTATATATGGTGGTTAATCGTTGCAAACCATCTACTACCTGTAATTTACCATTTTTATCTCGTGACAGATAAAACATTGGCAATGGGATATTCAACAATATAGACTCTATCAACCGCGATTTTCTACCATTATCCCACACATATTCTCTCTGAAAAGCTGGTGTCAAATCTAATACCGGTTCCTCATCATCCTCACCATCCACCATACTGATAATTTCTTTCAATGAGAATTTAGCCGGAGCAACTGTTATAAGCTGTGGATCGTAAGGTACTTTAATTCCTTCATCTTCATCATCTTCGTCTTCATACTCAAATCCACTTTCATAACTTTCCTGTTGTTCTTTTCGTTTTTCTTCATATTTATTCTCAAATAATCCTAAAATTATAGATTCATACTCTTTATAAAATTCAGCAGCATATCTCATAAGATATCTGAGCCCGATTCCTTTTTTTTGTGCCTCTACTTGAATCTTCAACCCTTTATCATCTGATATATACATATCCTTCACAGGATCATATGCAAATTCTATCTTTTTCTCATCATCTTCCAATGGTAGTACGAACCTTATTGCTGGCTGTTCCATGTTTATTCTGTCACCTGCCTTCCTTAATAATCTATCATTAAAATTGCTTTAGTTTATCAATCACATAATCCTGTTCTTCCCAAGTCATACCGGTATAAATAGGCAGACTCAGTACTTCATCCGCATATAGCTCTGTAATAGGATAGTCTCCCTTCTTATACCCCAATTGCTTATAACATTCTGCCAGATGTGGTGGTACAGGATAATGAATCTGTGTCTGTATACCCTGTTCTTCCAAATACTTCTGCAGTTTGTCTCTGTCATTACAACGGATTACATACTGGTGGAATATACTGCTGACACCATCTCTGATTTCCGGTTTGATAATACATTCATTTTTGATACCCTTTGTATATCTGTCAGCGAGAACCACTCTTTCCTGATTCAGCTCATCTATATGTGTCAATTTCACACGCAGCAATGCTGCCTGCATCTCATCCAGCCTGGAATTGACACCTTCTATTTCATTGTAATATTTAATTTTGCTACCGTAATTTCGCATCATGCGAATTTTATCCGCAAATTCCTTATCATCTGTAACAATGGCTCCAGCGTCGCCAAAAGCTCCCAGATTCTTAGTGGGATAGAAACTAAAGCAACCTGATATTCCAAATGATCCCGTCATCTTCCCATTAAAGCAAGCTCCATGTGACTGCGCACAATCCTCAATAATTGGCACATTGTATTTTTTAGAAATCTCTACAATTTTATCCATGTTGCTTGCCTGACCATATAAATGTACTACCATAATTGCCTTAGTCTTATCTGTAATTGCTGCTTCTATCTTATCAGCATCTATATTATAATATTCATCCGGTTCTACAAAGACAGGGGTTGCACCATTTTCTGTAATACCAAGTACTGTTGCAATATAGGTATTTGCCTGTACAATGACTTCATCTCCCTGACCAATTCCTAGTGCTCTTACAGACATAATAAGTGCGTCAAGTCCGGAATTTAATCCAACACAGTACTTTCTGCCTGTATATGCTGCAAATTCTTCTTCAAATTGCTTTACCTCATTACCTAACACATACCAGCCCGAACGGAGTACTCGCAAAGCTGCCTCCTCATATTCCTGCTGGTATTGAAAAAACTGTCTATCTAAAATATTGCATTTTACTTTCATTTTCTTCTCCCATCCCACTTCAGTAATGGCTTTCTGTCATTGATATTACTACAATTCCTTTAATTAAGCAAATTTATTATGTCCGTAAATACTTTTGCACTTTCTTTCCACATAAACTTCTGCCCAACCCGTTTTCTGGATATTTCTATATTACTGTTTAAGCAGACAGATTCCAGTCTGTCACAGATTTCCATCTCATCTTTACACAGAAATCCGTATTTACCCTGTTCCAGAATATAATCAGGTCCCGGTGCTTCCAACGCCACAACAGGACACTCATAGTACATAGCTTCCAAAATTGACATACCAAAGATCTCATGTTCATTTAAATTAACATAGGCATATGCTATACGATACGCTTCCCAAATATTACTGTTTTCTATCTTTTCCATGATTGATACGACATTCCCAAGTGATTTCTGTGAAATACTCTGTTTTACCTGCTCTAGCAGCTCTCCCTGTCCAATCATCAGTAACCTGTAATTATTATCCTGTACATATAACTGTTGGAATATTTCTACCATTTTAAGCGGCTGTTTTTCATTTGTCATTCGCCCAATAAACAGCAGCACTTTATTTTCTGAATGATATCCCCATTTTTCTTTTAAATCGTTTATGTTATACTTTGCATAATTCTGTTTTAAAATACTTTCATCCAGCCCCACCGGAATTATTTTTACATTATCTCCTGCACCTAATGCTCTCAATTGTTCGGCTAAAGCAGGGGTTTTCACAACAGTGGGATACTTTTTATAAAACCATGTATTATCGCAAAATAAATCTACTATTTTCTTCTTCCAGGCTGAAGCATTATTGCTTCTAATAACTCCAATGTACGGCAGACATAATATATTATTTTTCCTGCACCATTTAAAGAATCCCCGCAATGCGATATAGTTATCTGATGCCGTAATGTAGCACTCTCTATCTTCATTCAATCCGATATAGTCAGGCAATGCATGTTTTCCTATATGTTTTGTCTTCAAATAAATACTTTTGATACCATCATGTTCTATTTCTTCTTTTTCTCCATCCAAATCAGGAATAAGGTGATACACCTCTACATCATGCCCTAATCTGGCAAATGCCTTTGCCAATCCTTCTGCCTGAGAATTATAGTATTTACTTAAATTTTTCTTTTCTGTATTTAAAGAAATAATTGCCAGTTTCTTAGCAGACATTACTTTTTCCTTTCATGCAGCCATTGATATATCTTACTTTTTACAGTTCCAAGTAATAATTGCTTTTTAGACAGATATCCATATTTATATCTGACTTTCAGGTTCTCCCGCACTCCTACCTGACTGCTGGACATACCACCTAATTGAAAATTCGAAAGCACTTTCATAACCGGTGTAAAAGTTACCTGTTTTGTCTGATACAATCGTAGCATAAGATCATAATCCGCTGCAGATCTATATTGTAAATCAAAAACGCCAAATGCCTCATACACATCCTTTGTCACAAAGCATGTGGGATGTGTGATCATCTGTTGCGGCAGAAAATCATGATGATAAATAAAAATTGCTTTCTCCCTACCATTCAGATAAGTTCTTTGCATACCATACACAACTTCATATTTTTCTCCCTGATATGCCTCTACTACATTTTCTATCGTATCTTTTTCATACCAATCATCACTGTTTACAATACCAATTAACTTACCTTTAGCCAACCTAATTCCCTTATTCATCGCATCATAGATACCATGATCTTTTTCTGAAATCAGTGTAAACTGCCTTGGCAGCTTCTCTCTGTGCCGCTCTATTACCTCCAATGTACCATCTGTAGAGCCACCATCTAAAATAATGTACTCAATATTGAAATATGTTTGTTGTTCAATACATTCCAATGTTTTTTCAATAGTCTTCACACTGTTAAAACAGGGAGTTAACACTGTAACCATAAATTCTTGCATAATACCTCTTTTTTCAAAATAATATCCTTTTAAATGCTTTTCCTTTTGGTGAATAGATTACCCATAAAGCAAACGCTATGCATATCACCATAGTAAACAGAAAAGAATCCGGTCCTAATTTATTTGGATTTTTTATCACAATAAATGTATATATTGAATATATAATCAAATGGGATAAATAAATTATTGTACTCATTTTTCTACATACAAACCATACATTACTATCTGGTAATTTAAGTGATAATATAAATAAAAATAACACTAAAATTTCTGGAATAATAATCCACTGCTTCATAAACTCACTACTGAACATACTAAGTATGCCTAACCCCATTGTACCAGTTAATAAAATCCATATATTTATTTTAGGATGATACTCTGCTAACAGCATTCCTATAGAAACAAATAAAAACCCCGTAAAAACACCACCTTTATTAAATACATACTGATATACTTGTACAATTTTACTCATGAAATAGGGTATATCTTCCAGATGATTCATCCCCAATTGAAGAATTTGTGCAATAAAATAAACCACTGCCGAAAAAGACAATATTATCCATATATTTATATTTTTCTTTTTCATAATACGAATGACAAACAATGCATATATCAATGCTAATAAATACCATAAGTGATAGGAGTTATATAGTTTTCCTACAAAGAAAAAATACTTTATATAAGACAAGATACAACTAATCCAGGTATTTTCACTTATTGCATATCCATATATAGCTAATGGTAAACTTACAAGCGTCCATACACAATATAATCTTATTATTTTCTTAATATATTGATCTATATGCTTTTCATGGCTATTCCATAAAAAGAATCCAGATGCAACGAAGAAAAAAGGAACTGCCCAATCCTCTATCATAACTGTCACTCTAATTGCAAATTCATTTGTACAATAAACAATAGGGTTAGTATGAATAGCCACAACTGCAACCGACATGAGAAATTTAAATAAATCAACACTATTGTATACTTTTATAGATGCCGAATTCATTCTTTTTCTCCCTCATTTCAAATGGTTGATACCAATAATATCCCAATAAAACAAATAAATAATTACGTAAAATATAAACAGAAACTAAATGAGCCTCCATCATTGAAAACAGTGAAAATCCTACTACAATAATGAGCAGCATGTAATCTCTTTTTTGATAACTCTGATAGATCAAATATAAATTTGCCAATACGTACATGATTCCCGGAATAATTCCATACCAGTAAAACAGACGGATAAATCCCTGATCAAAAAACTCTGTATTTGCTCTATTTGAGAATAAAGTCCAATTCTCTACTCTTGCATTTTCAATCGCATGAGCATACTGAAATCTTCCATTTAATATCTGATCCAAATCGTACATAAACTGTGTTTCTCTTCCTGTGTAAGAACCTACAGCAGAGAAAATAACTAATGTCAGTACAAATGCAGCGCTCAACCAATAGATCCATTTCAGATTTTTTAGTATTGGAACATACTTCATAATAGCTGCTCCTATTATGGTTGCTCCTATTACCAACATTGCTGTATTTGAATCGGTATAATGATAAGTCATTACATTTATTAAAAATAACAGGACAAAATGATACCATTTCATTTTATCAACATAGATATATAAGCATAAAACTGTCATCATATACATCATGCACTGAAAAGCATTAGGATGTCCCATTCCAAAGCAGTACCTTGTCTCAACAATTCCCGGAAATGGTCCTCGGCCAAAATTAGCTGTCATTGTCATAGCACCAAATGTACCACTTGCTGCTAAAACAAACAGAATTACCGAACCTGCCAGTGTAATGCCAAGTACCACCTTCAAGATTCTCTTTACGTCAATATTTTTACAGGAAATCACAAAAACAGCAGCCCGAACCACTTCGTCTTTGTCATTTACCAGATACGATATGGATACCAGAATACCTGCTATCGCTATTGCAATCCATTCTTTTTTAGAATATTGGGTAGTAATTACCTTAATGCAAAATAATACAAAAGTCAGCCGGAATAATTTTCCTTCCCAGGGATTGATATATGCACTTTTATCAATCATGACTATAACACTCTCTATCACAAGTGCAATCCAAAAGCACAGATTGCCTATTTTATTCATCTTTTCACGCACAGTCATCTCTCCTATACTTCTATGCACTCTTTATTGAATTATAGATTGCTTCTAATTGTTCTGCAATCGCTTCATACGAGAATTTACTTTTTATATAGTTTGAAATCTTTTCTTCCTGGTAATAGTTTCCCCCTGTTAAGTGTCCGATCATTTCATAAACCGCCTGAACCATCTCTTCTGCCTCTGGTTTTATTAAAAGGCCATTAAATGTTTTAACAAAATCATCCGGACCTCCATTAGCCACTGCAATAACAGGTTTTCCACAAGCCATGGCCTCTATATATACCACACCAAAGGTCTCGTAACGGCTGGGCAGGACAAAACAATCGCATGACTGCATTTGCTGTATTACCTGCCTTCTGTCCAAAGCACCGGTAAATTCTACATATTTTGAAATGCCGTGTTCTTCCACCCATTGCACTACTTTAGTTTTGGCGCTTCCTCCGCCACCAATTACAAGTTTTACATCCGTATATTTCTTAACAACTTCTGTCCATGCCTGAATTAATATATCTATACCCTTTTTATACAGTTGTGCTTCTTCCTCCATATAGCACACTGTAAGAAATCTGACTCCCCGGTGTTTCTCAGAATCTGCCCGTGGCACAAAGGCATCACAATTTACTACATTACCAACTACATCAATATCTGGGCGATAGGACTCTATCAGCTTGGCAAAGGTTCCACTTACACAGATCACTCTTGCTGCTTTTTGAAAAATTATCCGAATGACTTTATCATTTTTTTCACTGATTTCATCCCTGTGCAGTTGAAACAAAGTAGCATGTTCTGTTACCACATACGGTATTCCAATCTGCTCAGAAAGCTTCATCGCTGCATACCCTGCCCATACACAACAGTGTGCATGTATGATATCCGGTCTGTTCTCCTGCATATATTGAACATATAGCTTCTGAATACCTTGGGCAAAGGCTTCACGATGTCCCTCTATTCCATGTTTCAATGGACAAAAACATCTATTTCTGTAAATTTGAATGCCTTCTATGATTTCAGACTTTTCCTCATTGTATGCAAACCAGTCCTTCACACATTTTATGGAATAAGTATCGCAATACAGAATAGTAACTTTGTGCCCTTTTTTCTGTAATGCTCTTGCCTGTTCCAAGAAGAAACTTCCCAGCGTTTTTCTGCTCTTTGTTTGGAAAAAGGCAGGAATAATCACAATATTCATTGTCAGCTTCCTTCTCCTTCTATTTTGTCATTGCAATCTTGATCCAGTATTTACATTGTTTAATGCCTTCCCATCCCATCCCGGTCTGTATCATATACCATAGCTTTCTTCTGAAAAATAATTTCATTTCTGTTTTCTTCAAACGCATTTGTTGGGAGGCAGTAACAGATTTCTCTGACATGCGATACCAGACAATTTCTTCATCAATAAGTCCAAACTTATATCCTGCATGCATGACCTTCAGATTCATAGGATAATCCTCAAACCATTTATACTCTTCGTCATAGCCCTTAACCTGTTTTAGAAAATCCATGGTATAAAAAGTTGCTGAGGGTGCCACGATTCGATTCTGCATAAGCAGCATCTGATACTGTTCTTTATATGTTTTCTGAGCAAAATCATAACATTTATTACAGTATGCCTGTATTTCGGGAAATGATGGATTATTATCATGTTCTGTAAACAAATGTACTTTGGCAATAGGAAACACGCCTGGATTCTTCTCGCAAAAATCAACATATTTCTCTATGGCATCTTCGGTCAGATAGTCATCCCCGGCGATTCCCTTATAATACATCCCCGTTGCAGCCCGTAGTCCTCTGTTGATATTAGATGGCAGACCAGTATTCTTTTCAGCAGTTACTAATTTCATATCTGAAAGACATCCTTTGTTATCTCTCATCCAGTTTTTTACTACTTCAACAGTGTTATCCGGCGAACAATCATCTGTTACAATAAGTTCTATTTTCGGATATGTTTGTTTTTTTATACTTTCTAAAGTTTCTATAATGGTATCTGCAGATCTATATGCTAATACCACTACACTCACTAATTTCATGTATCTTTTACCTCTCCCAGACTATATCAGCCCTAGCATCTTTCTCAGCTTCTTAAATCTTCTGGGTCTGTTCTCCCATTTATACTGTATGTATGCACTGCACTCCGGCAATTTAGCCTCAAAGGCAGCCTCATCATCCATCCAGTCATTTACCTCACATAAAGAAGTAAAGATAATAGGCAGTATCCTCTCAATCTGGTGTGCTTCTGATGGGAAACTTGGGTCCATTGCATAATTCATGATCTTATTCAGGTTACGGTAAAACTCACGACTATGCTTTAATATCTGCTCTCTACGGACAATAAAGCAGGCTCCCGGTGAGAACATGCAGTACTGTGGAATCATAGGATCTTTATAAATAAATCTGAGCAGATCATCCACATCATTAAAATACTTCTTTGGATGATTAGGAGAATCCACATACCAGGAATTATTTTTCTCTACATAGACATTTTCCATTGCAAGAAATGTAGTCCCAATTTCATTTTTTTCTTTATTTTCATTATATTTTGAGAAACGATCCCAGTACTGTTTCTCATCATACAGGAATGTAAATGTCTTATTATCATATACCTGCTCAAAGAATTCTCTTGAACAATGACGTCCTATCATGTTGCCCTTTAGCAGACAGATCACTTCCGGCAGATTATCATAATGCTCATCAAAATAGGAGAAATATGTAGTAATATTATGTCCTGTGTTCTCTACATCTATTACATTATACTGTCCATTATGAAGTTTCTCTTTCACATTACTGTCAGTTGAACAATCATATATAATATAATCCTGACATAGCTCTATCAGTTCATCCGGAACAGTATTAAAATTATGTATCACAAAGAAATTATCTGTCTTATTCATTCTTCAATTTCTCCCTTGTCCATATTTTATATGTATATAATATCACAATTCCTGCTGATAGCAATGTTATAATCTCTGCCAATCGCCAATACCATGGTTCACGGAATGACAGCGTAATATTCCCTTCTGTCTCTTCAGGTATCATAAGCTTAATTACATGATTGGTTCCATCAGTTACTTCTATTGAAAAATGTTGTCCTTCATCCGTTACTTCCAGCGCCTGATAGCCTGCATAATATAACCGTGGCAGTTCTAATCCCGCCTGCTGCGCCGATGTATTCTTCACATGCATCGTTATTGATGTCCCACGATATACCACATCTGATATTTCTACACTGTCATCTTTGTACAGTTCCTGTGTTTTAAGCTTGTCCAATACCGTATCAACGGGCAGATATTCCTCTCCCGATGCCACGAAAGTATCCATTTCCTCTACAGAACGAACCTGTATTCTTTCTGCCCGCTGGTTCAGGTCTATGACAAAGTGTCCGACTGACAGTAACAGGATACCAACGGCAAGGCATATGGTAATTACTTTTTTTCTTCTGTCATACTCTCGTTCTGTATAATTCAGAACTGCACACCATACTACTACTAACAGTCCCACTGCAACACCGGTAAAACGCCATGGAAATTGTATTTTTACAATAATATACCGGAATATCCTGCTTATTCTGCATAGTCTGTCCCATGGGAAGTACAGAGTACTCATAACTACCATAAGAACTCCTAAACCAGCTGCTGTGATTGTAATCTGCCTGTTTCTTCTTTCTTCCTGCTTCAGATATCCCCAGATACACAATAGCATCAATATGATAACTGAAAGCATCAGAGACAGTCCAGCACCCTGTGTAAAATCCCCTGCTGTCCCGGCACCTGCGTCCAGACTCTGCCCAACTGCATTATCAAATATCGCAAATACCTGTGAAAGAAAGGTTCCCTGCCTCTGTATCATAATGTCATTATTGCGAATACTGTTGATATTGAACCTTCCAAACAGCATATAATCCAAAAATGGAATCAGAAACCACGCGCTAAGTCCCAGTGCAGCTGCAACTGCACCACAGCCTGCAAGCATAACTTCCTTATGAAAAATCCTTCTGCAATACACAACAACTAATAAAAGTAATACCATACATGCTATTTCTGCTGTCAACATATGGCTCTGTAACATTCCAGCCATACTGATTCCCATTAAAACAGCACCTTTTTGTAACTGAACTTTATTTCTATCTTCATTCAGCAATAATACGCAGGCGTAAATCAGTAAAGGCCAGAATATCATCCCTGTGTATTCTCCCAATGCCCCTCTGGTATATAGATTTACCAGACGATATGGTGCCAGTGTGTAAAGACAGCTGCCGAATACTCCGATTTCTCTTTTCCTGAATATTTTGCCGAAACTATAGCCTGATATCAGTGTTGTCGCTACATTACATAATACCACATATACCTTATAGGCATCCTGTAGTGATATTCCCAGTAATCTCAACAATGCAGCCGGATATAAGAACAGATCACTGTAAAAGACGGATACGGCGTAACCATATCCGTCATACCATGTAGGTTGTATCCTGACCGGAAATTCTCCTGCTCCCAGTCCCTGTGCCAATCCTTCTATGCGCATCAGGTGAAAATATATATCATGCCCCCGAATCAGATAATTATTAAATAATGGAATGGATGCCATCAATATGATAACCAGATAGCATACTGCATATTTTATATTTTTCATTTTATCTTCCATGCTGTAATCTTGCATGCAGAAAACATTTTACTGTTTCCTTCTGTTCTTTACACCATGCCCTCCAGTATCTGCTGTTCTCTATTCCCAGTGCTTTAGCTTCTTTCAATCCCTGATGGTACTTAATAATAAAGTTCTCTGTGAAATACTGTCTGCACTCTTCACAATCCCGCAATCCATATTTCGTATACAGATACCTGTAATCATTATAAATGCGCATATCTCTTTCTGTGAATGTCTCCGTATACTGATTAGCATGCATGCCTATGGAAATCAACGGTTCCTTCGTGTATACAAACACATGGTTAGCATGCAGCAGGTCAAAATACAGGAACATATCGGAAGCCCAGTTGCTTTGTTCATCAAATAATACCGGCTGTTCTCCCCTGCGGTAAATTCCGGCACTGGGAGCTCCTATCTGGTTTCCCAGAAAAAACAGCTTATAATTCCTGTGCAGTCGTTCTATAAAGGCATCTTCCGCATATCTTGCATATGCATTTCCATGCTCCGTTACCTGTTTGTTCAGATGCTTTACCTGTTCTATATCCTGTCCGTCCAGCAATACCTGCATGCTTCCTGAGAAAGCCAGATCAGCCTCCGGATGTTCATCCAGCATACTGACAAAAGAACCCAGGCTATCCTCATCTGTGAACCAGTCATCACTGAACATGATCTTAATATACTGCCCTGCTGCCATCCTAATTGCCGCATTCCAGTTGTAGATATGTCCTAATGGCTTCTCATTATGGATATAATGCAGTTTATCCTGCCAACTCCATTCTGTGCTGATCTGCTCTATCAGTTCTGCTGTTTCTTCATTCGTAGAGTCATCTGATATATTCACTTCATAATCTGTATAATTCTGCCTGTGAACAGACTGCAACAGTCTCTCCACCTCCGACGCATTATTATAAGTCGGCACACAGATTGATACTTTTGCCATGTTCTACCCTCTGCCTATTATTTTCTTTATCAGTCGCTTGCATCCTACTTCTATCTGGTAACACGTATCCTTCATTGTTACCTTTGCCCGTCTAAGAGCATGCTCCACAGGCTTTTCTTCATGCAGAATCAGGAAATCCAGTTCTTTTTGATGCTCTCTGATATACCTCGGATAACTTTCATCTATCTCGCATCTGATAAACCTAGCATCTCTCCCAAAGATATCCTTGCCATCCTTAATCTGATCTGTAACCTGGTTTAATACATGCTTGGAATTATATTCCTGATGTGCAGCAGAAACTACCTTCTCCTGTACACGCTTCTTAATATCCTTCTCGCCATGACCACCCATATATCCAAAATGCCATCCGCCATCTTCTACACGAATTCCTATTTCCTTGCGCTCCGGAAAACGAAGATCACCACACTGCAGATGCTGCTCTTTCATAAGCTTATAGCTTAACATCTTGGAACCAATCCATTTCTTATGCTCCACACCATCAAATTCCCCTGCATAAGACAGGAGATTTCCCGATACTTCTTCCATGTTCAAATAACAATAGAATAATCTCTGTGCGAAATGATAGATTTTATCCTGTTGGAAATTCTGCAATATTTCCTTGATTTTCTCCGGGTTAGGAACCTCATCCAGATCACTGAAAATAATGATATCCTCATCTGTAGCATCTTTCAGTCCACGGGTTACTGCATTTTTCTGGAAGGTATCTCTTTCATGAGTCCCCCCCTGAGGCGTATCATCTACTACAACATGTATAATCTTATCCTCGAACTCCTTGAACATCTCTTTATTTTCTTCATAATAAAGAGGTTTCTTAAGTCCTGAAAAGGTCTCTGTAGCCTCGCTGATCACAAATTTGTCTACAACATCATTCATGACATTGAGTCTGATTTTAAGAATATCTAATTCATTGAAAAATTGAAAACAATCGTATACCATACTGATTCCTTATCTTCCTTTTATTTCCTGATAATCCTTCTGACCAGTTTCTTACATTTTTTCATAAATGGTTCCTTGTAAAAATTAGGATACTGTGCGTTCGTCCCCTCCCATTTATGAAAAGCAAATGGTGTAATACCCTCTATCTCAGGTATCATATGTTCATGTCCAAAATACTTAGCCACTTCAAGCGGCGCTATCTGCATGCCCTCTGCTTCCAAAATATGTTTGATCTTACAGCAGATAAATCCATCCTCATGATACCACATCTTGCCGTATGCATACTCACCTTCCCATGGAATATCTGCCTTTTTCGGATAGTCCATAAGTCGTTTACTGCGGATTCCCACACTATTTCCCACACGGCAGATATTTCCGTCCTTATCGCGATAAGTTGTTGTATCTCCTTCTTTGGGTAAGGGCCATGGGGCACCAATATAATCGTATTTCAGGAACTCATCACGCCACATTTCTGGATGTACGATAAACCCATCAGCATGTACGATCATGGCATAATCCGTATGAATATGATCACCAAGCTCATATACCATTTTATAATTAAAGGCATCTATATCTGTTAATTCACTGGTGTGACTGTATCTGATATTCTTTGGCAGTCCCAATGGCTTCTTATGAGTGATCAGAACAGCATCCCCGAAGTCGATTCCCCGCATACTGTATTCCATAGCCTGAATCGTCTCTTTGATATTTACACTTGTCATTGCCACTAATGTAACCTGTGGAAGCTGCAATTTTTCCTGCATTTTACTATTTCTCCTGTTTATCTATCATCTAATTCGTCCACTTGATACCATTGCTCAGCTTTATTTCTAAACTGCTGAAGCAATTCAAAAAAGTCCTCTGTAATATTTTTGAAATATCTTTTAGCCACATCTCCATCATAATCGTGAATCAATGTGTTTCTGACTTTCAACATTTGAAGCCATAAATCATCTGATATCAGCCCGACACTATATGCAGTCTTTAATGTGTCTCTAGGTGAACCTGTTGCAAAATCAACTATCCCATATTGTGAAACAATAATATCTTTCATTACTTTCCATGCTAAGTCAAAGGTAAGATTAAAGGTTTGTGCAGTACCACTAAGGACAAAATTTTCATTGGGATTTGCACCACATGACAATTTCAAGTTATCCAGACTTTTGCAAAAACTTAGATATCTTTTAGTAGATTTTTCTTCCATATTCATCCATATCCTCTCTCAAATATTGATTACATACTTCATCATAATCAAATATATCTATTTTTTTCAATGTCATAATCTCATCTATTTCTTCACGCAAAGTCTCAATATCTTTTACTCCATATACAATAAAATCAATATCACTTCTCTCTGTCTGAGTTCCCCGAGCATAAGAGCCAAATAATGAAAGATGCTCTACTTTATTATTTTTGCAAACTCTTACAACCTCTTTAACAATCTCATCAAAAGTCATATTATGATGTTTTTGCATATATTTCACTCCATTTAGCAATTATTGTAACTATTCAGAGCCATGCAAATTAAGGCAGAATATGCTTGTTTACAAGCATATTTGACTCAATTTATATGGCGAAGTAACCACATGAGCAAAAGAAAAGCTGTGAAACAGCGATTTTGCGAATGGGGTTCTGAATAGTTACCAATTATTTATCAATTAGAAGATATTCTTCTTTTTACAGAACGTAATGCCCTTACAAATAAATCCCCACAAATCAGATATTTCGCATGGCATTTTGCTGTCAATAACCTGATACCGGATAATTTTATTCCTACCTTTTGATATCTGTTGGAACTCTGCTTATATGCTGCCAACTCTTCCCGACATTCTGCTGCGGTAAAAAGTTTTCCCTTTCTATCCATATATATGAACTCATCATAAATATTCTGCTCAGATGCCCAATAACCATCCGACACATTATGTCTCGCCCAATATTTAGGTGCAATAATATACTGAACAGTTTCACTGGTATAAGCAGGGAAAAAAGCAAATGTAGAGTTCGATAATATCAGATACTTTGCATTTTTGATTACAGTGTAATCTCCTGCCAGATCAAAGTGGTAAGCCGGCACTTCAGGAAGGATTCTTCTTGCTGCTGACAGATCATCTGTAATTACCATAAATTCCATATCAGAACGCTTCTGTCTCATTACCTTCATGGCATCCAGCCAATACTTTCTCCTGAGGAACAACTCCGGATTGCTGGTATATTCACCACCCCGAATATTGATAATGCACAGGTTATCTCTGGAATACTCATAGTTATCAAATTCAGGTTTTACTTTAAGCCACTGCTTGATTTCTTCTTTATATTGTCCAAAATATGCTTCGTCCTGCATATTACCATAGACAAGTATAGATTGGTTAAGATTCAGAAGCTTCTCATCTGCTCCGGATATATAGCATCCATGTTCTATATCATGCATGGAATTGCCAAGATATATCCTGTCTTCCTTCTCCTGATAAATCTCTGAAAAATGTTCTTTCTTCATATCCAGCCCACAGTCAATATCCATGAAATACATGCCCTTATTACTGTGAATATTGTTTGCAAGGATTTCTCTATTCAAAATGGCAAATTCACAATGATTCTGTAAAGAAAGGCATCTGGTCGTAACATAACAGAACAACTGATTGCCAAGTCCCTGACCCTTTAATAATTCTGTTGCAATAACCTGCCTGTCTGACATAACAATCACCTGTCCTTCCCTTAAAATCTATCTCCTACAGCGTAGTCTGTGCAATCTTACCACCCTCAACCTTATAGATTATGTCACACTTCTCAATTGTATTAAGTCTATGTGCAATAATAACCATTGTTTTCTTACCGTGAAAGCTGTTAATTGCCTCCATTACAGCAGCCTCTGTTTCATTATCCAATGCCGAAGTAGCTTCATCAAATACCAGAATCTCAGGATTATGATATAGTGCCCTTGCAATACCAAGACGCTGTCTTTGTCCGCCGGACAATCTGACACCTCTGTCACCGATTGCAGTATCCAGCCCTTCTGGAAGAGTCTGAATAAATTCTTTTAACTGTGCTTCCTCTAATACCTGCCAGATTCTGTTATCGTCAATCTCATCATCAGCAATACCAAATGCTATATTATTGCGTATAGGTTCATCTACCAGATAAATAGACTGCGGAATATATCCAATCTGTGCCAGCCATGCAGGATAATTATCAAATACATTATCGCCATCACAAAGTATCTGTCCCTCATGAACCTTCAATAACCCCAGAAGAATATCTACTATGGTTGATTTGCCGGCTCCGGAAGGTCCCATAATTCCAATTGACTTACCATACGGGATCTCCATATCAGCATGATCAAAAATCAATACGTCCGTATTAGGATAAGCATATACAATATCCTTTAATTCTATTTTGTTCCTTAACTGCATTGTCTTCGTTTCATCAACAGGTAAGAGTGTCTGATTCGTTTTTTTACTGATTTCATTTATGTTCATATTTTCATAAACATAGTCAAGACACGGTCTAAAATATGAAATATCCGTAAGATACGTATTAATGCGGTTTACACAGGGTAACAATCTGACTGCTGCTAATCCAAAAGCAGTCAATGTCGGAAGCATCTGCGTCATATCATCTCCTAAAGCAACACAGACAACCAAATATCCCAATATAGATACCATAAAAATAGTTTCTATTAAAATTCTGGGCAATGCATTAATAATGGCATATTTTTGATTTAACTTAGCTCCTATTTTCCCATTGCTTTCATAATTATCTGCAAAAAAAGCCTCTCTATGCAATACTTTAACATCTTTAATTCCATAGATAGCCTGAATACGCCATTTAGCAATTCTTGACTGAATTGCCTGATTGGTCATTCCCAGTGAATTCAACTTAGGTTTCAGAACTTTGAATAAAACAAGCGTTACAATCCCTGAAATAAATATGAGAACCATCACAAGCTTCCAATCTGTTGCAATAAGTACTCCACATATCAAAACAAATACAACTACTTCAGATGCCAGGGAAATAATAGCCATCAAAATACCAAATACATTTGGAATATCGCTGTCTGTCAGACGAAAAACAGTAGGAATATCTGCATCAAGATAAAACTCATAAGGTCTGTTCAAAAATTCTCTTAATACCTGACTGATCAGCCTATTTCTATTTACAGAAATAAATCGATTCTGTTCACTTGTCAAAAGTAGCAGATATGCATTTTTTAATACATACATAATCATTAAGGAGACTAAAAGCATGATGATAAATCCCTGCATATTCTGTATATGCAGGAGTTGCATGATCCATTGACAGTACTTATTATTTTGTACCGACTCTGCATCAATGATAACCCATACGACAGGAAGCATTGCTGATATACTTAAAGTTTCCAATATACCACCAATGAATATCATAACTGCCAAAACAACTATATTGATTTTCTGTTTTTTGTCCAAAATGTAATTCAGCTTTTTAAAGATGTCCATTTTATTCCTCATTTCCTACCTGCATAGTGCATGATCATATATCTATTGCTCAACATTAGCCTGATAAATGCTGTCGTAATCATAATTGAGATAAAATTCTTTTTCCTGCTCTAACTTAGACATATAATTATCTCTGGTGATCAATCCATCCCCAGCCTGTATCCACTGTAATATTTCACTGTTAATTTCAGGTGCATAATGCTCCCTGTCTCTGTAATTATCAAGATTACATATTATATCATATTTATCATAAAAATTATAGAGCTTCACATTTGCACAGTCCAACAACATCTCTGTTGCAATCTGTTCTGCTTCAAATTGCCGCATCATAAGTCCTTCCTGATTCTGGAAATCCCAGAAGCAGATACTGTACGGAGTGTAAAACAGATAGAATGTAGTATCCGGATATTGTTTTACTAATTCTACAATATTTTCACGGATATTGGTGATGACCATTTCTCTTTCTTTCGGCGAAAGTCCTGACTGCATGGGCGCTTTCTCTTCCCACCTGTCATAACTTTCCATGATATACTGTAGGCCTGTTGGTTTATCCCAGGATGAATATTCATCCATAGATGTACTCGGCTGCTGTAAAATTGTTTTTGCAATATTAGTCAATACTCCATGATAAAATACCGACTTATTAAAAATATACTGAGTATCATTCCAAGGATTATCATCATATAAATATGTTGGATATCCCTCGTATTGTGTCCAGTCTTTTTCTCTGATCAATCCATTATAATCTATTGTCCATATTACTGTTTTCAAATTAGAATTACGTTTCAGTGCCCTTTCCAGATTCTGTGATAATTCCTGATAACCGGCACCTGAAAAAGTCTCTTTTACAGACTGTGTTCCAAATAATTGATCCATTTCACTTGGTTTAAAGTTCTGTGCCATGGAAGTTCCCGTTATCATTGCATTATAGTCAAAATGTCTGGAAATTCCATCATTCGTATATCTCTCATCATACAAACGGTATCTTACAAATGAAAACGGTTTATGAAAATGAAAATACGGGTCAAAAACAAAACATAGTACAAAGAACAATACTATGGACCCAATCAACGCTAATATACATTTTTTTAACCATGTTTTTGCCTGCATTACTGCTCCTAAAAATTAAAATACAAAAATTCGCTGACTTCTGATAATGACATGACACTCCAAATAAACAATGCTGTGATTGTGATAATCTTACGATTGGTATATTGCATATCTGCTACCTTTTCCTGCGTATTACACATTGTAAAGCATGCGATTACAACTATAAATGTAAGAATCAAAACGCAAAGTCCCGGATATACATTGATTACAGCGCTTAATCCGATACGATATAGCATCTTCATTTCCACAATATTGTTAAATTGATCTGTGATTGGAGTGTATATAGCCCCCCATCCTTCATGAAACAGTCTGTTCCACAATTCAAATGCCTGTGCTACCGATTCTGCCCTGAACAAACTCCATGCAAAAGTACAGAATACAAAAGTGATTCCCATACGTAATACTTTTGGAATTCTATCTATCCATTTGCTGAATATTTTATGCGCTACATTGGCAGCGCCATTTATGATTCCCCATAAAATAAAAGTCCAGTTTGCCCCATGCCATACGCCGCTGACAAAGAAAACAATCATTACATTAAGATATGTCCTTATCTTACCTCTCCTGCTGCCACCAAGCGGAATATACACATATCTGGTAAAGAACCTGGTCAGGGTCATATGCCATCTGTCCCAGAAATCTACAATAGATACCGCCTTATACGGTGAATTAAAATTCACCGGCAATTCTACGTTAAACATATACCCAATACCATATGCCATATCACAATAACCGCTGAAATCAAAATAAATCTGTAACGAATAACATACCATGACCAACAGAATGGTTGGACTATTCAACTCTCCAACTGCCTGGTATCCTATCGTCACAACTTTAGAAAAAGTATCCGCAATCAATACTTTCTTTGCGAGTCCCAACACAAACGCATAAATTCCCTTACTGAAATTCTCTGCATTTATCTTCTTTCTGCTTATATCCCGGAACTGTGGAATCAATTCATTATGGTATACAATCGGTCCCGCTATCAACTGTGGAAAAAAAGAAACATAAGCAGCATATTCCAGCAGACTGTATTTCTCACAATCCTGTCTATAGTAATCTATCACATATGACAGCTGTTGAAATGTATAGAAGCTGATTCCCAGCGGCAGAACTACACGAAGCAGATGAATATCTGTCTTTAAGACAGCATTCACATTTTCTATAAAGAAATCATAATACTTATAATAGAATAAAATGCCAAGATTCAGCAGTATTCCAACAATCATGAGCAGCTGCCTGCCTTTATGGCGGGCCACTTTGGACATGCCTTCTACCAGAAAATAATTTAATAAAATACTCACTATCAATATGAACAGGTAGTGTATACTATTATAACCATAGAACCACATGGACATTCCAATCAGCCATGCCATGCCAAGCTTATATTGTTTGAAATGATTTAATCCATAATATCCAGCCAAAGCCAATGGCAGGAATAGGAAAATAAAGATGTAAGAATTAAATAACATATGTTTTGTCCTTATTTATTTCTAAAAGGTATAACGACTTTCTCATATAATCTGTTTATGCCCTTATACCCTGCGGGAGATATCAGAAAAATACACATTCTGACAACATCTCCTTTGCCTTCATAGGCATTTTTGTATACTCTCAGAATTTCCTTTTTCTCTTTTTTCATCATAGTCGCAATACGTCTAGCTGCTTCCCTAGTAGCTGATATCTGAGATAACTCCATATAATATGATAACATTCTACGATAAAAATAATACGCAGCCATGTCTCCCATTTGATTTGAGACATGCTGTCTGATATAAGCAATGTGCTCTCTCCAGAAAGGGATTTCATCGCAAAACATCCTCTCTGTACGATTCACATTCATAATACTGCCTTCCCTGTCAAGTACATAATTATACAGGCATTCATCTATATATACTGCCCTTTCCAGTTTACAGAATGCCCTAGTTGTATACATGATATCCTCAGAATTTTTTCCAACTGGGAAAAGGACTCCCTCTACAACTTCTCTTGCAAACAGTTTACTCCATACAGAGTTATAGACGACATACTCATCCGTATCTGATAAATATACCTTCAGGATTCCTTCCCGGTCAAAAGCCGTAATCCTGCCATTGCCGCCTCTCTCTATCCTGTCCTGATAAGCCTTTGCATACCGGCACACTGCCACCTGTGCATTGTTTTCTACGCAGGCAGCATACATCTTCTCATACATCTGAGGTTCTATCCAGTCGTCACTGTCAACATAACCAATATAATTTCCACCGGCAACTGCCAGACCTGCATTTCTGGCATCTGATAATCCGCCATTGGGTTTGTGTACGACTTTGATCCGCCCGTCACGCAATGCGTACTCATCACACATTGCAGGGGAATGGTCTGTAGAGCCATCGTCTACCAGAATAATCTCCAGATTATGATAAGTCTGATTTATTATGGAATTCACACATCTCTCCATATATTGTTCCATATTATACACAGGAACAATTACAGATATTAAATCATTTCTATTCACACACTTGTCCATTCTGATCCAATAGAATCCAGTTTTTCCAGTTTTGCTTTACCTGCGCAGCTGTTGCTGTCTCATAATTATCATGATGTAATGGTCGTATCATGATTTTCTCCTTATTTTGATTCAATCTGGCTCCCCACATACTGAATGTACTGTTTGCACAGATATTATGCTTACATTTGCTCATAAGCTGCATATCATAGATTCCATCTGCCTTGCTATTCCAATCTACCACATGCATATTATCCTCATGATAATGCTGTTTCGCATATTCTACATCATCAGAGAAAATATAATATACCGGATTGATGATTCTTGCTTCTATATATGCCATTGCGCCTTTATAATAATCTTCCGTGCAGATTCCCATATATCTGGCTCCATCTGCCACTGTCAGATAATCCGTTCTCCGAATATGGATGCTGACCGCATTCTCCTTCTGCATCTGCTCTATACACTGCTGATTTCTTGGGTCATCACTTATCGGAAACTGTAACTTGTCCTGCAACAGTGGAATAATATCCTCATAATACCGCTCACAATTCCAGAAGCCATAGAGATATACGTCATCCATATGAAAGATCTCTGGCATATACTCCTTACTTTCTCTTATTGTCTTGTCTTTTCTTCCCAGAAGCTTTCTACGGATCTTAGCAGTAAGCAAACCTGAATTATCCAAAAGCTTTGTTCTGTCCTCAGAAGTTGCCTTATCGTACTCTATAGCAGGGAACCGATCAAGTTCCAGACTACGCCATTCCTTATCCTCTCCAGCTGCATCGTTATATGCATACGTATCCAGTTTCACTTTTTTCCCAAGGCTTTTCATTTTTTCATAAAGGGCATACTGATATAATTGATTACCTAATCCGCCCATCACATGAATTAAAATCATAGATTCCCTCGTTCTTTATTTCTGTTCCAACAGGAACAATTTAGCAGTGGTATCCACAACTGCTGTCGTTTGATAACCTACAGATTCTAATGCGTTCACTATTGTATCATGTTGTCCCGATACCACATAAATCTGCTTTGGCAGACCATCAGGATAAACATTCTCATTCAAAAAAGATATCCATTCCGCATCACTATAATTCAATGTTTCTAATGTTTCATTGCAATAAATCTGATTCCAGTCGGATTCCTGATACCCTTCGCTATGTGTCAAGTAATATACAAATGCATACCTCTGATGGAAATTGACAAAAGTCGGAACTTCTTCTCCATCATCTGACCGCCATGTACTGACTACAGTTCTTAAATCGCTCTTTGCCCAGTGATTACTGATTCGGTAATCCCCATATGTGCAGTACAGGATCATGGAGAGCACGATTCCGGCACTAATAAATGGTGCTGCCTTACGCATCCATTGCTTGTCACTTTCCTTGAAGATCATAACCGTTTCATATAAAATAACTGCAATCAAAATAAACCACAGCGGAAATATAAACAAATTATAACGATTACCAAACCAACCATATGCATAGATATTCAGTGTTGTAATCACGTAATAAATAAGAAATACCCATATATTACATCTGATAAAAAACCTGATTTCTTTTCTATGTGTCTTTCGATAAACAAATATGCCAAGACCCAATAGCGCAAAAAGAATGATCCATATTGTCCATGTTATCTTCTCTGCATCCCTGTCATAGTCCAGCATGCACCAGCGAAGCACCCACATCAGACTGTCAAAGAAATCCAGTATGATATTATTACCAGTTATCTCTATCGGCTTGTCAGCCCCAAGTGTACTGATTGGATTGGTAGATTGAGGTAACATGAAGAAATAGAGCAAAGGAATTCCAGCCCCCATACCAGCTACAACATAAGATATCATAGCAGACCAGAATGTTTTCTTCTCGCCTGATTTCCAATAATATGCTAACAGCTGCAGTGCCATTGGTATAATGACAAATACAGCGCCATAATGTGTATATACATCTACTACACATAAAACTGTAAACATAATTGCTCTTTTAATCGTGATCTGCTCTAATATAAACAGGTATAGATATACAGTCCAGATTAACAACATGATTAAAAGCATATATTCTGATGCTTCTTTCACATAATACATCAGAATATAAATACTGGAAAACACAAAAACAGACAAGGTAGCTGAAAATCTGCCACACAGTTTCTTTATGACCAGATATAAACCAATTACTGCAATGAAGCCCATTACTACACTGGAAAAACGATACCACCACTCACTGTCATGAATCTGCAGCCAGATACACATCAACCAGTTATATAAAGGAGGCTGCTGCTGAATATACGCCATACGTTCATACATGGTCGTATATTGTGTCACGCCCTGGATAGCTCCTTTTACTGGTATGGAGCAATAATATTCCATTGATTCATCCTGCCAGATTGGTGCATTGGTCAATTTATATAATGCCATAATCCAATAATATATAAATGCAAGTCCTGCCGTTACCCATTCAGGTACTTTGAATTTTCTCAGTGTCTTCACTCTTCCATTCCTTTCGTTTAAACAAACTTCGCACTAACACAAATCATAGCACAAGATTACAAATCGGTAAACTGCTTTTAAATACCACCTTTTATTCAATACTCCTGAATCCCTGCTTCAATGTATCTCCCCGGAAAGTAATATCCACCTTCCTTGGAATTGCAGGAAATGCATCATATCCCACTCTGTCACCGCTTACCGGATAATAGAACGTAACTCCATTGACTTCATAGGAATCCAGCTCATAGCTTCCGTAATTCTGTTGTGCCACATAATATGGCAGGTTGCTCTGTGTTACAATATAGCCTCCTAATGACCATATCTTCACGAATCCCAACATCAGAAGCAGTATACACAGGATTCTATCCATGCTTTCTGTGTCTGCAAGTTCTATTTTAATACAGATTGCAGACCACATCATGCCACCGGTCAGCGCTATCAGCAGTAATATATAGGCATACCCATATCTGAGCAGTGGCGCTGATAACTGCCAGAACAGATAAGATGCTGCTATTGCCAGCCACACCAGCCCAATGTCTTTTATCTTATCAGCTTTTCTTCTAAATAAGGCAATTATGAACATAATGAATCCCAGAATGATGCTTATGATATCTGCTATAATAAATAATTTACCCAACATCGGCAGCATAGTCTGAAACCACTGTGGGAACCATTCTGTCATTGGCATATTTACCAGTGCCGCATTATTCAAGCCCCTTCCCCAGGTCTTAATCTCAGCAGCATCCAAAGCTGCTGCCTGGGCTGGAATCTTCCAGTCTACAGAGAATATATCCAACGCCGGGAAAGGATATAACAAATATCCTGATATCCATACTGTCCTTATAAGCCAGGGTGTTATAACTCCAATGCCCATACATAGATAAAGCATAATTTCTTTCCATCGTTTCTGCCGTATCAGCATAATAGCCGGCTTCAGAACCAGTATCAGAATCAATCCGGCTGTCAGCTTCAGGGATACTGCATAGACCCCTGCCACACATAGCAATGCATAGGGTGTTACATTATCAGCTTCCTTCTCATCCTCTAATTGACTCAGCCATTTGATGATGATATAGAATACCGTGCACATAATCGCATAATCGGAAGCAGGCGCCATAATATCACCATATATCAAGGTCAGGTAGAACAATGCTGCTGCCCTTGCAAAATCTGATAAAAGTAACTTCTTTCTTTTCCAGGCATGCACGATACGCAATGCCTCTACACTGAGAATCAATGCTATCAGCCCATTTACACTATGCATAGACTGTCCAAATATATATGGCATACTGTAAAGCGCGGACAACGCAAAAAAGGAACTGTTATAGGCAAATCTCACATGAATATTGCCCAGTCCCTTCACTATTCCATATTCCTCTATCCAGCGTATGCTTTGCGCATGATACAGGTCAGAATCGTAATGCATGTATCCTCTGGATGTACAATATGTCCATATAAGGATCACTATTGCAAATCCAATGCCTTTTAAGACTATAGCTTTCCTTTTCTGTAGCTGCATCACATATGATAGTTGTCCTCTACCATAAAAAAGCGATATTGCACATATCAGCAAAAGTACCAGATTCGCAAGGATTCCAACCTTATAGAATAAGCTCCATATCTGTGCATAGACAGTTGCTGCAATCAGTCCCATTGCCAGAATGCTGTCTGCTTTGCTGATCTGGTAATGAAGTCTGTTCCTGGTAAATGCAGCAACACCTATCCCAAGGCACATTGTCGTAAATGCGATATAGAGCCAGTTAATCAGAACTGTAAGCATTATGCTACCCTCTCATTGACCATCCAGCTCTGGAACATCAGAATATACCATATCTGATCTCTCCAGTTGTCATGTTCCACATAATCATTCCAGATATGCCATACCACATCCGGATTCAGGATTCCCTGCTGCTCTAGCATTTTCCTGTCTATGAGGCTCTCTGCCCATTCACGAAGCTGTGGCTCTTTGAGCCATTTCATAATGGGAATTGAGAAGCCCTTCTTTGGTCTGTCCATCATTTCCTTGGGAACATATCGGTAAAGGACATCCTTTAACACTAGCTTGCCCTCATCACCCTGCTTCTTATATTCCATCGGAATCGTCCATGCAAATTCTACTACATCCTTGTCCAGCATAGGTACTCTGGTTTCCAGTGATACTGCCATTGCTGTTCTGTCTACTTTTACCAGAATATCATCGGGATGGTACATTTCCATATCCATGAGCATGATACAGTTCTGCGTATCCTTCAGATCTCCATACGGATTCAGATTCTGTTTATATCCATGAACCTGTCTCTCTAATGGAATCTCTTTACTCAAAGGCTCCTGGGCATTAGATAGTTCATACAGATTCTCCGGACTTTTAGCCCCCAACAGATATGCCTTAGTCTGTAGAACCTGATTGTTTTTTCCAAATGGAGAGTGTAACACCAGTTCACTGCATAATTTGCGGAGTCCATACGGATAATTCTTCATTTTACCCCAGATTCGATTAATGGAAGAATAACAACCATATCCACAGAATAATTCGTCCCCTGCATCTCCACTTAAAGATACCGTAACATGCTCTCTGGTCATCTTACTTACCAGGTATGTGGGAATCTGTGAAGAATCTGCAAAAGGTTCTCCAAACATCCAGGGTAATTTGGGAATCACTGCCTTGGCATCTTCTTCTGTAATGTAAAGTTCTGTATGCTCTGTTCCCAGATGCTGTGCGATTTCTTTTGCATAAACTGCCTCATTGTATTTTGGGTCATCCATGCCTATAGTAAAGCTTCTCACCTTACGGCTTGACTGTGCCTGCATCAGAGCCACTACTGTGCTGCTGTCAATTCCAGCAGACAGGAATGCTCCTACCGGCACATCTGCTACCATCTGATCTTTGATAGATGCCTTGAGCAATCTCTCCAGCTCATCTGCTGCTTCTTCTCTGGTTCCTTTAAACGGATGTGTCTCACCATACTTGGCAGCCTCTCTCACCGACCAGTATGCACTGATTTTAGGCTCGGTATAAGGTGCATCCAGTTCCAGCATACAGCCTGCATCCAGCTTATAGATATTCTCATAAATAGAGTAAGGAGCTGGAATATATCCATGTACAAAATAAATCTGCAATACCTTCGTATCAATCGCATTGTGGAAGTCATTCAGCTGTGTAATACTTCCAAGGTCAGAAGCAAACGCAAAATGTCCATTTACAAATCCATAATAAAGAGGCTTTTCACCAATTCGGTCACGGATCAATGTCAACTTCTTAGTCTGTCTGTCCAGCAAAGCAATGGAAAACATTCCCTTACACATGGCAATTGTTTCTCTGACACCATATGCCTCGAAAGCCTCCAGAAGCACTTCTGTATCAGAAGTTCCGCGGAACGCAGTTACCTTATGTTCTGCAAGTAATTTGTCACGTATCACTTTATAGTTGTAAATTTCTCCATTATATACACACATATATCTGCCAGAGGCTGACTGCATCGGCTGTGCACCATTTTCTGATAGGTCCACAATAGATAATCTGCGATGTCCAAATACTACACTGGCATCCTCATTCGCCCAGAAACCACCTGCATCAGGACCTCGATGCAGCATCCTTTCATTCATTCTGTGTATATTTTCTCTCCAGTTCGTTGGATGGTTACAAAATCCTGCAATTCCACACATAGGCAATGTCCTTTCTCTTTAATCCAGTGTAATCCAGTCTCCCATTTTATATGCCCATTCCTTTGGTTCAATGCCATTACATCCTCCACCATGGTGAAACGTTATCTCTCCAAAATAAATCTTACCATCTACATTATAGAAATCCACTCTACAGTGTCTGAATGGCTTAGACAGTATCTCTGCATATTGTATCATTTCTTCCCAATTATCCGGCTTGGGAATTTCTTTTTCCAGATAATTCTCACGCTCATCCTTAATTGGCAATAACTTAAAGTCTCTGTCATATATATTGCAGAACGCATCATCTGCATGCTCTCCTGTAGCTGTTGCCAATCCGATATTCAGGAACAGTAATTTTACCTGTCCATTAAAACACATAAATTTATAATCCATAGGAAGCTTACCATTCTTATCTTCCAGTATTTTTTCACAGATAATACGTGGCTTAATATCCTTATAATTCCATTCCCGGCTTCCCCAGAAATAATTACGCTTCATCCAGAAATCAAATTCGTTCTTTTGATATTTATAATCAAATGGCTTATTTCTGTCAAATATGGCATTTGCACCTGAAGTATGGGTGCATTTCATGAAAAATCTATCCGGCAGCTGATCAAAAGGTACTGCTTTAAAAGAATCATAGATTCCATAGACTTCATTCAGTATATGCCCAAGCCCGCATCCCTTCACATACTCACGTACTTCATATTTGTCCGTACATTTCGTCTGTAGCGGATCTCTTTCATGTAATTTCAGATACCAGACCTTCTCATCAAATGTTCTCGGATTCTTGAGATCCAGCCCTTCACCCGTATGCTCTTTATACATCATTTGAGCAAACTCTTCATCGCTAAGCTTATTAAAACGGTCTCTTCGATAGTTTCGTATGATATTATACAGCTTGGCTGTCACTGTATGATGATATAAAAATACCTTTAAAGGATGTGCCACAATATTTCCTCCCGCTTTGTCTCTTAATTCTTATCATGTGCAATATGAGATAAGTATTTTCTCCACTCACCATTTACCTTATCCGGATTCAACTCTTCCACAATCTTGTACGCATTATCACCGAGCTTCTGCGCATACTGTGGATCAGATAGAATTTTGCGGAAAGCATCTGCCAACGCATAGGCATCTCCTACCGGAACTAGCAGTCCATTCACTCCATCTTCAATCAGAGTTGACGGTCCACCACACGGACAGTCTGTAGATACTACGGGTAATCCAAGAGCCATGGCTTCCATCAAGGAATTCGGCATTCCTTCCGTATTGGATGTAAGAGCAAATATCTGCGCTTTGTATATATGCTCAGCAACATTTGTAACTGTTCCCGGTAAGGAGATTCTATCTGTCAGTTCTTTCTCCTTCACCAATTGTTCTAATTGCTCTTTGCAATTACCATCTCCGTATATGCATAAATTTACATTCGGATACTCTGAAGCAATTCTGGCAAATGCATGAATCAACATAGCGTGATTTTTGTTCTCATCTGTACGCCCTACTGCCACAATCAATGGCTCTCTGACTCCCTCATATTTGTTCTTTACAAATAATGGATTTAGTGGGTTAGGTAAAATCACCGCTTTCTTTCTTACACGCTTTGGAAAGAACTGCATTGCCATCTTCGTCTGCAATACAACTCCATCAGCATAACGAAACAGCCATTTTGCAAGAAACTGCATCAATTTCCCTTCATATTCCATAGTAGGTTCCCCTCGAACCGATACTACTGTCCTGACCGGCAGGAATCTTGAAGTAGCAATAGCCATCAGATTATTTTTGCCAAGGAAAGACAAAATGACATCCGGCTTATACTCTTGCCAGATTCGACGTAAAGTCCGAAATCTGGTCATGAAATTCTGCAGTCTATTTCCCTGAAGTTGATCCTGCAAAGGCTCAGAATATACCCTCTTAATATCTGGTATAATCTCGTATTCATCCTCCCTTTTATACTGTGTTACCAATAATACATCATAATGATTCCGATAGAAGAACTCTGCCAGATTCACCATAACACGTTCCGAACCACCTTTTTGAAGGGAACTGATAAAAAGTGCAATTTTCTTCATTTCTACCTCTTTTCAGGTTTTTACATATATGCTTTGTACCATTGCTGGAACATCAGAAAAGCCCATACAATTCGTGAATACCTGGTTCCTGATCCAGACTTGCCATCACCACTTGTAAGATATTTCTGTACGAACTGATTCACGTATTTGGAATCAAATATTCCCTGATTGCAAAGGAAACTGCTTTCTGATACATCAAGCAACTGCTCCTTGAGTGGTCCCCTCATCCATTGATCAAGCGGCACTGAGAAACCTACCTTAGGTCTGTCCAGCAATTCTCTTGGAATATATTCGTATGCTATATCTTTCAGGATACGTTTTTTCACACCGTTATAATACTTAAATTCATGAGGAAGTCTGTAGGAATATTCTACAACGTTGACATCCAGCAGAGGACATCTGGTTTCAAGAGAGTACTTCATAGACGCTCTGTCCACTTTACATAATATATCTCCCACCAGATAAGTATCCTCATCTACCAACATTCTTCTCTCCTGCCAGTTCTTCTCATGATACTTGTTTTCTATTTCATATTGATATGGTATTCCCTGTTCTGCAACCATGCGGCTGATCAGTTCCATATAACGTACGTTCCCAAGCTGTGTCTTGGTCTGTGGATTGTCATTACGTGCTATCACCTGCACCTGAAAAGGCAGTTTTGATATAAAATCAGCCTTTTTCAAAGGTGGAACCGAACATACTCCATTCACTACTCTTCCCAATACATCCAGCTTCTGCGCCTTGGCTACATAATCATAGACATTATATCCACAGAAGAACTCATCTCCACCATCCCCGGATAACACCACGGTGACATCCTTAGATGCCAGTTGTGACACCAGCATGGATGGAATCTGAGAACTGTCTGCAAAGGGTTCATCATAATACTTTGCTATATCATCCAGCATGTGGAACATTGCCTGCTCATCTACGTATAATTCTGTATGATTAGTTCCCAGATGTTTCGCTACTTCTTTGGCATATCTGGCTTCATTGTAGTTTTCTTCATGAAAACCAATAGAATAAGTCTTAACCGGTTCATTGCTCAGTGATTGTGCCAGAGCTGTCACCAGGGAAGAGTCATATCCCCCACTTAAGAAAGTTCCAAGGGGTACATCTGCTATCATTCTCTTAGCCACCGCATCCTTCAAAATAGCAGTAAGTTCTTCCTTTGCCTGTTCATAAGAGTTTACTTTATCTGCCGCTTTTGCCGGATGTACCTGCGCAATATCCCAGTATTTCCAGCTTGTTACACGTTCTGAAGCTTCCTCTTCTTCTACATGAAAACAGATTACCTGTCCTGGTTCTACTTTATATACATTTTCAAAAATAGTATCAGGTTCACAGATGTACTGTTGATAAAGGTATCTTCCAATAACATCCTTTCTGATAACTCTCGGAAAACCGGGATACTCCATGATTGGTTTCAGTTCTGAAGCAAATACAATATTATCCTGATCCAGCCAATAGTAAAGAGGCTTCTTACCCACTCTATCCCTGATCAGATACAGTTCCTCTTTCTCCCTATCGTAAAGTGCGATTGCAAACATTCCTCGGAATCTGTCTATGCAGGAAAGCCCCCACTTCAGATAAGCCGCTAATATTACTTCTGTATCACATTGAGACTTGAACGGATAATCACCCAACTCGTTCTTAATATCCTGAAAATTATAAATTTCACCATTGTATGTAATCACAATGCGCTTATCATTAGAATACATTGGCTGATGCCCCAACATGGATAAATCCATAATGGAAAGACGTCTCTGTGCAAATCCGAGATAATAACCATTCCCTACCTGGAAAATCTCTTCTCCACTGTCATTAGGGCCTCTGTGATACATGGTATCATTCATTTTTTTCAGTTGATCTATTGTTATGCATTTTCTTGAAATAAAACCACAAATGCCACACATACTGTCCGCCTCCATTCCATCATGCTTTACTGTTTATCACATATTTCAAGCAGATATTTCTCCCACTCCCTAAAGACTACATCTGCACCCGCACGTTCTGATATCTTAGCTGCATTTCTGCCTAATCTGTCTGCCAGCTGCGGGTCTTCTATCAGGCGATTGATTGCTGCTGCCAGAGCATTCTCATCTCCTACCGGAACCAGCAAACCATTCTCGCCGTCTGTAATTACCATTCTAGGGCCTCCCGGTGGACAATCTGTTGCAACAACAGGCAGCCCCAATGCCATTGCCTCCAACATAGCATTCGGCATTCCTTCCACATCAGAAGAAAATGCCGCGACTGCCCCATTAATCATATCCTTTTGAAGCTGATTACTTCCTCCCATCAATTTCACATAATCCCACGCTTCATTTTCTGCTATCTGTGCTTCCAGCTTTTCCCACGTTCCATCATGTGTATCCTGACCAAATATTTTAAGTACATAATCCGGATGTTTACTATGAACCTTTTCAAATGCCCTGATCAGCATAAGCTGATTTTTAAAATCCACAATTCTACCTGAGTGTACTATTGTCTTTTCTCTATGTTCAGGTATTGGATTGCCAATAAAAACCGGATTAATCGCATTTAATATAATGCGTGATCTCCTCTGAACATACTCAGGGAAGAAATCTTTCTGTTCCTGCGTCTGGAAAACGCACCCTGCTGCCCTTCTGAACAAAATAGGAATCTGTATCTTATCAGATAGGAAATCATAACATCCCACCGGTGCAATTCTTATGGAGATCACAACAGGAATTTTCGTTCCGATTGTTGCTGTCAGTGCTCTGTAATTTGCTTTTCTTGCAAAAGCAATCACAATATCCGGCTGTGTCTGTTTTAAAAATCTTCGTAAGTTAATAATGCGGTCAAGGAATTTCTTTACTCTTCCATCGTTCTCCTGTTCAGGAGTCAGCCCTACATGGATACGATGAATCTTTGGGTCTGTTTCATACTCATTTTCTCCCTGCGACTCTGTTGCGATATATACCTCATATCCATGATTTACAAACTGTCCTGCAAGGTTGGTTACTACACGTTCTGCGCCGCCTCGTTCCAGGCATTGTATATGAAATACTATTTTCTTCATTTTCTACCCTTTCGGTAAATCTCTATCAGCATAATCCATGCAGCCTGATAAAATAATCCTGTATTGTACAACATATATCTCATCTGAGGATAAATAGCTGCAGAGGTTCCTACTACATTTACTGCAATCGCTGTTAAGACCACAATAGCCATACAAGCTGAGGATTGCCCTCTCTCTCTGCCAGACTGCATCTTAAATAAATAAATAATCATTCCTGTATAAGCAATGTACAGGAACAATGCAACCCAGTTAAGAACTGTATGAACCTTTAAAACTGTTGTAACAAATCCATGGACAATATTACTGCAGAATATTTTAAACATCCCAGGTATACAGGGAACAAGCAGCTCTCTCATCATTTCATTCATGATACGATTTGCATCAAGTTCCCGTTCCTGATCATTCATTCCCTGACTGAGCTGTTCTTCACGTATAACTACATTTACAATATCAAACTTAATGCGATCATAAGAACTACTGTAATGTTCTTCTATATTATGCCATCCCTTACCTGCATATCCGGCATTATACTCTAATTCATCGGCTCTGTTCATTATCTCCAGAAAAAGTTTCTGATTCTCCTTATCTGAGATGTAAGATACCATATCCTTATCTGCCACATAGATTTCTGTTCCTAGAATAAAGCTGGAATCACCTGTATGAGGCGCGAATACTCCTCTGACGCCATAATTATATGTGCAGTCAAGTAATCTGGTTCCTGCAAATCCCAATATAACGATTACGCCTGCACTAAGAACTGCAAGATACCATTTCTTATCCTTCCACCATGAAGCAACCAGGCATAGGAACAGCAATCCGAATGCTACTATCATCTGTTTTCTTGTAGACATTAATATAATAGCCCACACAAATGCCATGATCACATTTTTCTTTTTATGATCATAGATAATTCCTAATAAATTCAGGAAAAAAAATACCCAAATGGAATATGTGATAGCTTCTGTCTCAATGCTATTATAGTAACTATATCTTCTTTGGGCTACAAAACGGTTTAAGAGTGTAATTCCATATTGAATCACCAATACACCAATTGTTCCCAACCAGTGCAGATTAAATCGTCTGCTCAAGCCTACAGTAATTGCACTGGCAGCGGCTGCCGCAAGTAAGCACTGTAGTATTACTGCCAGCTGCTGATACCCTTCCCAGCCGGCAAATACCCTACATATCCATAGGAAAAATGAATATCCAGGATCTCTGGCACTTATCATATCAATATATGACTGTGCATCTGGTGTAATAACAATTCCATCATGCCAGTACCAGAACAGATAAAATACTGCACTGACCGCAAATAGAACACTATATAAAATCATTCTTTTATTCCTGCTGTCCGACATTCTCTACCTCCGGCCATTCTAATTCCTGTACAATTAATCTGTCAATTTCCCTGACATATGCATCCACACCAAATTGATTTGCGCGATACAGTGCCTTATTCCTGTATGAAGCCATAAGTTTCTGATTGAGTAATAATTCCACCAATTCCCCTGCAAATATTTCCTCTTCTTGTGAAATCATGCTGGCATCGAGATTCTTTCCACCATAAAAAACCGGTGTTAATATACCATAATCTGCATGGTATACTTTATCCTGTGCAGCACATTGTTGATAATCGTTCTGCAATATTTCCGCAGGCCCTGTCTTGCAGTTTACGCTGACACAGGGCAATCCAACTGCCATCGCTTCAATCAAAGCATTTGGAAATCCTTCGCTGTCTGAAGTCAATGCATATACATCAGCCTTCGCCAACAATGCAAATGGGTTCATCTGCACACCAGTAAACAATACCTGCTCTGCTATCCCCAGTTCCTGTGCCAGCTTCTGATACGCACTGTAGTCGCCATCACCAATTATCATAAGTTTCACATGTGGCACTTTGTTTTTCACCAGCTTAACAGCTTTGATTAAATGCCAAAAGCCTTTTACATCATGTGCACGTCCCATAGATACTATGGTTGGACCTGTTTTCTGTAGAAACGCTTCTATTTTCTCATCTATCTTTTCTCTGGATAATACATTGATTTCATCCAAATTACAAGGATTATACAAAGTTGCTGAATTTTTCACAGGATACGACCGTCCAATCTCCTGCTCCATCACCTTCGTGCAGCTCACCATTCTATCTGCCCTTTTGCATACAAACTGCATCTGTCTGTAATTATCCAATGCCCCATAGCCACGGATTCCTGCCCATGTTTTGTCATGGTATTTTGAAAGCACATTTACCATATTAGCAGTCTGTCCAAAGCTATAGCTAATTTGAATATCCAGCTCTTTCTTTAATTTTTTTACCTGTGCAACCCGTTTGTATACATTTATGATTTTACCAAATTTACCAGGTACTGCTCCCAGATGAAGATCTATTAAATGAACTCCACTTACATCATAAATCATGCCTTCCGTGTTAAACACAACCAAGTGCACTTCGTATTTTGTTTTCAGCAATTGCGCTGTCAATGCACAGATCCGTTCCAATCCGCCCTGATCAAGCATCGGAACAATCAGCATGATTCTGATTCGTGTGGACGTCTCCATATTAATTCACCCTTTTCATTGCTTTCATCGCCAGAACTGCAGCCTTACCTAATACAGTATTTCCTGCAAAAATATTGTAATACGTTATCTTTTCTCCACCAAATTTCAATTTAAATTCATCAATTCCGTTCGGGTTCTCAAAATCTGAGATTCCCCCCCAGTCATATCGCAGCAGCCCTTTTTGCTTAAAGTACTTAATGTCTTCCCAATGCAATCTCTTATTGGCTCTTCCTATCATTGACTGGTCTGCGCTCTCTTCTCTAAAGCAGGATGCAGAATGAAGAAGTCTTGCTTCTTCCCTATCACAGATATATGAATGAAATACCAGTACTTCGCCTTCATGTATTGCTGCCGAGAATACAATACCATCTACTGCCAGATATCTCTCTATTGCTGTTACATTCAGCTTCGTATCTGAGCCTTTTGACCGGTACATTCTCTCATATATATCCCGAAAAGTCTCAATCAGCTGTGGATTTTTCTCAATATCTTCTTTGGTGTAAAAGGCAATCTCAATATTATCCTTTTCACTGCGGCGGAACTGGTACTTCACAGCTTTATTTATATTTGCCAACATATCTTCCTCAGAAATCGTCAGATCATTTCTACAGGTATGATATTCCTGCCAGCCCCGGAAGCTTCCATTTGTCTCCTCTATCGGTGCTCCATGGACAAACAGAATATCCGCCTTTCTCTTTTCCTTAAGAAGTGATTCTACTGTTCGTTTACCCGGATACCATATCTGATTTACTTTCAGAAATTTCTTCTGATATATAACATCTATCATTATGTCAACCTGCTTTCTCTATTCTGTAGTATGTCCTGGAGGATTCTGCCCTGTCCGATAGAATTCTGCCATCTGTACAGCCTGTCTTCTCACATCGAATCCTTTCTGTGCAATTGCTTCTCTCATATCTTCACGTCTTAACGCTTCCTGTGCATTCTGAAGGATTTCTTCTGCCCACAGCTTCGAATCTTCTTCTATGTTTCGATAGGATACGAGTGGAGTTAATGCCACTTCTCTGGTCACCCGGTCAGATACCAGGCAATGCAATCCTGCTGCCTGTGCTTCTGCTACACTTCCAGGCAATCCTTCAAATGTAGAGGGAAATACGAAGTAATCAAAAGCCTGATAGTACTTCTCAACATCATATCTGTTTCCAAGAAAATATGCCTTATCTTCCAATCCAAGTCCTTTGATCTTCTCACGTATAGTTTCTTCTTGTTCACCCTTGCCTATCATAACAAGAACTGCGTCATCCCGTTCTTTGCATACTTTGGCAAAAATATCCACCAGATACGTATGATTCTTCATGAATCCAAAACGCCCTACATGACCTATAACAAATTTATCCTGAATGCCCAATTCAGTACGTATCTCATCCCGCACATTCTGTTGAAAATGAAACCTTTCCGCATCAATGGCATTAGGAATTGTCCAGACCCTTCCATCTCTGACAGCTTTGGTTCCATATACTGCAATTCCTGCTTCTTTCGAACAGGTAAATAAGTAATCTGCCCTATTCTTTAGTGGAATACGCAATATTCTGGTAGCAATACCCTTTAGTCCTTTATCTACGCCTGCACTTCTGGCATGGGCAGCTGTAATCAAAGGCAGTGACTGTCTGGCATATTCCTGCTTGGCTATAGGCAGATAAATAGCTGCCGTACTGGTCATATGTCCCTGTATAACAGTAAACTCCTTATGTTCTTTGAAAAATGTGCGAATTGCTTTACGATACTCTGCTATATTGAAGAATTTGAATCTTGGCAAACTATAGATATGACCTCCGAGAGAACGGATTTCCTCACTATAATGTCCGTCTTTTTTGGTATGAATCAGAAAATCGAACTGTACCTGGCTTCTGTCTATACAACGGTATAATTCCATGATTCTGCTCTCCGCACCACCAAGATTCGTAGTGCCAAGCACATGCAAGACTCTGACTGGTTTTGGTTTTATTTCCTGTTCCTTCATGCACTTGCACCTCCTTCTGCCTGCATTGTTACAACTTACTTTTCATTTGAACTAATATATATTTGCTCAAAGCCTTCAGATGTTCTGCCCAATGTTCAGGCATATTGCGTTTCACCGTATCAACCTGTAAATACTCTGTATAAGAAATAAATTTATCCTTATGCTGTGCGAACATCTGCTCATACCTGGCAAAATCCTGGTCATTCATGGTATTGGCATGAACAACAAAGGTCGTATATCCTTTTTCCTGTTTCAGGCTGTTGCTCTGTTTAAAAGAAATCGGATAAAATGTCAATCCCTGCCATTGATATGGCTGCCTGCCGAATCCATCTGTTATTTTGGTAAAGCCAAGTTCCCTTAAAGCTTTCAATGTATTGTAGTCATATGAATGAGCCGGAGCCATGAATATATCCGTGTCAATCTGATGCCCTTTTAGAATCTTCTGACCTTTTTCCAATGAAGCATATTGCTCTTCATAACTGTTTCCTGCATATTCAGAAAGTGCATTCAGTGGAAAGCAGCCTTTCTTATGCGTATTATAAATATGCGTACAGCCATGCTGGGCTATACACCATCCCTCGCTCTGTAATGTATGCAGATATTCCCAATAATCTATTCTTGGTTTCTCAATATGCAGCATAGTATCCTGATTTGCAGGAACTACCCCTATAAGCGGTTTGACCTGATACAGATCACAAAGCTCCTTAAATCTAAGGAACTTTGCCCAATCCATATCAGGCGTAATATCATCCATTCTGATTGTTATTTTCATAAGTTAGCCTTATACCAGTCAATTGCCAGTGCAATACCCTTGGAGAAATCATAGTCCGGGTCATAGCCAAGAAGTTCTTTCGCCTTAGTAATATCAGCATTGGAATGCTTAATATCCCCGGCTCTGTCCGGTCCAAAATGCGGCTCTACATTCTTACCCAGTGCCTTGCAAAGGTCATAATAAATGTCAATTAAATACTCTCTTCCACCATAAGCAATGTTAAATGCCTGTCCTGCTGCTTCTGATGGAGCCAGGCAAGCCTTCATATTCGCTTCGATAACGTTATCAATATAGGTGAAATCTCTGGACTGCTTACCATCACCATTAATTGTAGGCACTTCACCATCCAGAAGCTGCTTGATAAACTTAGGAATAACCGCTGCATATGCACCATTAGGGTCCTGTCTGCGTCCAAATACATTGAAATAGCGAAGTCCGTAAGTATCTAAACCATACAGTCTCTTATAGAGCTTACCATACTCTTCATCCACACGCTTAGTCAGCGCATAAGGAGATAACAGATTCCCTTCCTGTCCTTCTTTCTTAGGCAGTACTGGGTGATCCCCATATACAGAAGAGCTGGATGCATAGACGAACTTCTTTACGCCATTCTGTCTGGCTGCTTCCATCATGTTCAGAGTACCCATAATGTTGTTACGCTCATAGAATAAAGGCATCTCGATACTTCTGGGAACTGAACCCCATGCTGCCTGATTCATAACATAATCAACACCCTCACACGCCTTCATGCAGGTATCCAGGTCTTTGATATCGCCCTTGATAAAGGTATAATTAGGTCTGTCGGCAAGAAGCTTGACATTTTCTTCCTTACCTGTTGAGAGATCATCCAGACATCTGACCTGATATCCCATATCAGTCAACGCCTCGCACAGATTGGAACCGATAAACCCGGCACCACCTGTTACAAGAAATACACTCTTTTCGTCAAATTTCAGATTCTTATAGCCCATCTTGTTTATCCTCTTTTCTTCTTCCTATAATTTCCCGCAGTATTAAAATACCACATAAATAAATTAAAGAAGTATTATATATCATATATCTGGAAAGGCACATAATAGTAACTGATACAGCCCCTATCATTCCCGCTGTCAATAATACCGTCAATAAAAAAAAGCCGAACACCTTATACTCTTTCTTTTTTATTCCCAGATAAATTCCTGCAATAATCAAAAATAGATATCCACCCATAACCGGAATATATAATAATGGATTCAGAACCGCAACACTTCGAATCAATCCTACCGCAATATTTTTCATATAATGAACCATATAAACAGGTATACAGTCTCTCAAAACATCTTTCATCATATTGCCTGACATCTGGTCCATTAACTTCAGTCTTTCCAGATAGCTCACATTTCCATAGGTTTTCTCTATATATTCTGCAAGTTTTGCCTCTATAATATCCATTTTTAACGTGTCATGCGCGCTGGAGAAAAATTCCGCCTCTGCCGCTAATCCACTTGGTGCATCTACATATAAAACCCCCTGCGCTGCCGCTTCATCATAAATCTGATCATACAATGTTCTAAGTGTATCATCCTTTATATTCCGATCTGCCTCACGCTCTGATACATATAACACATTAGTAAATAGAGTTACCTTGCCATAAGGTGTCTGAGAAAATGCTCCATTATTTATATAATTATAGATTCCTACCGAAAATGTTCTGACACCAACTGTTATGATTACAAGCAGAACACAGATGCACATGTTTTTCCAAAATAATCTCGAATCCTGTTTGCGATACCGTATATGCAGTACCACTGCTTCTACAATGAACCATGCAATCAATGTAACCAGCATCTGACCTCTTGTCAAGGTAAGGATAAGGGCAATTACAAGGCTTAATATACTATATGTTACATATTTTTTCTGATCTGCCTGCTTCTCCCATACTATGTGCAATAAAAAATAGAAATAGAGATTATATAATGAGAGGGTAATTCCTTCTGTTAAAATTGCATTTGCAATAATCATCCGTGACACAGTAAAAAAAGGAGTCACTATATAAGGCATCAAAACTGCAAGCAGCAATGCCAATTTTATTACTATAGAACGAATTTTATTTGCCTCAATAATATATTCTAACAGTAAATAGCATACAATGACTGCAAATATATTCTGTGTCAAAGCAACTGCAGTATAGCTATATTCTCCAAATAAAATTCTGTAAATATATAAGAAAACACCATAAAATGGTTCTCTAATTGGTGACATAACTTCATAACTACCGGTATCAGTATAAGTCCTGCTTCCAAAGAGCAGGAAGCTGCCCATAAATATTATCAATAAAAATATAAATAAAAGCAGCTTCTGCCATTTTCTTTTCATGTACAATTACAGTCTCCAGTAAATATAGTCCTCTGTACTATATTCTTTTCTATCAAAGATTCCCTTAATGTCTACCAATACCTTCTTAGCATGTGCCTTGCTGTAAAGGGAGCTGATTTTCTCTTTGTCCAGTGTCAGGAACTGCTTATGAGATACGGCTACGATAACAGCATCCATCTCCTTGATATCTTCCATCGTATTGAATGTAATGCCATAGAGTCTCTTGGCTTCTGCTGCATCAGCCGCCGGGTCTACTACCATTGGAGTAATGCCATATTCCTGTAATTCCTTATAGATATCAATAACCTTGGTATTTCTGGTATCAGGGCAGTTCTCCTTGAAGGTAAAGCCAAGGATTGCTACCTTTGCACTCTTTACAGGGATATCTGCCTTGATCAGATTCTTTACCAGGTTCTCTGCTACATATTTACCCATATCATCATTGATACGACGACCTGACAGAATGATCTGGGAATGATATCCTAACTGTTCTGCCTTATAGGTTAAGTAGTAAGGATCAACACCGATACAGTGACCACCTACCAGACCCGGCTGGAACTTGAGGAAATTCCACTTGGTTCCTGCTGCTGATAATACAGACTTGGTATCAATACCCATCTTATTGAAAATGATAGATAATTCATTCATAAATGCAATGTTAATATCTCTCTGGCTGTTCTCGATAACCTTGGCAGCCTCTGCTACTTTAATGCTCTCTGCACGGTATACGCCAGCTTCTACAACAAGTTCATAGATATGTGCTACTTCGTTTAAAGTCTCTTCGTCCATACCGGATACAATCTTGGTAATGGTCTCTAATCTGTGAACCTTGTCACCGGGATTGATACGTTCCGGTGAATATCCAATCTTAAAGTCTACACCACATTTTAATCCGGATTCCTTCTCCAGAATAGGAACGCAGATATCTTCTGTTACACCTGGGTATACTGTAGATTCAAATACAACGATAGAGCCCTTGGTCAGATTCTGTCCAAGAATACGGCTTGCACCCTCTACCGGTGTCAGATCCGGTGTGTGGTCATCATTGACAGGAGTAGGTACTGCAACGATATGGAACTTGGCTTCTCTTAACTTGGACGGATCTGCTGTAAATTCTACAGTTGTGTTCTTGATTACATCATCTCCAACTTCATTTGTAGGGTCTACACCTGACTTGTATAAGTCAATTTTAGCAGCATTTAAGTCAAAACCTACGACTTTTATCTTTCTTGCAAAAGCAACTGCAATAGGCATTCCTACGTAGCCCAGTCCAACTAATGATAATTTTTCTTTTCCGTTTACAATATCCTCATATAAACTCATTTTCTTTTCCTCCATTTTATAAAATGTAAACTCTGATAATCAGTAGGTACATAAAGACGTGATTTCTTCTATATATGCATTCACGACCTGTTGACGGTCGAATTCACGCTCCATCTTAGCTCTGGCATTGAGTCCCATCTGTTTCTTCTCTTCATAAGAAAGAGCCATAAATTTACGAAGGGTTCCAAGCAGTGCCTCTTTGTCTCTTGCCGGATATCCAAATCCTGTTATGCCTTCGTCGTATCCTTCACGGCATCCTGGAATATCTGAAGCCAGCACAGGTCTTGCCGTTGCACTTGCCTCTAATACCACATTGGACATTCCTTCATGATAGCTCGGCATCAGAACAGCCCATGCCTTTTGATAATAAGGATGCATAATCTTCTGATAACCGGTCAAGGTAACAATTCCTTCTTTTTCATACTGTTCTATGATAGATTTGTAATCATCTTCATAATAACCAACCAGCTCAAATATTACATCAGGATATTCCTGCTTCATTACTTTGGCAGCGTATAATAATTCCTCTATGCCTTTTTCCTTCATAAGTCTGCCAACATACAGGAATCTGACTGGTTGTGTCTGTGCAGGATATTCTTCTGCACGATGTCTTTCCAGATTCACACCGGAACCGGATACAAGTCTTGATTTTTTGCCTCTGATTCCATACTTTTCAAAGATTTCCCGATTCGTTTCATTCTGGAAAAAGATACAGGATGCTGATTTTAATGCCATTTTATACAGAAATACTACTAATTTCTGTACCATACCGCCATTTTCAAATACTGAACCCAATCCTGTAATATTTACCAGATAAGGAATATGTCGGCGTCGGCAACACAAATTGCCATATATATTGGGTTTTATTGTATAAGTCAGTACCACATCAGGCTTAATCTGTGCAAGTAATCGATCATATGCCCTCATCAGTTTCATATCTCTGACAGGGTTCATTCCTCTTCTGTCTAACGGTGTATGATATACTTTACAGCCTTCTGTGACAAGCTCCGGGACTTTATCTTCATCAGGCAGACTGATATGTACTTCATATCCTTCCTTGAGCAAACGCAGCAACAGTTCGTTTCTAAAATCATACAACCCGCTTGCTGAATTGGCAAGTATTAATATCCTTTTCATGTGGTTACTCCTACATTTCATCTATTATCATGATTTCATTATATTTCATCATGACCTTTCCTGTCTGATATTCGCCAATATGTCTCTCATTCGTATTTCCTGCCAGATTGTTGCGAATCAGAGTCATGTGGTCAGCACCACAGGCATAGGCATGGGGATAACCTCCTCCAAATCTTGGATTTACCTCTGATATATAGTACACACCGTCTTTTTCAAACACATCAATATCTATCTGACCTCTAAATCCGCTTTCTTTCACGAATCTCTCTATAAGTTCAAATAATCTGTCATCTGCAAAAGACACAGCTTTATCTGTCTCTCCTGCTCTCATGACCAGCTTCTTCTTCGTAAAAATAGAAACTACCTCTCCACTGATCATGTCAATATAACAGTCAACTCCGATCTCCTGTCCATCCATAAACTCCTGAATCATCATCTGTTCGCCATGGTGATACAAGAGGTCTACGGTTTCTTTATCCTCCGCTCTGGCAATATGCAGGCTTGCACTGCCTTTCATCGGCTTTACAAATACCGGATACTGTACTTCTCCCTGCTCCAGTGCCTGATAAAATGCTTCCAAATCAATATAAGACCGGACACAGGCATATCCATGCTCACACATCCATTGATAAAGAGCCCACTTGTTCAAGGTTCTCTCACATAATTCGTAGGAAGAGCCAATTACCGTAGTTCCAAGGGCTTCAAATTCATTCTTATGCAGTGCGATCAATGACAATTCCGGATCAATCAGTGATAGAACTCCTGTTATATTCTCCTTACGGCAGATATCCAGTATGATGTCCATATATCCCGGTTCTGTAATTCTGGGAACAATATAATGTGCATCTCCTTCATACAATGCCGGAGCATAAGGACTGGCATCTGTACATATAATTCTTCCTTCACCAGCAAATGCTTTCTTAAAATACTGCACTACTTTGTCTCTTGTACCACAGCTTAATATCAATAGATTCATGCTTTACCCCTTTCGGCTTCCAGACGGGCTTTTCTGATTTCAGCAAAATTTCCCTCCGCCTGATTTGTATCAACTGCAATATCTTCATGAACAAATACTTTCTTTATCGTCAGGAAGAAAATCTTCACATCCATTGCAAAGGACAGATTCTTCACATATTCTACATCCTTTGCGATTCTTCTGTCCCAGTCAAGCAGATTTCTGCCACTGACCTGAGCCAGGCCCGTAAGCCCCGGACGTACCGTATGTCTAAGCTGTTCTTCTTCTGTATAATAAGGTAAGTAGCTTACCAGTAAAGGTCTTGGCCCAATCAGGCTCATATCACCTTTTAAAATATTCCATAATTCAGGAAGTTCATCCAGACTGGCAGCCCTCAATATTTTACCAAATTTTGTAAGTCGTACTGCATCTGGCAAAAGGTTGCCCTCTGCATCTCTTTCATCTGTCATGGAACGGAATTTACACAGTTTAAATATCTTCTCGTGATATCCCGGTCTTTCCTGATGGAAAATGACAGGGCTTCCCAGCTTACATCTGACCAGAATCGCCACAACCAAAAGAACAGGACTCAGAATAATAAGCGCTGCTAATGAAATAATAATGTCTAATACTCTTTTTATAACTTTGCGGTACATTCTGTAATCCTTTCTATCCTCTATTCCTGTCTTTATTCAAAACAAGCTTTGATCACTTCAATGATTCTATCCTGCTGTTCCTCTGTCATTTTATTATCGCTTGGAAGACATAAGCCTCTCTGGAAAATATCCATACCTACATCTAATGGTCTTCCATCTTTTCCTACAGAACCACCCTTAATATATGCATTGGTCTTAGCTCTGCCATTACCTTCCCTTGTGACAAATCCGTTCATTCTATAAATCGGCTGCATGTGCATAGGCTTCCAGATAGGTCTGCCCTCTGCGTTGATAGATGCGATTGCATCCAGGATTTCTGTCGGGCAGCTCTTACCCTGTTCCGGCTGATATAAGGCTTCACATTCTCCTCTTACCTGCTTACACATAGCATCCGAATTGATAATCAGACAGGATAACCAGAAATTGGGTTCTGAATCCTCAGCATTATAAGGGTTCATGGTAACAGGTAAATCTTTTAAGCCTTGCTGGTATCTTTCATAAATTGCCTTCTTCTGTGCAATATGCTCTTCCAGATGTGGCAGCTGACCTCTTATGACTCCGGCGATTACATTACTCATCCGGTAATTGTACCCCAGTTCTTCATGCTGGTACCACGGAGCATTTTCCCTTGCCTGTGTAGACCATTTCTTAACCTTTTCGCAATCTTCCTTGCTGTTTGTAAGGAACATTCCACCTGCAGAACCTGTAATGATCTTATTTCCATTAAAGGAAATGGCATTATAAGCACCAAATGTACCTGTCTGCTGTCCTTTATAGCTTGCGCCAAAGGATTCTGCAGCATCTTCAATAATTACAGCGCCATGTTTCTCACAAACCGCCCTGATCTCATCTATTTTTCCTGGTGTACCATATAAATGTGCTACTACTACCACTTTTACATCAGGATATATCTCAAATGCCTTTTCCAAAGCTATGGGGTCCATATTCCAAGTATCATACTCCGTATCAATAAAAACAGGAACTCCACCTTCATATACGACCGGATTCACCGTGGCATCAAAAGTCATATCACTACAGAAAACCTTCTGTCCCGGCTTAACGCCCGCCAGCTTCACCGCCATATGAAGAGCCGCTGTTCCCGCGGATAAAGCAACCGCATATTTGCAGCCTACCTTCTCGCATGCCATTCTTTCGGTCTCGTCTATGTTCTTGCCAACTGTAGACATCCAGTTCGTGTCAAAGGCTTCTTTAATATACTCAAGTTCTTCACCATGCATGGTAGGTGAACTGAGCCATACTTTCTGTTCAAATTTATCAAACTGTTTCTGATACATAATACCAGCTCCTTTTATTTTACTGCTGTTTCTTCGGAACATACGTAGGTACAATTTCCTGAATCATCGGTCGTACATCTTCGCATTCCATGTCCACAGCCTTTTCCAGATTATATAACTGTGCATAGAACTTCACTTCATCGAATTCAATCGGTTTACCGATATGAATCAGCTTGTTCTCTGTATCTGTCAAGCCTTCTTCATTCATGAGCAATTCTTCATAAAGCTTCTCACCAGGACGAAGTCCTGTGAACTCTATCTTAATATCTTCATCTACTTTATAGCCTGAAAGTCGAATCAGGTTCTTAGCCAGATCCAGAATTTTAACAGGCTCTCCCATATCCAACACAAAAATCTCTCCGCCCTTTGCATAGACACCAGCCTGCAATACCAGTGATACTGCTTCCGGAATCGTCATGAAATAACGGATAATGTCAGGATGGGTAACAGTAACCGGTCCTCCCGCCATAATCTGTCTTTTAAATAAAGGAATCACACTGCCATTACTTCCCAGTACATTACCAAAACGTACTGCTACAAATTCCGTATCATAATGGCGATTATAGGTCTGAATGATCATTTCGCAGATTCTCTTGGAGGCTCCCATAATATTGGTCGGATTCACAGCCTTATCTGTGGAGATCATAACAAACTTCTTAACACCATATTGTACGGCTGCCTGTGCTGTCTTCCACGTACCAAATACATTATTCTTGATCGCTTCATTAGGGCTATCCTCCATAAGCGGTACATGCTTATGCGCAGCCGCATGGTAAATGATATCAGGATGATATTTCTCCATGATATAATTCATGCGGTTTGTATTACGAACTGAAGCAATCAACACTACAAGATCAAGCTCAGGGTACTTATATTTTAATTCCTGCTGAATGTCGTAAGCATTATTTTCATAGATATCTACAATGATCAGCTGTTTCGGGTCATGTCCTGCAATCTGTCTGCACAGCTCACTACCAATAGATCCGCCACCACCTGTTACCAGAATGACTTTACCTTTAACATAATTATAGATAGATTCCATATCTACCTTGATCGGGTCTCTGCCCAGCAGATCTTCCACATCTACATCACGGAGCTTGCTGACATTCACCTCTCCATTTACCAGCTGATAGATTCCCGGCAGGGTACGCAGCTTGCAGTTAGTCTCCTTGCAGATCTCGACCAGTTCACGCATAGTTGCACGATTAGCCGATGGAATCGCAATAATAATCTCATCAATACCATAAAAAGCAGCACTTTCTATGATTTTGTCTCTGCCACCTACAATTTTAATTCCCTGTATGAACTGCCCCCACTTGTTAGAATTATCATCAATAATACATTTCACGGACATGGTGCAATACGTACTGTTTACCAGTTCTTTGATTACTGTATTACCAGCCTCTCCAGCACCAATGACCATGACCTTTGATGCATTCTTCTTATTCTGGGCTTTATGTTTGATACTTCGTATAAAACGATAAGAAAATCTTCCAAATGTTGTGATTGCAGTCAATACCAGTGCATACATAAAGAAATAACTACGTGGAATCGGGAACCTCAGAAGCTTCATTCCACCATAGTTTAATACTGCACACAAAAAGCACGCAGCCACAATGTTCTGTGCCTCCGTTGGTCCCGCAAACGCCCATAAGCTTTGATATAGTTTAAATAAATAAAATATGATCAATGTCATCAGGATATTGATCAATAAGAAATCCCATGCCGACCCTATATAAATATCGGGGATTGTCTCTTCGTCAATAAAACGAAGCCATAACGGTATAATGCTTGAAACGCATACCGTCATAATGTCAAATATAATCAGCACAATTCTTCTGTGCACTATCTGACTATTGAAACGATTCCATATTCTCATAGTTTCATCTCCAAGTTAACCCTTATTCGTTTTCCCCTCCTGCATAAGCAACATCTGTACGAAAAGGAAGCAAAAACCTGCTGGAATGCATGGATGAAATGCCCATTCCGTAACACTCATAAATCCAAAGTTTACAATCAATGCAAATGGAACAATAAATATACCATATTTGTTGCCGTGCTTCCTAAATAATAATACTGACTGTATCAAAGTATAAGCGCAAAGTACTAAAAATACAACCCCCGTAATAATTCCAAAATCATATGCTACCTGAATATAGGAATTATGGGCATGTCCATAATCTGTTCCTTCCGCCGTCATCTTATCATGCCCCATCAGATTCATACGTTCCAAATATGCCATAAAAATCTCAAATCTTCCATTGGATATATCCGCTGTACTCTCTAAAACATATTTATCCTCAGAATCGTTTACTGCAGCCGGGATCTTATCTCTTCCTACATATGCAAGCAATGCATTTTCAGATGGCCGTATCTGTATATTTCTTGCTTCTCCATTATCAAACCGATTCAGAAATACATCAAAGAAACGCTTAATATTCATATATTTGTCTGAATCAACTGAATCACCCTCATAAATCATAAATGAACTATCCTGTGGTTCCAGATCATATCGAATGGGATCATTTACAATAGCCGGCACCATTCTAAGTACCGAATATGCAAATGGAAATGACAGCAGTACAGTTATGCATAACACCCCTATTTCCATTGCAAATCTTTGAATGTGAAACCTGTATACCCATTGTCTCAATATCATAACACAAACAAATGTAACAGCCATCGTTAGCATTGCTGTTCTGGACATGGTGAATAATGTAAAAGCACTCACTGCTCCCAGAATAAACAGTTCGTTCACTAATTTTTTCCAATTAAACTGGTCATATCTCCACTTGCAGAAAAGCTTTGCAATCACCGCTGCAAATACTGTTGATAGATACATTCCCGTACTTGCTACTGTATGGAATATCATATTGTACCTATAGCGCATCCAGTAATGGTATGGTCTGTGGTGCAGGCTGAACAATACCACCAGTCCAAAGCTTAATATCAGTCCATTCGTAAAATTCTTCAACAATCTGCTCTTCTGTGCTGTACTCAGATTATACAACAATAATGCTGCAAATGGCAATGTTGCTGTAAAGGGCCATGTTTTTCCATATCGGTTTATGACCATAAACACCGCAAACACAAGCCAGAGCAGTGCAAAAGGCTTATCAATGTTCTTCCACATCTGCCTCTTATACTGCATCAGCGCATTGATTATCACATTACCCCATACAACCACAACTGCGGCTGTCAGTCTGGCAAGATACTGCTCCTGAGGCTCTGTAAATCCAAAGCAGTAGATACATGCTCCTATTACAGATGCTCCTGTCCATATATACGCAGGGATATGAAACAGCTCCTTTTCTGGACGGATCATTAAAAAAGCAATTCCCAGAAATATCAGCATCCACCTTGTATTCGTATCATGATAATACTCTCTGTCTGCATTGACATACATACACAGTGCATAGAAAAGAAATCCAAAACATACAACTTGAATATAATTGCGCCAAATCAGGGATATCTGTGCATCAGGAGCAAGTCTGGATGGCTTCCTTGGATCTCTTGGTATCCATATTGCACACATATACCAGCCAAGTCCGACCAATATTCCTATGGTATAAACAATACGATCTGCTGCCTCACCGCCGAATATATTACGGATTACTGCCAGAATAAATACAACAATCGCAAACATACCACCAAAGCCGGTAGCAATCCATCTGCCATAACGGATAACCTCCGGCATATATTCATCCAATCGGTCCAGAATATAGAATATTCCCACATAGCACAATACTGCACATAAAATAATCAGCAGGTCACATAAAATCATCCCAACAGCAGACAGATTATTACTATATCTGAAATCCGCAATCAGAGAGCTGCTTTCATTTATAATACCATCAATATATAAGATTCCATTCTCATCCTGAGACAACAGACTGTTATCAGCATACGCAATCTCAAGAACTGCCGATACTTCTTCCGGTACAATTACCTCATAATAATATAAATGCTCCAAATCCACATCCATATCCGGTGCAGCCACAAGCATATGTTCTCTGGCTATCCTGCTGCATGCATAGTCCTGTTCATATATGCAGGAGAACTCTTCATTATACAGTCGGAATAAAACCCTGTCTCCCTCCTGATAGGAAGAACAGGATAGATATATCTTTATCTGCTCAATATGATTTCCGGTAAATGTGACTGTCTGCAGCTTCTTATCTGAATTGGTGAAAGGATCACCGGATAATTCCTTGTAGTTCGTAACTGCCTTCTGTTTTGACACATGATGTGTCTTTACCAGATTGCATGGCCAGACTCTGATCAGCATGAAAAAAGCAAGGGATACGATAACTATCTGAATAACCGTATTTCTTCTTATATAGTTAGGATTCCATGTGTGGGTCAGCTGCTTCAATCTATTGCTCCTCTCTGCCATAGTGCTTTTCGTAGTATATCACAATCAAAATATGAATACAACGTTAGTATACGGTATGTTGTTTTTTCACACTACCTGCCCGTTTCCTGATGACATACTGTGGAGAACGGTTAATACTAATGTAAATTCTTCCTACATATTCTCCTACAAGTCCAAGCATCAGCATCAGCATACCTCCAATAAACACGATAGCGGACATCGTTGAGCTAAAGCCCATGGGTACTGCCGGGTTCACAAACTTCTTAATCACTGTGTATATACCATATAAAAAACCTATCCCTGCACAAACAGCTCCTGCCATAGTAGCAACTCTCAAAGGAATGATAGAAAAAGCTGTAAATCCATTAAGCCAAAGCCCAAACAGCTTCTTCATCGTATAACCTGAACTTCCCACTTCGCGGCTTCTGTGCTTTACTGGTACATTGATGATATTCTTTGTAGCCCGTAATACAAGACCAATTACATAAGGATAACTGTTTTCATACTGTAACATACTATCCACGATATATCTCTTTGCTGCAAAATAACTTGTTACATGCAATTCCTTGGGTTTTCCAAGCATAACTCTGGTCATAATATCATTCATCCATGTGCCGAAATTGCGAAAAGCACTATGTTTCTTATTACCATAGCTTGCATATACAACATCATGTCCCTGTTCCAGTCCTGCAAGAAGCTTTCCAACTTCGTTTGCCGGAGTCTGTCCATCGTCATCCAGGCATACTACAATATCACCATCTGCATTCCGAAGCCCAGCCATAAGTGCTGCATGCTGTCCAAAATTCTTTGCAAAATCAATACCTGTTATATTGTCATACCTGCTGCATAACTGCTGGATTACTTCAAATGTATTGTCCGGTGAACAGTCATTTACCAGTACAATATCATATACGTACTTAGGGATTTGTTCCATAGTCTCTCTGATTTCATCTACCACATCTTCGATAGTACGTGCACTGCGGTAACAGGGAATCACAAAGCTGACCTTTGTATGAGTTATATCTTCTTCCCCATATACGGCATCTGTACTTTCTTTGGTAAACCCAAAGAAAATCTCATCCACATACTCGCCATCCAGATAAAGCTCATCTTTTAAATATGCTTCATGTATACCCCCCATCTTCTCATGGACACGTATACTTGCCTGATTGTACGCCAGTACTCTTCCCATGACTTTATGAAGCTTTAACTCATGAAAGGCATAATGCATAAGAATTTTACCGGCCTGTGTTCCGATTCCCTTGCCTTTTGCTCCTTCATTGCCAAAGAAAATGCCCCATTCAGCCTTGTTACAGACTGTATCAAAATTCTGCAGATATACGCACCCCAACGGCTTATCATTCTCTTTATCACACACAATGAACTGTATTACCAGTCCTTTTTCCACTTTATTATGAATCCAGTCCAGGTGTTCCTCACGGCTTATGGGCTTACGGTAGATAAAATTCTTCACAACCTGCGGATCATTTCTCCATTTCAGTACAATATCCGTATCTTCCACCGTTATTGGCCGTAAATATATCTGTGATCCCTCTAATCTGAGGTCTTGTCTTACCTGTTCCATATTTTCCTCCAAAATTGTCTTTATCTGCTACTGCAGTTGGTATATCAAATATATTGTTTCTCCGTCCGCGGTCTTCACTTCATCTGTCACTTTGGGTTCTACTGTCTTACCCCGGTTCTGATAATATGCACTCAGCCAGCTTACATCTGAATCCGGTTTTGCAACAAACAATACCTGTCCTGTCAATAATGCTTCCTCAAGTCCTTTAAATCCTGCTCTTTCCTGTTTTGCCCTCGTTAGCGGACTCTTGGCAATCCAGCCGCCACAGATATCATAATTTGTATACTGATTATCAGATGCAGCAAATATTTTATCTGCATAGGGTATTCCCTGATAAGAAGTAGAAGAATACACATCAATAGAATAATACTGGTTCGGATTATGACTACAGTATTCTGTCAAAGTATTCCATCTGGCATCTGCCTCCAGTCTCATATCGTATTCTTTCCCTGTATTCTCCATATTAATCACAGTTCCCATAAGTCCACACAGCCCCAGCAATGTGATAACTCCAGATACCTTCATGATATTGAATCGTGAAGATGTATCCACTGTCTGAATCTCCTGTATGATCCAGCCCGCCAGCAGTGCAAACTCCATGATTAACAATGGCACTGTCACTCTGGTAAGCACACGATTTACCATATACAGATACATCCATAACGCACTGCGTATGACAAACAGTGACAATACTCTCCAGCAGCAGCCGCTCTTTTTTCTGCCGGAAGCCAGCAGGAAATACAGCAGATATGCTGCCAGTATAATGCCGGTCTTTATTCCATTCTCCACTGTCAGAAGATGTTGTTTATATAACCACAGCGCTTCCTTTGGACTATTCTTGCAGACAAATCCATCCATCCGGTACAACGTACCGCCATTTCCTGCATTCTCCCTCTGATACTGTGCAATTCTCTCTAATAAACTTTCGTCAATAGAATCATCCAGTGCGAAATTATAGTTCTGCAGCAATGTGTAGGATTCCCTGGACAGTCCTATAGACTGATAAAATTCTTCATTCTGGTCATAGTCCGGTATTCCATAGAAATCATATAAATTCGTCCTGGCATCAAAGAAAGCCCGGAAGCTCTTCCATTCAGTTGACCGGTATGCGAAGCTGTCTATGGAATATAAAATCAATATTCCTAGGAAAGCACTGCCGGCTACCATAAGATATTTTCTTACATTTGTCCCTGTAAAAGGCTTCGTCTCCTTTGCCCATTGACTCAGACCCACTAATGCCAGAAATGGCAGAAGCATCATACATACTTCTGTTCTGATCATAAACGCAATCAATACCAGCGCGACTGCTGCCAGATTCCCCCTTAAATACGGCGCCGGTTTCTGGTCTCTTGGAGTTGTCAGATACCAGAATACTGCCCCAGCCATGCACAAGCCACTGGTCACACTGTACTGTAAAATAACCAGTTCTCTTCCCATCAGTCCAAATGCCAGTACGCCTTCCAGTATGAGCAGGATTACCTGTAACCATACCTTTTTCGTAACTGAAAGCAGTCTCCATGCAATCAATGCCAATACACCAAATTGACATGCGCACAAAAACAAGCCATACCAAGAAATCTTGCGAATGGCTCTGTAAGCGGCTGCAATCAGCCATCCCAGCGGATACAGCATCTGTATGCAATATCCACTGGGTTCTCCCGTGTATCTGCCTGAGAGAATATCTCTGATTGCAGTATCATCATTCAAATCATAATAAAAATCAAAACGAATTGCCAGGCAGGCAACCATGATTCCCATAAATATCAGAATCTTCCAGAGCCTGCCGTTTAAAACTCTGCTCTGGTTCTTCATGATACGTGGTAGAACTCCTTCACCTTGCTTACGATATAATCAACTTCTGCTTCTGTCAGCTTATAGAACATAGGCAGACGAAGCAGTCTTTCACTTTCTTTGGTTGTATAAACGTCTTCACCCCTGAATTCGCCAAATTTCAGTCCTGCCGGTGCAGTATGAAGAGGAATATAATGGAAGACTGCCCAGATTCCATTTTCTTTCAGGAAATCAATCAGGCGTGAGCGTTCCTCAATGTCTTTTGTTTTCACATAATACATATGTGCATTGTGTACACAGCCTTCCGGTATTGTCGGAAGCTCCAGTATACCACGCTCTTTTAAAGGCTGTAACAATTCATTGTACTGGTTCCAGCGTGCCAGTCTGGCATCTGTGATCTCCTGTGCCAGTTCCAGCTGTGCCCACAGATAAGCAGCATTCATGTCACTTGGAAGATAAGACGAACCATAGTTCACCCAAGTGTACTTATCAATCTGACCTCTGAAGTATTTGGAACGATTGGTTCCTTTCTCACGGATGATCTCTGCATCTTCAATATATTTGGCATCCTTAATAAGAATTGCGCCGCCTTCTCCCATACTTACATTCTTCGTCTCATGGAAGGAAAAGCACCCAAAATCTCCGATTGCTCCAAGAGCCTGTCCTTTATAGGAAGCCATAATGCCCTGTGCTGCATCCTCTATAACCATAAGATGATGTCTGGCTGCAATGTCCATAATCGTGTCCATTTCACAGGCTACACCTGCATAATGAACAGGTACAATAGCTTTGGTACGTTCTGTAATCGCTTCTTCAATTTTGGTCTCATCTATATTCATGGTATCTGGTCTGATATCTACGAATATGGGCTTGGCTCCACGAAGCACGAAAGCATCTGCCGTAGATACGAAAGTAAAAGACGGCATAATGATTTCATCGCCTTCTTTTATATCTGCAAGCAATGCTGCCAGCTCTGTTGCCTGTGTACAGGAGGGAGTCAGAAGACATTTCGTCGTTCCTGTTTTTTTCTCGATCCATTCATTACATTTCTTCGTAAAAGGACCATCTCCACAGATTTTCTGATTCTCTACTGCCTGTTTTATATATTCTATTTCTTTCCCTGTATAGGGCGGTACGTTAAAATTAATCATAGTCGTCTCCGTTCCTGCGCTATCTGTCTTTTACGCCAGAATCATATCTTTTTCATGTTGCAAACTGTTGTACCTATCTTACACACTTTTTACATATTTTGCAATGGAAACGTTAATTAAAGCGTTTCCCACGCCTGATTTGCGCTGCGAAGCAGCAAATTTCCTTGCAAATCTGTGCGATCCACCGTAGGTTTCTTGGTTACTGTGATGTATATACATAATAGCCCTTCTGCGCATAGCCGCACTGATAATTTCCTCTACTCAGAAATTGTGCAATTGCATCCAACTTCTCATCCACATAAGAAGTATTGCCTGACAATTCCTGTCCAATTGCATCTGTCACAATGACCACAGGATAGTCTGTCGTAATTGCATCCAGATCTGCCTGTAATCGTTCCAACGTATTAGAACGTAAGTCTGCCCAGGTGGTATAGACCGCAGGTTCCATATCAAAAATATAGGAAATTGCTGGAATCTCTCCATAAAGCAATACCTTTTTCTCTGTTAAATGATTCTGGGTAAGATATCCACCAAGCGCCTCTAATTCTTCCTTTTTATCCACAGTGGTATACATATTCTTCGTGGATATACTTCCAGGAATCTCTGTCTTTACATACTGTTCGCCCTTTGGCAATGCATCATGGAAATGAAAAAATACACCAAACAGAAAGCATTGTACAAAAGTACACCCAATAATAAATACCACCATACTTTTGCACACAAAGCCGTTTTCTTCACGAACATTCTTAAATATCTCATAGAGAAATACAAAAGACACCGGTGCAATGATAAATAAATTACTGATAATCGGATATAATCCATTATTACTGCCAAGCGGAGTAATGAATATAATAACCAGCATAAAGGCTGACCACAATTTCTGCTGCTGTGATATTTTAGAATCAACAAGACAATATATGCATAGTATAATCACAATCAACAGATATACCGTCACCCATTTATACATGGAGAAATAACCTGTATAGTCAAATCCAAACATTCCACGCCCATAACAGAATCGAAGAATCACTGCCAGTCCTAACAGGTATAATACCTTTTTCACCTTTACAAATCTACCACTGGCTATTCTAAACAGCACCAAACCAGCCAAAAGATAAAGCAGGAACAGAATCAGCCATACACTATACTGTATATAATCTCCAAACATAGCCATAATCATCGACGTAGGCTTATAGTCCGTAGCCGTATCTGTCATGCCAAATAAGAACGCTATCATCTCCGGATAAGCCTGCGCTCCATATCTGAACACAATCACACCCAGAGGAATAATCAGCCCCAGTACATATCCTCCAATACAGTAAAGTGTATGGGCAAACCAGTTCCTGTCCTTTGTAAGCCATGCGTAATACCACACCGGAAGAATCAATGCCGCATAGGTAACGTTGGGCATTCTCACTCCCACAGCCAGTCCCAGGATAATTCCCGGCATAATATAACATGCGTTATTTTTATTAATCAATGCATGATACAGAACCAATACAGCTGCTGTCATCAGGTAATATCCCAAATACTGATACAAATTCGTAGACGGTGCCCAGCAAAGAGATAATGCCAGCATTTCACCAAGCCATATGAGGACTGGATGCTGCAGCCTTTTTCTTAATACGCAATAAGCGCCTGTGGCAGTAATACCTGTAAGAAGTGCTGTATACACGTTCATACCAATCCATGTATTTCCAAAAGGCAGTCTGGACAATGCGACTCCAAGGACACTCGCCAGATAGGTTGCCAGCTTCCACACCTGATTCATCGTTGTGAAAAAGCGATAATTTCCCAGTGAATAGCCACCATCCATCAGATCAATACCCGTATTGACTTTTCGCAATGGATACAATAACAGAATCAGGACAGGTATCCACTTCTGTAAGAATCCATATATCTTATTCTGTTTCATGTTCATATCCATGCCTTTCTACTTATTCTTTCCAATGGCATCTGTCAGCAATTCCGTTATTTTCTGCCGCAACAGTTCAATTATGGTACAGACTACATATACGACACATACAGTTCCAAGCATATGTAACAGGAACATTCCCGTGGAGCCATGCGCATAGCTTTCACAGTGAAACAGCGTCTTCCATAGACCTCTCAGCTCTACATGTTCATGTATTAGATAGACTCCAAATGTAGCCCCGGCAAACGTAGAAATTATCTTCTGTGTCTTCTCTTTCCAGCTCTTCCCCACATTGGCAAAAGCCAGGAAAAGACCAACGGATGCCACATAAGTGAAGAGATAATTATAAGAGTAGCTATAAGAAATAAAATCCCTCAGCTTACCCAGCTTCAGATAAACCGCCTGAAGCATCAGAAAGCTTAGATAAATGGCAAATACACCTGTGACATAGACGAAAAGCCACTTAATGCCTCCTGAAATTTTATATTTCTTCAGATACGCTCCTGTCAGATACAGGAATACGAACCAGAATGCATCATATCCCTTATGATCCCACGGCAGCTGCATAGGCAATACTGTCTTAGCCACACTGAATACAAGCAACATACCGAGCAGAATCCACTGAAAGGTCTTCTGATCCAGCTTCTCTACACCTGCGTTCAGAAAAGGCATCAGCAGACACAACAGTAAATATGCTGTTGCAAACCAGTAATGCTCAGTAACAACCGGGAACACATAAGTCATTCCCTGATACAAATTCCAGGACGCTGCTCCTGTTATAAGCATGATCAATCCAATTCCAACAGAATAGAACCACACCTGCCTCCATATTTTAAGAGGCTTACGTATTGTAAAATTCTGCGAATCTACGCCAAAGTAACCGCTGATCAGTACATACACATTCACAGCCACAAGACAGAAGGCTTCTATCAGCCAGGCAAGATATCCATTTGTTGTAAGTTCCTGCTTTGGATCTCCCAATGCTCCGCCCTTACTCAGGTAATGGAGACATACGATCATCAGCATGGCAATGATACGTAACAATTCATAATTCATTTGTCTGTCTTTCTTCATATGGCTATGCCTCTCTGTTTTGCATTATTTTGTCAATTCTATCAATGCCTGCGCAATTCTGGCTGCTCCCTGCCCATCTACGAGGCTTCTCTCCTCATGGTATAATGTTTCACGGTACTCTTTATCCTTCACACATTTTAACAGTGCATTTACCGCATTTCCTACTGTCTGTTCAGCGTCATCTGCATAATTCCCGCAATTAATAACATGTGTAATTTCAGATAACATATCTGCTCCCTGCCTCTGATTCTCTGCAAAATAAAAGGCAATCAGCGGTACTCCCAGGGCACTGACTTCATAAATGGTGCTTCCTGTTGCAGATAATACCACATCACACTGCTTCATGATTTCTTTCATACAGGTCACATGCTCATGAATCTCCACCCAGGGATTCTCATCATATAGCTTATGCAGCTCTTCCGCATGCATATTAAAAGGACCACTAATGATATGATATCTGATCTGTGACTTCTCCAATTCTTTTTCAGACAGGAAAGTATCTGTAAAAGCTCTGGTAGCAAAATAAGGATCACTTCCCCCGGTTGTTATCATTACATCTGTTATTTTATCATTTATATCATATTGAATATCCTGCTGAAACTCCCTGCGCAGAGGCTGATATCCGGTTCCCAATAAAGTAGCGTATGTTATTTTATTATCATATACAAGCTTTGGTCCATAAATATTATAATTGATCAGCAGATCTACCGGATAGGACTGCCCCATATCCTCAAGACATGCCACCTTCGCCATTGTACGTAGTTCTTCATAATATCTTGAAGTTACCTGATAGCTGTCTACCAGAATAATAGAAGAAGCATCAACATCCTTCGTCCTCTGCTTCAGGAATTCTCTGATCAGAGGAAGCTCTGATTCCATGTCACGGTAATCAGTCCCTAATACACAGACTTCAAAGCCTCTGTCCCCGATCATGGATACACAGTCATTATCAGCCGTCATAAATACCGGTTCTATATTCCTATCCTTCATGGCATCCGCTATGGACAGACACCTCATGACATGCCCCATTCCAATCGCCGTATTCCCATCCGCCCGTATAATATACATAACCCTTCACCCACTTTATACCTGTAAATGTATAATTCGTTCCTTTGATTACCTCATGCTTCGAATCAGCATAAATGCTTCCGCTCTCTTCATTCCAGCTGCGATACCGCGGGTTTTAGACAATACATCCATTCCCTCTAGGGATCTTGGATGCGGATACTCACACAGTTCTGACACATAGCAATTCATGGCAGCCTCTTTGTTGGTATAGAATTCTGTAATATCCACATACACATTCGGACAGAATGCAGGCTGTGAACTGTAATCAAAGTTCCATTCTGTAGAAGATAATGTCTCAAAGGCGTAGATTTCCTTTACAGGGTAATCCCCTATCGGTCTGGTGGCTGTCAACACCGCCCTTGCGGTATACTGATGATCGATGTTCAGATCTCCGCTGTAATGCGTATATATGATCTCCGGCTGGATTCCTTTTATCTTATGCTCTACTGCCTTTACAACGTCCAGTAGATCTACCTGATCAAAACGGTTATCAGGGAAATCTGCAAAATAGACCTCTTTATAACCTACTTTCTTTGCACTTTCCAGTGTATTCTGATGCAGCTCCTTTACAACTTCTGCACTGATATCCTCTCTATGCTCTCCCCTTGAGGTCTGTCCTTCCCCAAGAATCAGTGCATACACTTCATCTCCCTGTGCTGCATGTTTTGCAACGGTTGCTCCCACTCCCAGAATTTCATCATCCGGGTGTGCTGCTACTACCAATATCTTCTTCATGTCTGTTTTCTTACCTTTCACTCTTCTCGAATATGGATTTTTACCTTTGCTTCCAATGATTCTCCACCTGAAGACATCTGTGCCTGCTCAAACTCCAGCCTGTATGGTCCAAAATCCATATATGCTCTCGGATACCCTTCTGCGTCCAGCATCCTGATATAGTCATATATCTTATCCAGCGGCATATCCTCTGTAATTCTGCCCTCCTCCGGTTTTCTGCGTTTAAATACCACCGGTTCTCCCTCCTGTGGAACAGGAATCAGCTCTTGCTTCAGAAAAACAGGTATCATTTTGGTGAAAATAATCTCTGAACACCGTTCAAATATTTCCTGCGCTGAACCCTCAAGTGATAACGCTTCTTTCATATAAACCGGTCCATCATCTAACCGGGGCGTTACCTGTATTGCAGAAATCTTAGTATCCTTATGTCCTCTTACGATCAGATTCTGTAATGGGCTTCCTCCACGACCATAAGGCAAATCAGTCATATGAAATACGACACAATTCCAGTTATTAGTTATCTCTCCTGAGAGCAGATAAGACCAGTGAGGCAGAAAGATATAATCCGGTTGGAATTCTGATACGGCCGCCGGTGTTAAATCCTCTTTCTTCGTAATTACTCTAATCTCATGGATTCCTTCATATTGCTTCTGCATGGCATAAGCCCTCTCAATATTCCAGGATTTAATTGTTGCAATAATTATTTTCATCTCTATCCCTCTATACGCTTAGAAAACTCAATATACTGTTCCATATCCTGCCCGTCATACCCGCATTTTTCAAATACCTTTGCAGATGCCGGATTCTCATATTTGACCTGGGCGATGCAATGTGTTACATCTCTTCTGCTCTCTCTGAGCTTTTCTTCTGCCATGAGAATCATTTTTGCCCCCAGCCCCTGACCACGCCTGGAAGCATCCACACTATAGTCAATCAGCGCCTTGTCCTCTTCTATGGATAGGCGTATCTGTCCCAGTGGTTCTTCCTTCTCACCGGCGGATATAGAGCACAGAATGTACATTAATACCTCTTTGTCAGCCAGATTTTTGGCAAACCACATTTTATGATCCTCATATGGAATGGGTTCTGTATGAAAAGCATTCTGCCGCACGGTTGGATCATTAGCCCACTTGTAGAGCAGCTCCATATCTTTGTCTGTCACTTCCCGTAAACTCAGTTTCACTCTATATCCTCCCATGCCAGTGGTGTGCCTGCCTGGATGGCTTTGTTGGCTTTTCTTCCCAATATTTCTTTATAATACTTGGGTTTTAATCCATATGCAGGGCGGATGCTTCTTACATTCTCTTCTGTAAAAGCCTCTCCGGCTTTCACATCCTTCACTACGAAAAGAGAACGTCTAAAGCATGCATTGGTTTCTTCCTGCTTGGAAACACCATAGCTCACAATGCCTTTTGCCTTCTCTACTTCACGCACCTGTAAGACCATTTCACGGAACTCTTCAGGCTCCATGGAGAATGTGGAATCCGGATTCTTGATGGTCCTGCTGATACAGAAATGCTTCTCTATCACATTGGCGCCCATCGCCACAGCAGTCGCAGCACTAAAATATCCCATAGAATGATCGGAAAGTCCTACCGGAAGCTGGAAGTGCTTCTTCAGATCTACAATAGTACTCAGGTTCATTTCTTCTACTTTAGCCGGATATGCGCTGGAACACTTCATCAGTACGAGCTGTTTATTGCCCTGCCCATAGATTGCTTCTACAGCTTCCGTAATCTCTTCAAGGCTTCCCATTCCGGTTGACATAATGATTGGTTTTCCTTTGGATGCAATGTACTCCAACAATGGAATATCTACTAATTCAAAGGATGCAATCTTATAGAAAGGCATTCCCAGCTCTTCAAGGAAGTCTACACTTGTCTTGTCAAAAGGCGTAGACAGGAAATCAATCCCCACCTTGGCAGCTTCATCCCTAAGCTCCTGATGCCACTCCCAGGGTGTATATGCCTGCTGATACAGTTCATATAAATTGATTCCTTTCCAGGTTCCCTCTGTAATATCAAAATACTGGTTATGGCAGTCTATTGTCATTGTATCCGCAGTATATGTCTGTATCTTTACACAGTCTGCCCCTACCTCTTTTGCCACATGAATCATTTCTTTGGCTCTTTCCAGGCTTCCTGCGTGATTGGCTGACATTTCTGCGATAATATATGCCGGATTACCATCTCCGACTTTTCTTCCATTGATTACGACCTGTTCCATCTTCTATCTCCTTTATTTCTGATGCATGATCTGATACTTCATTTCAGCGATTTTCCAATCTTCCAGCGTATCAATATCCTGCACGGTGCTTTCATCCTGTATAAATGGCACAACATCCTTCATCCAGATAACCTTCTGTTCCTGGAATTTTCTGACATCCAGGCAATAGAACTGTCCACAGTCATGATAGAAAGGCTCCAGATCCTGAGATCTGACTTTCATATTCTCAGGCCACTTAGGTGTCAGTCTCCCCTGATTGATGACAACACATCTCTGTGGTGGGAAGGAGAATTTCACCACTGGAATAACGCAATCCGATTTTTCCTGTTCCAGCAGCATCATGGCAGTCTTTAGTGCATTTGCTGTTACAAAAGGCGCTGTTGGATAGATACAGCAGACCTGGTCGAACTTCTGCCCGATTCTCTCATAGGATTCCAGTACTTCCAAGATAACGTCTGCTGTTGTTGCATAATCATTTGCCGTATTCTCGCTTCTCATAAAGGGCACCTGTGCCCCTGCATGCCTGGCTATCCTTGCAATCTCTTCATCATCTGTAGATACCATGACTTCCTGAAAGCAGTCTGCCCCAAGTGCAGCTTCAATGCTGTATTCCAGAATAGGTTTTCCAAGGAAAGGCTTTATATTTTTATGTGGGATCCGTTTACTGCCGCCTCTGGCTGTAATGATTGCTACGCTCTTCATTCTTTACCTCGATTTCCGTAATTCATACTCTCTGGTTATAATCTCTATTTAAGCAGGAAAAAGCCCGGTGTCCCCCGAGCTTTTCTCACTAATTCTTTCTGTAATATGCAGCAATTTTAGATACTGCCTTAATAACATCTTCCACATCCTCATCTGTCAGGGAATAATATAATGGAAGACTGATAATTTCGTCATACAGCTTCTCTGCCTCAGGGCATAATCCCTTAGGATATCCCAGCTTTTCATAATATGGGTGTCTGTATACAGGAATATAATGTACATTACAGCAGATATTCTCTGCCGCAAGCGCTTCGAAGAAGCCCTTTCTGTCTGTATCCAGAAGTTCAGGTCTGATTCGAAGGATATATAGATGTCTGGTTGTATCCGACTCTGGTATCTCCTGCTGTACCGCAATCTCCGGTATCTGGGAAAATGCCTCATTATAACGTTCTACAATCTGTCGTCTTCTGGCTGCAAATTTCTCTATTTTATCCAGCTGACTGATAATCAGGGCACACTGGATATCTGTAATTCGATAATTATACCCAAGGTCTATCTGCTCGTAATACCATGGACCATCAGATTCACGTACAAGAAGCTCCGGCTTTCTGGTAATGCCATGGGAACGGTATAACAACAGCTTCTCGTACATATCTTTGCTGTTAGTCAATACAGCACCGCCTTCTCCACCTGTTACAGTCTTTACAGGATGAAAACTGAATGTAGTTAAGTCCGCAATGCTGCCGACTGGTCTTCCTTTATATTTTGTACCAATAGAATGCGCACCATCTTCAATGAGAATAATGCCTTTTTCATGGCACATTTCCAGTAATGGTTCAAGCTCCACTGCCTGTCCTGTAAAATCTACTGCTACCACTGCCCTGGTCTTATCTGTGATCTTCTCTTTTACTTTGGCAGGATCAATATTGTATGTCTTTGGATTGATATCTGCAAAAACAGGCTTTGCGCCACAATACAGGGCACAGTTTGCAGATGCTGCAAAGGTAATCGGAGTTGTAATCACTTCATCCCCCTCTGTTACACCTGCTGCCATTGCTGCAATATGCAACGCAGCTGTACCATTGCTGCATACGACTGCATATTTTGCCCCTGTCAGGGCACACAGCCGTGCTTCCAGTTCATCTACCTTAGGTCCACAGGTAAGATAATCACTAGTCAATACCTGTGTTACAGCAGCCACATCTGCCTCATCTATATACTGATGTCCGTAAAATAATTTTGTCTTGCGAACAGGCTCACCACCTGCTATGGCAGGCAGCTCCATTTTCTTATCTGCATCCATCTTCGCACCTCTTTTATTTCTCTAAGTCAATATCCTTCAGTAATTCTCTGATCTGCTCTACTGTCAGCCATTCTGTATTATTGCCTGATGAGTAGTAGAAGCCGTCTTCAACCTTCTTGCCATTCGGTGTAGGTCTCTTGGATTCCTGCCAGAACATCTGTGGATAAATAATAAAATGTTTATCATATTCATAGGTTGTCATGGAATCCTCTGCTGTTACCATAACCTCATGCAGCTTCTCGCCAGGACGGATACCTGTCTCTACAGTTTTCATTCCAGGCGCCATTGCTTCCGCCAGATCTGTAATCTTGAAAGAAGGAATCTTGCTGATAAAGGTCTCGCCGCCCTTAGCTTCTTCCAGAGCCTTGATTACAAGCTTCACACCTTCTGTCAGGCTGATCCAGAAACGTGTCATTCTATAATCTGTAATAGGCAGTTCTGCCGCACCATCTGTAATCAGCTTGTGGAAAAATGGAATAACAGAACCACGGCTGCCTGCTACATTACCATATCTTACGATAGAGAAGTTCAGATCCTTGTTGCCACAGTATGCATTGGCTGCAATAAAGAGCTTGTCTGATACTAATTTAGTACCGCCATAGAGATTCACCGGGTTGACAGCCTTATCTGTAGAAAGGGCAACTACCTTCTTTACCCCCATATTCAGGGATGCATCAATAACATTCTGTGCACCGATGACATTTGTCTTAATCGCTTCATTAGGATTGTACTCACATGCAGGTACCTGCTTTAATGCGGCTGCATGAATAACATAATCAACACCTTCAAAGGCTCTCTTCATTCTCTCGTAGTCTCTCACATCCCCGATAAAGAAACGAAGCTTATCCTTATATTCTGCAAATTCATTCTGCATCATCCACTGCTTGAACTCATCGCGGGAATAAATGATAATCTTCTTAGGGTTATAATGTGTCAGGACATATTTGGTAAAGCACTTACCAAAAGAGCCTGTTCCACCGGTAATTAATATTGTTTTATCATCTAATAACATTGTGTTGTCCTCCACTTGTTCCAACGTTCATCCATAGTATGACTTGATCAAGTCATAATTACACTTAACTATACCACAAAGTCTATCTTCCGTCAAAAAAAATCCACTTCTTAGTTATTCATCAAAGGAAGCTGTATCTGCCACAGAATGCGTAATCGTATCATAGGCAATGACAGACCATGGCTTTTCCATCTGATAAAAATCCATGTGGTCTATCAAAATCTGATATATCCCATCCAATTTGCCAAATACGATATCCTCTTTATCATATACATAATGTTCTACACCTGTCTGTGTCCACTCTTTATAAAATACGATTTTACCGCCTTTATAGATCCACTGATATATATGGGCAGGAGTCTCTGTGTAGGTCAGAATCGCCAGATAAGAATCATCACCAGCCAACCGGTCCATGCAGTTGTGTACATCTGATGTCCCCTGACAGGGAGCCGCATCCAGTCTTGCCTTATACTGCAACGCCTCATCCCAGGAGTTATCTTTCTGCCCTTCTCTTCTGTCAGGCAGCTCATATTGGGACTTTAACCAGCTTCCAAAATGCCTGGTCACTTTAGCAGCGCCATAATCATTCAGATGCTCTCCATCCCGGAAATCAGTAGCTGAATCCAATCCGATTTCATCCTTTAATTCATTATAATCCACGTACTCCAATCCATATTTATCAGCAAGCTCCCTGACTGCCCTGGTATGATACTGATACCACCCCTGCCTTGGTGATTTGAAAAGCACAAGCTTTGCGCCCTTTTGGTCACACAGGTCTGCAATCTGCTTTACACAGTTCTCCACGTCATCCTCTATCCAGGTCTCCCCTTCAGAATCATAGTCTGATAAATTGACCATCTCTGATGAGGTCTCCTGCGTCACCAGATAGCCTTTTGTAAAATTGCTCTTATCTGCAAACATATAAGTATAATCCTGTTTGGACAATTCCTTCCATCTGCCATGATAGCGCAATACAGGAAAGACGTAGCTCATATATTCTGCATCTACTCTGCCTAGAGACTGGTACAGACATTTCAGTTTATCTATTGTGAGAGGCATATCTGTCAATCCCCAACGAAGTCTGTTTTCTGGAATATGCGTAATGTTTTCTGCCGGGATCATGTTCACTTCCAGGGCAACCACCTTGGGAGTCTGCTTTTTAAACGCCTCTTTTACATACAGAAGTGACAGATTCATCGGCTGTGAAGAACTACAGAAATCATAGGCTGCAATCCCCTCTTCCTCATACAGTACCACCGGATCAATAGTACAAAATGCGTTACTGCTTCCAACGACCAGTACATCTATACTGTTCTTATCCTCTGCATAAAATCCATTGATCATGGTAGTAGAATCATTGATAAATTTTGCGCTGACAATTTTGCCGGCTGCTCCTGTTACTCCTGCCAGTAATAACAGGAAAAGAACTATAGCTGCTACTCTGCGCCGCATCCTTTATTTCCTCCCAAACATACCCGATAAATCAGAACTGAAAATAAATAAATTCCGATGCATTGTACCCTTCTCCATATACACCGAATACCAGAATCATCACAAAAAGTGTCAGCACAATCAGATACTGTACAGCCAAGCACTGATTCTTCACCAATGTATCAAAATATGCCTTTTTCTTCTGATAGTACCAGTCAACAATCCATAATATTGCCACTGCAATCACGAATACCAGCATCTCTTTCGCATCCAGTCCAAGCGTATATACAGAACCATCCAGCAATGTCCATATATCAAAATGCCGCACAATCCTCTCCAGATAATAGACGCCATCTGAAATCGTTGGTGCCCTGAAGAAAGTAAATGAAACCAAAAATAACAGATAGGTCATGCAGACCTGTCCACAGCGAAATCCCACACTCTGTGTCTTCATATGGAATACGGTATGAAATTTCGTCTTAGCAGGTCTTAACATATCTCCGATTACAATAAAAATTCCCTGTAACGCACCCCACAGTACAAAATGCCAGCTGGCTCCATGCCAGATACCACTGGTCAGGAAAGTGACCATGATATTAAAGTACTTACGCACCTTGGAGCAACGATTTCCTCCCAGTGGAATATATACGTAATCCCTAAGCCATGAGCTTAAAGAAATATGCCATCTTCTCCAGAATTCACTGACACTGGATGAAAAGAACGGCGCTGCAAAATTCGGGCATAACTCTATTCCAAGGACAGATGAGACGCCGATGGCAATTGCTGAATAACTGGCAAAATCACAGTAAAGCTGAAATCCAAACATGATCATAGTCAATACCAGTGCCACGCCATCGAACATATAATAGATTGGGAATACGGTATCTACCAGTGCAGCCGCTCTGTCTGCGATCACCAGTTTCATGAAATATCCCCACAGCATCATAAGAAGACCCCTGGTCACTTTATCAAAGTTCCAGGAAGGCTTCCTGCTGATCTCTTCTATCTGTGATAAAAGATGACCACTTCTTTCAATGGGTCCTGCAACCAGCTGTGGAAAGAAAGACACGAACAGTGCATAACGGATGAAATTCTTCTCTGCCTTGACATTCTGTCTATATACATCAATGACATAGCCCAGCGCCTGAAAGGTATAAAAAGAAATCCCGACCGGGAGCACAATATCGAGACTGCTTGCTTTCATATGGATTCCAAATAGGGATACTACTGCTGCCACACTGTCATGCAGAAAATAGAAATACTTAAAGAAAACCAAAATCCCCAGATTGGACAAAATTCCTGCAAGCAGCACTGCCTTACGTACTCTCTTCTTTTCAGCAGAAAACATATCAATCCCCAGTCCACACAGATATGTGATCACTGTAGACGTCAGAATCAGCAGTGCATACTTAGGATTCCATCCCATGTAAAAATAGTAGCTGGCAAGCAAAAGCCATATTTGCCTTGCCTTTTTGGGTAATATATAAAAAATCAGAACGACAACAGGGAAAAAAACTGCAAACGTAAAGGATGTGAACTGCATCTTTCTCTACTTATACCTTTCCACGTATTTTTCGATATCCATATAGCAATTTATAATAGATCAAAAACCACAATGGGGATTTCATATGCATCGCCGCCAGTTTCTTCTGTTCTTCATCAAATGCTTTCTGGTAATATGGATTATTCTGGAAATCCGGGAATTCCTCCTGCATGCCTTTTGCAATTAATTTCAGAAAATCCAGTCTCGGATGCTTCATACCTATCATATACGTAAATAAAGTATTCATATAGTATAATTTGCTGAAAGCAAATTCAAATTCCTGTCTGTATTGTCTGTAAAAGCCTCTCTTGCGGCTTTCCTCAATCATTCTCTTGCCCATCAAAAGCCTGGCTTCGCATTTCTCCATGGAGATTTCATGCACTGTAGACTCTTCATGCTGATAATAATAGTACAGCGGTTCTTCTACCTTCTCAAAATGCGTAAAATGAAGCATCCAAATAGGCGATGCGCAGTTATCTTCATAGAATGTCTTTTCCGGGAAACGCAGATGGTTCACCTCTATTACTTCTCTGGCATATATTTTGATTACCATACTGCCTGGGTTCATGACAAGTAATGCGTATTTATCCCGGTTCAATATCCCTGTCTGATCCATGGTGTTATTAGGGACTACCTTACCAATCTGCATACTCTGTACAGACGTCATATTATAATCACATCCGACCACATCTGCGCCGGTTTCCTCTGCCTTACGCACAAGCTTCTCATACATGTCATAGGCTGTCCAGTCATCAGAATCCACGAAGCCGACCCAGGTGCCTCTGGCAGCCTCCAGCCCCATATTTCTGGCACCACCCTGTCTTCTGTTCTCGTAAGACTGTATTGCACGGAATTTCCATGGATATCTGGCTTCATATTCCTTCAGAATATCCAGAGATTCATCCGTAGAAGCATCATCTACTGCAATGATCTCATAATCTGCAATTGTCTGGTTCACCAGGGAATCCAGACAAAACCGAAGCTTATTTCCTGCTGCCATGTTATACACAGGTACTATAATACTCAATTTCATATAGCATACCCTCTCACTTTTACCGTTCCTTTACAATAGCACCGTTCTCTACACGATACACGATATCGCATTTTTCAATTGTCTGTAATCTATGGGCAATGATAAGTAATGTCTTCTTACCATGGAGTCTGTTAATAGAATCCATGATTGCTGCCTCAGTATCATTATCTAATGCAGAAGTCGCTTCGTCAAGAATCAATACCTCCGGGTCATTATAGAGCGCACGGGCGATACCGATACGCTGGCGCTGTCCACCGGACAGCCGGATTCCTCTCTCTCCGATTCCTGTGTATACTCCATCCGGCAATGTCTTGATGAATTCATCCAGCTGGGCTTCTCTCAGTGCATACCAGAGCTTCTCATCATCAATCTCCTCTTCCGGTACACCAAAGGCAACATTCTTACGAATATCTGCATCCAGGAGGAAAATCATCTGTGGAATATAACCTACGTTGGCAAGCCATTCTCTGTAATGTGTCTGTATATCCACATCATCTGCCAGCACTCTGCCGCCCTGCAGGTTCAAAAGTCCAAGCACAATATCAATAATTGTTGTCTTACCCGCACCGCTGGCGCCTACCACGCCAATAGACTGCCCAATTGGGAAAGTCACGCTCGCATGGTCAAAGATTAATTTATCTGAATTTGGATAATGATAGGTAATATCCTCCAGGGTCACTGCCCTTGTTACCGGCAGTTTCTCCTTGGCTGCTACTGCATAGGAAATATCTGTATTCTGCTCATTGGTCTCTTCTACAAGATTGTCACTGACATTGAAGAAGAATGGTTCATTAAATGCCATACTGGTCAGCTGGTTATTGATTCTGCTGGCAGCCGGCAGAAGACGCATCGCTGCGATACCGAATGCTGCAAACAAGGAGAGCATTCCTGATACATCTGCACCTGATACGATCAGCACCAGAATATACCCCAAAAGTCCTGCAATACATACCGTCTCAATCAGAAGCTTGGGGGTGTTATTAAAAAGGCTGAATCGCTCCATGGCTTTTACATAGCCTTCTCCCACCTTACAATATTCATTGATAAAATACTGTTCCTTACCGGCAACCTTAATATCCTTGATACCCTGGATGGTTTCTGCAATCCATGCAAACATGGATGCACCATAATCCTGATTCTCTTTACCTGTACGGTTCATGATAGGTTTGATAATATTCTTGATCACTACCAGCGTCACGACAAGCAACACGGCTATGACAACTGTCATAACAGGATCCTGCATGGCAAGTGCCACCACCAGAAACAGCGCTACGATAGATTCTGAAGCAATCTGCAATACCGACTGAATCAATGCATACATGTTACTGACATCCGCTGTAATGCTTCTCTGAATAACTGAAGTCTCCGCATTAAGATAATACTCATAATCTCTTTTTACAAAATTCTTCATCAGGCTTGCAGCCGTGTGGAACTGGTTGGTATACACAAAATGATACAGGCTCTTCTGTAAAAAGAACTGGAAAGAATTCTTCGCAATATAGAGAAAAATCAAAAGCAGAATTGCAAGAACCGAGAATTCCACTGTTCCGTTCAAGTGCAGGATCTCACACACTTTCTGATAAGTCTCGCCTTGTGCCAGTGTATCAGGATCTATGATCATCTCTACCACTGCCATGACCATCATGACAGCACCAGTCTCCAGAAAAGCTGATACAGCCATCATACAGAACAGACCTACCATCTGACGCTTCTGCCTGCCATCCATTAAAATATTGATCTTTTTTAATATTTTTACCATTTTTGTACTTACTCCTAATTTTTCACTTCCGCTTCATTGGCAAGCTTCAATCCAGCCTTCTTATTAAAAGCATGTTTCTGGGGATCTTCATAAGCATCCCAGAAGCTGGCTCCAAGATTGATCTTCTCTTCAACGAAATCCATCGTGTTCATTGCTGTCGTGAGAATGGATACTGCTTTCTTAATCCGTATGCCCTCGAACATATTCATGACTTCAATCGGGAATCGTCCTTTCAGAACTACGCAATCCGGACAAAGCGCCGTGTAATCTATCATATCTCTTGGATGCGGTTTTATCAATACCCGATATCCCTGACCGTATTTTGCCACAATATCCAGGCATACCTTTTTACGGGCTTCTATATCTACGGGATGCGGTTCTGTCAGGAACATGACGAATTCTTCTCCCGGAAATCTTGGTTCCAGCTGAGCCAGCAGCGCATCCGCATCTGGAATAAAAGCCTGCACCATCAGCTTCTTCTGTCTGGAAGTCAATGCCTTTTCCAAAGGTTTACGAGGCACCTCTACAAAGCGGGGACAATCTGTCGGCACAACACTTCTGTCATTGATCTCCATATCCAGACAGTATTTTCCCCATCCATTCATAATAAAAACCAGATTGTGTCTGGAGAACCATGCCTTGAGCTTAAAATGTCCATGGTTGGCAACATAGGCATCATCCAGATTTTTCAGGCAGTCCAGACCATCCTCCACTGCATGATAGGGAATGTGTTTATAATTCAGATAATACCCTATCGGGTCGCTGTCGCAAAAGACATAAATATCCTGATAGGATGCAAAATCAATGGTCATATAAGGTTCTTCGCACTTTGCCAGCGCCTTGGTAAAGATCATGCGGTTTACCATATGTTTGAGAATGTTGCTGTAATTCTTACGATACTTGGCAAGCTGCGGAAAGAATTCTTCCCTTTTCTCATCAAGTGCCATAACCTGACGAAAAATACCAGTCTTGCGCAATCTCTCTTCCAAATCTCCAAAATCTGTAGAAATACTGCTCAGGGCAATATCTCCCTTCTCATAGGCTGCATCCTCTCTCTCCAGCTTCATCTCTTTCAAAATAGAGACATATACATGATAAAATGTGTGACACACATAAATTCTTGACATATGTTTTATACTTCCCTCTTCGTGTACTGATATCCCTTTTTCGGTGAAATAACAGGTGCTATGCTAAGTGGTCCGCTCTCCTGCGGGATGACCTGACCTTCCAATAAGCCCTCACAGAATGTATAAAGTCTGTTCGCTGCTTCTCTTGGATTCCATTCTCTGATAATCGTCTCATAAGCCTGTCTGCCCAGTTCCTGTCTCAGTTTCTCATCCTTGACAAGGCGCAGTACTTCATCCCGGAATTCCTCATATCTTCCGTTCTTATAGACCAGTCCATTCTTACCATCCTGTATCAGAAATGGCACAGCTCCGATTCCATGTCCTGCAACGACAGCACAGGCGCTGTTCATGGACTCATTCAGTACAGCTCCCCAGCCCTCCAGATAATTACTGGTAAAGAGGAAGATATCTGCCTCCTCCATAAACCGCCTTACATTCTTAGGTGACTGATAACCATGAAAAGTCACTTCCTGATCCAGGTGATATTTCTTAGTCATCCGGCGAAGCTTCTCATCCATCTCTCCTCCACCTACCATATCCAGATGGAATGATATGCCTTCCTTCGTTAAATAACGCGCGATATTAATTGCGTATTCCGGATGCTTCAGCTTTAGGAACCTGCCTGCCCAAAGGATTCTGACACAGGTATTGCCCTGCTCGTCCAGATGCAGCTTACGCAGGAAAAGGGATTCCAGATTGTATTCCTTCACCTCCGGGAAATATCCCCATTTGAATTTCTTATTGGGATATGCCTTGATGATCTGAAAATCAGAAGCCACATACGCTCCATGACATAACAGATAGACCGGAGCATCTTTATACTGGGTATGGTCCTCATGCTTTTTCTTCAATCCTCTGGGAGAAATCGCTTTCCACTGACCTTCGCGGTATAAACGTTCACTGGCACGAATTACGATTTTGCCAGCCTGAAGACGGGGTTTGATATAGCTCTCATCCTCTATGCCACCGAATACCACAATATCACTGTCCATCATGAGTTCTGCACATTCCTGTGGCCGCTCATAATACAGTTTCAGATATGGCAAGGAAGATATCTCACTTCCCCAGCCCATTTTCACACGGTCCTCTTCCATGGGCTGTGTCTGAATAAATGTAAAGTTCTCACCTAGCTTCGCATATAATTCAGATGCCATAGGAATCTGATGATGATTGATATAATTAGATACTATGGTCAATTTCATGGTAAATCTCCAATAATCTGCGATAATTTAAGTCAGGATTATGCGTATGTGCAGCATGGCTTCTTGCATTGGATGACAAGGACATAGCCAGCTTATCATCATCCATAATTCTGAGAATCTCCTGCTTCATCTGCTGTGGATTATCCGGCTTATACAACAATCCATCCTTATTATCCGTCAACAGATTGTGAATACCTCCTACGTTAGCAGCCACTGTAGGCACTCCCAACAACATTGCCTCCCCCACAGAATTGGGAGAGTTCTCTATTGCTGATGGACACACGAACACATGCGTCTTTAAATCTCTTGCACACATTCTGTCCGGCTGTAGTCTGCCAAGAAACTTAACGTGATCCTGCAGCTTATTTTTACGGATCTGCGTCAGCAGATATTTGCCATACCCTGATATCTTGATCTTATCTTTCAGGGTATCGTTCGCAGTAATCACATCACCGGCTACATACAGCATAGTTTCTTCATGTGCCTCTATCAGATCAGGCAGAATATCCAGCACATGATGCAAGCCCTTGATAGGATAATTGCCCTGACTCAGAAAAATAGAATATCTCTCTATCCTGTCTATATTCCAGCTGTCATGGTAGAACTCCTCGCGCAATGTCTCATTCATGAAATGATATTTTGCATTGGGATTAAGCTTCTCAACATATTCCCGGTCAAAATCAGTTCTTCCGGTAATATGACCTGCCATCGCAATAGCTTCCTTTTCGTACTTTCCTCTTTGTACGAATTTCTCCTGTTGCTCCAGCAATCCGTCTTTTTTGATGATATCACGAAATGTCTTCTTTTTACACACATTGGAAGGCAGATCCGCCATATATACCTGTGCAATCGCAGAACATAACCCCTGAATACCGATCAGAGTACGCTCCGGGTTACCGAAAGCCTTCACCATAGCCAGCGTATGCGGAAATTCTGTTCCAAAAATATGAACAATATCCGGCTGAAAATCATCTATCACCGCTTTCAGAGTCTGTTCCATAGATGCATCATAATTTTCCGGATGCACAGTGTCCTCACGAAACATATAATAAGGAACTCCCCTTACCGTGTCTTTTACAAATAAAGACTGATCATTCTGTGCCATATGAAAGTCATCGGATGTAGGGAAGCAAATAGCAAGTGTTATTTTATTTGTGTCCCGATTTTCAATCAATTTATCAGAAAGCCCTGAAAGCCACCCTTCCTTGACTACCAGCTTCTGTCCCAGGCTTCTGGCAATAAACGGTATCATAATGTTGCATAACCATAGAACCTTCATTCTGCATCTCACCTTCCCTTTCCAGTCACTTTATATATTCCACTCTTCACCCGGTTATAGAAGCCGGAGAATTTCTCACTCTCCGCCATTTTCGTGCGAAGAGGTGCAAGGCTTAGTGTCATGAGCATACGATACTTTCCTGCTTTTGCTCTTCCCATATAGAATCTTGTAATCTCTCTATGCTGTGCTGCAGAACGCCTTTTATTCTCGGCTGTCTCTGAATAACCGCCGCCTTCATAAGCTGCTACAATGATGGGTGCATACAGAGCGGTTGCTCTTCTTTTATAATAACACCATAGAAAATGTTCATAATCAGCACGCACATTATAAACAGGGTTGTATCCTCTCTCTGCAAAAAGCTCCTTACGATAGAAACACGTTTGGTGACATGGCACATTCCTGTAACAGGTAAAATCATTGATTGCCGGTGCTGACTGTACTACAGCATGCAATGCCTTATGATACAGATCACCATATACGATATCCGGTTTATCTTTTTCAATAACTTCTGTTATTTTATATAATACCTCTTTATCATAGAAGCTGTCCCCTGCATTCAGGAAGAACAGATAATCTCCTTTCGCATATCCTACCGCCTGGTTCATGGCATCATAGATTCCCTTATCCGCCTGAGAATGAATACGGATTCTGCTGTCTCCTCTGTCTGCTTCCTGTATCAATGAATCCAGCGAACCGTCCGTAGACATCCCGTCTTTTATGATAATCTCGTATTTGCCATACGTCTGTGAGCGGATGCTCTCTATCGTTTCCATCAATCTTTTACCTGCATTCAGGCATACTACTATAATACTGTAACTTATTGAATGCTCCATTTACTACGCGACCTTTCTACTTATATAAGAACCGTTCTGGCTCAAATAACCAGCTTCTATATGGCAGAAGCTTCACTCCCGGCTGTCCTGCCATCATAAGAAATACCAGAAAATACAATACACAGAATGCGATAATCAGATATTTCACCTTTTTACGGGCTGTCTCGTCTGCTATTCCTGCTGTGACCATGGGCAGCATCAGAATCTGATTGACACTGAAATAGTATACGATTCTGGTAACGACCGGAAGAAAAGAGAAAAATACACAGCATATTAGCGCCAGGAAATTGAGCTGCGCATACATCCTGATTTCCTGTTCTTTCTCATTGTGTATATCGTTCTTTTTATTGTATCTGATATACCACAGATACAATCCCAGAACCAAAAGACAGCGCAATATCGTAACAACGCTGGTTCCGCCTTCCAGAAATACCGTATTCTCATAAGAGGGATACAGTATCAACGCCAGCTTTAATACATATTTTTTCGCTGCAAAACAGATTGCGCTTACGATAACACATGTTATTATGAACCATCTTTTCCATATGAAGGTTGCAATCCAGTATATTGGAATTACGATCAGTACTGATTTATGGAAGAAAGAGGCAAGTAATATCCAACAGATGAATTTAATCCAGTCACGCTGAAGACAAAAGCGGATAGAATATAGCGCCATAGCCAATACAAGGTAATAGCGCACCGTATTATAGGTCTGAAAATACAGTCCCAATGTCATGAACAGAAAAAAGGCAAAGGCGAAGTCTTCACTCTGTTCATACATTACTTTTAGAAAAAGTACAAGAGTAAATAGAGCAAACAAAGCAAATACCACTTCATAATACTCGCCGCCGCATACTCCATACACCAGTCTCACCAACCAATTAAATCCAGGTTCTGTCACTACATAGCCCCCAACACTGGCTTCGTGTGCGGTCTGTGTGTATTGACTGTAATCATTGCCTACATTGAAACGAAATGCAGAACACAGAAACAAAATCATGAAGATTCCCCAGTAATAGGTTCTGGTCAGAATGACATTCCCTGACTGTCTGCTGCACTGTACTTTATACGCCATATATATCGTTGTCACTGCAATCAGCAGATAAAATAACATAGATAGTATTACATCCTGTGTCATTATCATGAGACCTTTCTGTCATCCTAAAATTTATACTGTCACAATCCCCGGACTGATCTGATACCTGCTTTCATAAGCTGTAATGCCTTTTTCCCTGGTATCTCCTGACACATAACCTTACCATGTGCCATCAAAAATCTTACAGCCATTAGTCCTGCAAGCTTTCCATACAGGAAATGATATAATACGCCTCTGTCTATAAAGAATTTCTCATGATATCCGTGGAACCATGTAGATTCCCGCTCTGTCTCTGCGCCCAGTTCCACCGGTGTTGCATAGACCTTGAATCCATAAGAGAGGCAATCCTTTAGAAACAGGCTGTCTTCTCCATTGCTGTATTTGGCGCCACCACCAAATAACAGGGAAAAGGTAATGTTTGCAGCCTGAAGTCTCTCTCTACGTACTGCAAAGGAGTACGTTGGATATCTGCCGGCATTCCAGATATGCACTCTATGAAACTTCTCTGTATAATAGGTGGCTCTGGATTCTCCTACCCGGATATTGAACAGTACCATGTCTGCATCCGGGTGCTTCTCAAATTCTTTGAGGACTTTATCTGCATAGCCGGCATCATATATGATATCTTCATCTGAAAACAGAACAATATCGCCTTTTGCACGCAGCAGAGCGTTGTTTCTGGACAAGCCTACACCTTTTTCTGCAAAGTTATATCCACGGATGATATTGTCCTGATACTTATATTCTTCATATGCAAAATGATCTGTCTGATTGATTATGACTGCATCACTTTCCAGATGCATTCTTTCTATCAGATCACGTATCTGCTGATTTACTGCGGATACCAGTACTTCCAGTGTCATATTAAACCTCATTTCTATATATGGGATAGGAACGTATAAAAGGGACGAATTGTGTTTCGCTATTTTCCTCTTTCTGTACTAAACTTATTATAGTATGCCTTAACCCATTTATAATTGCAATTTGTCAGGACTGCTCCTGCGATATGGCAATTTCTTCGCTGTAATTCACATACGATATCTTCTGCCTGATTTGCACATGGAACACCAAATGGTATTACCAGAATGACATTAGCGTTTTCCAGCTTATCGTACTCTTCCTGTCTGATGATTGGGTAGGAAATTGTCTGTAATGAACCATTCTCTTTGGAGCTGAAAATGGATGTATATTGCTCATAGAACTGTTCTGCGTAATTCCCATTTATTATATCTACAAAAATTACGTCCTGATTCATAACGGATTGCACTGCTAAAGAGGTCTGCAATTCCTCTTCTCCATCATGGTGATTATCTAACTGATACCACAATCCAAGTACGGGGATATTCAGTCTTTGTCTGATCTGTTTCTTGGTGTAGAAGGTATCTTCTATTCCAAAACAAATGCTGAATCTGAATATCTCTATGCATACTGCAATGAGGAATCCAAGAAATGCGGCTCTCCATGTAAAATAAGGTCTGGGAGCAGGCTTTACGCCATTATCTTCAATCAAGGTGATCGAGTCAAACAAATCCTCACGACTGCCTAACGCTGTCAGTGCTTCCTGTACTGCACTGCTCACAGCTTCGACTTTCTTTTCGTCCTCACCTTGTACAGTAATGGTCAAATACCTCACATCAGATAAAATATCAGCTGTTATCATTTCTTTTACCGATTCTCTGGAATACGTATCACCCAGAACCTCCATCATTGTATCCATGATCAGATCTGTTCCCATCACATCATTCCAGGTAAAGGCATTGTAATAATCCTTGGCATCTATACGTCCGGGAGCAAAATCAATATAATATTCGGTCTCCTGCATATACACAGTCGTCCTGTTATTGATTGCCGCTATAAGCAAATACAGACCGCTGCCTATTATGGCACCGGTCAGTCCTATGAGCAGCATATATGGTATACGTCTTAGAAAGCATAGCAGATAAGCCTTACTGTCGATGCCTTCCTGGGGATATGTTTCCTGTATCCTGTGCGTATCCTGCATTACTTCTCTTCCTCCTCTTTCCTAATCTCCTTCATAGCAGTTACCTGATTCTCTTCTACGCCCTCCGTGCTGTCAGGCTGGAATAAAATCTTCAGAGTAAGAAGCATCAGCTTAATATCAAGCCATACGCTGTAATTTTCTATATAAAATAAATCCAGTTTCAATTTATCATAAGGAGTCGTATTGTACTTGCCATATACCTGGGCATATCCTGCCAATCCGGCTTTTACCTTGGTTCTGAAGGTAAACTCCGGCATATCCTCCTGGTACTGTCTGATAATCTCCGGTCTCTCCGGTCTTGGCCCGATAAAAGACATTTCCCCCTTTAATATATTGAACAACTGTGGTAATTCATCAATTCTTACCTTTCGGATGAATTTACCTATCGGTGTAATTCTGTCATCATTCTTGGATGCCAGTCTTGCCACACCGTCTTTCTCTGCATCAGTTCTCATACTGCGGAATTTCACAATTTTGAATTCTTCCATATTTCTGGTGCAGCGAACCTGTTTGTACAGCACCGGACCATGATCATAGCATTTTATAATAACAGATGTTATTATCATGATAGGTGATGTAATGATGATCAGTATCAGTGAACAGATAATATCAATTGCCCTTTTTACAAAGCGCTGTTCCACTGTCATGGAATATTCCCTTGTAAAGAGAATCGGCGTATCAAACAAATGCAGCTGGGATGCTCCCTGAATCATAATATCAGGAATCTTAGGCATCATATAGACTCTGATACTTCTGCTGTAGCAGAATTTGAGCAATTTATTGCGCAGTCCTGTATTGATGTCCCACAGAACAATGCCATCATATCGCTCCAGAATCTCCTGTTCCAATGCCTTTTGTCCCAATTCTTCCCGCACACATCTGACCACTTCATATTTATCCCTGCGGCTTTCAAACTTGTGCAGAATATCTTCTATCGGACGGTTTCCACTGATTAAAAGCAGCTTTCTTGGTGGGAACAGCTGTCTGTAAAAGCTCTGACAGATAAATACCCAGACCGCAGATATACCAACTTGCACCAGTGTCATAAGGATAAGCGGATATGCAGTTACCAACTTTAATGACAACAGAGAAATCTGAAAATACGAAATCACATTGGTAAAGATCAATGACAGCACCTGTGAGAAAAAAACATCCATCGGTTTAAGATACCCAATCTTCAATCCTCCATATGTGCCCGTGAAGAACAACAGAAGTACCAGATAGACTGCTGCCAGAAGCCAGAAGCCTCTGCCCGTAAAATTTCTCCACATATATTTCTGCATAATATCATTATATACGGTCCGCCATACATATACGTAAGCAATCGTCTGCATCAGCAATCCTATAACTGCAAGTTGTAATATAATGATTCTTTTTACTGATTCAAAGTGTTTCACGCCTACTCCCATCTGCGCTTTATCAGCACTGTTTATATATGCCTTTGAGCCCCTTGCAAACTTTGGGCCACAGGCACAAAGTTACTGTATGAAACTTAGAACTTCTTCGCGAAAGAGCCTTTGCTCTGAGTGATTAGAAGTTCTTTTCATACTCTATACCCTGCGTAATACGGCCCTGCAGGCCCAGAAGCACATACAATAAGCACTCCTGATTACCGAAAGTCTCTCCTGCTTTCGATACAATGCCCATATTCTGCGAATTGCCACCATTTTATTGGAAGATAAAGACCCCTGTGATCTCCTGTATTTTACAAGATTCTCATCCAATCCATATCCTGCATGGTATTTTTTTAGAATATGCCACCAGGTTGCAGTATCTTCACTGGCAATCTGAGGCATATAAATATCCTCATCTGCAATCTTGTCTCTGTCAATCATGACTGTTGACGTAAATATCGTTGTATTCTTCAGCGCCTGCTCATATTTTATAGTTGCCGGAACATGCACGATCTTACCAAGCCCTACACCTTTTTCATCTGCAAATTCATACCCGGTAAATACAAAGCCTGCATCCTGTGCACGCATATATGCCAGTTCTTTTGCCAGTTTATCTTCCAGCCAGATATCATCCGCATCCAGAAAACACAGGAAACGTCCTTTAGCCTGTCCAATTCCTGCATTTCTTGTACATGCAGCACCGACATTTCTCTCCTGTATAATAGGATGGATTCTATCATCCTGTGCAGCATATCGCTTTGCGATCTCCATACTGTCATCAGCAGAACAGTCATCTACCAGAAGCAATTCCCAGTCTGCATAGGTCTGCTTTTGAACCATTTCAATTGTTTCTGCCAGAAAACGTCCGGCATTATACACAGGTACTATGATACTGACTGTATCTGCATATTCTTTCCAGTCTCTTATTTCCATATCTTTAGAATTCTTCCTTCACCAGATATTTAGGTCTGTCTTTTACTTCCATGTAGAGCTTACTCATATACTGTCCCATAATACCCAGACATAGCAGCTGAACGCCTCCGATAAAAGAAATGATACATACCATGGAAGGCCAGCCCGCTACAGGATCTCCATAAATCAAAGCTCTGACAAAGATAAATATCATAAAGACAAATGCCAGAATACAAAATAAAATCCCAAAAAAAGATGCAATAGATAACGGCATTGTAGAAAAAGCCATAATACCATCCAGCGAATACAAAAACAGCTTCCAGAAGTTCCACTTGGTCTCACCGGCAGCTCTCTGCACATTCTCATATTCCAGCCATTTGGTCTTATATCCTACCCAGCCGAAGATTCCCTTGGAGAAACGATTGTATTCTCTCATGGACAGAATGGCATCTGTTACCTGTCTTGTCATCAGACGATAATCCCTTGCTCCATCTACAATCTCTGTCTTGGATATCTTACGCATCAGACCATAGAATCTTCTTGCAAAGAACGATCTGATTGGCGGTTCTCCCTTTCGGTCAACACGTCTGGTCGCCACAGAATCATATCCCTGTTCAATATAGCCATACATTTCCGGCAAAAGAGCAGGTGGATCCTGAAGGTCTGCATCCATTAATACAGTGAAATCTCCCTTTGCTTTCTCAAGCCCTGCTATGATTGCAGCTTCTTTTCCGAAGTTTCTGGAAAAAGACACCAGATGGATTCTCTCATCCTTTTCCCTTAATTTTTTCACTTCTTCAACTGTTTTATCCTTAGAACCATCATCTACAAAGATCAGTTCCAGTTCTACATCTTTTTCATGGAAAAAAGTCTCCTGCTTTATAGCCTCCTGATAAAACAGAGGAACACTTTCCTCTTCATTGTAGCAGGGGACAATAATGCTTAACAGCTTCGTATATGCTCCCACTTCTTAACTCTCCTTACTGACAGATCCGACCAACAGGCTGATCATTTCCCTATTGGTCGGTCTGGTTGCATTTTCCTGTATCGACTGTCCGGCTAAAGCCTTCCAGGCATCCCTGTTGCCTTTCACCCAGGCAGTCTCGATAGAATTGCGGATTGCACGTTCTACCTGCTTATCCGTGGTGGAGAAACGTTTGGCTATTTCAGGATATAGAAGCTTGGTCACGCTGGTAATCATCTCCGGGTCACTGCACACTACCCATACAGCCTCCCTCAGATACCGATACCCGATCTGCTGAGCCTGAAACCCCAGTCTCAACAATTTTGTAGTTGTTGCTCCCAATACTTCTACTCTTTCCTGACCTTCCATTTTCTCTCCACTTAATTTCATACTACCTTGAACTTCCCAGATACCAGCGAAAAACGCCTGCGTTTTTCCTGAATGAAACTTAGAACTTCTTCGCGAAAGAGCCTTTGCTCTGAGCGATTAGAAGTTCTTTTCATTCTATCTACATCCTGGCTTCAGATACGTTATCTCTGAACCAGTCATAAGCAAGCTTTACGCCTTCTTCCAGCTCTACTTTATGTGTCCATCCCAGATTGTGCAGTTTGGTTACATCAGTCAGTTTTCTTGGAGTGCCATCAGGCATTGCTGTATTCCATACAATCTCTCCGGTATAGCCTACTGTTCTCTTTACGGTCTCAGCCAGTTCCTTAATAGTCACTTCTTTACCGGTACCGATATTGACATGCTGCTCTCCGCTGTAGTTTTCCAGAAGGAATACGCAGGCATCCGCCATATCATCTACATAGAGGAACTCACGAAGAGGCGTACCTGTTCCCCAGAGTTCAACGCTTGGTGCATTGTTTACTTTGGCTTCATGGAACTTACGGATCATTGCCGGCATAACATGGGAACCGGATAAATCATAATTATCATATGGTCCATACAGGTTAGTAGGCATACAGCTGATGAAATCATCACCATACTGTCTCTTATAGAATTTACACATTTCCAACCCTGAAATCTTGGCAATTGCATATGCCTCATTGGTCACTTCAAGAGGACCCGTCAACAGTGCATCTTCAGGAATTGGCTGTGGAGCCATCTTAGGATAGATGCATGTACTGCCAAGGAATAATAATTTCTTTACTTTATAATCATGGCAGCATTTGATAACGTTACACTGAATCTGCATATTCTCATAGGCAAACTCTGCAGGTGTTGTATTGTTGGCATTGATACCACCTACTTTTGCTGCTGCGAGCACAACAACATCCGGTCTTTCTGTTTCAAAGAAAGTTCTTACAGCTGCCTGATTGGTCAGATTCAACTCTTTATGAGTTCTGCCGATCACATCGGTATAGCCCTTTGCTTTCAGATTTCTTACAATTGCAGAACCTACTAATCCTCTGTGTCCTGCTACATAGATTTTATCTGTCTTGTTTAACATGACTAACACCTCTTTATATTATTCTAACGATTTCTGTATTCTTCAGTGGACATGCCTGCGATTTCCTTCAGGTCAGAATCCATCATCATGGCTACCAGATGCTTGAAGTCTATCTTACGCTTCCAGCCCAGTTCCTTCTCTGCCTTTGCTGCATTGCCCCACAGGAATTCTACTTCTGCCGGACGATAGAATTCAGGGTTTACATCTACAAGAAGTCTTCCTGTCTGTGCATCATAGCCCTTCTCATTGACGCCTTCGCCTTCCCAGCGGATTTCTACACCCAGTTCTTCAAATGCTGCTTCTACGAATTCACGTACAGTATGCGTTTCATTGGTCGCCAGTACATAATCTCCCGGCTTGTCCTGCTGTAACATCAGCCACATACCTTCTACATAGTCTCCGGCAAAGCCCCAGTCTCTCTTTGCATTCATATTACCAAGAGACAGCTTCTCCTGCCTGCCTGCAATGATGTTGGCAATTGCAAGGGTAATCTTTCTTGTTACGAAATTCTCACCACGTCTTGGAGATTCATGGTTGAACAAAATACCGTTACATGTAAACATATTATAGGATTCTCTATAATTTACTGTAATCCAGTAAGAGTACAGCTTAGCTACACCATAAGGGCTCTTTGGATAAAAAGGTGTTGCTTCGCTCTGAGGTGCAGTTTCAGGAATACCACCGAATAATTCAGAAGTAGAAGCCTGATAATATCTGCAATTACCGCCATTTACACGGATTGCCTCTAAGAGCTTCAGGGTGCTGACACCTGTTGCTTCTGCTGTATATTCAGGTACTTCAAAAGACACGCCTACATGGGACTGTGCTGCCAGATTGTATACTTCTGTAGGTCTGATCTCTCCGATAATTCTCATTAAGTTGGAAGAATCTGTTGTATCTGCAAAATGCAGGAAAAATTTTGTCTTATAGTAATCAGATGCAATTAAATGATCGATTCTTGCTGTGTTGGAAATACTGTGTCTTCTGATCAGACCATGTACTTCATATCCCTTCTCCAGCAGGAACTCTGCAAGATAGGAACCATCCTGTCCTGTGATACCTGTAATCAATGCTATCTTATTATTCATAAAATATACCTCTCTTTATTTGGGTTGATGTATTACCATATTTATTCATTTCTGCCCATAAAATCACGTATTCAGAGCATATTACGCTTTTTATAGTATACACGTCTTAACATTATGTTGCAATATAAATATTCGGTTGTACTTTTCTGCGCCCTCCGTTATAATGAAATCGTTACATTAATACATATAGAAAGGACGCTTCATCCTATGAACCAATTCACTCTATTATTTCACAATCAGCTTCTGATTGCTGCCGTCCTTGGATGGTTAGTTGCTCAATTATTAAAAACAGGAATTCACATGTATTTCAATAAAAGCTTTGTTCCCGAACGTCTGGTAGGAAGTGGTGGTATGCCAAGTTCTCACTCAGCTACTGTATGTGCATTATCCACTGCAGCCGGTATCCAGTATGGTCTCGACAGCTTCCAGTTTGCAATCTGCGCTATTCTGGCAATCATCGTCATGTATGATGCCCTTGGTGTCCGCCGTGAGACTGGTATTCAGGCTAAAGTCCTGAATGAGATGATCGCACTTTTTCAGGATATGGATCAGGAATTATCCACCGATGAGAAACTCAAAGAGCTCGTTGGCCATACACCATTACAGGTTCTGATGGGCGCTATCCTTGGCATTGTAATCGCCTTTGCCGTTACGAACCTGTATCATTAACAACTATTGCTTCAGAGTAGAAAAATAAGTACTCTGAAGCATTTTTCATCATCAGTTCAGATTTTTCATATATTCTGCAATCGCATCTTCCCACTGGGCAAACATATGATTCGTTGTCAGCTTCAGCATATAATTCTCCAAAATAGAATATGCCGGACGTGGTGCAACGATTCCTGTAGCATCTGCCAGATATTCTTCTGTTGTAATTGTCTCAACATTTGTCTTCTTACCTGCAAGTCTGAAGATTTCTTTGGTAAATTCAGCCCAGCTTGTATAGCCTTCACAGGTTCCATGGAAAAGTCCATAATTATCTGTAGGAAGCAGATAAGCAATAGCTTTTGCAAGCTCTGTTGCACTTGTTGGAGAACCGATCTGATCCCCTACTACTCTGACGGTATCGTGATTCTGTGACAGATTGAGCATTGTCTTTACAAAATTCTTGCCATCTCCATATAACCAGGCTGTACGGATGATAAAATGATCCTTTGCAAATTCCTTTACAAAGTTCTCTCCTGCCAGCTTGGTCTTACCATATATTCCCTTGGGACCTGTCTGGTCAAATTCAAGATATGGCTCTTTGGAATCTCCGCTGAACACATAATCCGTTGAAATGTGTACCAGCTTCGCATTGTATCTGGTAGCAGCTATACTCAGGTTTCTTGGTCCAATAGCATTGATCTTATAAGCGTTGTCAACATCTGTTTCGCAGGCATTTACATTAGTATGTGCTGCACAGTTGATGATTGCATACGGTTTTACCTCTTCTGCCAGCTTCATAACAGCTTCAATATTTGTAATATCCAGCTGTACCACATCTGTATTCACACATTCATACTCTCTGCTGTCTGCATACACCTGGTTGATTGCCCGTCCCAACTGACCGTTACAGCCAGTCACAATAATCTTCTTCATATCTTAATAATCCCTTTCTGTCTCTATACATTAACCACAGAAAACAGCCGAATCATTTCTCCGACTGTTTTCATGCTGTATTGCTATCTATTCTCCAAGTCCGTCTTCTACTGCCTTTACCATGGTTTCCAGTGCTTCCTTTTCATCTGGTCCATCACAGTGAAACTCTATTTCATCACCGCTTTTTACGCAGGCTCCCAATACGCTGAGTACACTCTTGGCATTTGCAGTACTCTCACGAAATGTAAACGTGATCAGTGACTGGAACTGCATCGCTTCCTTGCACAGAATTCCGGCTGGTCTGAGGTGAAGACCTGTAGGATTCTTAATCTTAACCTTCTGGCTTACCATATCTATTCCTCCATACCTACTATCGTAACTTTTGTTATCTATACTGCCATCAATGTCATTACAGCATCACGTTCTGAATCAGCTCTGCAAGGGATTTGGCTTCCTTCTCGATCATTTCCTGATCTTTACCTTCTATCATGACTCTTACAAGTGGTTCTGTACCTGACGGTCTGATCAGGACACGTCCCTCTCCTTCAAACTTGGCACTGACACGGGCAATTGCTTCTGCAATCTCCGCATACTCCATATAGCTGTCCTTCTTATGATTAGGAACCTTGGCACCTACCAGCGCCTGTGGAAGGACTGTCATAATCTTGGAAAGCTCAGAAAGCGGCTTACCTGTATCTACCATAACCTGTAACAGATGCAATGCACTCAGAAGCCCGTCTCCTGTCGTATTTTCATCCAGGAAAATGATATGGCCTGACTGCTCACCGCCAAGGTTAGCACCAATCTCCAGCATACGCTCTAATACATATCTGTCACCGACCTTAGTCTGTTCAATATGAATGCCCTGCTCCTTACCCATCAGGAAAAAGCCAAGGTTACTCATAACAGTAGCAACAATCGTATTATCTTTCAGCTTGCCCTGTTCTTTCATATGATTGCCGACGATCGCCATGATCTCATCGCCATCGACTCTCTTACCCTTCTCATCTACTGCAAGAAGCCTATCAGCATCACCATCAAAAGCCAATCCTACATTGGCTTTTTCATATACTACTCTTGCCTGTAATTCTTCCATATGCGTAGAGCCACAGTTGGCATTGATATTTGTACCATCCGGATTATTGTGGATTGCTACGACCTCTGCACCAAGCTCCTTTAATGTCTCTACAGAGGTATAATGTGAAGCACCTTCTGCACAGTCAACAACAATCTTCATTCCTGTCAGATCCACTGCAACGGCATTTACTGCATGATTGATATATTCTTCTCTTGCATCTGTACGATACTTGATCTTACCTACGCTTGGTCCTGTCGGGAACTGTACATCCTTCATTCCACTGCGGATCAGTGCTTCAATTTCATCTTCCAGTGCATCGGGAAGCTTGAATCCGTTTCCGTCAAAGAACTTGATACCATTAAATTCTACCGGGTTATGGGAAGCAGAGATCACAACACCTGCATCTACACGATATTTCTTAGTCAGGTACGCAATTGCAGGAGTAGGAATAACACCTACATATACTACATTTGCACCTACGGAGCATGCACCTGCCATCAGAGCATTTGCCAGCATGTCTCCTGAAATTCTTGTATCACAGCCTACCATAATCGTAGGCTTATGTGCCTTTTCTTTAGAAAGTACATAAGCACCTGCCTGGCCAAGCTGCATTGCAAGCATCGGTGTCAATTCATCATTTGCGACACCACGCACACCATCTGTTCCAAATAATCTAGCCATAATTACTACTATTCCTCCAAATACTCTATTTTTATTCCTCTTCACTCTTCTGTGTGACGGTCAGCGTCAGACTGTAGCTCTGCTGTGTCTTCACATCATCCGGGAAGTTAAAGGTAATTTCTCCTGTATAAGAACCTTCCTGCCATTCTGTCATTGCAAGCTTATCAAGCATCTGATTCATATCTACTACACCGATAACGTCTTTTGCATCGAGGCTGTTCACATCATCTGCAATACCCGTTACCGCCACTGTATATGTCTTCACCGATTCATCCTGGAATTCCTTGATTTCTACATCAAATCCTTCCGGAGCATTGCCAATGGCAAAATTTCTGACCGGTACTTCCAGTTCTTTGGAAGCTTCCGGCTCTACCCCAACTGTTACGCTCACATTACCATTAAATGTACTGTCTGCAAACTGTGTGCCGTAAGGCAGATATTTCTTGGCAGAAATAATCTTCGTAATATCTTCTGTCGCATCCTCTACGCTCAGAGAGCTGTCTGCTATCAGAATTTCAGATACGCTATCCAGTACACTCTTACGTCCTGCAATCGTAATTGTCTCAGGCACACTGACCACACTTCCGGTTGTCAGATAACCGCTTGCGGGTTCACCGGTAACTGCAAATTTTAAAGGCACCTCTTTGGTTGCCAGTATGGTTACTACGACATTAATCGCAGAAATATTTGTTTTAATTGAACTACTCTTGATCTCATTATGATTCTCATCATGGAATTTCAGTTCTACACTGGTCGTGATATCTGAAGTATAGGTATCTCTGATATCCACAGTTGCATCCACATGGTCAATCTGGTTAATAATAGATTCCGGTCCGGATACTCTCACTACGTTCTGGCTCGGTGTGACAGTGCCTACCACATAACCATCAGCCGGTTCGCCGGATATATTCGTATTGATTACAAACTGTGTCCGCTTCATGTCTTCTATCGTCAGTTTCAGATTCTCCACACTGCTGGACAGCTCCAGCTGGGAATTGTAATTGCTTCTGGTACAGGAAAGCTTGATTGTAACCGTATTCATAAAGCTGAGGTCTGACATATCAGCAACTGCCTTGATATCTTCCTTGTTCAGGCTGCTGACGATAGAACTCTTACCTCTTACCGTAACGGTCACAGAATCTGTTTCATCCTGTATTTCATATACCTTACCTTCATTGGTAATCATATCTGCATTGGTAATTTCAACAGGTACACTCGTAAATGATTTTCGGATAACAGGGTCTGTAATATTGTTTACTACAAACCACAGACCAACGGAAAATACCAGTGCCAAAATTTTAAGTCCGAGATTGTGTGTCAGATTATGCGTCAGCTTATTTTTCATCCTTAGCCCTTCCTTTCCATAACCTGTGCTTCTTCTCATCTACTTCTTTATTCTGAATGAGCTGCAGTTTCTCTCTCAGGGAATTGGCATCCAGATTACGATACAGCTTACCTTCATAGGTAACACTTACATGGCCTGTTTCCTCAGAAACAATAATAGTCAGCGCATCTGTCACCTCAGAGATACCTACACCTGCACGATGTCTGGTTCCCAGCTCTTTGCTGATCTCCATGTTATCTGACAATGGGAGATAACATGTCGCAGACACCACTCTATTTCCACAGATAATAACAGCCCCATCATGAAGTGGTGTATTATGTTCAAATATATTGATCAGAAGCTGGCTGGATATCAGTCCATCCACTTCGATTCCTGTTCTTTCATATTCTGTCAGTTTCACGTTCTGCTCTATTACCATAAGGGCACCCGTCTTGACCTTGCCCATTTCAAAGCTTGCTTTCACCAGATCGTTTACTGTCTTATCTGAAAAGCGTTCCGTCTGCACCTTGTCAAAGGGCATCAGGCTCGCAATAAATTTCTTACGCCCCAATTCCTCCAGTGCACGTCGAAGCTCCGGCTGCAATACAACCACTACTGCTATAACAGCAATACTCAGAACATTCTCAACGATCCACAATATCGTATTCATTTCGAATATGATAGCAAGCAAGATAAAAATCAGGATAATACCTATGCCTTTCATCAAAAACCAGGCTTTGGTATTCTTGATCCAGGTCATAATCTGATACACCAAAAAGGATATAATGAGAATTTCCACTACATCCTCCCATCGCACGCTTACACCCTGCAGAGATAAAGTTGAAATGTACTTACTAAAAAAGGTAACTATCTGATCCTTCATACATTTTCATTCCAGTCAAATTTTATTCTATTGGCGGCCTGTGTCCCTCTTACTGCGATTCACTGCCTTTTCCGGCACTCTGATCGTCTTCACACGCTTTTCAGGTGTTGCGACCGTATTCTTGGGAACTGCCTTGACATAATAGTAATATTCATCATCCTCGAACTGCACCATTTCCGTCCGGGAATAATCTACATTAAATACAAAGAACTGTAATACTTTCACAAGCAGAACTGACACAATACTTCCAAGAATCAGTCCTATAATGGAGATATCTGTGCTGTACATCAGATCTCCAAACAAAAGTATCAGTATATTCAGTAATGCACCTGTAATCATGGCAATTGTCCAGGCATGGTCAATGCTGAGGCGTCTGATGAACCATACCACCAGAACAGTAGCTGCAAAAGCCACAATTGCCACCATCATTGCTCTGTTTCCCATCAAAGTATCAATACAGTAACGGAACTTATCTACCATACCGTCTGCATCAAATGTGTTCAGTACAGATGCACTCTCATTCATACCTGCAAGCATGTAATACACGATCACACCGCTTGCTACTGCTACAGAAGATGCCGGTGTACCTATCAATCCGACTGCTATCGGCATTACATAAGGTATCTTCAGTACAAAACAGATAGGAGTCAGCAATACTGCCAGTGTATCCTTTGGTGAAAACCTGAAATACAGGATGAACAATAGCAGAAAAACTGCCAGCGCAACAATTGCACATTCTACAGAAAACGCATACAGATGCGCCAGCGTCACCGCAGCTGCAATCACAATCGTAAGATTAATTGGTAAAAAGGAACAAAGAAGTGCAAGAATCAATACAACTGCTGCATTCTTCAATGTACTCATATAGCCAATTCTGCTGTTGATCACCAGCAAAGATACCAGTGCCAGCAGGAACTTACATAATGGTGTAATATACAGCTCATATTTACTGTAAAATTTTTTAAGCTGCTCCCTGAAAACAAGTAAATTAGTCATAGTAATATCCTTTCATAGCTCTATATTATGCGCGTTTATCTTCTGCCCTCTTTGTCATAGAGATACGCAAGTTTTTTCAAATTATTATAATACATTTTCAGGCTTTTTCTCGCTTTTGCATAGCGATACGTATATATCATATAAGAAATCAGGGCATAGACTGCCACAAAGACCAGATAAGCCGTTATGACTGTCCTGCCAAAGCCCAACAGATCCATCTTATAGATATCAGACATAAATACTTCAAAGTCATAGAAAACAAACAGTCCAAAAACAATTACAAATGCTATCGTTGCACTGATAATGGATTTGATTACCTGTAGTCCGATATAATCACCCCGGAAATAGTTACCAATTGCAACATTTTTCTTTCCTTCATCTGCTTCATAGGCTGCCATTTTCGTCATTAATTTAATTCGTTCTTCGTTCAACATAGATGTTTTCTTTCCTTACTCAGTCATTTCCTCTATTACTATACGTAACTATTCATGCTTATCAAGGAAACGCATTCTGCTCTGTGCATCACGCCTGTCAGGACGCTGCTGTGCAATCACCTTTGGTTTGTCAATTGCATTGGACAGGTTCTTTACCATGGCTGCTTTGCACTTTTCACAGTATTTACCTGCCCTGATCATGGCTCCACAGTTCTCACATGGTAACTTAATCGGTGAATCTTCTGTAAACTCCAGTCTCTCTTCACGAATCCACTGCTGTATCTGTGATGTCTCTACTTCACATGCTGCTGCCACTTCCCGGATATCAGCTCTCGGATTCTCACGTATGAACTTCTTCACTACCTGAAATTTCTTTTCTGCTTCATCCCTGCAGGCAGGACAGATTGGTAATCCTGATACATAGTTAAAAATCTTTCCACACTTTCTGCAGTTTCTAACATTCATCTTAACGTTCCCTCCATTACAGCTAAATCCCTTCACCTATGCAAAGGGTAATAAAATATACCTTCCCCACTCCGTGTTCCTTCAGTTCTCTTGCCACGGCATCTACTGTACTGCCTGTTGTATACACATCATCAACGACAATAACTTTCTTTAATTTTACAACATCTGTGCCAATAAAGAAAGCCTTTTTCAAATTATTTTGCCTTCCCAGCTCATCCAGTTCCTTTTGTGGAACCGTTTTCTGCACTCTTTTTACAATATCTGACCTCACAGGAATTCCAAGCAGCCGTGACATTTCCTTTGCCAGAAGTTCTGACTGATTATACCCTCTTTCACGTTCTCTTGAAGCGTGCAGCGGAACCGGTATGAGCGCCTGTGCCCCCATTGTGTCTATTTCGTCTTTTAAATGCCTGCAGATATCCCCGGCATAGAATCTGGCATATTCGCACCGCCCTTTGGACTTGAACCGGTATATGCTGTCATGCATTTCCCTATAGGAATATAATGCATATCCATGATCAAATATATGCACTCTGCGCTCACAGTCGCCGCAATATATTCTTGTCTCATCCGTCAGCCTTTTTCCGCATTTGCGGCACCTTGCCCCTTCTATATACCGAAGCTTTGGGCGGCATTCCTCACAGATCAGGTTATCCGCCGCAGAAACCGGTTCATCACAGACAGGACATCGTCTCGGATAAACCAGATTTATGATTCTGTCTGCATAGTTTCCATCATTTCGCATATTCTGTCTTTTAATCCTGTAAATCTCTTTTGTTCATTTGCATTCTCAATCATCTGCATGACCGTGCTGCTGCTTCCCAGTATCGTCACGCAGTTCTTGGCCCTGGTCACTCCTGTATACAGCAGATTTCTGTTAAAAAGCATCCTGGGACCGGTAAGCAGCGGCATAATTACCGCAGGGTATTCACTACCCTGTGATTTGTGTATCGTAATCGCATAGGCAAGCTCTATCTCATCCAGACCACTCAACGAATATGTTACCCTGCGCATATCATCATATTCCACAACCAGTGTCTTAGCCGTTTCATTGATTTCCCGGATGATTCCGGTATCTCCATTGAATACTCCCTGACCGGAATCTATTGCAATTCCATATTTGCTTACAATCTCCCATTCCAGCTGGTAGTTATTCTTGATCTGCATGACCTTATCCCCAAGCCGCAGGATTCCATCCCCATGTCCTACTTCTTCCTTTTCCGGCGATGGCGGATTGAGGTATTGCTGTAATATTTTATTCAACACCTCTACACCCAGTGCTCCCTTTCGCATGGGGGTCAGTACCTGTATATCAAAAGTGCCTGCATGCACGTACCTTGGCAGCTTCTCCGTAATCAGCAGTATCATATGCTTATAGATTACATTCACATTGTCTCTTTCCAGGAAAAAGAAGTCCTTGCTCTTGTTGTTCAGGGAAATCTGCTTGCCTTCATTAATCAGGTGCGCATTGACTACAATATCGCTCTCCCCTGCCTGTCTGAATATCTTATTGAGGATAACTGTTGCAAAAGCCCCACTCTCCATAAGGTCTTTCAGCACCTGTCCAGGTCCTACAGATGGCAGCTGGTTACGATCTCCCACCATAATCAGCCTTGTTCCCGGTGTAATGGCTTTTAACAGTGCCTGAAACAGATAAATATCCACCATGGACATCTCGTCAATGATAATAACATCCGCTTCCAGAGGGTTCAGGTCATTTCGTTCAAAAGAAGCATTCCTGTCTTCGTCTGATGTGCCACCGTTCAACTCCAGTAATCTGTGTATCGTCTTTGCTTCAAATCCTGTCGCTTCGGTCATTCTCTTGGCAGCTCGTCCCGTAGGTGCCGCCAGGAAAATATCACAGCCTTCATCTTCAAAATAGTGGATCATCATATTGATTGTTGTCGTCTTACCGGTTCCAGGACCACCTGACAGCAGAAAAATGCCATTTTCCACAGCATCCATAACAGCCTGTCTCTGTAATGTATCCAGCTGCATATGATTTTCTTTTTCCAGGGCTTCTATCTTCTTCTCCAGCCGCTGTTTCTCTACCATCGTGAGTCTGTCTGCGCCGGCAAAGGCTTCCTGCAATTCATAAAGCATACGGGCACAGTTCAGCTCCGCATAATAATATGTCATGCTGTATACACACTTGGTATCATCCTTCATCTTGATGACCAGTTTCTTATCAATCGCCAGATTATCTACCTGCGGTGCAATCTGTTCCGGCTGCAGTCCAAGTAATTGTGCCGCTCTCTCCAGCAGCATAGGCTCCGGCAGATATACATTGCCTTCTCCACCAGACTGTATCAGTGTATACAGAATACCACTACGAATACGATAATCAGAATCTGTATGAATCCCAATCTTGGAGGCAATCTCATCAGCAATCCGAAATCCGATACCGCTTACATCTTCAGCCAGACGATATGGATTTTCCTGCATGACATTATACAGCCCCATACCATATCTTTGATAAATTTTTAACGCTAATGTGTTTGAAATACCATATTTCTGTAAAAAGATCATTGCCTCTCTGAGATCTCTTTTTTCCTCGACCTGTTCTGCAATCTCTCTGGCAATCCGTTCACTGATTCCTTTGATTTCTACCAGTCTCTCCGGTTCTTCTTCAATGATACGGAAGGTGTCATCACCGAATTTTTTTACAATTCTTGCTGCCAGCGCTGCTCCCACGCCCCGGATTGCTCCCGAGCCAAGATAACGTTCAATAGCTACCGCATCCTCCGGCGGTACTACCCGGTATTTCTCCACCTTGAATTGTGTTCCATATACGGCGTGCTCCACATAATCCCCTGTGACCTCTATACATTCTCCCTCATCCACATGTGTGAAGATTCCCGTACAGGTCACTTCTTCCTCATCTGCTATCAGGTTGATAACACCATATCCATTCATGTGATTTTTATATATAATGTGTTCCACGAATCCTTTGCGTGTTTCCACTTCTTCGTCCTCTTTTCTGTCTTGTATCATTTACACGTGTAACTATATCAGTTTTTCCATGAAAAAGCCATTGAAATGTAAAAACTCGTACCAGCACAATAAAAAAGCACCCTTCCGAGTGCCTTTTCATTATGCTTCTTCATCATTCTTCTGTGTTGTAGATGCATTCTCCAGTGCCTGTGGACTGATTCCACTGTACTGAAGCTTCATCTGTTCATACAACGTCTGTGCAATCCCCAGTGTTCCCTGCTCTGTTGCCTGGGAAGCAATGTTCTGCACTGCTGTATCCTTGAAATAATCTACCATCTTAGATGCATAGGAGCTCTCCTCTTCATCAGAGAACAGCTTGGTTGAATCTATCATGGTATCAAATATCTTTTCCAGGAAGTAAGATTCAAACTCCTTGCAGACATCCATCAGCTCTTCATCGGAAGCATTGGAATAATCTGTCTTGGATTTGCTTGTCAAAGCAGATGCCTTGCTGTTTGAAGCTGTACTTGTAATATAGTCTGTATATAATGAACTTGTTCCAATATCCATCTGTAGTCCTCCTCCGTACATGAACATATTCAGTTCATGTTACACTGCTTCCCTTATCGTTTTAACTGATTTGCCTGTTGGAGCATTTCATCGGAAGTCGTAATTACTTTGGAATTCATTTCATATGCTCGCTGGGCAACGATCAGATTCACCATTTCATCTGCAATCTGTACGTTGGAGCCTTCCAGATAGCCCTGTTTCAGTGAGCTCTTGGTCAGGTTGGTGTTACTTGCCTCATTCATGGCTGCTCCACTTGCAGCAGTAACAGAATATAAGCTGTCACCTTCCTTGCTCAGTCCTGCCGGGTTATTGAACTGCCACAGACCAATGGTAATACCAAGACTCTGTGGATTGCCTTTATCATCAGGATAATACAGTGTACCATCCTTACTGATTGTTACCTTGCTTACTACCGCATCACTATCCAGTACAATCGGTTCTCCTGAACTGTTCAGTACCGGAAGTCCATCTGAAGTAGTCAATGTCATTCCATTATTGCCTACTGCAAATACAAAATGGCCATTTCTTGTATAATATGTATTCCCATCATCACCACGAATACCAAAGAATCCGTTACCATCAATTGCGAAATTGGCAGGTCCTGAGGATTCTAGCAGGCTGCCCTGTGTAAAGATAGAGGTAATAGAAGAATTTCTAACACCCAGTCCCACTTCCGCACCAATTGGTTTATTCTCTCCATTGGCTGTAGTCGTTTTAGTCTGTACTGTCTGATATAATAAAGACTTAAATTCCATGGCTTCACTCTTGTAACCTGTCGTATTGACATTTGCAAGATTATTGGAAATATTATCTACATTAAGCTGCTGTGCAATCATACCTGTCGCACCTGTCCATAAAGATCTGACCATATCTAACCCTCCTTATCGCTTATACCAAGTTTACACCTTACCTACCTGATTCACGGATTTATCCAGTGATTCATCGTAAGTAGTAATCAGTTTCTGATTGGCTTCATACTGTCTCTGAATAGAGATCATATTCACCATTTCTTTGACAACTGAGGTATTGGACATCTCCAAATATCCCTGATGTATGGTTGCATCTGTAGCATCCCTAGCTGTTGCACCATCTACTGCATCCCACATCGTCTCGCCATAATGGGTCAGATAATTCGTATCTTCAAATTCTGTGATCTTTAACTGCGCCACCAGATTATTGTCCTGATAGATTCTGCCGTCTCCATCAATTACGGTATTGGCTGCAGTGGTAGAGAGCTGGATTCTTCCATTCTGTCCCAGCACATAGTCCCCATCCTTGGTTACAAGGTAGCCATCTGCTGTAACGGTAAATCCACCATCTCTTGTATATTTTGTAGAAGTCTCTCCCGCCTTATTGGTAAACTCAATATTAAAGAATCCGTCTCCTGAGATTGCCAGGTCATATGTGTTGCCTGTATCTCTAAGAGAACCCTGATCAAAATCTGTATAGGTTTCTCCAATCTTCACACCAAGACTCATGGTTCCAAGTCTCTTGGGTGTATTGCGAAATTCTGTTGTGTCCTTGATTTTAACTGCCATTACATCCGAATAGGACTGGCTGGTGGAACCTTCCTTCTTGAATCCGGTGGTATCCGCATTTGCCAGATTATTCGACATGATATCCATTCTATACTGTTCGTTGAGCATACCAGTATAGGCTGTATAAAGACCTCTAAGCATATGTTCCTCCTAATTGCGGGGTGCGGTTAAGAGGCAGTATTGTTACAAATCTTCCCTTGCTCCTGCAAGAAATTCTACGTACTTACCAGTACCGATTGCTACGGCTGTCATAGGATCTTCTGCCGTCATTGTATTAATGCCGGTTCTGGATTCTACCAGATCCTCCAGTCCACGAAGTAAGCTGCCGCCGCCGGTCAATACAATACCGCGGTCTGCGATATCTGCTGCCAGTTCAGGTGGAGTTTTCTCCAAAACGCTGTGAATCGTATCAATAATCTGGGAAGTCGTCTCACGCAGTGCCTCTTCTGTTTCCTCTGAGGACACGCGGATTGTCTTAGGAAGACCGGTTACAAGGTTACGTCCTCTGACGTCCATGTAATCCACTTCTGCTCTCTTGAATGCTGACCCAATCTTAATCTTAATGTCTTCTGCTGTTCTCTCACCAATCAAAAGATTATGTTTCTTTCTCATGTAACGGACGATTGCTTCATCGAAGTCATCGCCTGCAACCTTGATAGATGCACTGACTACTGTACCACCCAGTGAAATAACGGCAATATCAGAAGTACCGCCTCCGATATCTACGATCATGTTACCGCATGGCTTACTGATGTCGATTCCTGCTCCAATTGCTGCTGCAATAGGCTCTTCAATGATCTTAACATCTCTTGCGCCTGCCTGATACGTAGCATCTTCTACTGCTTTCTTCTCTACTTCTGTAACACCACTGGGTACACATACAGCAATGATAGGCTTACGGAAAGTCTTTCTTCCCAGTGCCTTCTGTATGAAATGCTTCATCATCTGTTCTGTTACTTTATAATCAGAGATAACGCCCTGTCTCAGTGGTCTGACTGCAACGATATTACCTGGTGTTCTACCAAGCATCAGTCTCGCATCTTCTCCGATGGCTTTGATTTTATCTGTATCTCTATCGAAGGCAACTACTGACGGCTCCTTCAAAACTACACCCTTACCACGAATGTAAACTAAAATACTTGCGGTTCCAAGGTCGATTCCAATGTCTGTGTACTGCATATGGCTCTTTGCCCCTTTCTGAATGGTTGGTTATTATCTATCGCTTAATCATCTTGTTTTCATTATTGTTCCCAATGATGCCAATTTAAACATGCTAAGTCATTATAACCTAAACTAACCATTTTTCAAAGGGGTTTCATACTTTTTTTACAATAAAAGCCCGGAAACCCAATCAATCCATCTGTACCTTATATCGGTCAATTTTACATAATACTTTAGTATTTTTCATAATATTATGTAAATTCATTATATTATCTGATATTTTATTTGTAAACATACTTTTATCATTATTTTTATTGATTTCCGGCTTTTGCCTTATCCAGCATCTTCTTCACATAGATTCCTGTATAAGAGTTTGGGCACTGGGCAATATGCTCCGGTGTGCCTTCTGCGATTACGGTTCCGCCGCCGTCTCCGCCTTCTGGTCCAATATCTATGATATAGTCGGCAGTCTTAATAACATCAAGATTATGCTCAATGACTACTACACTGTTACCGCCCTCAGCCAGTCTCTGTAAGATCTCCACCAGCTTATGCACATCTGCAAAATGCAGTCCTGTGGTAGGCTCATCCAGAATATAGATTGTCTTACCGGTACTTCTTCTGCTCAGCTCTGTTGCCAGCTTGATTCTCTGTGCTTCACCACCAGACAATGTGGTTGAAGGCTGTCCCAGCTTAATATAGGAGAGTCCCACATCATTTAATGTCTCTATCTTTCTGCGGATAGAAGGAACTTTGTCAAAGAATTCCAGTGCTTCTTCCACAGTCATATCCAGTACATCATAAATACTCTTGCCCTTATATTTTACATCCAGTGTCTCTCTGTTGTAGCGTTTGCCCTGACACACTTCACAGGGTACATACACATCAGGAAGGAAGTGCATTTCAATCTTGATGATACCGTCACCGCCACAGGCTTCACAACGTCCACCCTTGACATTGAAACTGAATCTTCCCTTCGTATAGCCCTTTGCCTTGGCATCTACTGTCGAAGCGAACAAGTCACGAATCTGATCAAATACACCTGTGTAGGTAGCCGGATTAGAACGTGGTGTACGTCCAATCGGAGACTGGTCGATATCTATGACCTTATCCAGTTGCTCCACACCTTCTATCTTCTTGAACTTACCGGGTATCGTGCGTGCTCTGTTGAGCTGTTTTGCCAGATATTTATATAGGATTTCATTGACCAGTGAGGACTTACCGGAACCTGACACGCCTGTCACACAGGTAAATACTCCCAATGGGAACTTCACATCTATATTCTTGAGGTTATTTTCAGCAGCACCTTTTACCGTAAGCCAGCCTGTCGGCTTTCTTCTGGTCGCTGGAACCGGTATCTGAATCTTGCCGCTCAGATATTGTCCGGTAATGGACTCTGGTATCTGCATGATCTCCTGTGCCGTACCCTGCGCGATAACCTGTCCACCATGTTCTCCTGCTCCCGGTCCGATATCCACAATATGATCTGCTGCCAGCATGGTATCCTCATCATGCTCTACTACGATCAGCGTATTGCCAAGCTCCTGTAAGTTACGTAAAGCCCCCAGCAGCTTGTCATTATCCCTCTGATGTAGTCCGATACTTGGCTCATCCAGAATATAACATACGCCCACAAGTCCCGAACCAATCTGTGTTGCCAGACGGATTCTCTGTGCCTCACCACCGGATAAGGTAGCTGTCGCTCTGGACAGACACAGATATTCCAGACCTACGCTCTTTAAGAAGCCAACACGTGCCTTAATCTCTTTTAAGATTCTCTTACCGATAAGCTGTTGCTGTGGAGTCAGTTCCATACCATCCAGGAATTCATACAGCTTATTAATTGACAGGGATGTCACTTCATATATATTCTTATCACACACTGTAACTGCCAGGGAACTCTTCTTTAATCTCCTGCCGCCACATTCTTTACAGGGTGTAATACGCATGAAAGTCTCATATTCTGCTTTCATGATTTCAGAAGAAGTCTCACGATATTTACGCTCCACATTCTTGATCAATCCTTCAAAGGCTACAGGATATTTACCCTCTCCACGCTGTCCTTTATAATGAACGATTACTTCCTTACCCTTCGTTCCATGTATCAGCATGTCCTGAACCTCTGGTGTCAGTTCTTCAAAAGGCGTATCCAGCGAGAAATGATATTCCTTACACAAAGCCTGTAAAATAGCATTGGTGAAGCTGTTCTTATCTGTGCAGGACTGCCACCCCATAACTGTAATTGCGCCCTGATTAATACTTAATGTCTTATCAGGAATCATCAGGTCAACGTCAAATTCCATCTTATAGCCTAAACCAAAACATTCCGGGCAGGCGCCAAAAGGATTGTTGAAGGAAAAGCTTCTAGGCTCTACTTCTTCAATACTGATACCACAATCTGGACACGCAAAGCTGTCAGAGAAGTTCATAGGTTCTCCACCTATGATATCTACGATCATAAGTCCATTGGCAAGTTCCATAACATTCTCTATGGAATCTGTCAAACGTCTGTTAATCCCTTCCTTGACTACCAGTCTGTCAACGATGATCTCAATATTATGCTTGATATTCTTATCCAGCTTGATCTCTTCTGTCAGTTCATAGAGACTGCCGTCAACACGTACTCTCACGTAACCGCTTTTCTTGGCTCTTTCCAGTACTTTTGCATGTTCACCCTTACGTCCTCTGACTACCGGAGCAAGCAGCTGGAGCTTCGTTCCTTCCGGCAGAGACATAATCTGATCTACCATCTGGTCTATGGTCTGCTTATGAATCTCTCTGCCACAATTAGGACAATGAGGAATACCGATTCTTGCATATAATAATCGGAAATAATCATAGATCTCCGTTACTGTTCCTACTGTAGATCTGGGATTTCTGTTTGTAGATTTCTGATCTATGGAAATAGCAGGTGACAATCCTTCTATACTCTCTACGTTAGGCTTCTCCATCTGTCCCAGGAACTGTCTTGCATAAGAAGACAGGGATTCCATATATCGTCTCTGTCCTTCTGCATAGATTGTATCAAAAGCCAGTGAGGATTTACCGGAACCTGACAGCCCTGTCAGGACTACGAATTTGTTCCGTGGTATATCCAGACTGATATCCTTCAAATTATGTTCATTTGCCCCACGGATTCTGATTACCTCACTCTTTGGAAGCATCTTCAACTGTTCTGCATTCATCTTATTGACCATACCTTTCTATCTTATAACCCATTTGTCATATCATTCAGCATTTTCTTTAAGTCTGTCATCTTATCACGAAGCTCTGCCGCTGCCTCAAAGTTCAGATCAGCTGCTGCCTTACGCATATTCTTCTCCACAGTAGCGATTAACTTCTTCAATTCCTTCTCATCCATTGATTCAGGATCTTTTGCAAAGGTCTGTTCTTCCTTGGCAACAGCCTTAGATATACTGATCAGATCTCTAACTGCCTTCTTGATCGTCTGTGGTGTAATATTATGCTCTTCATTATATTTCTGCTGGATAGCACGTCTTCTTGCTGTCTCATCCAGAGTAATCCGCATGGAATCTGTAATGGTATCCGCATACATGATAACATGTCCCTCTGCATTTCTGGCGGCTCGTCCTACTGTCTGGATCAGAGACGTTGCTGAACGCAAAAAGCCCTCTTTATCTGCATCCAGAATCGCTACCAGCGATATCTCAGGAATATCCAAGCCCTCTCTGAGCAGGTTGATACCTACCAGTACATCAAAGACATCCAGTCGCATGTCGCGTATGATCTGTGCACGCTCCAGAGTATCTATATCCGAATGCAGATATTTTACACGAATCCCTACTTCGCTCATATATTTCGTCAAATCTTCTGCCATACGCTTCGTCAGCGTTGTTACAAGGACCTTATTATGCTTGTTTGTCTCCTTTTTGATCTGGGAGATCAGATCATCAATCTGTCCCTCTACAGGATGAATCTCAATCTCAGGATCAAGAAGTCCTGTCGGTCTGATAATCTGCTCTGCCCTGAAAAGCTCATGCTCCTCTTCATATACATTCGGTGTTGCAGATACGAAAAGCATCTGGTCGATCTTCTGCTCAAACTCTTCAAATCTGAGAGGTCTGTTGTCCAGAGCAGACGGTAAACGGAAACCATAATCTACCAAGGTCATTTTACGGGAACGGTCTCCTGCATACATACCTCTGATCTGTGGAATCGTAATATGGGACTCATCTACAATAATCAGATAATCATCCTTGAAGAAGTCCATCAGACAGTACGGCGGCTCTCCTTCTTTCGTTCCGCTTAAATGTCTGGAATAATTCTCAATGCCGGAGCAGAATCCCGTTTCCCGAAGCATCTCAATATCAAAATTGGTTCTTTCAGAAATTCTCTGAGCCTCCAGCAGTTTATCTTCACTTTTGAAATATTTTACACGCTCTTTTAATTCTTCTTCTATATCATCGCATGCTTTGGCTATTTTCTCAGGCGCTACTACATAATGAGAGGCAGGGAATATCGTTACATGCTCCAGCAATGCCAGTGTCTTCTGCGTAACCGGGTCAATCTCGGATATTCTGTCAATCTCATCCCCAAAGAATTCCACTCGTATCAGATACTCTCCACCCTGCGCAGGATTGATATCAACAATATCTCCATGCACTCTGAAACGGCTTCTCTCCAGGTCCATATCATTTCTGTCATACTGCATCTCAATCAAAGCCCGTATAACCTCTTCTCTGTCCTTCTGCATTCCAGGACGCAGAGAAAGCATCATTCCCTGATATTCGTCCGGGCTGCCCAGACCATAGATACAGGATACGCTGGCTACTACTACTACATCTCTTCGTTCTGTCAGGGATGCTGTTGCAGACAGACGCAGCTTATCAATCTCTTCATTTACCGCAGAATCCTTCGCTATATAAGTATCTGTAGAAGGCACATACGCCTCCGGCTGATAATAATCATAATAGGACACAAAATATTCTACCGCATTTTCCGGGAAAAATTCTTTCATTTCTCCGTAGAGCTGCCCTGCCAGAGTCTTATTATGCGCGATAATCAATGTGGGTTTATTCAACGCCGCAATAATATTTGCCATTGTAAAAGTCTTACCCGAACCGGTAACTCCAAGCAGGGTCTGAAACTGATTACCCTCCTGAAATCCCTTCACCAGTTCTGCAATCGCCTCCGGCTGGTCTCCTGTCGGCTGATATTCTGAATGTAATTTAAACTCCATGCTCTGCGTCCTCCACATAGTCAAAGCAATACATTTGTTTGCGAATATACGTTCTAATACAGTATACCACAAATTTTTAAAATGTATATAGTTATTTTTCTGTAAAACAATGGCAGGGTTACATCAACCCTGCCAATACTTCTTTCGCTTTTTCCAATTGGTTATCCACACCATTCTTATACTGTTCTGCATCGAACTCTACTTCCACATCAGGATCAATTCCTATCTTGTGAATATTATTCCCGTTTGGTGTGAAATAATTACTGACTGTCAGCTTCACTGCGGAACCATCTGACAGATTAATGACTTTCTGCACAATGCCTTTTCCATAGGTAGTTGTTCCTACCAGTGTTCCAATTCCATAGTCCTTGACAGCACCTGCCAGAATCTCGGAAGCACTTGCACTGTAGCCATTGGTGAGAACTACCAGTGGTACTTTGATCTGATTGGCTCCATCGCAGGTATACTCTTCCCGTTTGCCATACTTATCCTCTGTATACACGATAAGCCCTTTGGGGAGGATCATTCTTGCGATATCGCACACGGTGGATAAATTGCCGCCCGGATTGCTTCTCAGGTCTAATATAAGTCCCTTCATTCCATCCGCCTGTGCCTGTTTATAAGCCTCTTCAAACTGCTCTGTTGTTACCAGGTCAAATTCTGTGATCTGTATATATGCCATGTCATTATCCAGCATCTGATACTCTACTGTAGGGCTTTCGATCTTCTGACGCTCTACTTCAATATCAATAGGATCTGTGGCGCCTTCACGTACTACGGTAATTGTAACCTTCGTACCTGCTTCGCCTTTTATCTTACTGACAACATAAGAGCTGTCCTTTCCCTGCATATCTTCGCCATCGACCTTGTAAATGTAGTCGTCCTGCTGCAGACCGCTCGTTTCTGCCGGTGTGTTCTTAATGATCTTGCTGACTCTGACATATCCCATTTCATTATCCTGGCTGATGTAAGCTCCGATTCCATAATAGATGCCTTCTGTCTGCTGCTGCAGCTGCACCAGCTCATCATGAGTATAATATACAGAATACGGATCATCCAGTGATTCCAGCAAGCCCTTGTATACACCTTCCTCCAGTGTACTTTCATCCACATCCTGCCAGAAATACTGCTTGATCGTGTTTTCCAGTACTCCCAGCTTCTCTGTCGTTTTCTCATTGGCTACGGATTCTGTTTCTGCAGAATTTCCACTTGCCAGCTTGCCATAGACACGATATGTCTGATATATTTTTACACTTCCAAATACAACCAGCAGGATCGCACAGCTGGATGCCAATCCAACCGCCAGTCCCCGCCAAAAGGACCTGTTATCATCTTTTTCATTCTCATTCATATTTCTATATCCATGCCTTTCCTTACGTAGTCATACATTTTAATGTGATAAATAATTCCACGGGCTGACATAGCTGCCGTTCAGCCTGACGCTGAAATGCAGATGGTTACCTGTAGAACGTCCTGTACTTCCTACTGCGGCAATCTTCTGTCCTTTTACAACATTTTCTCCTTTGGATACATATAGTGCTGATGCATGCATATATATAGTATACAGGTTGTCTCCATGGTCGAGCATCACATAATTACCCATGGTAGAACTATATGCCGCTGATACTACTGTTCCATCATAAGCTGCCAGAATCGGCGAACCTCCCGGTGATGCCAGGTCAATACCGTTATGGAACTGCTGCACATGCAGCGTAGGATGCATTCGGTTACCATAATCATCTGAAATTCTGGTATAGGATGGTGCAGGCCATGCAAACATACCTCCATCATAGGTTCTTGCAGCCTTGTTTTCTTTCGCAAGTTCTGCTTTCTGGGCTGCTACCAGATCTTCCATGGCTTTGATTTCCGCATTCTGCGCTGCAATCTCAGCCTCATATTCTTTCACCAGAGCCTGCTGGTTATTGATATCACTTTCATAGGCTGTAATCTCCTGCTCCTTCTGCGATATCAGTGTTTCCAGAGACTTCTGTTCTTTCTCCACATCAGTCTTGGCTTCCTGCAGAAGCTCCTGTTCTGCCTCCAGCTGTTCCTTACACACCGCCACATACTGTCTTGTTGCCTGATACTGTTCCAGCATACGTTTATCATACGCAGATAATTTCTCCACATATTCTGCCTTGTTCAGCATCTCTCCAAAAGACTCTGCGGTCAGTACCATTTCCAGATAAAAAGAATCACCTTTCTCATAAATGAATTTAATTCTGTCCTTCATGGCCTGATACTGCGTTTCCTCTGTTGCAATGGCATCCTCCAGCTCTGCTGCCGTCTTCGTGATCTCAGCTTCTTTGTCTGTGATCATGGTATTGAGCTCCAGTATCCTTGCCTGCGCCTGTGAAAGGCTGTCATCCAGCTGGCTGATATAATTTGACAGATTCTGCTTGGAAGTCTGCAGACCTGATATTACCTTCTTTACATCCGTCAAGCCGGATTGCAGCGCTTTCTTTTCATTCTGTGCCTTATCAATCGCATCCTGTTTATCCTGAATGCTCTTTTTCAAATCAGATATTTTATCTGCATGGCTGACCAAAGGACATACGCTGACAGAAAGCAAGACAGTCATAAGAAGCAGGGCAATTCCCCTCATCATCTTCTTAAAACGCATATATCTCTCCTAATTACTTTCTTTGTCTCTACAGCATCTGTAAATGGATGCATCCTAGACGCTCAAATGCTTTCTGACAGTTGTAAAACTGCCTATAAAACCAATTCCTACACCTATGCCGATACATACCGGTATCAGATTTGTAAAGATCTCGTTCACCGGCAAAAACTGCATCAGCTGTGACAAATATGCAAATTTCTGTGCCACATACAAAAGTGCCTGATTATAAATAACGTACACAGCTGCCAGCGGAATCAGTGATCCGATGAACCCAATCACCATACCTTCTATTACGAAAGGGGCTCTCACGAAAAAGTCAGTTGCTCCTATGTATTTCATGATCTGTATCTCTTCCTTACGAACGGAGATACCAATGGTAACTGTATTGCTGATCAGGAATATAGATACCGCAAACAGAATTGCAATGATTCCGATTGTCACATATCCGACAATGGAATTGATTCCTGTCAAAGCCTGTGCCGTAACAGCAGACTTGTTGACTTTACGGATTCCCTGTATGGATTCCAGATAGCTTACAAGCTCCGGCTGCATGGATACATCACTCATATAAATCTCAAAATGAGCGCAGTCATACAGAGGATTTTCTGTAAATCCTTCTGAATACTCTCCCAGATAATCTGCCTTGAAAGTCTCCCATGTCTGGTCAGCGGAAACATAATCTGCCTCTCTGACTTCCACACGTTTGGATATCATGTCACTGATCTCCTGTACTCTCTCATCACTGACACCTTCATCCAGAAATGCCGTAACAGATACGCCTTCCTCTGCGGTCTTTACAATATGCTGGAAGTTCGTCAGTATGGCATAGAACAGACCAAACAGGAAAAGACAGGCAGATATCGTTGCTACAGATGCCAAAGTAAACCATTTATTTCTGAATGTATTTCGAATTCCCTGCCACAGGCAGTAAAACAATGTATTAATCCTCATCGATGTAACCACCCTTTTCCTCATCGCTGACAATGAGACCCTTCTTCATAGTAATAACCCTCTTCTGCATTGCATTGACGATTTCACGGTTATGGGTTACAACCAGGACAGTCGTACCATCATTATTGATTTTCTCCAGCAGATTCATGATCTCCCAGGAATTCTTCGGATCAAGATTACCTGTAGGTTCATCTGCCAGCAGGATCTCCGGCCTGTTGACCAGTGCCCTAGCCAGGGCAACTCTCTGCTGTTCACCACCTGACAGCTGCTTTGGTTTTGCTTTATACTTTCCTGCCAGTCCTACCCTGGAGAGCATTGCAGGTACATTCTTACGTATCTCTCTGCTGGGCATCTGTATGATTCTTTGGGCAAAAGCCACATTTTCATACACATTGCGGTCTTTTAAAAGTCTGAAATCCTGGAACACAACGCCAAGGCTTCTCCTGAACTTGGGAATCTTGCGGCGTTTCAGACGTACTACATCTGTACCGTTTACAAAGATTCTTCCGGACGTAGGCACCAGTTCCCTAAGCAAAAGCTTAATCAGTGTAGACTTACCCGATCCACTGTCTCCTACTACAAAAACGAATTCTCCTTTATTTATATGCAGATTAATCCCATTTAATGCAGGAACTCCCGCAGTATAGGACTTACTCACGTTCTCCAGCAGAATAATCGGGTCATCTCCACTGCCTGTACGCTGTACACGTTTCTTCACTGCTGTACTTTTCAAATAAATTCACCCCTAATTAGTCTTTCTATTTTACGCCATGCAAGCTCGAATTTACTTCGTAAATCCTCACTTGAGCTGAGCGCCCTATGCCAAATACATAAAATGTCAGCATCCAAGCAAGCTTGTATCTGCCATTTCATGCATCCGGCGCATGGCTTTACAGTATCAATATCAATACTCAAAAGATTCCATATATTTCATGTAACGAACTACCATGAGCGCGATCTTAAAGGTAATCGCATCTTCAAATACTCTCAGGTCCAGTCCGGTGCTCTTTTGCAGCTTATCCAGTCTGTATACAAGTGTATTTCTGTGAATGAAGAGCTGTCTGGATGTCTCGGATACGTTCAGAGAATTCTCGAAGAACTTATTGATTGTGGTCAGGGTTTCCTCGTCAAAATCATCCGGGCTTTTGCCACCGAATATTTCCTTGATAAACATCTTGCACAGAGGAATCGGAAGCTGATAGATCAGTCTACCGATACCAAGTTCACTATATGCAATAATATCTCTTTCTGCGAAGAATATCTTACCAACATCCAGTGCCATCTTGGCTTCCTTGTAGGAGCGGCTGACTTCCTTGATCTCCTTTACATTGGTACCATAAGAGATATGTACATCCTTAATGCCTTCCTTATTCAGACATTCTTCAATTGCTCTGGCATATTTATCAATATCACGATTTGTCTCGTTATCTGCGATTTCCTTCACTATAATAACGTTATTCTCATCCACTGCTGTGACGAAATCTTTTCCATTCTGTCCGAAGTTCTCTCTGACTTTCTCCAGAATATTGGCATCCTTTCCATTTGGAGATTCTACGATAAGAACTGCGCGTTTTACATCAGTCTGAATATGCAGTTTCTTGGAACGGCTGTAAATATCTACCAGAAGCAGATTATCCAGAAGGAGGTTCTTGATAAAGTTGTCCTTATCAAATCTCTCTTTGTATGCGACCATCAGGTTCTGAAGCTGGAATGCTGCCATCTTGCCTACCATATATGCATTCTCGCCTGCATCATTGGCAATCAATATGTATTCCAGCTGCTGGTCATCATAAATCTTAAAGAACTGACACCCCTGTATCTCCTGGCTGTCTGCCGGAGACTTCACGAACTCCAGAATTGAACTTTCAAAGCTGTTTCCTGTTGACTTGGTAGATGCCACAAGCTTACCGTCAATATCAGCCACGAATAACTCTACTCTTGCAATCGCCTTAATTCCTTCGATTGTATTCTGCATGATCTGATTTGATATCATATGCCACTCTCCTCACTTATACAATATCCACAAAGATTTTTCTTTCTGAATATTCTGATTCTTCGCATTCTGAAACCATTTTAATACATTTATACAAATAAATCTATAGTAATTCCCGATTTTTTTATGCATTTTTGAATGATATTGCCAAAAATTTGAAATTTTATCCCGTATGCAAGATACACAAAAGCCTTATCATTCCCGGAAACGCTAATATTTGGCTCATTTTAACCGATATATACGATATATGGGACAGTCCCATAATGTACTCTCGGAGTCTTCTAAATGAAGCTTCCGAAAGTACAGCATATAAGAAAGGAGGGATAAGGATGGACATTGCTGCATTATCCATGAATCTGGCGCAGACCAATCTGCTGAATGACGTTGGAACTGCCGTCTTATCCAAATCTCTGGAACAGGCACAGGATACCGGAAGTGCTATTACACAGATGCTGGATGCTTCTGCCATGGAGCATTCTGTATATCCTGAGCTTGGTGGCAATATAGACGTCATGGTATAGACGCCGCCAAAAAGCAAAATCCCCCTTGGACACACTCCTTGGGGAATTTTGTTTTTACACTATATTCTTCTGATACAGTTCTCCTTGATCTCGATTTTGCCATTCTTTAACAGATTACCAATGGCACGTTTGAATTCATTCTTGCTCATCTGTGTCTCACGCTTGATGACCTCTGGATTTGCCCTGTCCGTAAAAGGCAGCACACCATCGAAGCTATCAATGATCTGCAGTATCTTCACCGCATCCTTCTCAATCTGGAGATATGCCTTTTCACGGATACTCAGATCCAGCTTGCCATCCGGCTTCACACCGGTTACACGAGCCTGTACAGTATCACCGATACGAAGCTCACCTACTACTTCCTTTCTGGGAATCAATGCAGAATAGATATTATCTACTGCCACGAATACACCAAAATTATCGCTGGTCTGGTAAATCATACCTGTAACAATATCATCCTTCTTATATTCGCTGTCCTTGCGGAGATATTCATATACATTCATGGTAGCTGCCAGTCTGCTGCTCTTATCAATATAGAGTGCTACCAGAACTTCTTCTCCTTCTCTGACTTTTCTTGTCTGCTCTTTATATGGTAACAGAATATCCTTCTCCAGTCCCCAGTCAAGGAATGCACCGATCTTTGTCACCTGGGATACCTTCAGAAATCCTACTTCTCCTACCATTAATTTAGGGATATTGACTGTTGCGATCAGCCTGTCCCTGGAATCCTTATACAGAAATACTTCTATCTTGTCTCCAATGCTGCAGTTCTCAGGTACCTGCTTCTTTGGCAGAAGTACTCTTTCGTCCATGCCTGCATTCTGGTCTTCTCCCAGATATACACCAAAATCAACTGTCTTTACTACCACTAATTCCTGTTTTCTTCCTAATTGAAACATACCGTTCTCCTTTAAAATCCTATGCTGTCATTATAGACTGCATTTCCATTACATGCGCATCCTCACGCACTCCGTATTACTTATCTGTTGTTACACATTCCTGTGTAAACAAAAAGCTCTCGATACTTTCGAGAGCTTTCTGTAGCAGCGCTACAAGGATTCGAACCTTGAAAATGACGGAGTCAGAGTCCGTTGCCTTACCGTTTGGCGATAGCGCTTTATTCATTTAAGTGACTGGTAACTCATCAGCACAAGTGATAGTATATAATACGTTTCAGAAAAATGCAAGTACTTTTTTAAATTTTTTTTAAAAAAATTTATGGGGCAGATTTTTCAACCTGCCCCATGCTCTTTGTCCTTTATTTCTCTGCTGTTTCTTCTGTGTCATCTGCTGTATCATCGCCTGCATTATTATGAACTGCGATGACATTCACAATAATGGATTCTGGATTGGTCATGATGCTGATATCTTTATTCTTAGCTATCTCCAAATCCTTTACTCTGATGCAGTCTCCTAAATGAAGATTACCACAGTCTACATCAATCTTATCTACCAGTGCGCTTGGATATGCCTTATAAGATACTTCTTTCAGTATCTGTTCCAGAACACCCTCTACAACGTTTTCTGTGTTGTGAAGAACGATCTCTGCTACAGAATGAACCTTCTCATTGCTTACCAGTGCCTGGAAGTCAATCTCCAGTGTCTGATTCTTGGTTGCATCGAAGTCAATCTCCTTGATCAGTACATCATACATCTTGCCTTCTACATCCAGCATGATCTGTGTACCCTTCATACATCCACGTAAAGTTCTCTCTGCTTCTAATCGCTCGATTTTAAGTGGTATAGAACCTTCAATCTCCTTACCGAAAAGATTACCAGTAATAAAACCTTCTCTTCTCAGTTTCTTTGCCTTTGTTTCCATGTCTCTTTTTTGTACCTTTAAAGTAGTCATTTGTCTTTTCCTCCAATTCTACAAATAGAGAACCCGGAGCGTTGGGGGCTTAGGATTTATTCAATTCATGTCCCTTTCCTTTGTTCTACATGTGTTATAGCACTCCATTTGCAAAAGGTCAATAGTTAAATTGGATTTTTTTATTATTTATCATAACTAACCAAAATTCCTACTGCTTGTAAAAAATCTGTGCCTGGGCATTGCACCAGAAATAATTGTCTCTGATACCGGCCACATAATAAGCAAGCTCCCCTACTTCCCTTCCACCATAGTAAATGGCAATCTCAGGGCACAAGCCTCTATCGCTTCTGTCTATCAGCTCCCACTCATACAGCTCGTCTCCATAGAGGTCAAGAAAAGGAATATATACATAGGCTCCCTCAGTAGTCAGGCGGATGGCCTCTCCCATCTCCGGATCATACCAGGTTCCTGTAAAGTCCTGATTCATGGTCTGTGCAAAGTCATCAAAGCTGCCAAAACCCTCAGCGTCCACAGCATCTGCCGTCTTGGTAAAGGCAGCATATTCCTCTGCGCTGATTGCATCCGCGGCTGCGTTGTCTGCAGCGTTGAGCTGATCTTCCTTGATTGTTCGCTCCCCCGCTCCTGCATCCGTAAAAATATCCGCAGTAAGGGTATCACCAAAGTCTGCTGCCGTAAAGTTGAAATCTATGATTCCTCCTGCATAAGGCTGTAATACATATTGTCCCGATGTGAACCCAAAACCTGTATCTGTTATATAGAAAGTAGGAATCATGGGTTCGCTTTCCATATCACTCCACGTATCTCCATAAATAGAAGTGTATACCTCATTGCGGTCTTCTGTTCCATCCAGTACTACCAGAGGAATACTCTTCTGGTAATCTTCAAAGAAGCACTGCTCTTCCTGCTGCATCTGTTTAGCCTTAACCTTAACCAACTGCTCTGCACGCTCTCTGAAGCCTTCTCCCAGTTTGTCAAAGGTAATCTTCTCACCTGTTGTGGTGAAATAATTGAAATATTCTATCGTGAACCAGCCATGTGCCCCACCATCATAGCCCTCGTTTGTCATCATGATACTGATGACCTGTTCGTCTGCGCGAAGCACCTGCATTCCCACATTCTGATAGCTTGCTTCTGCGCCTTCATCATAGACTACTCCGAACTCTCCACTTGCCAGACTGCCAAGGAAGCTGTCTATATAAGAATCCAGATCACTCTGGATTGCATTCTGCGCTTCTTCATTTCCGGAAATAGACACAATGGGCTGTTCATATTCATAGGTATACTTTATATCCTTACGGCTCTCATCACTTGTGCCCTCATGATGCTCTGAAGTAATTTCTATCTTAATTGGTGATTCTGTTTCCTGAGTTTCCTTCTCCTGCATCTGAGTCTCACTCTGGGCAGTCTCCTGTGTCTGCACCTCTCCATCCTGAAATACTTCTGTCTCTGTTACTGTCTGCTTCGTTGCTCCACAACCCGTAAATGTGAGCCCTGCTGCCAACACTGCTGCAATAAATCTTTTTTTCATAAATCTGCTCTCCCTATATGGCAGACTATTCCTGGTTCTCCTCTCCGATGTGTGTACCCGCTTCTTCTATCTCTTCTTCGGTCTTTTGTATCTTGGCATCATCTGCCAATGCCCTCAGAATGCAGTTCACATCCTCCGGTGAGAACATGCCCATAGCCTGCGATAAATCTCCTATATTTTCACGGTTCACATACAAAGTACCGCCTCCACTAAGTCTTACAGTGATGACCTTACTCTTATCCGATACATCACCAAGAGATATGGCATTATGCTCTGTATCGCATGCGAACACTATCCCATTATATTCAATCACTCCGTCCTTTGCAAGATATTCATAGGGGCACGCCTGCTTATACACTCCATTCAATTTCTGGAACATGGAATTTGTTCTTGAGGCAGCCACTTCATATGCTTCCTGCTGTTCCTCCTGCTTCTCTTTTCTCAGCTTCTGCTCTTCCTTAATCTCATCAATCTGTGAATCGACTTTGCTAATCAGCTTATCCCACTCACTATTGGTAAATGAACTTCCTCCAATTTCAAAGCTCTCCTGTGTTTCGCCTTTTTGCAGCTTCTCTGCGATTTCATTTTTTCTGGCACTGATACTGGACAGTAACTCTGATCTTGACATATTTTTAATTGCTGACATTTCCATTTTATGACCACACCTTTCTCTCAATATAGAAAAGGACAGCATTCCACAGGGAATCGCTGTCCTTAGCTCACACCATGTATCCATACATTATATATATCGTACATTGTGTGTGAAAATATTATGTTGTTATATCTCTTCCAGATAATTTACATAGTCAAGATTATTGAAGGCATCTAACACATTTTGATGTTCTGTTGTGCTTTTCATATCTAATACAACAGTCAATGCCACATCAGAATCCAGTAATGTCTTCTCTTTTGTCTTATTCATGGACACCAGCTCATATCCGGTTTCTGAGATGTACTTGCGCAGCTTCACAACACCCTTTAATTTCTCCACCTCCAGATAAATACTGATATAGCGGCTGTGCTCTTCCACGCTCACACTCAGATTCTGCAGTACGCGGTTTGCTATCATAATCAGGGCAAAGCACACAATTCCTACAAGTAAATATCCTGCACCGATCACCAGCCCCATTGCAGCACATACCCACAGGCTGGCAGCTGTTGTCAGTCCCTTGATCTGATTACGCCCTGTAACCAGTATGGAACCGGCTCCCAGGAAACCTATTCCACTGATCACGCCGGCTGGAATTCTGCTTACATCTGCTTCCAGTCCGGGAATGTATCCTAATTTTATATTCAGAGCTGTAGATACGGCTGCCCCCAGGCTGACCAAAGCAAATGTACGGATTCCTGCATTATGTCTTTTGGAAATTCTCTCCCAGCCTATCAGACTTCCCAGAAAAGTTGCTATAATCAGTCTGCAACAGATAGCCAGATCACTCCAGCCCTGAAGATACCCCAATGCTCCTTTCATATCGGGTTCACCGCCCCTTTCTGCTGCCTATAATGGGAATACTGTTCCTTCCTCAAAGTTCAGGAATGCATCCTCACCTACCTGATAGATTCTCTTATTCTTGGGATTATATTCTTCCAGCTTCACAAGCATATCTTTGACCTGTACATGATAACTCTGGTAAGAGCCCATAAAGCAGGAATATACGACTTTGCATGGAAGAATACCTGTATCCTTTAATGTTACGCTCTCCGGGCGCAGCACCAGTCTGCATGCAGTACCTGCTGCCATGTCTCCCGTCTTCACCGGAACAGATACATCTGCAATCTTCATTACATCATGCTTCTCTACAACACCTTCCAGGAAGTTAGCCTCTCCAATGAAATCTGCCACGAAAGCACTCTTAGGAGAATAATAGGTTTCCTGTGGTGTTCCCATCTGCTCTACAACACCGCCATTCATGATAATGATTTTATCTGACAGGCTCATTGCTTCTGCCTGATCGTGGGTAACGTAGATTGCAGTAATTCCAACCTTCTGCTGGATTTTACGGATTTCTGTTCTCATGGAGATTCTAAGCTTTGCATCCAGATTACTGAGCGGTTCGTCAAATAACAGTACACTGGGTTCTACGACCAGTGCTCTTGCCAGTGCGACACGCTGTTGCTGACCACCTGATAACTGATTCGTCAGTCTGTTCTCCATACCGCTTAATTCCACCAGCTCCAGCATTTCCATAACCTTACGCTGAATCTCATCCTTTGGAAGCTTTCTCAGCTTTAATCCATATGCTACATTGTCAAATACATTATAATGCGGGAAAAGTGCATAACTCTGGAATACCATTGCAGTATCTCTCTTATTGGGAGTCAGCTCATTAATTGCCTCATCTCCAAGATAGATTTCTCCCTCATCAGGGCTTTCAAAACCTGCGATCATACGAAGTGTTGTTGTCTTGCCACATCCAGACGGTCCAAGTAATGTAACGAAGCTTCCCGGTTCAATATTCAGGGATACATCTTTTACTGCATAAAAATCTTTTCCTGTCTTTGGATCTTTGTATATTTTAGAGATATGCTCCAGACGCACGCCTTTTTTTTCTTTTATCATAATATTCCCCTACCTTTCTGCATCCTTTACTTTTTTGCTTGTTCCGAAGAATTTGATGAACAGATTCATAATCAATACCGCAGCATATACAATTGCGATCAGAATCGTTGCATATGCACAGGCAACACCATAATAGCCCTTCTCAGCAAATTCATTGATCTGACAGGTTATCAGCAGGAACTGAGGTGTTACCAGAAGAATGATCGCACTGATTGCAGTGATACTACGTACAAAAGCCGTTACCAGTCCACTGAAGAAGGAATCCTTAATCAATGGAAGTGTAATGGAAGTGAAGACTTTACCACTGCCGGCTCCAAGGTCATATGCAGATTCTTCTATGGATTTATCAATCTGTCTCAATGCAGAAATACCACTTCTGGTTCCTACAGGAAGACTTCTGACAATAAATACGATAATCAGAATCGCAGCAGAACCATAAATGCCTTTTAACACACCAGTCTGGAAGATACCATTCGCATAACCTCTGATAAATCCGATACCGAGAACAGTTCCCGGTACTGCCATTGCCAGCATGGAAGTAAACTCAATGAATGCCTTGGACTTGAATTTCTTCTTTACGACCAGATAAGCAATTACCATGGACATCAATGCCGTAATCGGTGCTGCTATGATAGAAAGGACAAAGGAATCCTTAAACGCCTTAAATCCACTGTATTTAAACAGATAATCAAACCATTTCAGGGAAAGTGAATAATCTCTTCCCCATAACTTAAACAATGCTCCAAAAGGAATCATTACATACATCAGCACAACAAAAGCCGCAACTACTGTACAGAATACAGTAAGCGGAACTGTTACACTCTTATCGGTAATCGGCATACGTACACGGGATGCCTTGCCGGTGAGAGTTGCTGTTGTCTTTTTCTCCAGATAATACTTCTGTATAAAGAACAGAATTAAAGTCAGTGACAAGAGGATAACGGACATTGCTGCCGCACCTGTGGAATCATAAGAACCTGTTACCTGTAAGTAAATCGTAGTAGCCAATGTATCAAAGTCACCGCCGATCAGCATAGGGTTTGCGAAATCTGCTACAGACTCAATAAATGTAACCAGAAATGCATTGCCGATACCAGGTAACATCAGTGGAAGTGTAATGGTTAAGAATACTTTCAGTCTGGAAGCTCCAATATCTCTGGCTGCCTCTTCGATAGAGGGATCAATGTTTTTCAACAATCCTTTAAGCATCAGATAGCAGACCGGGAAGAAAGTAAGTGTCTGTACGACTACAATACCCTTCAGTCCGTATACATTAGAATCATAAATATGGAATACATATCTGCTGATGATACCGCTTCTGCCAAATAACATGATCGTAGATAAGGATAATACAAAAGGCGGAGAAACTACCGGCAATAAAGATACTATATTGAACAGTTTCTCAATCCATTTATATTTCAGCTTCACATATACATCTACATAAGCAAACAACAGACCGATTGCAGAAGAAAGTACTCCTGTGATCAATCCAAGTTCTACTGTATTCACAAAAGCCGTTCTAAATCTGTCCATACTCAGGACTCTTTTGAATACATCCAGTGAAAACCTGCCTTCTGAGAAAACGCTGTCTATTAACAAGACAAATAAAGGATATACAATGAATAAAATTAAAAATACCAGCAAAACAACAATCATACCTATCATAACAGGATCAGAAAACAGCTTTTTCCTGTCAATCTCTGCACTTTTTCTCTTTGCGGCCATCTTTCATCCCACCTTTCTGCGGTATGGTAAAGGGATGGCACTTACCATCCCTTTATTGATATTGTTCTATTCTGTCAGGAATCTTGAACTATCTGCTGCATCTGCACTGCCATTGGTTACTGCTTCGAAGAAGTCTTCTACATACTGTGCTGTATTAGCCTTCGCATCCTCGAAATCATAATCAATTACGTTATCCGGATCAAGACCGAAGTCAATTGCTTCCTGAGGCTGTGTACCATTGCTGATTACCAGGAACTGATAAGATTCATTGTCCTTTGCAATATCCACACAATCAGGAGATAATGCGTATTCTATCCACAACTTAGCAGCGTTTGGATGTTTGCAGCCCTTGAAGATTGCAGTTGCACCGATTTCATAGCTGGTTCCGCTTGCCGGGATGATCAGGTCAATATTGTCATATCCTGCAAGGATCTGTGTAATACCATCATGCAGGAAACCAACTGCAATTACACATTCGCCAGGTCCTACCATCTTGGATGGACCAGAACCACTCTTGGTATACTGATATACGTTCTTATCCAGTTCCTTAAAGTACTCCATTGCTTCATCATGGCCTTTCATCTGTACCATTGTGTTGATGACCAGCTTAGCTGTACCTGCTGTTGAAGGATTGGATATACCGATCAGACCTTTATATTCGGGCTTGAGAAGATCATCCCAGTCCTTAGGCTCTTCAATGCCAAGACGCTCGATTTCTTCCCTGTTTACCATGAATCCCAGAATACCTTTGTAAATTCCATACCAGTTATTATTTGCATCCTTATATGTATCACTGATCAGATTAGACGCATTCATTGCATCATATGGCTCCAGCAATCCTGCTGCTGTAGCTTCATTATAAGGATCTGTTGTTCCACCGAACCATACATCACCAGAAGGACTTCCGTTCTCTTCCTGAATCTTGGTATACACTTCACCAGTGGATAATCTCTGATAATCTACTTTAATACCATACAGTTTCTCAAACTGCTGGCAGGCAGCGGATAAATATGCCTCTTCACAGGAACCATATACTGTAAGAGTACCTTCTGCCTTGGCTGCTTCAATCAAAGCATCCATATCGCTTCCTGCTGCTGTAGTGTCTGCTGTGTCTGCTACTGTTGCTGTAGTGTCTGCTGCTGAGCTTACCGGCTCTTTCTCATCTGTAGCTGTTGATGACGGTGTAGAGCTGCTGCCGCATCCTGCCATGGTAAATACCATAGAACCTGCCAGTAATAATGCTGTTAACTTTTTCATTGTTACCCCTTCCCTTCTGAATCAATATATGAATTGTTTCTGTATGTTCATATTAAACAAAAAAGAGTATATTATATACCCTTTTTTATGCAAAATTATCTTATTTTCTGAACACCTACTTCATAAATTCAGTCGGAGACTGGTTTGTGTATCTTTTGAACACTACATTGAAGTGTTTATAATCGCTGAACCCTGTTTTTTCTGATATTTCGTATACCTTGTACTGCCCTGTTTCCATAAGCCTGATTGCCTGACTGATACGATATTTATTCAGGAAATCAAGATATGTAAGTCCAGTTATCTGCTTGAACTTCCTGGAAAGGTAGCTTGCAGACACACCAAGCTGATCTGCTATACTCTCTACGCTGATCTTATTGGCATACTCTTTCTCAGTAATTTCCAGCGTTTTCTTTACATAGGGATTATCCTTCTCTGCCTTTTTATAGAATTCCTGCATGGAGAACTCATCTGCATGCCTTTCACAGATTCTGGCTATCTCCTGTTCCTTTCTGATTTCCCCTGTGACCTTCTCTATCGCCTTTCTAATCTCCTCTTCCTCTACCGGTTTCATGAGATAATCCGATACTTTCAGGTCTATTGCCTGCTTTGCATAGGAAAATTCTGCATAGCTTGTAAGCAGAATACTCTTATAAGGCACCTGATCCTTCGTACTGCGGATCATTTCGATTCCATTCATATATGGCATCATAATATCCGCTACTACGATATCAGGTCGCAGCTCCAGAATTTTCTCAACACCTTCCTTGCCGTTGGCAGCTTCACCTGCAATGACGCAGTCCATGCTCATCCAGTCCATAGTATAGGCAATGCCTTTTCTTATAATATCCTCGTCCTCAACAATCAAAACCCTGTACATACTCTCTCTCCCATCTAACGTTTCACAGGAAGCACCAATACTACCACAACGCCCTGTCCTATCTCACTCTCCAGGAAAATACCGTATTCTTCTCCATACATAAGCTGTATTCGGCGATGAATATTATACAATCCCAGATGCCCCTCTTTGTTCTCTTTCTGCTGCAATCTGCGACGTATATCCTTTAACTGCTGTGGTGTCATGCCAGCACCATCATCCTCACAGCTAAAAATCAGTCTGCCCTGCTTCTCATAACCCTTTATCTTAACAGTCAGCTTATCTCTGTCTGTAAAGCCATACTTTACCGCATTTTCAACCAGCGGCTGCATGATCAGCTTCGGTATCATACAATCCAGAATCGACTCCTCGATATTCACTTCATAGGCAAATCTCTTGTTATACCGGATCTGCAAAATATTAAAGTAACTTTGTATATTTTCCATATCCTCTTTTACCGAAATTTCTTCTCCGGAATCATGAATGCTGTATCTTAACAGCTTCGATAAAGAAGTGATCATTTTATCCGCCGAATTCGCATCAATATGAATCATAAATCTGATATTGTCCAGCGTGTTAAACAGAAAATGAGGGTTGAACTGGGATTCCAGCTGCTTGACCTGTGCAAATGCTGCATGAAGCGCCAGCTCTTTATTCTCTTCCATCTGTTTGTGCATACTGTCGATCATCTTGTTAAATGCCTTACCGATTACCTGAAATTCCAGTGTGCTGTCCATGGTCAGACTGGTATTCCATTCCCCATTCTCCACACTGGTAAAAGCATCTGCCAGCAACTTGACATCCTGTGTATATTTTGCCGAAACCTTTCTGGTCGAATAATAGGTAACAATTCCTATGATAGCAAAAATAACAACAATCATAAGAATCATCCACCACATAATATGTACCTTGGGAACTGTATCCGTCATGGTATATACACCGATCTGACCGGATAATATATGATTCTGTGTCAGATAAAAATGCTGATTATTCTCTGTAAAAAAGCCATCCTGCTTCTTATCAAACCACAGAAAACGTCCCATCTCATCACTGAGGTACTCCGCACTGTTACTTAGATATATCCAGCCCATTTCATCTGTAATTGCATATTTCCTGTTGATTCCAGAAAGTATATCTGCACATTCTCTGCCTGGAATGCCTACGACCAGATAACCAAGGAACTTACCATTCTCATCCAGTATTCCCTGTCCCATACACAGGAAATCATTCTGAATGTAGGTAGATAACATCTCCGGCTGTTGCCTGATCATTCTTAATATTCCCCATTGCTGATACTCCGGCTGCAAAAGGAAATCCATATCCGCATCTTCCACGTTCCAGATAAGCGCTCCCTTATCATCCAGCAGATACACCTGACTGCTGCATCGGTTACTTCTGTCTGCCGCATAGATTATTTCATAGATATCCGTAATCTTCTGTGTAGGCTCATCCTTCGCCAGATCACACAGATTCGATACTTCTGTACTCCAGGTGTTCTCTATTGCTTCCAGTGTATGCGTGATTTGTTCATTATCCTGTCTGTTATAATGAATAATAGAGTAATTCCAGCTCCAATAGAATAAAAGCATCGCCAGACACACCAGAATCAGGGATGGAATAATGGCATAGGAAATAAAAGTATTCCTGATATTTTCCTGAAAGGTCGTTGTCTTTTTATTCATGGGCACACTCCTTCCATATCTGGTTGAACTGCGCCAGCCATTCATCTCTATGACTCTCTATCTCAGCTGAATCCGGCTGAAGCATAGGCAAGGTATCTTTAGCCGGTAATTTATCCGTTGCTGGTACATCTACTCTTACAGATCTTCGATTAAGCTGTGCGGTAATCATATATTGTGCATCATATCCCGTAACAAAATTCAAAAATTCCACCGCCGCATCCCTGTGAGGTGCATTCTGAATCAGATAGACGCCATCCGGTGTAGATATGACCCCTTCTTTCATATATACGATTGCCACATGCTTACCATCATCCATGCTTCCAGCCACTGCTTCTTCAAAAGTAAGCCCGGCTACAAATTCACCGTTCGCCACTCCATTGTATACCGCCGAAGAGCTTGTCAGCAATTTGCCATCCAACTGCCTGCATAACGCTTCCACATACTTCCATCCCCATTCATCCTCATCACGGCATGCATACAGCATGTTGATTAACTGCTCCAGAGAAGAGGATGAAATATTCGGGTCTGCAAATGCAATTTTCCCATAGAATTCAGGTTTTAAAAGATCCTCATAACCCTCTATGGTTTCATTTCCAAGGAGGTCTGTATTCACCATAATGACACTCGGTACATCCGTAAAACGAATCAGATTGCCCTCTGTATTCTTAAATTCACTTCTTACATACGGTTCATTCTCTGTCTGATATGCAGCAAACAGCTCCGCATGAGGCTTTATGGTATAGTAAGAACCGCCCCATAAAATATCAGCCTTTGGATTCTCCCTGTCCTCCTCTATCCAGTCCAGCAACTGTCCAGAACCTGCTCGCACTACTTCCACTTCGATATCCGTACGTGCTTCAAATTCTCTTACAATAGGAGTCACAAATTCCACAGGATGTTGTGTATATATTACAAGTTTGTCGTTATTATTTTCCTTCGTATTTACATGATATGGTATCAGACTTCCTATTACATACAGGAAAAAACTTCCTGCAATCAGGAAACTAATTACTTTTATCCACTCTCTCATTTTATCCCCCATGCCTTTCGTAAGCATAGTTTAACACATTTCCCGCGGAAACTGTATAATAATTAAATTGCAGTTCAAAAATATAGTATATGGTTTTACGTATTCATGTTATAATAAATCGGATGTTTGTTATTCTGCAGAAAGGCACAGGTATTTACATGATCAAATTAATTGCTACCGATGTGGATGGTACTCTGGTAAAGGACGGCACTATGCACATTGATCCTGAATATATGACTGTTATTCATCAACTGATTCAAAAGGGCGTTCATTTTGCTGTCTGCTCTGGTCGTCAGTTCATCAGTGAGCGAAAGCTGTTTGCTCCGATTAAGGATGAACTTCTCTACATTACAGACGGAGGCACGGTAGTCCGTACTCCAAAAGAAATCCTAAAGGTTCACACCATGCCGGAAGATGTGTGGAAGGGCATGTGTAAAATGGTACATGACGAAATGCCTCATTGTGACTGCTTCATTGCCACACCCAATTACTGTCTCGCAGAAGATGCCAACAGCAGAATGTTCCGCTGGCTTAAAGATTCCTACGGGTATGATATCCGCGAAGCCGAACATCTTCTCAATATTCCTGAGACGGATATCATCAAATTCACCGTATACCATAAGAATGCCTGTGAAGAGATGTGTCAGCCACTCTTCATCCCTACCTGGAAAAATCAGGCGCAGCTGGCTGCTGCCGGTAAAGAATGGGTAGACTGTAATCCTCTTGGTGTATCGAAAGGTACTGCAATCTCTTTCCTCCAGGAATATCTGGGTATTACCCCGGAAGAGACCTGTACCTTCGGTGATAACCTGAATGATATTGAAATGCTGCAAAGTGCAGGAACCAGCTATGCTGTTGCAAATGCCCGCGAAGAAGTCCGTGCAGCTGCTACTGATATCTGCGCTCCCTACTGGGAAAATGGTGTGCTTCAGATACTAAAAGGGATGCTGTAATGGCAATACCACATAGGGATGTTTTAGTTTAATGCCTATACGGTGCAATTCAGAAATGGGTTGCACCGTTTTTCTGATTATGCGATAAAACGAAACTGCTGAGGATTTTTTTGCATTTCTTCCTTGCAAGAATTTCTTGCTCAGTTGGAATATCAATCATCCCAACAGCAGTGAAATACACATCAACTTTTACATAACAGTGACCGCTTGATTTATCATTGTTATGGACTTCGATGCGTTCAATAAGGGAATTTACAAGTGTTGGTGTAAGTTGGTCTTTGTGCTGATGTAGTGCATTTCACACTCCATCTGATTTACGGGTTTCTGTTCCAGAACCCTGTCCAGTCTCCGATGCCTTCCATCAGCCACTCGGCAGAGTTCTGGAGTTACTTCTTTTATTTTATTTGCTATGCTGCCGTTGGTGCCTGTGAAGCCGCTGGTCGTCTGCCTTATTCATGCGGTACTCGCCAATACGGATAAACTTCTCCGCCTTTGTCTCATTTTCCTTTGCCGCAGGCTCACCCTGCATTTCCTCTGCTGTCATTGTTACATTTGTTTCTTCCATGTGTTTTCCTCCATTTTTTGATAAAAAATTAGAGCGTACAGGTTTTCCCATACGCTCTGACGCTGTGTTGTTATTTTAGTTATGTGTGGTATTAGTGTTGCACCAACAAACTGAAATTGAACAAAATCGCTGCGCGATGGCCTGCCAAGGCTGTGACGCAGTTTTTCTTTTCCTAAATAAAAAGCAGTGGAAACCAAGTCCTAATAGTAGTATTGTTAAGTCACCACAACCAACAATCAA
>PVML01016804.1_pt1 | contig 192779 bp, 166 predicted proteins | sample 1853371 | NCBI WGS metagenome assembly PVML01 (sample SAMN08533508, study PRJNA380276) | Human gut metagenome, whole genome shotgun sequencing project. | isolation source: participant 1, chromium library | host: Homo sapiens | collected 2017
TATTTTAAATGCCATTGTATGGCAAGCATGCGACCGCATGGTTAGCCCGGCATGCGGTCATATGCTCTCTAGGAGCTAACGCTACGCTGTTAAGAGGCTGTACGAATTATGCTCATAGTTTTTCTATGCTCGACTAAACCGGCTTTTATGTGCCGTCCATGGCACATAACGCCTTGCCCCGGCGTCCATGCCGGTGCATTTCTGGTTACCAGGGCATAATTCTACAGACTCTAAACAGCTTCGCTAGTCGCTCTACGAGAGCATATAACCGCCTCCCTGGCTAACCACGCTACATTCTCTATCTACCTCCACAAGTCTGCTACGAAATACGTGAGTGCCGCCCATGTATACACAGAATAGTATATGCCGTGCTCGTCCACTCCATCCTCAAGTATCTTCTTCGCCTGCGCCTTAGTCAGAAGGTCGAATCCGTCAAAGAGCTCGCCGCCCACTGCGCCATCCTGCGACATTCCATTAAGGCTATCGCGGTTAAGTACAATCTTTACAAGGGCGTTACTTTCATCTGTCATGCCCGGTGTACTGAAAAGACATGGATTGATTATCGAAACCTCATCTTCTTCTGTCACTTTAAGTCCTGTTTCCTCATGAAGCTCACGCATGGCGGTTTTTATAAGTGACGCTGTATTATCATTATCCCCGGTGCAATCCTCCGGATCAATAAGTCCTGCAGGTACGCTTAGCAGGTACTGGCCTGTCGGATATCGGAACTCGCGATTCATTAACAGACACGGCTCATGACCTGATTTCTCGTCATCATCTGACGGATTCCATATCACCACGCAGCTCACCGCATCCGGAAGCATTTTCTTGAACTCCTCTGTGGATTTAGCGGCTACAAGGTCTTTTTCATCTCTCCTTGTGGCATTATAATAATGCCTGCCCTCTTGGTACTGAAGGTCAAACACCTTTATAAATTTCGATTCAAATAAGCTTTTTATTTTCATAAATTTTTGTCTCTTTTCATTAAACCTTTAATGTGCTCAGATACTCCTTCTGCTGTGGCGTGATGCGATAGCTCTCACGCGCCTTTTGTATCGCCTTGTTGTGACTCCAGCTATCCATAAGCCTTTCCTTCAGTATCGGCAGCACTGCATCATACTGCTTTGCAAGTGCCGTAGCGATATACCACGCCTTCATCATGTTTACATAATACTCCTTGGAACGGATTTTTGCCACATCTAAAGCATATTTTATATCAAAATCCTCATCGAGATATAGGCGCATCAAAGTGCCAATGCCATACCTGACGGTGTAGGGCTTATCCGAATCCAGCCACTCATATACATGCAAAAGAAGCTCATTTTTGTGCTTTTTGAACACAGCCGGCACACCACTGTCGCAGGTCGCCCAGTTGTCTATGTATGGCAGAAATGCTTCCAGATAAGCCAATGCTGTATCATAATCCCTCATCTGCATAATCAGAAACATATGCAGGTTATTTTCCTCATAGTAGTAATGTGGCAGAGTGTTTAGAAACTTTTCCACATTGTCACAGTCATTTTCCTTCACTGTATTACAGACCCGTTTTTCTTTTTGAACCGACAAAAAGAGCCTGCTGCCATGAGCAAGCTCCTTTGCGTACTTTCTAAGCACCGGGACTCTTATTCCTATTATGCGTTCTTTTTCAATATTGGGCATAAGCCTCGCATGAAATTCCCTGTAATTTTTATCCTGCAGCGCAAACAGATTCTCTAATTCTGCCAACAAATCTTTCCCTCCGTAATAACAGGATATCTGATAAGCAGCTTCTCATCAAGATTCTCCCTGTTCATGTCTACCGCTGTGATCTGGCTATTGTCATATGTGGTGTAATAATAGATTCCCTTATCGCAGTTGCAGCATGAGGTATAGAGTGTAATCTCATATTTGCCCTCTGTCACCTCGCACAGACCTCTCTGCTGGTCCACAGAGCCTAATATGTGGAAGAACTGGCTCACACTTGCATTCTCACTGTCATCCGATTTGGAGTTTTGCTTTGTGAATGCCACACGTACAAAGCGTGACTGCGATGATAAATCTCCCGGCAGTCCCAGACCTCCCATTCCGCGGCTATATGCACTAAGCTCCACTCCCGGTGCAAATGTATTTTCAGGCTGCTTTGTGGATAAGCCTCTGTAATTATTGAGTGCAGCCATCTGATATGGGAATGGCGGATTGTTTGTGAGCACACCTACCGGATTGTCGTAAACATGCATACCGTCTGCCATCGACTCCACCACAATGCACTCATTTTTGTCGGCTATAATCCAGTGAAGCTGTGCAACCGGAAGCTGACTGCTAAATGGTGTATCTACCAGCAAAATACGATTTAATTTTTCCTTTGCATCCGCTACCGTAGCGCATAGTGACAGTATCCACGGTATAAACTCAAACTGTGCCACCTTTGTCTTTGCAATGCCGCATGTGCCATTCTCGCATGAGCTGTTTTCGTCTGCTGCCGCATACGCTGCATTTCCCACGAAATTCAGTCCTGCCATACCGAGTCCCTTTTCATTTATAGCATCATAGTAAAGAGGATAGTCACCTGCCACATGTGCCATTCCAATGATTGCATAATGGTTTTCAAGCTTTCCCGAATGCCTGAAATCAAACACATAGTTTCGTGGTGTTACCGCAATCTCATCTCCATATGAAAATTCGTAGTCGAGTGTTCTTCCAAAATAGAAATCCTTTGTTTTATAAGTTGCTGCTGTACACATAATTATGACCTCCTTGTTATGCTGCCATACTTAATCAGTATCTCTTAAATTGTAGAGTACTATACATCATATTTGCAATTATTTCAAGCAACACACCCCTAAAGTATTTGAACAAAAAACAGCAGCCGGTATGATAACCGGCTGCTGCCCTAATAAATGCTGTGCTATTCCTGTATTATGCCTGTTTATTGTCCTGCTCATTATCAAGTGCGATAAGCTTTGCAATGATTTCCTCGCATATCTGTGTAACATTCTTGCCATCTGTGGCAACTGTTACATCTGCCACCGCCTCATAGCGCTCCTTTCGCTTTTCCATAAGGCCGCTGATATACTCAACATTCATGTTGCCGTTTAGTATCGGGCGCTCGTCACTATCCTTTACTCGCTCGTAGATAGTCTCAGGCTTTGCTGTAAGAAGAACTACACGACCGTTTTTCTTCATATGATCTGCGTTTTCCTCTCTCATGACAACACCACCACCGCAGGAAACAATGGTCTGCTTTCTCTTCTGAAGCTCTATAAGTGTGTTGCTCTCTAAGTTTCTGAAATATGCCTCACCGAACTCATCAAATATTTCTGAAATTGACATGCCACGATTCTCAACAATCATCTGATCCATCTCGACACGGTCCATCTCGAGCTTATCCTTTAATTCTCCTGCTACAGTGCTTTTTCCTGCACCCATGAAACCGATCAGGAAGATATTGTAATCGAAAAGGCTCTTTGCCTGGATACGACGGCTGTTCTTCATGATATACTTGAAAATATCAAGTATCTCTTCCTCAAATTCATTGTCGCCAAGCTTCGCCACAAGTGCATCTGTCTGCTTTTTCTCCTGCTCCGGCTGTAAGATTGGGATTCCTGTTGCCTTCTTGTATGATATAATCTCCTGAATGTGTGACATTCTGACCGCAAGCTGCTTAATTATTATATCGTCACATTCTCCAATCTTTGTGCGGATTTCCTCGATTTTGTCCATGGTGTGTCTCCTTACTTATGTGTGGTTTTCATATTGGATTTTGATATTTAGCGAAATATCGTCAAATTATAATTATTATAACTTCACGTTATTGTATTTCGCATTTTTGATAACCACAAATTTCTTAGTCATAGTATAACAAGACTTTACCAATTTATCAAGCAAAATATTTTAATGCTTTAAAGTGTTATTGTGTCAGATATGCCTCCACAATATCAGACGACACATTTTTTTCAATCGATTCATATATCGGCTGGCACTCCTTGCGAATCTGCTCATGCACTTCATCGCTTAAGGTGATGATTTGTGTGCCACTGTCCTCGATAGTCTTTATCTTTGAGGCAATCCTCTCGTCAGACTGCTCTCTGGCGTACTGTTTCGCTGTCTCGGCTGCCTCACGGATAATCTGCTGCTGCTCATCTGTCAGTCCTTTCATGAACTCCTCGCTTACTATAAGCGATATCAGATGTGGCAGATGATTTGTCTCCACTACATAATCCTGCTGCTCGTAGAGCTTATTGGATACGATTACCTCGTATGGGTTTTCCTGCGCGTCTATAGTGCCCTGCTGTAAGCCGATATACACCTCCGAGAAAGTCATAGGTGTCGGGCTTGCTCCGAGCGCCTTCCAGTATGCCATATGATAAGAGTTTTCCATGGTACGGATTTTCTGACCCTTAAAATCAGCAAGGCTTTCTATCTTTTTGTTTGTTGTCATGACACGGAAGCCCTGGTCTGCATATCCCAAAAGCTCGTAGCCGCCGTCATTGTAGACCTGCTGCATGAGCTTCATAAACTTTGGATTGTCCACATGCTCACGCACCTCATCAATGCTGTCAAAAAGTGCCGGCATATCAAATACTGCAGTATCCTTCATGAAAGTGACCTGCGGTGCAGTGTTCTGCACTACAAAAGGTATATCTCCATCCTTGCATGACTCGAGAAGCTCTCTGTCTCCGCCCAGTACACTGTTTGGATACACACTGATTTTCATCTTGCCATCGCTTAATCTGTCCACTTCATCGGCAAATTTCTCTGCATATATCTGTGTCACGGTGTCCTCAGGACTTGAACTGCCGAGAGGCCATGCGTAACGCTGTACCCCGGCAGCCTTAGCTGCAGCCTGCGAGCCTTCACCAGCAGAGCCACCGCACGCGGCAAGTCCTGCTGTAAGCGAAAGTATCATCATGACGGCGGCTGCTCTTCGCCACAATCTATATTTGCTATACGATTTACGCGGTTTATTATATTTACCAGCTTTTTTACATAAAAACAAGCCAAATCTACTCATATTTTTCTCCAATTACAACTGTGTGCCTAAATATCCTACAATCATCATTAAATCTGCTTATACCTGTTATTACATATTTCTGTACCGAATAGTTAATATTTCTCTATAATAAGCACAGACTGATTACCGGAATAAATGTAAGCAGCAGAAGTGCCAGCAGGAAATATCCTATCATAGGCGCCGCCTTCTTTGCTATCCGCATGACCGGAACATCCGTCAGTGAGCTTGCCACAAACAGATTTACTCCTATAGGCGGTGTAACAAATCCGATTGCAAGGTTTACGATCATGACCACACCAAAGTGGATCGGGTTCATTCCGATGCTCTGCACGATAGGAAGCAGAATTGGGCTTAAAATAAGTATAGCCGGTGTGGTATCCATAACCATTCCAACAATGAGCAGGAACACATTTATCACAATAAGAAGCACTATCTCATTTGTAAAATGTGCGAGTATCCATGCGCTGACTGTCTGTGGCACCTGCATGAGTGTGAGCACGCGTGAAAACGCGGTCGATGCGGCAAGTATAAACAATATAGGTGCGTATGTCTTCATCGCCTCCACCATGATGCCCCATATCTCTTTTACCTTTATGGATTTGTAAATAAAAAGACTTACAAAAAGCGCATAAAATACTGAAATCACCGCAGCCTCTGTAGGCGAAGCTATACCGGCGTAAATGCATCCAAGTACTATAACCGGGCTCAAAAGTGCCCATATACTGTCCTTCAATATACTAAAAAGACCCTTGCTTCTAAGCTCAGAGACCTTTGCATTTATCTTTTCCTTGTCCTCTCCATAGCGCTTGCAGTGATAATATGCATAAAACATAAGAAGCGCTCCTATCAAAAGTCCCGGAATGATTCCTGCAAGAAAGAGATCACTGACCGACTCACCGGTTGCCATCGCATACATGATAAAAGGTATGCTTGGCGGTATGATGACTCCGAGTCCTCCCGCAACCGCAACAATTGCCGTTGAAAAATCCTTTTTGTAGCCCAGCTCCATAAGAAGCGGAATGGTCATACTTCCGACAGCCGCAACAGTTGCAGGCGCAGAGCCGGAAATCGCTCCATAGAACAAGCAGGTGATGATAACCGCACATGGGATTCCTGCGGTTCTTTTTCCTATAAAATACACAAAAACATCAAACAATTTTTGTGAGATTTTGCCGTGTGCCATGACGATTCCGGCAAGCACAAACATAGGCACCGCTAAAAGCGGGAAGCTGTCTATACCACCGAGCATAGAGCGGATAACATAGCTGGCACTGGCTGTAAAAGATGAGTCAAACGCGCCCGGCAGCACTGCCACTATTCCCAGGGAAATAGATACCGGAATAGCAATGACCAGACATATCACAAATAATATAAAAACTACTGCTGCTGACATCTATTTCTCCTTTCTCTTTTCAGCTTTACTATGAATTGCTTCAATATCCTCCACAAGCTCTTTCTCGCGGTAAGTATCTTCGACAACGGCTTCCTCTATAACCGAGGCAATACTGCCCTCCTCAAGAGGCTTTTCATCTTTTTTCAGGACAATTTTCCACTCGCCAAACCATCTCTGCGCGATGCGGAAGGCCGTGATTATAAAACATACAAACGGTGCAGCCTGCACATAGTACATAGGGATACCGCAGGCAGGACTTACCTGACCGCTTTCTATTGTATTTTTCAGATATATGAATGAATACGGTATCAGATATACGAAAAACACAAACTCAACTGTCAGATTTAATACCTTCCAGAGCGATTTTCCTCTTCGTGGAAAAAGCTGTATAAACTGGTCTATCTTTATGGATATGCATTTACGTGTGCAAAGGCTGACACTCAAAAATGCCGACCAGATAAACAGGTATCTTGTGATTTCCTCAGACCATGAAAGCGACATGCCAAGAATATATCTGGAAAATACCTGAATGCCCATGATAAGAGTCATCGCAATCAGGAAAATGACCATTAAAAATTCTTCAAGATATTCATCCAGATAGTGCAGTATTTTCTTCATGAAATATCCCCTTTCCGTGAATAATTATACGTATTATTTTAACTGAATTATTGCTGTTTTCCCACGTAAATATTCACAATTTTATATATTACTATTTGTTATCATCTTCAAAAATGGCGTCACAGCACATAGTTTACAGATGCCGAGGCGCCATTTTATTTTATTGCATGGTTTTATACAAGCTTTTCTTACATGCTCTTATGAAGTAATCCAAGTACCGTAGACAGATCCTCTACTCCCATCTGTCCGGGTGCAGATGCTTTCTTTGCGGCACCGAATGTCATTGAAGATCCGAATACCTCACCGCAGAGACGGCTTATAACACCTGTGCCTGCCATTGACATTGTGATGATTGGTCTGTCAGCGTAATCTGTAACCATTTCCTCTGTAGCTGAAAGAAGTGTGAGTACGTCTCGCTTATTCTGTGGCATAACTGCAATCTTAGGGATATCAGCTCCCATATCCTGCATCTTGCGAAGTCTGTAAACAATATCAGACTGTGCAGGAGTCTTGAAGAAATCATGGTTTGAAGCGATAACTCTTGCACCTGCAGCATGTACGCCGTCGATGATTTTCTTTACAATCTCATCGCCTGTAAAAATCTCTACATCTACAAAATCAACGTATCCTGTCTGTGCAGCCTTGACATTAAGCCTGGCATAAGCCTCAGGCTCGATTGCTTTCTCTCCGCCCTCTTTTGAAGTACGGAATGTCATAAGGATTGGAATATTTCCGAGAGCATCACGAAGCTCCTTTAATACCTCCTCAACCTTGTCAAACTCGAATACATTCTCGAACCAGTCAACACGCCACTCAACCATATCAACAGGGATAGAGTCAAATGTCTTTGCCTCTGCGATGATGTCGTCTTTTGTAACGCCTACGATAGGAACGATGATTTTAGGTGCGCCTGCACCGATTTCAATATCTCTAACCTTAATGGTGTTCATGATTTTTTCCTTTCTTACTTTAACTGTATGATAATTATACTCCCCAGTATAATGTAACGTATTAATCCTCTTTAGACAGCTCTACCATCTTAGTATAGCGCAGGTTTACGAATAATCCAAGTACCACGCCGATTGCTGTGAGCACGATGTTCATTACCATAACCTGTGATGGCTGCATCTTTGATGCTGCTGTAAGGATTGTGTAGTTACAAAGTGATGAAGCGATCATTACAAGCGCTGTTACTGTTCCCTTGATCTTAGGGAAGAGCATGTTGCATACAGATGTTACGATCTGTAAAAGTCCGCCTGCTCCTGCCCATCCGATGATGAATGCACCTGCGATCATGAGTGGCTTTGTCTGTCCGACTAACACTACTACCATTGTTGCAAGGCAGATTACAGGGTAAACAAGGATAAATCTAACATCCTTGATCTTTCTTGTTAAAAGAGCTGTTACGATAAGAGCTATCATGGTTCCTGCTGAGTAGTATGACTGCATAACTGACGGATCAGCCCAGCCTACGTTCTCTTTTGCAAAGTTCTGTGCACAGTTAAGCCATAACTGGAAGGTTCCGGTACATGTAAATCCAATGATAATCATTGCGATTGACTCAACAGAGAAATGTGTGTGCTTTAAGCTTGCGATAAGTCCTTCTTTCTTTCCCTCTGCCTTTGCATCGGTATCAGGAAGCGGGAAGAGCATTACCAATACTAAAAGTACAATGTAGATGATTCCGCATCCGAAGAACAATGTGTTGTATGATGTAAGTCCTGCTGCTGTTGTAGCAACTGTCATACCAAGTACGAATGGTAAAAGCATCTGTGCGATAGCGATGAAGAATTTGATTCCCATTGTTGCAACGCCCGGTGCTTTGTAGATGATCTCTGATACTGCCGGGTAAATTCCTGTATCAAGGAATGAGTTTGCAATACCGCCAATGATAGCACAGATATATGCGATCTGGTATCCGCCATGTGTTCCTGCATTGAATGCAAGGGCAAGTCCGATCAGGTAGATAGCATAAGAGCCGCTTCCGATTGCTGTTGAGATACGGCGTCCAAGCTTATCTGATAAAGGTCCTGCAAACGGAAGTGCGATAAGACGTCCAAGGCCAAGGGCTGCTGAAATAGCTGTGATAGCCATAACCTGTACTCCCCATGAAGCTGCGAGAGCCTCCTTGATGACTGCCTGTCCGAGGATAGAGCAGCCCACTCCGTGTATAAAGTAATTTAAGTAAAGGATCAATGCGCTAGGTAAATATTTTTTATTCATCAGTGTTCTCCTTAATTTCTGTGTCTGATTAATCATCATATCTGATGTTTAATACTTCCTTCATATGCTCGATTGGCATATCTTTTCCTGTCCAGAGCTTGAAGGCTGCTGCTCCCTGGAAAAGCATCATTCCAAGACCGTTCATTGTCTTGCAGCCCACCTCTTTTGCCATAGAACGCATCTTTGTCTCAAGTGGAGAGTAAGGTACGTCGATTACGATAAGCTCAGGACGGAAGAATGATTTGTCAGGTACTACAGACATTCCCTCGAGCGGCTTCATACCAACACCTGTTCCGTTTACGAAGATGTAGGAATCAGCCATCTCTTCTCTAAGCTTCTCCTTGTCATCAAGGTCGTAAAGAGTAGCCTTGCAGTCTGTCTTCTCGTTGATCTTTCTAACTGTCTCCTCAGCGTTTGCCCAGAACTTGTCATGGATGTTGAAGATTGAGATTTCCTTGACACCGTCAAGTGCTGCCTGAATCTCGATAGCTGTAGCAGCTCCGCCTGCTCCTGCGATTGTCATCTTCTTTCCGATAACATCGATGTCGTTATCCTTGAGCGCCTGCATGAAGCCGATACCGTCTGTGATGTGTCCTGTGAGTACTCCGTTCTCGTTTACTATTGTATTTACAGCTCCGCAAAGCTCTGCTGCAGGTGAAAGCTTGTCTAAGTACTGTCCTACAACTGTCTTGTTTGGCATTGATACATTAGAGCCTACAAGCTTTAATGCTCTGATTCCCTTAACCGCATCCTCGAGAGTGTTGTTATCAACCTCAAATGCCAGATAAGCGTAGTCAAGTCCAAGATATGCAAATGCCTCATTGTGCATTGCCGGTGAGCTTGAATGTCTGATTGGGTAAGCCATAAGTCCGATGAGTTCTGTGTGTCCTGTGATTCTCTCTGCCATGATTAAATCTCCTTCATTTTTAAATGTGATAATATTGATTATTCGTATTTTACTTAGCTATGTTTTCAACGATGCCCACTTCGTTAAAAACTTAACAACCTTTGATAATGATATTATAACGCATTATTTTTGGTACTTCCAATGCTTATTTTGTTATTTTTTAATAGCATTACTGTACTAATCATGTTATAATATGCACAAATTTAGGCTATAATATTTGTAATTCATAGACTGTATCTATTATTTTACGGAGATTTATACATGACATTCAATCAATTAAGTTATTTTTACCAAGCGGCAGTTCTGGAACACTTCAATCAGGCTGCCGAAAAAATGAATATCACAGAGCCAAGCCTCAGCCGTTCGATAGCTGCTTTAGAGGACGAGCTTGGCGTCACTTTATTTGAAAAGAGAGGCAGGAATGTAATACTGACCAAGGCCGGGGAGATTTTTTTAGAACACGTGTCTACTATTCTGGACGATGTAAAGAGAGCCGAGAACAAAATGCACCAGATTGCAACCGACGGCGGACACATCGATATCGCCTACGTATCACCTCTTGCAAAGGTGTTTATCCCAACTATCGTGCGCTCTTTCCTCACCGAAAAGGAAAATAAAAATATCACGTTCAATTTCTTTCAGGACATCACCTCTGTGAATATTGAGGGATTAAAAAAAGGCAGGTATGACATAATTTTCGGTTCATACTCGCCAGATGAAAATGGTATTGATTTTGTTCCTATTATAAGGCAGGAAATAGTTGCCATACTGCCTCCCGGCCACCCACTGACACTTAAGGATACCATGGAAGCCACTGATTTCGCAGACTATCCTGTGCTCGGCTATGCCAGACACTCAGGCCTTGGCAAGTACACCAGAAGCTTTTTCAAGAAGCATGATGTATCACCCAACTTCATATGTGAGTCACCCGATGAGAACGGCATCGCCTCCCTCGTGGCGCAGGGCTTTGGCATTGCGCTTGTCGCAGATGTCGATGCAATTCACCGCGATGACATCTGCATACGCCACCTCGTTTCGCATGAGTCATTCTCACACACTGTATACATGGGCTACATGACAGGCAAATACCAGCTTCCGGCTATCAAGCGCTTCATAGAGTTTGTGCGGGAAAGCTGCAGCTAGGCAGTCTCCTCGATCACAAACCTGATAAATACCTTCGCAACCGGTGATAAATATCTCTGCTTAAGCGTTGCCAGATACACCGCTCTCTCATAAGGAGGATTGTATATATCAAGCGTCTTTACAGAAAGTGACCGAAGTATTGGAATATCAGGCATCACAGCTATTCCAAAGCCCTGCGACACGAGACCAGCCATACTCGAATCCTCCTCCATCTCGAAGGCCACCTTCGGAAACTGTCCTATCTCCTCAAACATCTGGTCAATGACCGGACGCAGACCGCTGCCCTTTTCAAAATAAATCTGCGGATACTCTATTGTGTCGCGCAAATCCACACTGTCCTTTATGGAAAGCGGATGGTCCATGGGCACTGCAAGCACAAGCTTCTGATTCGCAATCTTCTTAAAATCTATATCCTGTTCTCCATCCTTATAAGAAGAAAAAACTATGTCATATTTGTCATCCTTTAGTCCATCTATAATCTCACCGGTTGTTCCAACCGTAAAATGAAATTCTATATCATAATCCGGGTATGCATTGAGAAATTTACGCACCAGCTTTGGCGCGAACTCACTTCCCATCGTATATATATATGCCAGATGTATGATTCCATGCCTGCTGCCATTGACCTCCTGAATGCGCTGCACACCCTCATTAAGCACCTTTAATGATTCCTCAACATACGGCAGAAACATCTTCCCATATCTGGTCAGCACGACATTCCTTCCCTTTTTCTCAAACAAACGCGTGCCAAGCTCCTGCTCTAGCTGTGAGATTGCATGGCTTAAAGACGGCTGCGTAATCGACAGCATCTGTGCCGCCCTCGTATAATGTTCTTCCTGCGCCAGTACCTTGAAGTACTGCAATTGACTCAGATTCATAGTACACCCCCTATGTATTTAATATATTTATTCGCCGGATGTCCGCTTGCCCTGCGCTGCACACCGGTGGTATATGCTCGATTTATGACGTGTCGTGTGGGAGTTATATGCCGCCTCAAGCAAAAGTGGCGCGGAAAATACTCGTTCAAGCAACACAGCCTTTAGTATACCAATAAAGTAAAAAGCGCGTTTGATTTTTCGCGCCTAATAAACTCTGTTTGAGGCGGCATTTACTCCCACTAGACTAAGGAATTATGAGAGCATATACCACCGGTGTGCAGCGCAGGGCAAGCGGACCTCCGGCGAATGCTCACAACAAAGTCTAGAAATAATATACACCATTTGATAGACAAAAACTATAGATTTCGTATAAAAGATGCATTGGACATTTATACATTTTTGCTGTACCTTGAATGTAACAAGAGTGCATTGCTCTTTTTGATTGTTAAAAAAATCACATACTTTGTATATCGCAGCCTTTGATAACAAATATTGACAATCAGTTTAATGAAACAAAACTATAATGTAATGAGAGCAATTTACACTACCGCGTGCCCACCCGGTTAGCAGATTAAGGAGAAAAAATACTATGAAAAACAAATATCCACATATTTTTGAGCCAATTACAGTACGCAGAATGACAGTAAAGAACCGTATCGTCATGACTCCAATGGGAACTAACTACGGTGAGCAGAACGGAGAAATGAGCTTTCTCCACATCAACTACTATGAGCAGAGAGCAAAGGGCGGCACAGGTCTCATCATCGTTGAGAATGCTAGCGTTGACTCTCCGCAGGGTTCAAACGGAACTACACAGCTTCGTATTGATCTGGACAACTACATCCCAAGACTTTTCAAGCTCTGCGAGAGTGTTCACAAGCATGGTGCATGTATCGCAATACAGTTAAATCACGCCGGTGCTTCTGCAATGAGCTCACGTATCGGAATGCAGCCTGTATCAGCATCAGACGTACCTTCAAAGGCAGGCGGAGAAATCCCAAGACCTCTCGAGAAGGATGAAATCATGCATATCGTAAAGAAATACGGTGAGGCAGCCAAGCGTGCCCAGATCTGCGGCTTCGACGCTGTTGAAATCCACGCAGGACACTCTTACCTTATCAGTCAGTTCCTTTCACCTATCACAAACAAGAGAACTGATGAGTTCGGCGGCTCTGCAGAGAACCGTGCAAGATTTGCAAAGCTGGTTATCGAGGAGGTTCGTAAGCAGGTTGGACCTTTCTTCCCTATCTTCGTCCGTATCAGTGCAGACGAGCTCATGGAGGGTGGAAACACACTTGAGGATACACTTGAGTACTTAAAGTATTTTGAGAAGGAAGTAGATGTATTCGACGTATCATGCGGTCTCAATGGCTCTATCCAGTACCAGATTGATGCAAACTACTTACCTGACGGCTGGCGTTCATTCATGGCAAAGGCTGTAAAAGAGAAATACAACAAGCCATGTATCACAGTAGGAAATATCCGTGACCCACAGGTAGCCGAGGATATCCTTGCAGGAGGCGATGCTGATTTCATCGGTATGGGCCGTGGACTTATCGCAGACCCTGAGTGGGTTAATAAGGTAGAGTTCGGAAATGTGTGCGATATCAGAAAATGTATCTCATGTAACATCGGATGCGCCGGACACAGAATCGGTCTCAACCAGCCAATCCGCTGTACAGTAAACCCTGCCGTAAACAGCGGTGAGGATTACATGAAGACAAAGGTAAACAAGCCTTGCAACGTGGTTGTAATCGGTGGTGGTACTGCCGGTCTTGAGGCAGCCTGCACAGCAGCAGAGGTTGGATGTACAACCTTCCTCATTGAGAAGAAGGCTGAGCTTGGCGGACTTGCATCAGTTATCTCCAAGATTCCTGACAAGAAGCGTCTTGCAGACTTCCCTAACTACATGATTCACCGTGCAAGCAAGCTTCACAACCTGTTTGTTTTCAAAAATACATCAGCAACAGTTGATATGGTAAAGGCTTTAAACCCTGATATCATTGTAAACGCAACAGGCTCTGTACCTACTCTCCCACCTATCACAGGTCTTCACGATCTCGTTGACAAGGATGGCACAAATGTTGCAACAGTCCTTAAGATGATTGAGCGCATCAATGAGTATCCTGAGGATATGAAGGGACAGAAAATCGCCATCATCGGCGGTGGTGCCGTAGGTCTTGACGTGATGGAATTCTTCACAGAAAGAGGCGCAGAGGTAACAATGGTTGAGATGCTTCCAATGATTGGAAACGGACTTGACCCTGTCACAAAGTGTGACACAAACGCAAAAATGGCAAAATACGGTGTAAAACAGATGACCAACACTGCTCTGCAGGAGGTTAAGAATGACCGTTTCATCGTAAAGAATCCAGAGGGTGAGATTGAGGAAATCCCATTTGATTACGGATTCATCTGCCTTGGTATGAGAGCCAACACACCTGTTCTTTCAGAGATCGATGAGGCTTTCAGTAATACCAATGTTGAAATCGTAAATATCGGAGACAGCAAGCGTGCCCGCAGAATCATTGAGGGTACAGAGGAAGGCAGAAATATCTTAAACGTGCTTGCCCGTCACGATTATTTATAAAACTTCGTAACTATTTCTGATTACGGGAATAGTTGCAAAATTCTCCTTTAAAATAATAAACCTATAAAATCGAGTAGGAGGCGGTGACTAACCGCCGTCCTCTCACAGCACCGTACGTACCGTTCGGTATACGGCGCTTTCAATAGTTGACGTGCACAGACTGATAGGCTGTGGCTAAATCGTAAAAGCCACTGTTTATCAGTCTTTCTTTATTCAGCGCCCAAATCACAGCTTTGTTATTGCTGATATACCAATACTTTCTGCGACTGTTTGCTATTGTTGCCGCATAGTGTTCTGGGATTCCCAGCTTGACTAGATTTTTATATTTCGTTCTAGGTTTCTTCCACTGTTTCCATATGCACATGCGTATTCTGTGATAGAGCCATCCGTTGATGTCATCTATGTTGTTCTTCATGCTTGCAATTCCGTAGTAGTTAAGCCATCCTCTTGCATATACTTTGATTTTCTCAAGGCTTGGCTTGATTGACTGACATCGCTTACGGGAAGACAGCTCCTTCAGTCTGGACTTGAACTTCTTCCATGACTTCGGATGAACTCGGACATAAATGCCTTTTCCGTTCCTTCCCAATGCAAAGCCAAGGAATTTAAAATTTCGGATTGCAAACACGCTGACAGTACGACTCTTTTCTCGGTTTACTGTAAGTTTCAGCCTCTCCTCAAGATATTTTGTACTGCTTTCCAAGAGTCTCTCTGATGCCCGCCTGCTCTTTGCAAGAAGCACGATGTCATCTGCATATCTTATACATGGAACACCTCTTTTCAGGAATTCCTGGTCGAACTCATTGAGGTAGACATTTGCCAACAATGGTGATAGATTTCCACCTTGTGGTGAGCCTTCCTCTGTGTCGATGACCACTCCGTTTTCCATTACACCGCTTTTCAGATAGCGCTTTATCAACTGTACTACACGTTCATCTTTTACATTCTTCCGCAGAAGATTGATGAGAATTTCGTGATTAATAGTATCGAAGTACTTTGACAAATCAAGGACTACAGCATATGTATAGCCTTGTTCTGCATACTCCTTAACCTTAAGTATTGCGTCTTTTGCACTTCTGTTCGGACGATATCCATAGCTACCCTCTGCAAACAGCGGTTCATAGATTGGCACTAACTGTTGGGTTATTGCCTGTTGAAGTGTACGGTCTATCACTGTTGGTATGCCAAGCTTTCGCACACCACCATCTGGTTTGGGAATTTCAACTCGTCTTACTGGAGACGGAGTATACTTTCCACGATAAATGCGGTCAGTTATCTCTTGTTGATGTTCCTTTAGATATGGAAGAGCCTCTTCAATGGTCATGCCATCAATTCCCGGCGCTCCCTTGTTTGCCTTAACTCTCTTATACGCTCTGTTAAAGTTGTCTTTATACAGTATCGTTTCCAAAAGTCTCGGCTGTGCACTGTCTCTTTCTTTCCATATCCGATTGAATGACCTGGACGCTTTCACATACCCTTCATGTTCCGCATTATCTCTTTGCGAACAGCCATTGTTTTCAATGTTTTCTGCCATAGACGGTCATTCCTCCTTTCTCGGTCATACTCAAGACTCCTACTGATTCGGTCCTTCACCTCTCGGCTACTATGACCTCTGCTGACTTCTATGCGTTCAGCATTGCTTTATGCAATGGTTACCTCTTTCAAGGCATACCGCACAGACCTCCCTAGGTACCACACGTTTCTTCCTCTCCATCCATCTGCCTCATTTATCATGCATTATTCCGTGTAGTTATTGGGCTTTAACATGGGTTGCTGTCTTACCCACATGCATGACCTCATATGAGATTTCTGTTCGTCAGACCAGAGATTTGCCCGTGAGTTGGTATATTCCTCACATCCAGCTTCCTTCAGATTCCATCTCACGATGGACACCCTTGCCTTCGGCTATATCCTTCCCACTACCGGGCGGATTCGGGACTTTAACCCGTTAGAAACGTGCGCCGCTAGGCGCACAACTCCTAAAAGACAACAGCTCGCGGAAAACCGCGAGCTGTTGTTTTATCATATTCCTGTATAACAGGAAGCTATCTAATGATATTGTAATAAGAACTTAAATCTAGCTGAAGAACAGTTTCTTCACATCATCAACCGGCATATCCTGTCCTGTGTAAAGCTTGAATGCGGCGACGCCCTGCCATAAGAGCATTCCCTTTCCGCCTACACATGTGCAGCCTGCCTCTTTTGCTTCGCGAAGAAGCTTTGTCTCCTCCGGATTGTAAACTGCATCTGCAACTACAAGCCCCGGTCTGAAAGCTGAAAGATCTTTTACCACGCTCTGATCATCCAGAGGCTTCATGCCAACGATTGTTGCATTTGCAAAGATATCGCTTGACTGGATTTCCTCTGTCATCTTGGCTTTATCATCAATATCGTATACATTTACAACACATTCAGGAACTGCTTTTTTAATCTTCTCTGCAGTCTGTAGTGTACGCTCGAAGAAAGCATCATTTTTGTTGAAAATAGTAATCTCACGAGCTCCATCCAATGCGCACTGCACCTGGATAGCTGTAGCGGCTCCGCCGCCTCCGGCAACTGTGATTTTCTTTCCTTTGATGTCAATTCCGTGATCCTTTAAGTTGTGTACGAATCCCTCACCATCTGTGATGTGTCCTGTAAGCTTGCCGTTGTCATTTACTATAGTGTTTATGGCTCCGATAATCTGGGCAGCCGGTGAAAGCTCATCCATGTACTTTGCAGCCTCTACCTTATCAGGCATGGTCACATTACATCCACGCATGTTGAAGGTCTTCATTGCTGCAATAGCATCCTTAACCTTGTCTTCTTTTATATCAAATGCAACGTATGCATAGTCCAGACCAAGTTTTTCAAAACTGTAATTGTACATAGCCGGTGAACCCGAATGACCAACCGGTGATCCTATGAGTGCTAATAAACCTGTGTGACCTGAAATACGCTTTTCCATTGTAAATCCTCCTAAGTGTTTCGTTTTGTATTATGATAACTCTTTTATAAGACATGCGCAAGCACTTTTTTCATTTAAAGCGTTAAAGTTTATTTTGTTCTTTTCCTCATCTTTATATATTCACGAAATACAGGTCTGATCGGATCAGAAATATCCTTTCTTATTATCCCATCAAGCAAAAAATCCGCTGTACTATAATACCTATAGTATAGCGGATTCCAAATTTGTTTTCCATATAAAGCACAATAAAATTCATCAGCTCACAGCCCTGTATTCCTCAAGCGCTTCCTTAGCCCTTGGCGTAAGCCTGCGTGGAACCGAAATCTCAACAGTCACATACTGGTCTCCCTTTACTGAACGATTCTTCATGCTCGAAATACCCTTGCCCTTGAGACGTATCTTGCTGCCGCCCTGTGTACCTGCCTTGATGCTGCACTCCACATCTCCATAAAGAGTATGCACCCTCGCCTTACCACCGAGAGCCGCTGTCGTAAACGGAACACGGATTGTACTGTATACATTCTGACCCTTTCGCTCAAACTCACTGCTCGGTGTCACATTTACGTTGAGAAGCACATCTCCGGCTGCACCACCGTTTCTGCCCGGATTGCCCTGTCCTTTAAGTCTGACTGTCTTGCCAGACTCGATTCCTGCCGGAATATGGATGGACAGATTGGAAACCTTGCCTGTGGTCGGATCCTGTAACGAAATAGATTTCTCGCATCCAAAAACAGCCTCGTCAAATGAAATCGTAAGGTCAGCCATAACATCAGAACCCTTGCGGCTCGATGAACGTCCCCGCGCTGAACCACCTGTGAAGTTGCTCCAATCTGCACTGTTTCCACCGAAGCCCCCTGCACCACCTGTGCTGTACGAGCCACGACTTCCGGAGCTGCCACCATGTGAAAACATATCTCCGAACATTGAGAAAATATCATCCATATCCCCGGAGCCGTTCTCAAAATGAAATTCCTGATGTGTAAATGGTCCGCCATTTGAGCTGTATGAGCCACTGAAAGAGCCATTGCCGCCGAAGCCGCCAAAGCCACCCTGTGCAGCCTGTCTTGCAGCCTCCTCGGAAAAGCCCTCCTGCAGACCTGCAAAGCCAAACTCATCATAGAGCTTACGTTTTTTCTCATCACTTAATACATTATATGCCTCCGTGACATCCTTAAACATCTCCTCAGCATGCGGATTACCTGCATTTGTATCAGGATGATACTTCTTTGCCAGCTTACGATAAGCCTTCTTTATTGCCTCTTTATCTGCACTCTTGTTCACTCCGAGAGTCTCATAATAATCTCTCTTTGCTGCCATTATACTCACCTGCCTTTCTATTTACCTGTAACAATTTATCATCATAATTAAACAATATACATTACACCATATAGTATAAGCGGACTGCACAGGCAGCCCGCTTATCATTTGCAATATCTGATTATCCCTCGATGGAGATACATTTCTTTTCCTCAACCTGTGGTTTAGGCTGCTTCTTTGGAATATCCAGGCGAAGGATTCCATGCTTGAAGGATGCCTTTATGTCATCCTGCTCAATCTCGTCACCCACATAGAAGGTTCTCTGACAGCTTCCTGAGTAGCGCTCTCTGCAGATATACTTCTTGCCATCTTCCTCTTTCTGATCTTTCTCTAAGCCTTTCTCTGCTGTAATGGTCAGATAACCATTCTCTAAAGAAGCCTTAATCTCATCCTTTTTGAATCCCGGAAGATCCATCTCAAGCTCATAGCCTTTATCGCTTTCCTTGATATCGGTGAGCATCATTCTCTTTCCGTTGTGTCCGTATAATTTCTTCTGTGCCTTCTGTACGTCCCTGTCATCAAACCAAGGATCATTGAACCATGGATCACTGAAAAATGTATCAAATAAGTTGTTGTTTGTAGTTGTTAATAACATAGGTCATACCTCCTTATATACCTGTAACTTTCCTTTTGGAAATTTGCTTTCTTTTGTTTACAAGTATGTTATAGCACCATTATTAGCACTCGTCAATAGAGAGTGCTAATAAAAATTATAAACTTTTTATTAACCAGTACAACACAACCTTATCTTCTGCGGATAGTACTGCAGCACCATATACAGCTTCATCTTATCAATCCTGTTCCAGTCAGTCTTTGAGACCTGACTTTCATCCATTATATACGGTATCACAAAAGATACATCCTCACCGGCACTAAGCTTTATCTCCAAAGCTTCCAAAGTAGGATTTAATTTAAAAAACAGCTCCATGTCATACTGATCACCATTAGTTCCCATTTCAAATGCAAGGCTTGTAAGATCAAGTGATGTTGTATCGTCCTTTACTTTGGTAACTGACAAGGTTATAAAACCCACACGCACACTGTCGAAAGGATATTCTGAACCATCATCCGTCTGATCATATGCATAATCAGGACATTTTTCTTTTAGGAGACTGCCATCGCCCCACTCCCATCCGGTCTGCTTTATCTCATAATTTCCAAGCTTTATAGTGTCATTGTCTGTATATGTGATGACCTTTGGGGATGGATAGCAATGATTCAGATAAACAATCCTTGCCAAAACAGCAATCATCACAATTCCTATGAGCATTCCCGAAAAAAGCCTTACTTGTTTTGATTTTCTTTGCTTCATAATAAATTCTCCTCGTCACTTCAATTTAAACCTTCCGCTGTCCACCAGATAGATTACATCTGATAGATTTTCAAGCTCATCCTTATCGTGAGAGCTAAGCAGTATAAGACTTCCTTTATCACGCATATCCCTTATGATTTCTGACAGTTTTTCCTGCCCCTCCTTGTCCAGGGCGTTAAAAGGTTCATCCAGCAAAAGAAGCTTTGGTTCCTCCATAATGGCACAGGCAATACCCAGTCTCTGCTTCATTCCAAGAGAATATTTTCTATACTTTCTCTTATCATGCGGGTTCAGTCCAACCGTTTCAAGTGCCCTGCTTATATCAACTTCACCTTTATTTATTGATGCAAGCATTTTTAGATTGTCATAGCCTGTATAACTATCTATAAAGGCAGGATTCTCAATAAGCATTCCTATCCTTTCCGGAAAAGCCATATTTTTTCCAAGCACCTTGCCGTCGATACTGATGGTACCGCTTGTAGGATACATAAGTCCGCTTACCGCTCTCATCAGCATTGTCTTGCCGGAGCCGTTTACGCCCTTAAATCCATATATATTACCACTTTCCAGTGTCATGCATACATCATCGAGTACCAGAGCATCCTTTATCTTTTTAGAAACATGTTCTATCTCTATCTTCATAAAATACCTCACAAAATATTCTTTCTGTTAAAATACACACTTCCGGACACAATAGAAACCACCATCACAATAATGCAGCTTATTATTCCGGCAGCCGCATCCATTCCGCCCGCACAGAGCCTGTTGTTTCTGATGATCATAAGATAATTGCCCATAAGAAACGGACTCACCCAGTAAACAGACACCACAAGATAAACTATTGAAACAATATATCCAGCGATCGCACCGGCAAAAATACTGATAGTAAGCTGCACCACCGCAATTGTACAGGCGCATATCATTGGCAGTATCAGCCATACAATCACTTCATTTCCGGTCGAAAACCGCTGCATATCTATTCCCATTTCCATGAGCATATCATCAGGCTTTGTGCTCCACTTCCCGATTGCACATGTCACAGCCGCAAGAACAAGTATCATTGCAGCATAATACATAATCACATTTATGAGCGTCCATATGTACTTACTCCATAACCACTTAAACCTGCTGCCAGACAATATCAGTGTCTTTTTGCCTGCACCATACAGATCTGACAATGGATAAAATCCTACCACAAAAAATAAAAACGCATAAAACAAAAACCATGACACCGGAATGGTGAATACGCTGTCATCTGTCTTTATGTATGGCGGCATACCCTGAAGTATATTTGTAAAGTATGCCAAAAATCCAAGCTCCGGTGAATTTACACTAAAATCACTGACGGTGATAAATGAAAAAAATACAAATATGAATACTCCGACTAACCATTTTATCTTGTTTTCCCTAAATCCTTTTCTGATATCATATAAGATCAGATTTGCAAAAATTCTCCTATTCATAAGCAACAAGCTCTTTCTTTACCGCATGTATGTAAAATATCACATTTACCACTATAAGGATAATAAACGCACAGATCACAACCCGGATATCATTTCTAAACGGCGCACTTGGCCTAAGAAACATTACCGGTGATAAACTCACCCTGTTTACAAAATGAACCATGCAGAACACAAATATGTATATGATAAACGGTGTCAGCAATATCCAGAACCGGTTTCTTACAAAATTAACCGCCCACAACACCGCACAGTTTAAAAGTCCCCAGAAGCAGCCATCAATCAGCACAAAAATCAGATTGTATACAAGTGGATGTGTATAAAATACCCCTGACATGATATCCATTGCCGCTACCGGGAATGTGCCTGTTCCTACCTGTGGTATTACCATCGGAAATACCATTGCAGTAAGCAGGAAGTCAAACACCAGTGGTATCATTCCAATAAGCGCACCGCTTACAAATGCAGCTCCGTATTTTGCTCTTATATAATCACTCTTCTTTCCTCTTGATATAATCTGGGCAGCATACCCTGACTTAACATCAAAATAAAAGCTTCTGCCATACGGTATTGCACACAAAGCAGGCATTATCAGATAAAGCAGCAACGGCTGCACACTTGCATTATCCGCACCTATCCATTTCTCATATGCAGACAATGGATACGTGTCGTAGTAAACATACATCCTCCATATCCACACATTTTCCATAAAATGCCATACACATATTGCAAACGCAACACACAATGTGGCAGCAAATAATCTATTTCTAAAAGCACGTTTAATTTCGAGTTTAAATATTCTATTCATAACTACAGCTCCAGTTTAAAATATTTTTGCACCTTATCATTGGTTTTTGAATCTATACCCTCTATACAATAATAAATATACTTAGAGTCTTCAGGTATTCCCTCATCCTGAATAATATATCCAAGCTCTGATGTAATACACTCGCCTTTGCCTAAAACATAATGATATACATCACTTTCATCTCCTCCAAGCCAATAGTTGTCTATATATACACAATCTGAGTTTTCCTGTATTCTCTCCATATCATCCTTGATGGCATACAGAACACCCACATTTCTATTACCTTCAATCTGCTTATCATCTCCATCCTTATAAGTGATTGTCAACGTTATAAAAAGATAACTATAGCCATTGCTCAGGTTATAATTTTCATCTATATTTCCTTCACAGCTATCTTTCAAAAAATCTGCAACAGTATCCTTATTTCTGTTTCCAAACTCCGTTGTATGCTCGTACTTTTCAATTTTATAAGTAATTCCATTTATCTCAATTGTATCATCAACTGACACGATATCGTCTTTGTTAACATACTCCGCATCCTGCACATACGTAGCCGGAGCCTGGTCTACTACACCGGTGTCACCTTCTGTCTTTGAAGCCTCATCCTTTACAATACCGGATTTTCCCTCTAGCTTGGCATTTGATTGTGAGCAGGCTGAAAGCCCCGCTGCCATCATAATCACTGCCATTATTGCTGTAATTTTCTTTTTCTTCATAGTTTCTTCTCCTTGATTGATTGCTGATGTTTAATTGTTATGATAATTATAAACCTGTGATGTGTCATAGTTGTAAAATAAAAAAATCCATTGCAATTTTAATTATTGCAATGGATTTTTGTCACGACTTTACTATCAACCTATTTATCAGAATATCTTTTTATTAAGTCTATTTACTTATCCGATACCACCTTACAGCGCTTCTTATGAAATGCAATTCCGTATTTTATGATATTGCATCTGCCCTCTTCACGAAGTACAGCATCATATCTGCGTGTATTTATCTGATTCATTGCATCTTCACAAGATTTATCCAATCCTTGAAAAGACGTTGCATATTTGACCTCTATGATAATTCCCGAATCAGGATCCTCCGGTTTTATGATAATGTCACTGAATCCATCCCCTGATTCCCTGTTCGATTTGATCAGCCAGTTCGGATTGCTTCCTCTCAAAAGGCCAAGCAAAAGACCATGGTAGAAATTTTCTTTCTGTCTATCGCGAGCCTTAGTGTCCAGAATACTTATCATACGATCCATGATTATATTGAGCTGTCTCTGAATCTTTTCAGTGTCAGCCTCAAGAATAGCCTTTGACAGCACTCTGATCTCATCATTGTCCTTTGCTACAACTTCCTTGAACCATTCCTGTATCTGCAGAATAAAAACTTCTCTGACCTCTTTGTTTGGGATAACAAGTTTAAGTGCATAATTCTCACTATCCGGCAATTTCACTTCACCTACTTTTGTCAGGTATCCTGTAGTAAAAAGTACACTCCATATATTATCTATATTTTTGTCTATTTCATTGTACGTAAGTTCAAGATGAACCACTTTTTCAATAGACTCTCCGGCAATTAAGCGCTCAACCTCATCCTTGGTTGTCGAATCAGCTATATTTATAAGGCGTCTTACAAGGCTGTTTCCGCTACTGTTTATCCAGTAAGTCTGTGGTCTGGCAGTTGGATTGGCAACAAGATTGTCCACATAATTTATAACATCCCAAGGACAGTATACATCCACATTACCAAAATGATAACCATCATACCACTCCTTTGCCTCTTCAAAATGTGATGCCAGTCCATAGTCTGCAAGAAGATTTTTCACCTCATCATCCGAAAATCCAAACTGCTCGTCAAATCTGGCATCAAGAATCGATAAAACTTTAAAATTATTTATTCCGGTAAAAATGCTTTCTTTCGAGATACGAAGACACCCTGTAAGAATTGCAAATTGTAAATAATCATTTGTTTTTAAAACTTTTCCCAAAATACCTCTGATAAGCTCGACCATTTCATCGTAGTAACCGTGCTGGAATGCTTTATCCAGCGGTACATCATATTCGTCTATTATAAAAATAGTATTCTTGCCATAGTGTTTAGTCAAAAGCTGAGATAACACTTTTAATGATGAAATAACCACACCATCACTCATATGATATTTTCCATCTTTAATCTGTATAATTCCCTGATACTGCTCTTTTTCATTTTTACTGAGCTTATCACTATTCATTAGGAACGAAAATCCATTTGCTATTTCACCTATTATCTGGACAAGTGCATCATATGCCCTGTCAAACGTTAACCCGTTAACATCTTTAAATGATATAAACACAACCGGATATTTCCCCATGTATTCATTGCATAAAGCTGTATTTTGTGAAATATACAAGCCATCAAATATAGATTTATCCGTACCTATTTCAAAAAAACTCTTAAACATACTCATATTAAGAGTCTTACCGAAACGACGCGGACGGGTAAAAAGATTTACTTCTCCCCAATTTTGCAGGAGCTGCTCTATAAGCCTCGTTTTATCTATATAATAAAAGCCCGATTTTCGTATTTTTTCAAAATTATCTATTCCAACCGGTAATTTTAATGTTCTATCCATCAAAGCCTCCATAAAAAATCCGCTATAACTGTTAATCATAGTATAGCGGATTATTTTATAAAATACAATAATTGTGTTATTGGGTTCTCTTTTACATCCTACTGACCTTTCCATCCTCTATCTTCATGACCTCATCACACAATATTTCTATATCCTCATGTATGTGACTGGCTAAAATAACCAGTTTCCCCTGCTCTTTGAGATCAAGCAGTATTTCTCTTATATCACTTACGCCTATACTATCAAGTGCATTCATCGGCTCATCCAGTATAAGAATGTCCGGATTTTCCATCATAGCCTGTGCAAGACCAAGTCTTTGTTTCATTCCAAGAGAATAATGCTTTACTGATTTTTTATCGTCCGGATCCAAACCAACAGTTCTAATACATCTTCTTATATCATCATCTGTTATCGTTCCTCGTATTGATGCAAGATACTTCAAATTTTTAAAGCCTGAATAATGTGGTAGAAATCCGGGATTTTCAATTATAAAACCTATATTTTCCGGAAAATCCACATCTTTTCCTACTATTTTCCCATTGACTGACACCGTACCATCAGTTGTATCCATCAATCCGCAAATGCATTTAAGCAACACTGTTTTTCCTGAACCGTTTCGTCCTATTATTCCATATATTTTCCCAGATTCAAATTCCATACATACCTTGTCCAATACTAAATGCTCTTTAAACTTAACCGTAACATCATCCAATTTAATCAAACTTTTATTTTCCATTTTTCAACCTCTTTACCAGTTTTCCCTTATGATTTGAAACAATGCATAATGTTCCCAACCCAATTAGCGTTATGCAAAAGAACCTAAATGTATATCCAAGATTGAGCCCCCATTTTGCCGCATATCCATAATACAGCTCTAACTGGGACAAGCTCATAGGTGAAAACTTATACGCATAACCCATCCAATCATTTGCTATACACACATCCAGTACCGATAATATAATACCAATAACAGTTCCTACACCCTTACCGGTTATTTTATTGCCCCAATATATCACCAGTCCCAGCCATAACACACTGCAAAATTCGAGTATAATACTTATTACCAGTGCTAAAAGAGGTGTGTAATTTGCTATTATATTTGGAGACACCGCTAATTGTATGCCATACTGTGTTCCTGCGTTAGTTTTACCTAATGTTCCCCATATTTTACCCCATTCTCCGGAAAAATCTATTCGGGTTATATATGGAATTATGCTTGCAGCAAAAATACCTGCAACATATATAAGTGTCATTTTAATAATATATATGACTTGTCCAAGTCCCCATGCCGTTTTTCCGGAACGTGATACCATATACCGATATGTCTCATTTTCATATGGCGCATTTCCGAAAATAATAATCGCACATGCTGCTATTATAAACTGTACTCTATAGTTGTTTATAACAAATACAAAAGCATACGGTGTTACTTTTACATTAACAATACTGCTAAAAGATGCAATATTGGTAAGTGATTCCATTACATATATCATAGCCACAAATATTGCAATCGGAATTCTTATATTCTCATATAACATACGCAGATTATATCTTGATACCCGGTTTGCTTTAATAAATAGTTCCACTTTTTAAGCCCTCCTTCATTTTTCCAACAAAAAAAGCACCTATAAGTGTGACAATTGTAAGTGATATGGCAATAGCTATAATTAGCGTCAATCCACTTGATTTTATAACTACCTGCCCTATAAGAATCATATCTGGTCTAACCATATCAGGTACCCTTATTATCTGAAATATCCGCACCAGCACATAGCTTCCCAAAAAAGGAGAGAGAAGTACTACCATAAAATCGCTTGTATACAATGATACACAAAGAGCCAGACTTGACCATATAACACCACGACAAAATGCCAATATACTCAACGTCAATATATATAACTGCGGATAATATACAGCGCTCCATTCATGAAAATAATCTGATACTACTGCTCCCTCAAACTCATCTCCTGCAATAGGAAATCTTATTGCAAGCATTAAAAACAACAATACAGTTCCACATACTGCAACAAATCCTCCGGATATAGCACTAACGATAAATTTTGCAAATATATATCTGTTTTTTCCTTCTCTGGAAACAATATAGGAAACAGCTTTATTATTTCGTTCCTGACACAAGCTTACAGAAAATGGCAATGCTGTAAATACCGGCAGCATATAATGGGTACACATTCCACCAAAAGCAGCATTGGAGAAAAAATATCCTACATATCCCTGTCCGTTTCTTAAGCCGGCTATCAAATCGTTAAATGAATCAAAGCATATTGAAAAAATAATACCTGCTATCGCAATTATAAGTCCTGCATTTATTGTCCTGCCAAATTCTGCCCTAATGACTTTATTCATGCTATTTCATCTCCCGTAATTGCATTTATTCTAATTGTATATCGACCATCTTCAGCACCATTTCCATTTACTTCAAAATCAAGACACCATACAGGAATAAGTTTTATATCCGTAAATGAATCATTCTGCAAAAGTGGGAAATATTCCATCCATATATTAGTAACTTTATATTCATCCGTAAGTATCACGTCTCCGAATTTCTTATTTAAAGCCTCTGTAATTCCCTTTTCTCCGATAATATCAACATTTGCATTACATACATCAGGCTCCTCCATAATTCCTGATACAAAAACTGATTCTATTCCTCTATTTGATATCATAACCTCAATGTTTACAGGCTGTGTAATCAGCACATCTCTTGTCTGCTGCAATATCGGATCATCATTTGCATACACCTGCAGACCGTCTATCTTTATTCCATATGTAAAACAATAGATTTCTGTATCTGTCCCAAATGTCATGCTCTGCTGTTTTTTTGCACTTAGAAGGTCTTTATAATCAGAATCCTGTTCCATATTACTTTGTATATTGTTTAAATCAGCACTATTAAATGCCGTAATATTCTCTTTACCAAGCTCGCCCGGTATTCCCATTTTATCAGTCAGTTCTTTTACCTGTGCCCTTGCCTCGGTTATTGATTCAAACTGTAGCTCCTTAGTTTCTGCAAGCTTTTTTTCATCTGCATATCCACAAAGTAACTGCAGATATGATGTATCATCATCCTTAGAATAGCTCATTGAACCTGCTTCTCCACCAATATAGGAATCGTCATAATTAAACCCTCCGGCATCATCTTTTACCAAGTCTGATTCTTTTATGTCCGGATACAAATATGCCATAATATCCTTCAGATTAAAATCTTTTAATTTAGTGTTATATTCATTTAACTGTGTTTCAGGCATTTGCAAGGTTGCATCAATATATAGATTTTCATCAATTTTCTTATTTATTATTTCTTTGCTTCCTGTTTTTTCAGTATCTTGAGAATTAATTTCTGTATTATATTTTTTTGTATTGTTTATTTCATTACTATTGTTTGAAGATGTACATCCAGCTAGTGTCAGACCTAATCCACATGTAACTGCGCATACTTTAATTAGTGTTTTTTTATTCATTTATATCAGTTTCCTTCTTATAACCTGTAAAGGCCAAGGCATAATCTGCCTTGGTCTTGATAATGCCTAATATGTTACTCTTCCTATAACATTCAATTGACTACTTGATGTACTGCAATCATCTTTCTTTCCTCTCATATAATACAATGTTGACTTCTTGGCACTTTTTGTATATGCATATGATCGCGATGTTTCCTGAGACGTATGCTTTACATAATTACTCATTGTAGCATTGTCTGCTGCTCTTCTTATTCTTGTTCCAAATACATTATTAGAATATATACTACTGCTGTTTATAGTCAGATAATATCTTTGCTCTGTATCATTCTTTGTTCCGGAATTACTTGAAACGAATCCCTCAGGACTATAGAATGTAAAATTGTATCCTACAGTATTTGCCATTGTTGGAACTGCACTTGACGCAATTATCATTACGGCTGTCAATGCTGTAATTATTTTCTTCTTCATAAATTTCTCCTTTGCGTTTAAAATCTCATTAATAAGTTACATAACAATAATTATTGTTGTTCGAAGTTGATGACAATTTCAATTATCTTCATCTTTCTATTTTTTTCAATACTATTTACATGAGACGACATTTTTTAGTCATTTCTGGTCTATTTTAATATAATAGATATCATTGATATTTAATAATATCATTCTCTTTACTATGATAGATTAGAAATTTTTATTAAGTAAAAATAATCACTACAAAGCGAAAGAATCCGTTGCAACTGTGATAATTGCAACGGACTCTTATATGATTACATAGACAGTTTATAATCATTTTCATTAAAAATCATATTATGACAAATTGCCACTAATTGTAATAATTCCGCAAGTATTATTCCACTCTCTATAAACACTGTATAATATCTATATCCTATTATCCATAAAACTCCTACTACACCAAATATCACCCCCACAATAAATATCGTTACTTTTTTACAGAATTTTTTGTCATTATCGTCCAGCCTTTTGTTAACTGAATCTATAGGACTAAACACCATAAGCAATATAGTTGCTGCAATATACATGATATTTACTATAAATATATTTTTTATGTATTTTCCTATCAGTAATGTTACTATAATTACAATACTTGATAACACCAAACATTTTTTGAAGCTATCCGCATGATATCCACCGGAAAACTTTCTTATCAGTATAAAAGGCATAATCATAGCTATCGCTTCGGTTATCATTCCCAAAAAAGCTCCTATTACCGAAGCAAAAACAATCGGATATAGGAGCGAGAACAAACAATGAACTGCATATGCATACAGTTCACGTTCGTCAGTGGTAATAGCTTTCTGTAAAATTAACCAATCTGCTATTTTATCACTCATATTATTTAGTTTTCCTTTTAAATTTTGATAATCCTTTTGGACTTTCAGGTTCATACATCACACCACAGGATGCTGAGTTTGCTTCTATTCTAAGCATCGTATCAAGTGTACCTTTGACATGTGAAATAATGTTTTTTCTTCTGTCTGTCGCAATCTTCATTAGTTGCCTCCTTTTGTAAATATTCATCAACTTCTACTTGCCATCATCTTCTCATAAATGATGATAAGGCTTTTTTTATAATAAATCTATATTGTTTACTCTAAACAGCATTTTTCTCTTAAAATTGTCGTAATATGGCTAATATTTGTCGTTTTTACACTGTCCCGCAGATTTTTTCATTCATACAATTATAAATTATCTATATTACAGAATATATCTGCATTACTTTGTTCATTATTATTTAAATAACTGCTACCATTTACATAAAACATGAAAGGAATTAATGATCTTGGATTATGATTACATTACTATGGGACAACGCATTAAGCAGCGTCGTAAAGAATTAAATATGACACAAGCAGATTTTGCTGAAAAATTAGGTATCTCTCAAAATCACATTTCTGCGATTGAATGCGGCTCTCAGCATCTAAGCTTTGAGCTTTTTGTTTCTATATGTAATACATTATCTATAAATCCTGATTATTTAATAAACGGATGTACACATCTCTCTAACACTCCACTTCAAGTGATGGATAATCTTACTCTTTGTGATGATACTTCCGTTGAGCTAACACGCAGATTTACAGAACTGCTGGTTGAGCTTTATCCGAATAAATCAAACCAAAAATAGCTTATTTATGTCTTTTCGTACCGTCTTCTTGCCTTAATTCTCATACTCTTCTATAATGATATCAACAATTATGTTTTTATAGGAGATTTTTTAATGAGAATACTTATTTGTGACGATGATTTATCTATCACGCAGTCACTATCCCAAATAATCAAAACATATTTCAACAAAAAGAAAGTAAATAATCTCGATATTATAACCTTTAATGATGGGGACAGCCTTCTTTCTGATAAATCCCAAAAAGATATCGTCTTTTTAGATGTGGAAATGCCCGGTTTTGACGGCATCTATGTGGGAAATGAACTAAAAAAGCAGAATGAATCCGTTATTATTTTTATAGTGACATCTTACCTCGAATATCTGGATGCCGCCATGAGATTCCATGTATTCAGATACTTATCTAAGCCAATAGATAAACAACGGTTATTCCAAAATTTAGATGATGCACTTGAGCTATACTATTCTATCAATCAAAAAATCGCTGTTGAAACAAAATCCGGAGTTACGTCTGTTTTGACTTGCGATATCGTATATGTAGAGGCAAAGGGAAGAAAGGTTATAGTACATACTGCCACGGCTGATTTGGATTCCACTCAGACACTTCAATTTTGGATAGATCATCTACCACAGGCTACCTTTTTTCAGTCTCACCGCAGCTATATTGTTAATATGGCTATGGTAACAAGCTTTGATCACGAGCTGATATACCTTTGTGATGGTCAGTTCACAGCGTATTTAACAAGAAGAAAATTCACCGAATTTAAGAAAGCATATTTGATGTTTATGGAAAGTAAGAGGTAAGTATTATGAATACTACAATTTATTATTTTTTAATTTATATTGCAGAAGCTCTGATTTGTATTCAATATACTTCTAATATATTTTCAGATCGCTTTTCCCATTTTAAAACCTTTATCGCAATTTTTATTTTATACTCAACATTATTCATAATTTCACTTTTACAAAATCCATATATTAATGTCATAGTTTTTTTTATTTTTCATATATTCATTTTCTGCTGCTTATTTCAAACCACAAAGTTAAATGCTGTTTTTCACTCACTTATCCTTACCATTACAATGATCTTTACAGAACTCATTGTTCTTACTATTTATTCAAATATAAGTGTGCATTTTTATACCGAAATTTATATACATCACATTACTCTCGTAATGGCTATAATCAGCAAATTACTATATTTTATCATCACATTTTTTATATCACATACCTTGTTAAAAAATAGCAACAATACCATACCATTTTCTTCTAGAGAATGTTTTCTCTTATGTATAATTCCAATATTATCATTATGGATATCTTTTACTTTTATACATTTGTGTCTTACAACTCCATTGAAAAACAAACTTGATGCAATGATAAGTATAAGCATGCTTTTTATTCTACTTATTAATATTCTCATTTTTGGACTTTTTGAACATATTAAGCAAAAAAATTCCGAAATAGCAGAGCTCACACTTCAGAACCAGCGTGATGCCGACTCTGTAGAATACTACAAAGCCCTCGTGTCACAGGATGAGAAACAAAAAGTTCTCATTCATGACATCAAAAAGCATCTCAATGCCATAGCCTCACTGAACGAACAGCACGATTCTGAAAAAATCGCAGCATACCTTACCCACGTACTCGGTTCTTCTGAGTTAAAGCACTCCGTGCGGGTATGCGATAATGACCTTTTAAATGCACTGCTCTGCCGTTACCAGAAGATATGTCTCACACAAAATATTGCGCTACACATTGATATAAGAAGTAAGTGTATTGATTTCGTGACATATGATGATCTCAGTGTACTTTTCGGTAATCTCATGGATAATGCTGTAGAGTCAGCCGAAAAAACAGTTAATCCTTTTATAGAACTCAATGTTTTTCAGAAAGAGAAAAATAACATGACCATTATCACGCTCATTGATTCCTGCCGCGTAAATCCTATCGACAAGAATGGCAACCTTTTACCAACTAAAAAACCGAATCCACAGTTTCATGGATTCGGTATGCGTAGTATAGAAAATATTGTTAAGAAGTATAATGGTGAAATGACTTTTTACTTTGATGATCCTACCAAGACATTCCATACGATTATTATGCTTCGGCACTGAAAGCTGCTACTTTTAACGATTTTTTATCATCTGGAGCAAATATTCACATACATCAAAGCTCTTTGCTTCTTGTTCTGTTTCCCGCTTCTTTAATGAATCATATATTTGCTCCAATAAATAATCAGCATTCACTTTTTTGTTTACAAAGCTATTTTCATCAGCAGAAGCCATTCCATAACCAGCATCTGCTTTCATTGTTTTATAGGCAGAATAATTATTTATCGAATCAGGCGCAGTTCTTCCTTTATACCCCTCATATGACATAAGCGCAAACATTTCCAGATCCGATGCATTCGACGTATCAACATCATTTACATGCACATGATATACTTTTCTGTTATCACCATGTCCATATACCACTTGAACAACAGGATCATCCTCCTTTGATGTTTTCACATATGAAGCTAAAACTATCTGACTTTCTGTATCAGACAGTCCAAAACTTGTCATTCCGATATTTTTCAGCTTATCATTTGGAATTTCCTTATCCGGTGACACCTGTTCAACTGCATTTTTATTATTTATCAATTTATTGTAAAGAGAACTGTTATTTTCCGACAACATATTCATGTATATTTCAGTAAGTTCACTCTGCCTCTCCCCACATTTATTTAAGGAATTTTGCTCACTATTTCCTATTTCGAACTCTATATCCATTTTATCGCCTGTTGACTTATTGTTATACTTTGAAGTATATGCCATTGAAATATTTGTTCCCACACCGTTTAACATATATGCCTCCTATCTGTTTTACCAATAATATTACGCTTTTAATTATTAGATTCATTGCAATTAAATTCTTGCCAAAAGTTCCGCAGGTGTAAGTGCCATAACCTTACTTTGCGTAAAGTCTTTAATGTTGCGCGTAATAATATAGTCTACATGAACATATTCAGCAGTTGCACTTTGTATGGCATCTTCAAAATCTTTCCACTTCATATTTACAGCCATCTCAAGCACAACTGAACTAAAATCAGCGAACTCAAAAATAAGTTTTAACTTGCGGAATACATCTTCTATCTGCTCTGGAGTCATTTGTTTTCTCATGATATACATCATATTTGCATAAGTTAATGTAGATATATATCCCTTTGCCTGTTCAGTTTCACAAAGTTTCCAAATTATAGATGATTCCTTCACAAAATCTGAGCGACTTAGTAAAACATCAAGTATAATGTTAGTATCAATCAACAAAACCATATTTTTCCCTCATACTTTCGGTTTTTATCTCATCTAAATTACCATTATCCTGAAGAATTCCTGTTAGAGAATCCGTCAAATATGATACTGCGGCATCCTTAGGAATAAATCTTCCCACTTCATGACCATTCTTTGTAACAATGATTTCATGTCCTGACATAACAAGATTCAAATATCTCCCAAAATTGTTCTGCATTTCTGTTGCAGTTGCTGTTGCTGTATTCATATGCCTTCCTCCTATCCATTTTCTTTTTTAGCTAATTATATTATAACGTTAATTAGCTATTTTTTCAAGATATATCCCCGTTGTAACATTATTCTTGATATTTTTTGCTGTGTTTGTAACATAATTCCGTACATTTTTCCAACGATGAATTTTTATTTTCAAAAACAAACTCAAAAAGCCGAATCCACACTCCCATGGATTCGGCTTTTGTATATACACTTCTATTTTCTATTTTGTATGAAGCTGTCAATCATCGCAATCACACCATCTACACCGAGCTTTGCCACATTCAGGCACAGGTCATAGTTTTCTGCCTGCCCCCACTCCTGTCCGGTATAGTATTTGTGATAGGTCTTTCTGTTGTCATTTGTCTCACGCACAACAGTCTTTGCCTTTCTCGCTGAGGCTCCATGTGTATCAGCCACAGTATCAACGCAGAAAGCATCATTCGCTGTCAGGAAAACTGAGACAACATCATCTCTTCCCTGAAAGGCAAAGTTTGCACACCGTCCCTGAATCACATATCCCTCACAGCCGTCCTCAAGCAGCAGCCTGTCTATAAATGTAAGAGCCCTAGCCGGAGTATCATGCAGCACATTATCCTCCTCCGTCTCCATCACAATAGAGTAAAGCAGGGAATTAACCGGTCTCTCACTGTAAAACTCCTCATACTCATCGTAGCAGCCTGCCTCTTTGGCACCGGCCGCAATAGCCTCTCTGTCCATGAAATGTAAATGATATTTCTCAGCGACTGCTCTACCGATAGTATCTGCATCGCAACCGCACTTTCTAGCAATAGTAATTATCATATAAATATAGCTCCTTTCTGTAAAAAAGCCAACGCGCAGGAAGCGCTCAGACAAATCAATAAAAGTTTGCAAACACCGATGCAAACACCACCGTAAGTATTCCTGCCACCGCGATAGCAAGAGAGCTCATGGCGCCCTCTATCTCGCCAATCTCGATAGCCTTCGCTGTTCCGATGGCATGTGATGAAGCGCCAAGCGCCAGTCCCTTCGATATAGGCTCAGTGATTCTGAATATTTTGCAAACAAACTCTCCGAGTATATTTCCAAGCACACCTGTCACGACGATAACTGCGACAGTGATGGTCACATATCCGCCGAGCTCCTCTGATACGCCCATACCGATAGCTGTCGTAATGGACTTTGGAAGCAGTGTGACATAGTCCTCGTGTGAAAGCCCCATAAGCACTGACAACACAAGCACTGTCACAAGACTTGTTATGACGCCTGCCGTGAGTCCGAGCGCGACTGCTGCTATATTTTTCTTGAGCAGGGTCCACTGCTCATAGAGCGGTATCGCAAGGCATACCGTGGCCGGTGTCAGAAACCAGCTAAGGTACGATGCCCCCTTATTATATGTGTCATAATCCACATCTGCCACAACAAGCACTATGATGGTCAGTACTATTGAAATGAGAAGCGGATTGAGTATTGCAACCTTAAACTTCTTCTTTAAAAGCATACCTATCAGATATGCAACCAGACTTACCGTGACACCGGCAAAAAGCGATGTCTGAAACAAATTATCCATTATGATTATCCTCTATCTTATTTATTTTCTCCAGCATCAGCCCTCTTGCGCTTCTGCATACGGATTACGAGCTGCGAAACATGTCCTGTAGCAATCATTACAGTAAGAAGTGCCACAACCGTGATTACAATCACCGGTACGAGCACCGGCTTAAGATTGCCCCAGGATGACATAAGCCCCACTCCCGCAGGGATAAACATGACAGGCATTATCTCTATCATGAATTTGCCTGCACTCCTTACAGAGTTAAGCGGTATCAGGCCTGTCAGCAGACCTATGAAAAGTATAACCATGCCATATATGCTCGCCGGAACAGGCAATGGCAATAAATATTTGAGTATCTCACCTACAAACGAAATCGCAAGTATGATGAGAAATTGCTTTAATAATTTCATTTTATATTGTATCTCCGTTATATATATTTCGTGACTATTTGTAACTGTTTATCTGTGTTCCCTGACCATCATTGTACATACAATGGCAAGCAGCACGCTTGAAGCCCATATAGCGCGTATTCCTATGTGCAGTGAGCACACTCCGCCTATACCTGCTCCTATTGCAAATATCAGAATAATTCCATAGTAGTGCGCGGTCTTTTTCAGTGCCCCGATATTTCTGTCACGCAGATATATTGACAGACTCTCTGTGCCGCTTCTTAAGTTGCCGATGCACATGGTGCTGGCATAACCGTAGCCGTTTACCTTTCTGAAGGACTGCACCTGCATAGAACAGCTGAATGATACAAGCATGGTCGCTATCATGTCGTACCTGTGTGGTATGAAGCCGACCACAAACAGTATGATTATCTCTATCGCCACCACTATCTGACGCCAGTGGATGCGCTTTGCCTTCTTATATCTATGCCCGATTCTCTCTGCCACAAGCACACCGAGTGCAAATGAAAGGATTGGGAAAAGATACGATAGTCCCTTCATCCATTCACCCATCATCAGATGCTGGCTCATCAGCACTACGTTTCCTGTCTGCGCATTCGAGAACACCTCATTTCTCACGTTGTAGGTGTAGGCATCCTGAAAGCCTCCGGAAAGTGCCAGAATCGCACTCAGCAAAAAGGTCTCTGATGTCTGAATCCTTATTTTTTCTTTTTCAGTCATTTTTTCGCCTCTTTTTCTCATATTCGCTGTTAGCTGCCACACCCTCGTGTGACCCACAGCAATTACATATTTACAGCAATCCACACGGTTTATTATTATAGAAAAAAAGGGCGGATATTTCAATACCCGCCCCAAATATACAGTGTATTAAATTTTGCACAATACCTAAAATATATATTGGATATACATAATAGATATACATGATAGCTATACCAGATACTTTTCTTCAAACTCAGATACCGGTACCGGTTTTGAGAAATAATATCCCTGGAACTCATGACATCCCATCATTGTAAGCATATCAAGCTGCTTTTCGTCTCCACACCCTCTGTGATGACGTCCATGCCTATCTTGCCTGCAAGCGTGATGATACTCTCTAATATATCCTGTCCCTTGACCTCGTTCTCAGATTTGCGAAGGAAGCCCATATCGATTTTCAGTACATCAGCACTGATGTCCTTTAGCATGTTGAGTGATGAGTAACCGCTTCCGAAATCATCAATCTCCACCCTGAAGCCTACATTCTGAAGCTTGTGGATGATATTCATATTCTTCTCAAAATCGGTCATCAGCGTTGTCTCTGTAATCTCCAGATGCAGATTGGACGCTGCTATGCCATATTTATTAATCAGCCCTGTAAAGGTCTCATATATATCTATAATGTAGAAGTCCTTTGTAGATATATTTACAGATATATGATAGCTTCCGTATCCCTTTTCCTTCCACTCTGCAAGCTTTTGTGCTGCCTTCTCCCATATATATAGGTCAAGCTTGTAAATGAGACCTGCGTTCTCTAAAATATCAATAAAAGCATACGGTGTCAGGATGCCTCTTGATGGATGAACCCAGCGTACCAGCGCTTCTGCGCCCTTTGCAGCACCATCACGTTTCACCTGTGGCTGTAAGTACATGACAAACTCATCATTTTGCAATGCCGGCTCAAATTCACCGAGCAGACGTCTCTGCTCTATTGATATCTCAAGCAGATGCTCATCATAGTATGCCACACAGCAGTCGTAATTATTCTTTATGGTGTCTGCCGCTATATTAGCCTTGTCTACCATAATGCTGACAGCCTCATCCCTGTCTCTTATCTCATACACACCCATGTATGTATGCAGATGGAAAGAATTGCCCGAAAACTCACGCTGCAGCTCTTTTATTGAATCTGCCACTCTTTTTTCATCAAACTCTTCTCTTGGCAGACACAGCGCAAAGCGGTCATTCATAAGCCTTGCACAAATGGTCCTCTCAGATGGATTCGATGCCATGAGCTTCGCCTGCTTTATGAGCACCTGATTGCCCTTCTCCATTCCAAATATCTCATTGATGAATTTGAAATCCTTTATATTGCTGCAAATCAGGTAGAAGGTTGTGTCATGATACTTGTTCACCATATCGTGCACATCCTCATAGAACTGGTCACGGTTCAAAAGTCCGGTCAGACTGTCATGCGATGCCTTGTACTTTTCCTGCTCCCACGACTCATACATCTGTGTACGGTCATTGTATACAAAATAATCACATATAACGCGATTGCTCTCATCATATATGCGCTTGTAGGCAATCTCAAAGTAGTGCTTTTCACCGTTTATTTCAATATCTGTTGTCTGGAAGGTCATACTGTCCCTTCTGTCATCTCCCAGCTTTTCAATCCACTGACTATATTTACTTTCATAAACAGACATATTGCCGCCATGCCTGTAAATAGCCTCCATCAGGTCATTGTAATATATGCACCTGCCCTTTCTGTCATAGCAGATGATACCATTGTTCATATCGCGGACCACAAGAGAGAGCATATTTTCTATAAGCTCATTCGGCACATATCTGTATGTCAGGTAATATATGATAATAGCTATAGCACCATATATAATCATGGTGAGGTCATATATGGAGTCCGAACCTATAGTAGCAATGTCAAACGAAAAGCCGATAAAGATAACTACCGCTATAGCCCCATATGCCTCCCTGTACATGCGCGATGATTTGATAATCATATACAGATATGTAAAAATAATCAGAATCACAAACGCATATGTGAATATAAAATGCAGCCTGTACCATAGGCTGTCATTATTGAATACCACCTTAATATTCTCAGCTTTTATGGATTCTATATCAAAAATCTTATTAGTCCAGGTGTTCTCTATAAGCATATATGTGTCCAGCACCGCAAATATCATGGAAGCAGCCTGCACTCCCTTGAAGGTCTTTACAGCACCTGTATAATACTGTGTATAAAACATAAGAGCGATGAGCATCCAGTCAAACAGAGCCATAGTAAGCCCTTTCGCAAGTACTGTAACAGTGTGCCCCGGCACAAATGTAAAAACAAAAAAGACTATAGCGCAGGCAAATGTCAACGTCTCATATATACACACACTTTTACCGAGTCTGTCATGTTTTTTAAAGGAACAGATTGCGCAATGTGCAATCAGTATTGCTTCCAGCAATACTCCCAGTCCATATACTATCCTCATATTCCCACCTGTCTTCTATGACCATATTACTAACCTATATAGCCATTGTAACTCATTTCATGTGTAATGTAAACAAAAAAGAGGTTGTCACAACCTCTTTTTTGTAATTTATTAACATTTATTATTTTCCTGAAGTTGCTTTCAGTCGTGTCATGGCACGGGCCAGCGAAGCTCTTGAGTGATAATACTCCTGAATACTCTGCTTCTGGCGAAGCTGCTCCTCAGCTCTCTCCTTTGCCTCTCTTGCCCTTGCTATATCGATTTCCTCCGGATGCTCGGCTGTCTCGACAAGCAGTGTCACACGGTTGTTGACTATCTCTACGAAGCCCATTCCCACTACCGCGTACTCCCAGTTGTCACTGCCCTCCGGCTGAAATCTCATCTCGCCCTCATCGACGGCTATGACCATATCCTCATGGTGGGCGAGGATTTCCTTCTGGCCATCGAACTCAGGGACTATTATGGAACGACATCTTCCTGAGTAAAACACTCTGTTAGCAGCTATTACCTTTAGATAAAATGTATTTGTTGCCATACGATTTGTCCTTCCTTATGCTTTTACTGCTGCATAGTCTTTGCTTTTTCCTTGACGTCCTCGATTGTTCCGACATTGAAAAATGCGTTCTCAGGATACTCGTCCATCTCACCATCTATGATGGCCTTGAAGCCCTTGATAGTATCCTCTACAGGCACATAGACACCCTGGATACCTGTGAAGTTCTCGGCTACGTGGAATGGCTGTGAGAGGAACTTCTGGATTTTTCTTGCTCTGTATACAAGCACCTTGTCCTCATCTGCCAGCTCCTCCATACCAAGGATCGCGATGATATCCTGCAGCTCCTTGTACTTCTGGAGAATCTCCTGTACCTTTCGTGCTACCTGATAATGCTCCTCGCCTACGATATCAGGCTCGAGGATACGTGATGTAGACTCAAGTGGATCTACTGCCGGGTAAATACCCTGTTCAACAATCTTTCTTGAAAGAACTGTTGTGGCATCCAGATGTGCGAAGGTTGTAGCCGGAGCCGGGTCTGTGAGGTCATCAGCTGGTACGTATACGGCCTGTACCGATGTTACCGAACCGTTCTTTGTAGATGCGATTCGCTCCTGCAGCTCACCCATCTCAGTAGCCAGTGTAGGCTGATAACCTACGGCTGAAGGCATACGTCCTAAAAGTGCTGAAACCTCTGAACCTGCCTGTGTGAAACGGAATATATTATCGATGAAAAGCAGCACGTTCTGGTGCTTCTCATCCCTGAAATACTCTGCCATTGTAAGTCCTGTCTCAGCTACACGCATACGCGCTCCTGGTGGCTCGTTCATCTGTCCGAACACTAAGGCTGTTTTTTCCAGAACTCCTGATTCCTTCATTTCTGTCCAGAGATCATTTCCCTCTCTTGAACGCTCTCCGACTCCTGTAAAGATTGAGTAGCCGCCGTGCTCTGTTGCGATATTGCTGATGAGCTCCTGGATGAGGACTGTTTTTCCTACTCCGGCTCCTCCGAAGAGTCCGATTTTTCCACCCTTTGCATATGGGGCAAGAAGGTCGATGACCTTGATACCTGTCTCGAGGATTTCCTCTGCAGGGTTCTGCTCCTCAAATGTTGGTGGTTCTCTGTGGATTTCCCACTTTTCTTCTGTATCAGGCTGTGCTCCGCCATCGATAGCTTCACCGAGCACGTTGAACAGTCTGCCGAGAGTCTGCTCTCCGACAGGTGTCTTGATGCCGGCGCCTGTGGCTGTTACTTCCATATCTCTGTGAAGTCCCTCACTGGAAGCAAGCATGATACAGCGTACTGTATTATTTCCAATATGCTGTGCGACTTCCATCACACTTTTTTTGTCACCATTTAAAACTTCTAGTGCGTCTCTGATTGCCGGCAGGTTCTCATCCTCGAACTCTACATCGACAACAGGACCCATAACCTGGATAATTTTTCCTGTTTTCATCAAAAAGCCTACTTTCTCTTTTTCTTCTGCGATTTAGCACCGGCTATTACCTCTGTAATCTCCTGTGTAATCGCTGCCTGTCTGGCACGGTTGTAAAGAATGTCAAGCTCTGCAAGCATGTCCCTCGCACTGTTTGATGCGGACTGCATCGCCATCATTCTGGCGTTCTGCTCACATGAAAATGACTCTACAAGAGCACCGTAGACAAATCCAACAACGTAGTTTGGTACGATACGATCCATGACTGCCTCAGGCGATGGCTTGAGTGCCAGTTCCTCCCTCGGTATGTCTATAGGAATCTGCACAGTGAAGTCTGCCTTTTTCAGTGGCAGAAGCTGTGACATCTGTGTTTCCTCCTGAATCGCATTTATCATGCTGGTATAGATAATATAAACTTCGTCCAGCTCGTTATGTAGATATAGCTCCAAAATTTCTTCTGCAATATTTCTGGCACGGTTGAGTGTCGGATTCTGAACTGTGTAGTGGAACTGTTTTTCAATCTCAATTCCACGCTGTTCAAAATAATGACGTCCCAGCTCTCCGAGTACGAAAAGTGAATGGTTCGGATGATTCTTTAAGTGCTCCTCAGCCATTTTCAGGATATTGTGGTTGTATGAGCCCGCAAGTCCTTTATCGGCTGTGATTACGATATATCCGACCTTTCTGTCCTCAGGCAGCTTATCCTCGTTGGTCTTGAAATAGATGTCCTCCATATCAGGCAGATGCCTGAGTATTCGGCTCATCTCTGATTGCAGTGTGAAGAAATACGGCTCTGTATCTGCCAGCATCTTTTTGGACTTTTTCAGCTTCGAAGAAGAAATCATATACATGGCATTTGTGATTTTAAGCGTATCATTGATACTTTTTATTCGATCCTGTATTTCCTTCGTGTTTGCCATAATACTACCTGTTACCCTTTATACTCTTTTACTGCATCCATGATTTTATTTACGAGCTCTTCATCAATGGCTCTGTTCTCTTCGATCTTCTGTCCGATTTCCGGATAAGAAAGATCCATGTATGAGAGGATATCGCCCTGATATTTCTTTACATCTTTTGTCTCAATTGTGTCAAACACACCATGGTTTGCCATGATAAGTGTCATTACCTGCTCATGCAGTGACAGCGGATGACAAAGCGGCTGTTTTAAAAGCTCCATAAGTGCTTTTCCATGTGCAAGCTGTGCTTTTGTGGCATCGTCAAGGTCTGATGCAAACTGTGTGAATACCTCCATCTCCCTGTACTGTGCCAGGTCGATACGGATGCTTCCTGATGCCTTCTTCATGGCCTTTGTCTGGGCAGCTCCACCAACTCGGGATACTGAAAGACCTACGTTTACGGCCGGTCTCATACCTGCGTTGAAGAGGTTGCTCTCTAAGAATATCTGTCCGTCTGTGATAGATATTACGTTGGTAGGGATATATGCTGATACGTCTCCTGCCTGTGTCTCGATGATTGGGAGTGCTGTGATTGAGCCTCCGCCAAGCTCATCGCTCAGACGGCTTGATCTCTCGAGCAGTCTTGAGTGGAGATAGAATACGTCTCCCGGATATGCCTCACGTCCCGGTGATCTCTCGAGCAGCAGTGAAAGTGCTCTGTATGCTACCGCATGCTTTGAAAGGTCATCATATACGATAAGTACATCCTTGCCCTGATGCATGAAATGCTCTGCCATGGCTGTTCCTGCGTATGGTGCGATATACTGCAGTGATGCAGGATCGCTGGCTGTTGATGAAAGCACGATTGAGTAATCCATTGCGCCGTGTTTTGTCAGAGTTGACACAATTTTTGCTACTGTTGATGCTTTCTGGCCAATTGCTACATATATACAGATAACATCCTTGCCCTTCTGGTTGATGATGGTATCTGTGGCAATTGATGTCTTTCCTGTCTGACGGTCACCGATGATAAGCTCTCGCTGTCCACGTCCGATTGGGAACATTGAATCGATTGAGAGGATTCCTGTCTCAAGTGGAGTATCTACTGACTTTCTGTCCACGATACCCGGTGCCTCATTCTCGATTGGTCTGTAATCTTCCTCTTTGATATCGCCCTTTCCATCAATAGGCTCACCTAAGGCATTGATGATTCGGCCGATAAAACCTTTGCCTACAGGGATTCCGGCTTTTTTCTTTGTTCTTACTACTTTGGTTCCTTCATGGATTCCGTGGTCTCTTCCGAAAAGGATTACACCGATTTCATTCTGACGGATATCCTGAACCATTCCTTTTACTCCATTATCGAATACTACGATCTCACCGTACATGGCATGGTCGATGCCGTATATTGTGGCGATTCCGTCGCCGACGTAGATTACCTCGCCGGTCTCACGGCTCTCGGTATCGAAGTCGAAATTCTCTATCTCGCTCTGGATAATGGAGATTATGTCTGTTGCACTGATTGCGCCCACAGGGGTCACCTCCTGGTCAATTTTCTTTCAAGCTCACGAAGTTTTCCTTCGTAGCTTCTGTCATACTCTGTATTAAGAGTCTTAATCACATATCCACCTAAAAGTGTTTCGTCCACTTTCTGTGTAAGGGATATTTCATATTCTGGATATTTGCTTTGTAGCAGCGCCTTGGCGTCATTTGCTTCCTCATCGGTTGCGGCCTCTGCACTGATAAGCTCAGCTCTTATGATATGGTTTTTCTCATCCCAGTATCTGTAATATGCCTCAAAGATTTCATTCATTTCAGCGGCATATCCAAGCTTTACCATTTCCTTTATGAAGCTTGTGATAAGCTTTGGCTCACTCTCAAATCCGTATACCTTTTCTATGATGTCATACTTTTTGGTCAGCGGTATAAGTGGATTTGCGAGCGTCTGTGCAAGCTTTTCTGTCACAAAGTATACTCTCTGTGCTTCCTCCACATCACGACGCTCTACAGCCAGCCTGTACAAAACTATTGCATTATTTACTGCTGCCTGTGTCATTAGCTTCACCTGTCTTTACAATCTTTCTCGCTGCTAAGATGGCAAGTTTTGCAATTTCAGCCTCAGCGGCCTTTGTTGCCTTCTCCTGCTCGCTAGCAATGTCCGCTTTTGCTTTTTCAAGCATACTGTCTGCTTCCTGTCTGGTTCTCTCAAGAGCCTTCTCCTGCTCAGCCTCGGCTCTTGCCCTGGCATCGAGTATTATCTGGTCTGCCTGAGTCTTTGCACTCTCGAGCTTCTTTTTATAGTCGCTCTTTAAGCTTTCTGCATCGTCCTGACTCTTCTTTGCTTCCGAGAACTGCTTCTGAATCATTTCGTCTCTCTGATTGATCACGCCCATCACGCGGTCAAAGAGGAATTTCTTAAATATCCAGTACAGGAAAAGCAGATTGACTACTGTCCATATTATGTTCCATGGATCAATTTTTAACATTGCTCTACCTTCCTTTCTGTTTCATCTGGTTGTAACTGTCAGTTACGCTGCCTGATTATTTAAGGAAGAGGATGATAAGTAATGCGATAACGAAACCGTAAATAGCTGTTGCCTCTGCAAGGGCACATCCTAAAAGAAGTGATTTAGAGATTTTGCTCTCAGCCTCCGGCTGTCTTGCGATTGCGTCTACTGCGCTGCTTGTTGCCTTACCGATTCCAAGTCCGGCTCCGATTCCTGTTAATACTGCGATTCCAGCTCCGATTGCTACTAATAATGTTGATGACATAATGTGTTCTCCTTTTCTTGCTTATATGCTTTCTTTTGGTTAGCAATTATTTTGTTTCTTTTGTAAGCGAGGTTACATTTTCCATGCTTACGATGTGAAATTAAATGATGTGGTGTTTCATGCCTCATCAGGTCTTCTTACTCGGTTGCCTCCTTGATGAAAAGTCCTGTCAGGAATACAAATACATATGCCTGTATAAGTCCATCAAAGATATCAAAATAACAACTGAATACTGCCGGAACGATTGCCGGTACGACCATCTTTAAAAGCTCCATGATTACGAATGAACCAAGGACGTTTCCAAATAATCGCATACACAGCGATAATGGTTTGATAAAGATCTCAAGGATATTGATAGGTAGTATTACCGGCATTGGCTCTGCAAAGCTTTTAAGCCACCTTTTGGTGCCCTTTGCCCTGATTCCTGCCACCTCGATAAGAACTATGCTCATTACAGCGAGTGCTGCGGTGACGTTCATATCCTTTGTCGGCGGTTTGAAGCCAAGTAAGCCTATCAGGTTTGCTATTCCTATATAGATGATTACTGTTGCCAGATATGGTATGTAATCCTTTCCTTTTTCTCCGAGTGTCTCACTGAAGAAATCATTAAGAAATTTGACTCCTGCCTCTACGGCTACCTGTCTGCGTCCGGGATTTTCAACTGAAAGATTTCTGCCGAGAAAAAAGCACAGTAAAAATACCGCTGCCATTATTATCCATGTGACTACTACCGACTCGTATATGGGTATGCCTCCGAATATCGGTATCTTGAATACCACGTCACAATTGAGTTCCTCTAACAGTCCATCTACCAGAGCATCCATCTGCGTTACCTCCTTTCTTTTTTGCTATATGAAATTTGATACGCAAATTGTTTCTTAATAACTCAAGATGTTTTCTGTCTGACCTTTGATGTTTGTTTGGTCTTGATTTAATAAGAAGCAACTATCGTTGTACTTGATTTTAGTCACATCGTTTTATAAAGTCAACGTTTCGTTTTTATATTGTTTGGCTGGCAAAGTTTCACATTTTTTAGTTAGCTTTTTATACATTTTCAACAATTTATGTTTTTATTTTTGTGCAGTTTTTCTATTGCGTTTTGGGGATGTTTAGTTTTATTTTATTTTTATTTGCGTTTTATTAAAAATTTCCAAATAATTCGGGAAAAATTTCCCTTTTTTTCACAGTTTTTCACAATTCATTTGAATTGCGGGGTTGTGGCTATAGTACGGAACCCGGGCGGCAGGCACTCACAGGCTCTAGTGGGCTACGCTACGCTGCCAAGATTCTGTACGAAATTATGCTTGCAGGGTTTCTTTGCTTGACGAAACCGGCTTTTATGCGCCGTCCATGGCGCATAACGCCTTGCCCAGCCGTCCTTGGCTGGGCATTTCTGTGCTTCGTGGGCATAATTTCTACAGTATCTAGGCAGCTTCGCTATTCGCCCTCCCGAGCCTGTGTGTGCCTGCCGCCCGGGTTCCTCACGCTATGGCTCTATTTACCTTTTTGTCGCTTTGCCCACGGCTATTGCCGCGGGCTCGCTCTGTGCATGTTTGTTATTCTTTTACGCTTCCCCTCGGTTGCTGCCGCGGGCTCGCTCTGTGCGTGTTTGTTATTCTTTTACGCTTTCCCCTCGGCTGTTGCCGCGGGATCGCTTGGATTTTCTTGCTCTTTGCGAGGGTTTGCTCTGGCCTAGCCCAGCATCACATCGAGTGTCATCATGAGGCAGAAGCCCACCATAAATGCTATGGTGGCGCGGTTTGAGTGACCTCCCTCTGACATTTCCGGCACGAGTTCTTCTATGACTACATATATCATGGCTCCGGCGGCGAAGCTTAGCAGGTACGGCATCACCGGCTCTATTATTCCGATGGCAAGTATCGTAAGTATTCCCGCTATCGGCTCGACTATTCCCGACAATACTCCGTATACAAAGGCTCTTAGCTTTGAGCTTCCTGTGCTATGTAATGGCATGGATATGATTGCGCCCTCCGGGAAATTCTGTATGGCTATTCCGATTGCCAGTGAAAGAGCTGCTGCCCTCGTGATGGTGGTGGTTCCTGATATCCAGCTTGCGTAGAGCACTCCGACTGCCATGCCCTCCGGTATATTATGTAATGTAACTGCAAGCACCATCATCGTCTGTCTGCTGAAATTGCTCTTTGGGCCCTCGACTGAATTATCGAGATGCATATGTGGTGTGATTGTATCCAGTATCAATAGGAAAAACATTCCGAGCATAAAGCCTGTTACTGCCGGGACGAACTGCATTTTTCCAAGGCTCTGTGACTGCTCAAGTGCCGGAATCAGAAGACTCCAGACTGATGCCGCAATCATTACGCCTGCTGCAAAGCCACTGAGCATTTTTGTGGTCTTTACGGAAAGCTCATTTTTCATAAAAAGTACACATGCCGCACCGAGCGACGTGCCTATAAATGGTATTAATAAACCTAATATGGTTGATGTAATCATGGTTGCCTCCTATTCTGCTGTTCTGCGGTTTTTCTATTTTACACAAACTTCCCATATATAAAACTATATTTACTGGAGAGTATACAGTTGTTCCGAAGAAAAAAATATGAGGAATACACTGTATGCTAGGCCGGTATCACAAAATAAAATATAGGAAGTTTGAATATTTTATTATTCAACATATTATTTCTTATATCGTTTCGTATATCATGATATGAGGGTCAAAAGGTATTTTGCCTCTCATTTATGATTAATCAGATTACTATATGCTACGCATTCCCGTAATCTGACTCCACCTCGAAAACCACTTAATGTAAAACAGCTGTATGTAATTAGTCTTCTCTAACCCGATTACAGTTTAATACACCTATATAATTTCGTCAACCGGCTTCTGTGAGCCTTACTCGTTACTGTTCACACCTAACAGTGTGACCAGCAACGAGTACAAGCTACTCCATAGCTTAGATACAATCGAGTTATACTTCTTTGCACAGCAATGCCCTGACAAAACGTCAGGGCCGGGTATCACATGCCACAGATGGCATATAAAATGGCATATAAAATGGCTTCTAATACCGATTCCTGCAAAGAGGCTGTCTGCCCACACATATATTATCCTTTGTACGGTCACGAAGCTCCGGCACCGGATTTGGTGCCACCTCAAAGCGATAGTCCTCCCCGTTTTTGCGGATATAATCCTCAATAAAGGTATGGCTCATCACATTTCTTACCGGGTCATTGACCATGCGCTGATATCTGATAAATGTTTCAGGAGCATTGGTTCTTACATCCACATACCTTTCACGGCATGCTGTGTCGTTTACCGTACTGCCAAGCACACACCTGACATACTCAATATTGCTCTCCATCACAAGAGGAGCCGGGAACTCAGCGTCCGGGATGACCTCCTGCCAATCCTTTTTCTCGTACTGTCTTAGCAGCTCAAGTGCAATATGCAGATGCTTAAGCTCCTGTTCAAACATAAACTGCCATATGCCACGTATTCTTGTATCCGTCTCAGTTTCATAACAGCTCCAATACAGCCAGCACTCGACATACTGATGCACAAGGAGATTTTCAAGGCGGCTCATGCATGGCTTCAACAGACTGCCATACTGTGTGACATGCTGTTCCTCGACCATTCCGATTTCCTGATATAGCCTGCGTCCCATCTCATCAGGCCAAAGTGCCGCTGTGTTCATATAGTAGTTCATAGTCTGCTGTTCTGCTGCTGTGATTACGTTTGCAGCCAGCACATCCATTGTCGCAGGGCATTTATCCGTCATCGGATATCGTATTGAATCATATGGATGCCTGTGGTGTGAAATAGTCGGTCTGCCCGGTGTGATTTCTGTATAGCCTCCGACAAGCTTCTCTGCGTGCTCACCTGTGGTAAAATCAAGATAATCTGCATAGCGGTACAAATGATCAAAGTCCTCGAGCAAGGCAAAATCGAGCGCAGACTTAATATTTTTGTCATTTACTCGTTTTGCAAGATGAGCAGTCAGGTCAACCGCAAGCTGCTCGTAGCCTATGGTGTGCTCCAATGCCGACTCATCTGTCGGCTTTAAATGCGTGAGTATTTTCTGCTGCTGTTGCTCACTTTTCCTGATGTATGCAAGCTTTCGTCTAAGCTCATCATCACCTACGCTTCTTGAAAACTGATGTGAAAACCACACGTTTTCAAATTCTGTACCATTCATCAATATGATTCTCGTCCTTGTATACGGATTTACCTCATTTTTGTTATATGGTTTTACCCAGAATTTCTCCCAGTCAACAAATAAATCGCCGGTTCTCTCCGGCCTCATTTTAAATGGATTCATAATACAAACATACCTCCTTCATGCTATTGTATGCACGAAGGAGGTATGCTGTGCGAATGAATCACATTCTAATAATTTGTCAAATATATATGTGTATTTAGAGTTTTCCGAATCAGCCTCATAAGAGCCTTTCCTGCTCTATTGTTTTATCCGATTCAAGAATTGCTTCTTTTAATTCTGCAAGCAATCCTGCGTCCTTTTTTTCCAGTTTTTCCCTAGTTGAAGCCTTAAGTGGTATTCCAGCTTCTTTTTTTAATGCTTCCTCAAAATCCGCTACCCCCATTCTATAAGGCATTAGTTTTTCAAAAATTCTATCCTTAATAAACAAGAATATGCTTATCCCTCCAAAATCCATATCTCCCCAATGGAGGAACTCACATTCCTTAGATACAATAAGGCTTAATTTCTTTAGAAAATACACTTCCTTAGGAGTAAAATAACCATGACAAAAAATATACAAGGTATTCTCATCATATTGCATACTTTCATAGTTAGCCTTATTTTCTATGGTCATAATTCTTTTGCATCCTGCAAGCGAAACCGGACTTGCATGCTCAAGTGTCTGCGTATTAATAATGGTTCCATAAATCTGCTTTGACGTATCAATAACACATGTATCATCAATTCTATATGACAATGGTCCCTTCCATTCCATTGTCTGTGCATATGACATAATGCCATGCATCTTCAAAATTTCAAGCCCCGACTTCTTTTTATCCTCTTTGGCATCATCTTCCTCTCCCTCTGTATCATAATCCTCCATATCCTTCTCATAATATGGAGAATATTTAGTCAGAATTGATACCATCTTTTGTCGATAGCATTTTTCAAATTTCTTTGAATCTTTAAAAACATTTGCACTAAAAACACGCTCCCACACAGGCTCCTTTATTCTTGTTATAGCATTGATACACTTAAAACGCATATCCTCCTCAGCCTCTGTGACACTCTTTCCGGCTTTCAAACGCCCCAAAATATCATCATAATATCTGCATATCCAATCGCAGTCACCAACCTCTGATTTCCACTGCTTTACAGACTCTATCAATCTTAGCTGTTTTGCTCTTGAATCCTCAACACCCTCAATCCGACACAGCTCCGGTATGCTGCTGACATCACAATCAATTTTTTTAATATCGCTGTTGACCTGAGTCCAATTAATTCTTATCTTCCCATCGTGGCCTGCTTGTGTATTATTCTCTATGAACCTTGCCTGATCGATTAGTTTCCGGCGTCCACCAACAAATTCCATCATTTCTGTTATTTTGTTCAAATGTTTTTCTCCGGTTAGTTTTCCTGACCGGTATCCTTCGGTGTCTGTTTTTTTAATAATATAGCCTGCAAGCGTGTGCTTAACTGGAGTTTTTCCCATAGCATAATACCCCTATAAAACCATTAATACGTCCTATCACTTTTCCTCAAACAGCTCGATTTCCTCGCCAAGTGGTCCTTTGCAGAATGCTATGCGCGCCGGAAATACCGGTGTTGATGCGATTTCTATATCCTTCGGCTCAATAAATACCTCGTATCCTGCTGCTTTTACAGCCTCTACACACGCATCCACATCATCTGTTGCGAATGCGAAATGACGAATCACACCTTTGCCCGGTGCATCATCTCCATCGTTAAAAATCTCAACAATTCCGTTTCCGGTATCAAGCATGATTCCTGCCTGCCATTCCCTTGCGACCGGGATTCCCAGAATGTTTTTGTAGAAATCTATTGTCTTTTCATATTCCTCTGTGCTGCTGCACTTCATTGATACGTGATGTATACCTTTTATTAAGCTCATTGTTTTTCTCCCTTTAATTTTTTGGAGCTGTTTTGTGATTTATAGTGATTTCAGCTACTTTTTCCCGCTATTTTTCCGGCTTTTGGGCTGAATTTTGGGTGCTGTTTTAAATCATATTATATCTATAAAATTTTCTATTGTCCATATATACAGTCTATCATGATTGTGGCCACGCCTGCCTTTGCGCTTTCTCAAAATCGCCCTGCTCACTGCTAAATGCACCATCATCGCATAAATCCAGCACTGTTTCATCCTTCAGATACAAAACAAGCGTTTTTTCATTCTCATCATCATCACCGCTTTTCCATATGTACCTTTCTACATCTGAAAAATCATACTGTTTTTCCTTAAAATGAACCAATGTTATTTTCTGCGTTGTATAGTTTATTTCATAATACCACAGTCTTGCCGATGCCAGTATACAGATAAATCCCGCTATTCCTATAACCATGGCAGTTTTTATGGCTGCATTTAATATGGCTGATGGTTTAAAAAAAGCATATCCTGCCAATGGTACAATCAAGCCTGCTACAACCATTACAAAAAAGGCCGGTATTCCTATAAAACGTTCAAGTATCTGCCCACTTACCATTTCACGTTCCACTGCGCCCTCTGCTACTCCCAGAAACACCACGCAAAACAAAATGCTGACCAACAGTATAAGAAGAAATTTAAATATGTTTAAAAAAATATCTGTGAAAGTTAATATCATTTCAACAGGCTTTAGCTTTCCCACCAGGCGGCAGATAAAATATTTCTTTTTTATCCATGCGGTGGCATACGTTACGACAACGCTCAACACGGCAATAATCAGCCCATACCCCTTTGAATCTGAGAATATGGCACACAAAAAATACTCTGCCAAAAAAATTATCCTGTATTTGCGTATTTTTTTTGAAATAATCCCGAAATAGCAATCCACCGAAAGTGCGTGCTGCCCTATAAACTGATAAATATCATTGCCGGTCATATCATCAGCCAAATTTGCTTCCACTCTCAGATATTTCTTATAAAACGAATCTGTAAAAAAATAAACAGCCAACACTGCAACCCACTTAAAGATGTCATCACTTTCAAATATGATGAACATGCCTGCCATAAGACATATTACAAAAAGTACTCTCGCCTGCCTTATTGTTTTCACATTTCTATCTTCTATGCCCTCTGCAAAAATTTCTTCCGCTTTATCCATTTTCTTCCTCCAGTAATTCCCTGAGATTCTTATTTTTATTTCCTAAATCATCATTTAATATCTGTTCCCTGTCCCCGAATTTAACAAGCCTGCCATTATCAAGCAATCCGATATAGTCAGTTATGTCATTGACCTCCTCAACCAGATGCGTGCTGATTATGATGCTTATGTTTTCTTTTTCTATTGTTCGGATCAAAAGCTCCCAGATGTCCGTTTTTACGACCGGGTCCAGATTTGCCATAGGCTCATCCAAAAGCAGAAGCTTTGGGTGCCTTGCCAGAGCAAAAGCCAGTTGGAGCTGCATCTGTTTTCCTGTTGAAAGCTCCTCAAATTTTGTCGTATATTCTTCCTTGGTGAACTCCATCATTTCAAGCATTTCATCAAAATGCTTCTGATCCCATCTGCTGTAAAGACAGCTTAACAGCCTGATATTTTCGTCAGCCCTAATCCCGCCTATACACCAGCTTCTTCCACCGACATATGCCACCTCATCATGATACAGAATGTCAATTGCTTTCATTCCGGTGATATCAATATCATTCCATAATACCTTTCCACTCAGTGGTTCAATACGTCCGTACACTAAATCAAAAAGCGTAGTTTTTCCTGCGCCATTTCTTCCCAAAAGTGTCATGAGATATCCGTCATCCAGTGAAAAGCTGACATTTTCCATAGAAAAGATTTTCGTACTGTAAGATAAATTTTGAACCTCTAGCATGTTTCCTCCTCCCAAAGTATCCTCACCATATCAATAAACTCTGCTTCATCAAGCTCTGCCGCCTTTGCCTTTTCTATAACCGCGGCAAGCTCCTCCTCCACACTTAAAGTACGTTTTTCCTCGAGATATTCCATATCCGGATTGTCCACGAAAAAGCCCTTTCCAGGCACCGAATATATCATTTTCTCCTTTTCCAGCTCCTCATATGCCTTTTTCGTGGTAATGACGCTGACCTTAATATCCGCTGAAAGCGCCCTTATCGATGGAAGCGCATCATCCTTATTCAATTTTCCGGCAAGTATTGCCTCCTTTATCTGCGTGGCAATCTGCTCATAAATGGGTGTTCCGCCCTTAGACTGTATGGAAATATTCATTTCTGCCTCCAATAGTTCTTACCATGTCTATCACCAGTATTGTCCCTGACAAAATCCCTGATATACATCCAAGCTTATAGAACTCATTGTCTATTCCTGCCATATCAGAAAAGCTGCCATTTGTAACAATAGTCATTAAGCAGACAAACAACCCTGTGTCTATAACAATTTTTACCAACGCAATAAAAGTCTCATATATTTTTACAGACTTTGAAACACTCGCGTCAGCTAAACACTTTTCTAAATTTCTGCTGTCTTCTGCTGCTTTCCAAAAGCTATCATTTATCGAAAAGTGTGCAAGAATTATGATATATGAAATAAAACATACCGCCACATAAAGCGGATGTGAAAAAAGCTCCAGCTTTCTGTGCCTTATCACAATAAACGCAGTGTTTATAAGAAGAGGAACACTTAAACACAGTAAATCAAGCATCACCTCTGTCAAAAATCTTGTTTTTCTTTCCTTTTTTGAAAAGGGTAAAAGCTCATTTGTCTCGAGGCTTCTAAATACTGCAATAGATAGCATAAACAGAAATCCGGCAAATACAAAGCCCAACATGCCGCACAGTGTTGTCACAAGTAATACGATAAATGCCAAACCGATATGCCCCGGTGAACTGGATAACCATATCTTTTTTCTCTCAAAATAATCCCTGATCATTACTCATCACCACTTTCTTTTATTATCTCTTTCTTCTGTACGTAGTACATGATTTCTTTAAGCTCTGCATATCTCATATGCTGCCTGATTTCATGATTAATTTTTGCGGTTATTTTTGCTTCATCATATCTCATCAGCAATTCGTTCGAGCTTTCGCTTAAACGCCCTCCGACTACAAGCTCCTTCGGTATCCTCTCAAGCAATGCCTTTTCCCCGGAAACAAGCCTGTAGGAATCCCTAAGCTCATCCAGCGAACCGTAATAGAATTTGCTTGTGCTATTGTCTTTCTTTTGCAGCCATAAAATATAATCTGCGAAATGCTCAAGCTCCTCGACCAGATGTGTTGCATAAATTATGCATTTATTTTCATCTGCTGCAAGCTCCCTTATGGTTTCATAAAATTTATCACGAAATTCAACATCCAGATTTCCCGTAGGTTCATCAAAAAAGTACACCTGTGCATCATAGCTCTGTGCAAATGCAAGCTGTAGCAGTATCTTCTGCCCCTGCGAAAAATCCGAGGCATTCATAATATCCTTTTTACTTTTTGAAATTCTAAGAGGTACGCCCGGAAAATCGATAAGACCATACTGCTTAAGAAGAGCCTCATATTTTTTCTGATTAAATCCGTCGTAATATCTGCCGTAATATTTTCCTATCGAGACAGCAGATATTTTTTCCATAAACGGCAATTCACTAAATACATAAGCTATTTTCTTCTTGTATTCCTTCTCATCCTTCTGCAGACACGCACCGCCTATCACAATACCGGTGTCTGTCGAATCAGACTCTTTCATCCCCATAAGAACAGAAAGAAGTGTTGACTTGCCACAGCCGTTCTTTCCTATCACACCTACAATGCTTCCACCCGGCACTTCAAATGAAATATTGTCCAGCTTGAATTTGTCAAATGTTTTACTGACATTTCTGACTATCAGTGCATTATTCATAAGCTACTCCTTTGTATGCAAATGGCATTTTTTACTTAGCCATTTATTCACTTGCGATTTATTCATTTTGCGTTTTTTGACCCGCCTGTTATATGCACAGTATATACAGTTATATACAGGCTGTCAATATACTTTTATCCCCTATATATTTTCAATTTTATTTTCTTGTACTACCGGTAAAATATGCAAGTGATATGGTGTAGTTCGTTTAAACCTGTTATACTAGGATATATCAGAAAATAAGTACAATCTACAGGAGGATTATCATGATAATAAAAAACGGCATTATAGCAGACCCTGCTTCAGGTCTCTACGAACATATGGATATACTTGTAAAAGATGGGAAAATAGTAAAAATATCACCTGACATCTCATGTGCGTCAGACGCTGCTGCAACTGAAAAAGAAGAAATAATAGATGCATCCGGAATGATTGTCGGACCGGGACTTATCGACACACATGTGCATTTCCGTGATCCGGGCTTCACATACAAGGAGGATATCCACACCGGTTCCCTGGCTGCCGCGAAGGGTGGCTTCACAACTGTTGTATGCATGGCAAACACAAAGCCTACAGTGGACAATGTGGATACTCTAAAGGACAACCTCACACGTGGAAAGCAGGAAAAAATCCGTATGTATCAGGCCGCTGCAATATCGCACTCCCTCAAAGGACAGGATGATGTTGACATGGCAGCTTTAAAGGAAGCCGGAGCATGTGGCTTTACCGATGACGGCATCCCGCTTACAAATGCCGCTTTCTGCTACAGAGCCATGCAAAATGCTGCAAAGCTGGATATGCCGATAAGTCTCCATGAGGAGGACCCTGCATTTATCAAAAACAACGGCATCAACCACGGAAAAGTATCTGACGCTCTCGGTATCTACGGCTCACCATCCATCGCTGAGGAAGCCCTTGTCGCAAGAGACTGTCTGCTTGCGCTGCGCAGTGGCGCCGACGTTGTGATACAGCACATCAGCTCCGGTGTATCTGTTGATATAGTCCGCACCTACCAAAAGCTTGGTGCAAGGCTGCATGCCGAGGCCACTCCACATCACTTCACGCTGACTGAGGATGCTGTCTTAGAGCACGGCACCCTTGCCAAGATGAATCCGCCTCTGCGCACTGAAGCAGACCGTCAAAAGATTATAAAGGGACTTATCGATGGCACAATAGACCTTATCGCAACAGATCATGCGCCTCACAGCGCCGAGGAAAAATCAAAGCCTGTAACCGAAGCACCAAGCGGTATCATCGGTCTTGAGACATCTCTTGCTCTTGGTATCACAAGCCTTGTCAAACCGGGCCATCTGAGCATGCTTGAGCTTTTGGAAAAGATGACTATCAATCCTGCCAGGCTGTACCACATGCCTTACGGTACTATCTCAGAGGGTGCTGCTGCAGATTTTGTCATCTTTGATCCTGACGAAAAATGGGTACCATGCGAATATGCATCAAAGTCATCAAACACACCTTTTACCGGCATGGAACTGACCGGTAAGGTTAAGTACACCGTATGCGGTGGAAATGTGATTTATTCGGATAAGTAAATTGTGTATGCACTATTAAATAAGCAGATTGTGAACGCATGTGTTCACAATCTGCTTTTTTCTACTTCTCCACCAGCTCCAGGCAGTCTCCATAGTGTCTCTGCAATGCATTTAAGTCCATGATCATCACATAAAATACTCTGCCATTGTGCACTGAATCCACTATCCTGCCATGGTCGAGCACTGAAATATATGTGCCGTCTGCTTTTCGCATATGAAAGAAAATATAATCATTTGAGTGGCCTCCGTTAATCTGCGACCATATGCTTTTTTGACAGCTTTCCTGTTCATCTCGGCGTATCAGATTGCAGAAGCTCTTACCTGTATATGCAAGCAGCTCATCCATGTTTTTACAGCCTGTAAGCCTAAGCAGCTCATTGTTTGCAAGCAGGATCTCATCATTTTCTTTATCTGCCCTGTAAACAATGAACGCTCCCGGCATATTGTCAATAATATCCTTCACGGCAAATCCAAGCTTCGCACGGCTCTTTATACGCTCACCCTCACGGTATGCCATGCAGCCGTTCTTCCCACGCATTTTCACCTCATAAAGTGCCATATCCGCACACCGCATGAGCTGTGAACGGTCATCAGCCAAAACAGGATACTCCGCAAAGCCCAGTGAAATGGTAAATGTATGTTCTTCACCTTTACAATAAAATTTCTTGGTTTCTCCTGTAAACTTCTTAAGAAAAGGCTTAACCTCCTCTACCGTGCAATCCGGCATAAAAATGCTAAACTCATCGCCTCCGTTTCTGCCTAGTATAACATCCTTTGAAAAATATTGCTTCATGCTCTCTGCAAGCTTCTGCAGTGCACCATCACCTGCCGCATGTCCATACACATCGTTGACCAGCTTGAAATCGTCAATATCAAGCATTGCCACAACACAATGCTTTTGCGGATTCTGTCTCATATATTGCTCAACCTGCTCATCAAAACCGTGCCTGTTGTAGATACCGGTCAGTGCATCGGTCACAGCCAGTCTCTTGAAATTCTTCCTGTTCTCATTGATTGAAATCAACGCTGCTGTAAGCCCTGCCAAAAGCAGGACAATAACTCCACCTCCGATGAACAGATATAGCAGATATCTGTTATTGTAAAACCCACTCTTGGGTAAAATCTCAAGCCTCCACTTGTATCCATACACGTTAAAGTCATATATCACCGGATCGTTCAACTCTTCCTTTGAACCGTAAACCCACTCATACGTATCATCCCACGGCGAAGCAAACTTCTGCAGACTGTACTTATATCCAAAACTGGAAAGAGCCTCTACAGATTCAGAAAAAATTTCCGGAACTTTCAGTATAACAATTGTGAAGCCCCAAAAGCTCTTCTGACCATTTTCATCCTCCAAATAAACCGGATTGCGCACTGCTATACCATATCCGCCCTGCTTCAGCTCCAATGGTCCCTGCATAATTACAGTGTCATTATCCCTCGCATAGCGCGAAATCTCTCCCCTGTCACTATCATTTATCAGATCAATCTTACTGGATTCATTACTCTCCTCTGGATATATTTCAGTCACAACTCCATTCGGTGCTATCTGTATACTCTGAATCGAATCGTCCATCATATTTGCTGCAATATCATAAAACCTATTTATATTTCCATCACCACTTATGACAACCTGCTTTAAGCTATCGGTAACTCCTATTCCCTCCATAAGCTCGCCATATATACGCTCCGTATATGTCATCGCATTGAGCTTTGCATTTGTCCTGTTCTGCTGTTCCTGACTCTTGCCGACTACATATATAGCGCCGATTAACGCACACATGCCCAATATAAATACCACTGCCGGAATAATGAATCTCTTTTTTAGCTTTTTCATTTGTATCACTTTCTAAAATCAATGTCTATCTGTTCTATATGATTTTAATATTATAGCTTTACGATAAGAAAATGTCTATAAATTTACTTAGTTCATATCAATATTTTTCAGTTGCTCACCCGCTCGAGGAGGCAAATACTTTCTACGTGCGTCGTATGAGAAAACTGATCAAATGCCTGCCACTTCATGAGTTCATACTTCTCTTCACAGAGTATCTTCAAATCCCTTGCCAATGTTGCCGAATCACAGCTCACATATACAATCCTCTCCGGTAACATCGCAAGCATTGTGTTCAGACACTTCTCATCACAGCCCTTTCTTGGAGGGTCAACGACTATCACATCCGGGCGAAGCATATCTGTACGTCCGGTGGATGCTGTATCATCAGTGATTTTCTCAGTTTTCTTTGCATTCTCATAAAACTGTGGCAGCACCTCCTCAGCCTTTCCTACGAAAAAATGTGCATTTGTGATGCCATTGAGCTTCGCGTTGTTTTTGGCATCCTCGATTGCCTGAGGCACTATTTCCACTCCGTACACCTGCTTTGCCTTCTGTGACAAAAAGAGCGATATGGTACCGATACCGCAGTAGAGATCCCAGACATTTTCATTTCCTGTGAGCCCTGCAAATGCAAGTGCCGTGCTGTAGAGCTTTTCTGTCTGCTTCGGGTTTACCTGATAGAACGACTGTGGCGAAATCTGATATGTAATGCCTGTCCCCTGTGGTGTGAAATCAGGGTAAGAAAGCAGATGGATGGTGTCCTCAATATATGGTCTGCCCCATATGCAGACTGTCTTTTTGCCGAGGATGACATTTGTGTTTTCCTTGTTGATATTGTAGGAAATCGAAGTCATTCCATCGATTTTTGAGAGTCTTTCGCACAGTATATCTGCTGCATTCCCGGCTCGGCGTTTTGCTTCAAGACTGTCCCCATTTATCACAAGACACACCATAATCTGCTTTGATGTAAATCCATATCTGATAAGCACATGGCGCACGAGCCCTTTGTGTGTGTTCTCGTCATACGGTGTGATGCCGCACTCATTCATCCATTCCTTTATGATGTCGAGTATCTCTTTGTTTTGCGGCACCCCAAGCCTGCAGTCCTCAACCGGAATGATATTGTGGCTTCGCGATGCATAAAAGCCTGTCACTATATTGCCATCCCTGTCATATCCCACCGGAAACTGTGCCTTGTTGCGGTAGCGGTATGGATTGTCTGCGCCAACAGGCGGCTGCATTTTACTGTCCAGCTTTGCCTCGGAAAATCCACCTATACGCATGAGATTGTTGCGCACCTTATTATTTTTAAATTCAAGCTGCTTTTCATAGGAGAGCGCCTGTATCTGGCAGCCGCCACATCTCTTGTGCAGCTCACATTGCGGCTCAACGCGAAAAGTGGAAGGAGTCTTAATCTCTTCCACTCTTGCGTAGCCATAGTTTTTCTTTAATTTTGTTGCGCGGGCTGTTATGACGTCACCAATCAGTGCATCCTTTACGAAAAAGGTCATGCCATCATAATGTCCGATACCCTCGCCATCTGTTCCCATATCTGTTATTTCAAGTTCAAATATGTCATTTTTTTTCATGCTTTTCTCTTCTTTATTTTATATATAATTACTCTTTATAATGTTTGTATCCGGCACAAGCTTTCACACCAAAAATCACACCATAGCTATATTTAATATTGTCCGCTTTTTACACACTTGTTCTGCGGAAATTTGTCTCCATAAATCTGTTGTAGCCCTGCCACTTTGTATCGTTTTCAGGCACATTTACAAGCAGCTCCCTGAAGGTCTCCATCTTGGCATCTATGTTGTCTGCAAAGCTAAGTGCCAGTGCCTCGACAAGTGCCGGCTTTTTCGGAGAGCCAAACTCAAGCTCGCCGTGGTGGGCAAGTATACAGTGCTTCAGCTCGTTTGCGAGCACTACCGGGAAGCCGTCGATGCTCTTAATCGCATCGCCTACCCACTCTGCACCAATCATGATATGTCCGAGGAGCTGACCAGCGTCTGTATAGTCATTTTCCGGGAAAGTAGAAAGCTCCTTTAATTTTCCGATATCATGGAAAATAGCTGCTGTAAGAAGCAGGTCACGGTTTAAAACCGGATACATTTTTGCAAAATAATCACAGTTCTTCGTCACACCGAGTGTATGCTCCAAAAGACCTCCTACAAAGCCGTGGTGCACGCTCTTTGCTGCTGAATGGAACTTGAAACGGCGCTCAAACTCCTTATTGTCAAAAAAGCTATGTAAGAGCTGTGACAGGTACTGATTCTTTACAGAGCCGATAAAGCCCATGAGTTCCTTATACATGACCTCGACATCCTTATCGCTGACCGGCAGATAATCCGCAGGGTCATATTCTCCCTCGTTCACCTTTCTCGCACGCTTTATGGAACACTGCAAATTGCCCTGAAAGCTTGTGATATCACCGGTTATGGCTATGTAATCCATTGCATCAAATTCCTCAATGCCTACTGAGCCCACATCCCATATCTTGGCATCCAGCGTGCCTGTCTTATCCTGCAGGATAACATTGTCATAAGGCTTTCCGCTTTTGGTCATGGCTGTCTGCTTGCTCTTGCATAAAAAAATCTCATTGATTCTCTCTCCCTCGCGGAGAGTTGAAATATACTTCATATATCCTCCTAATTTCGGCTAATTCATCACTCCGATTTTCACCTGACAGGTAATCTCCGTGTAGCCGTTGCTTCCTTTTCTCTTTACTTTCAGATTGCAGGTATCCTCAGGCTTTTGCTTCATAAGCTGTGTGTTGTACGCGGACACATTCGACACCTCTGTATTGTTTACCGCAACTATCACATCTCCGCTTTGAAGCCCCGAGACAAATGCTGGTGAATCCATGGTAACCTGCTTTATATAAACACCCTTTGGGATGTTATATCTGTTTGCTATTTTTTCTGTAACTGTAGTACAGGTGATGCCTATGTACGGCACATCCGCGCCGCTCTCGAGCTTTTCAATGGCAGGTGACAGGTCACTTATGCTGACAGCCGTGAGCGTATTGTTTTCCTCCGCCGGATTGAAATCCTGCAGCGAAAGCCCTATGACCTGACCATCTGTATTAATCAGTATACCGCTCTGCAACTTGTTGCTTGCGATATCTGTGGTGAGCACCGAGTAATTGTTGTCCTGCGCCGACAGCTCGTTGGTTGTTGACGTTACAAGACCTGTGAGAATGGCATAGTTTGCCTCAAGTGCAATGACAGATGCTCCTCTTGAAACAATATTTGAATTACCAAGCTCCGCAACCGCTATAGCCCTTATTGTGGCGTCGTCCAGAAGCGACTTATCCACGGAAATGATTGCTATACCTGTATTGCTGTCATACTTGACCAGCGCAGCATCAGCCATCATGTCGTTTACAAAGGTTACACTAAGCTTATCCGCCTTATCCACTACATTTTTCTCTGTCAGAATGATTAGCTGCTTTCCATTGTCCCTCAGTATCACTCCCACTCCCTGACCCTCGGTCTCATAGGAATTATTGAAAATATCAGTGGCATCTGTCACACCCGTGACTCCTACTACAAATTTCGTGGCCGAAGTGCCCACTCTGTAGAGCTGGTTCTGCACTGCCTGATAATCTGCGAGTGTAGGCTGATAGGTCTGCGAAGACGGCTCCGAAGAAGTGCCGGCCTCTGTGCTTTGTGTACCATTTTCACTATATGCATCACTGCTGTCATCTATGCCTGACTGCTGTGTGGCTGTCTGCACATCATTATTATTTTTTCCATCTGAAGCTTTTTTTGATTGTCTGTTGATAACCGGCAGAAATATAGCAAAAACAATGCTTGCAGCCACTGCAAATGCCACTCCGCAGAGTGCTGCTGTGCCTGCTTTTTTTGCAAGTCTTTTTTTATTCAGCGGTTTATCCTTTATCTTTTCTCTGATAAATTGCTCCATATTGTCACCCTGATTAGATGTCTTTAGTTACTATCTTACATTATATTCTGAATTATATTGCGTTGCAACCATATTTTTTCTTTGAGTATGGGCTTTGAGTACGGGCTTGCGGCATGTACCCGCCGGACTACTGCACTGCTCCCAACGGTGCTACGCTGCGTGACTAAGATTCTGTATGGATTATGCATTTACTTTTTCTATACATGACGAAACCGTCGCTACTCGCCTTCCATGGCTCGATAGCTCCTTGCCCCGGCATCCATGCCGTGGCATTTCTGTGTTATGAGCATAATCCTACAGTATCTAAGCCACTGCGCTATTCGCGCCGGTGGGAGCAGTGCAGCAGTCCGGCGGGTACATGTCGCAAGCCCTTACTTTTTGGCTCGTTTAACAAACTGGTTTGTTATGTATTAAACTTTATGTTATCATCTTGTAATTATCATTTAATACATATTTATTATGGTTTTTTTGAAGATTTTCAGCTATAATATGATAAGCTATACAGTAAATATGAATTTAATATTCAACTACCGAAATATAAGGATATAGAAATGAATAATAAAGTTTACAAAACATTGGAATATAACAAAATCCTCACCATGCTAAGCAGCTACGCAGCATGTGATGAGACAAAGAAGCGGTGTCTTTCGCTTGAGCCTATCACCGATTTATACGAAATCAGACATCTGCAGACCACCACTGCCGATGCACTAAGCCGCCTGTACAAGGACAGCGGAGTGTCCTTCGTTGGCATACACAATGTACATGCTTCCCTAAAGAGGCTTGATATCGGTGGTGCACTGAATACGACCGAGCTTCTTCGCATCTGCAGTCTTTTGGAGGTTGCAAAGCGCGTGAAGGCTTATGGCAGAAGCGCCATGGACAATGAGAAACAGGATTCTCTCTCCGGTCTGTTTGCAGGGATTGAACCGGTTTCTGCGCTCTGCGATGAGATTAAGAGGTGCATTTTATCTGAGGAAGAGATTGCCGATGATGCGAGTCCTGAGCTTTTTAAGATAAGAAAGAGCATACGCGGCATGAACGACAGAATCCATGCGCAGCTCACCAAGCTCATGAACAACAGCACAACGAGGACATATCTGCAGGATGCGGTTGTGACCATGCGCGACGGCAGATATTGTCTGCCTGTAAAGGCTGAGGCTAAGGGCAATGTACCCGGCATGATGCACGACCAGTCATCTACCGGCTCTACCCTTTTTATCGAGCCGATGGCTGTCGTCAATTTGAATAATGAGCTCAAGGAGCTTTTCATAAAGGAGCAGGAGGAGATTGAAAAAATCCTTGCAGCGCTCAGCGACAAGGTTGCCATGAATGCGGCTGCTTTGGAGCAGGACTATGAGATTCTTTCAGAGCTTGACTTCATTTTTGCAAAGGCAAATCTGGCTAAATCATACAACGGTGTAGCACCTGAGTTCAACACCGAGGGGCATATCAATATCAGAAAGGGCCGTCATCCGCTTTTGGATGCTAAAAAGGTGGTCCCTATAGATGTACGGCTCGGCGAGGAATATAAGCAGCTCATCATCACCGGACCAAATACCGGCGGTAAAACGGTTTCACTAAAGACTGTCGGACTTTTGACTCTCATGGGTCAGGCAGGTCTTCACATTCCTGCGGCTGACAGGTCAAAGCTCGCCATCTTTGAGGACGTCTTTGCGGATATAGGCGATGAGCAGAGTATTGAGCAAAGTCTCAGTACCTTCTCGTCTCACATGACCAATATCGTAAAAATTCTTGAAAAAGCTGACGACAGAAGCCTTTGCCTGTTCGATGAGCTCTGCTCGGGAACCGACCCGACAGAGGGTGCGGCACTTGCCATCTCAATTTTAAACAGACTGCACCAGTATGGCGCCATCACCATGGCCACCACACACTACAGCGAGCTGAAGGTGTATGCGCTTTCCACAGACGGTGTGGAAAATGCCTGCTGTGAGTTCAATGTGGAGACTTTAAGCCCTACCTACCGCCTGTTAATCGGTATTCCTGGAAAGAGTAACGCATTTGCAATCTCATCAAAGCTTGGTCTGGACGAAAACATCATCGAGGATGCAAAAAGCAGAATTAATGATAATGACCTTGATTTTGAGGATCTGATTGCAAGCCTCGAATCGCAGCGACAAACTATCGAAAAGGAACAGCTTGAAATCAACAGCTACAAGGCCGAGATTGAAAAGCTCAAGAAACAGCTCGAAGAGAAAAATGAGCGCATAGACAAGAGCAAAGACAAGATTTTACGCGAGGCAAATGAGGAAGCCTACAAGATACTGCAGGATGCAAAGGAACTTGCCGACAAAACCATCCGCAATTTCAACAAATACGGACAGGGACAGGCTCCTATGAGCCAGATGGAAAAGGAGCGCTCTGCCCTTCGTGACAAGATGAATGACAAGGAAAAGAAACTGTCAGACATCAAGAAAAACACTGCCAAGGCAAATCACAAGGCGCCTAAGAAGCTGCGCATCGGTGATTCTGTGCTTGTGCTCTCCCTCAATCTGAAGGGAACTGTCCACACTCTGCCAAACGCCAAGGGCGATTTGTATGTGCAGATGGGTATACTGCGCTCGCTGGTTAATATTAATGACCTCGTGCTCTTAAACGACGATGTCTCTCCTGCCAAGAAGTATGGCGGCAGCGGAAGCAAGATAAAGATGAGCAAATCGCTGTCAGTTTCATCAGAAATCAACCTGATTGGAAAGACTACGGATGAGGCACTTGCTCTCTTGGATAAATACCTAGACGACGCATATATCGCTCATCTTTCATCAGTGCGCATTGTCCACGGAAAAGGCACCGGTGCACTGCGAAAGGCTGTGCATGGACTCCTTAAGAGGACAAAAACTATTGCGGAATACCATCTCGGTGAGTTTGGTGAGGGCGATGCCGGAGTAACCATCGCAACCTTTAAATAACGACAATTTACTTTTACGGAATATAAATAATTTTTAAGAAGGAGATTAGAAATGGCTGTTAAACAGAAAATACTGATAGTAGACGACGACAACAATATAGCAGAGCTTATATCTCTATATCTGACCAAGGAATGCTATGACACCAAAATCGTAAATGACGGTGAGCAGGCTCTTATCGCGTTTGAGCACTACAAGCCAAACATGCTTCTTTTGGACCTCATGCTTCCGGGCATAGACGGCTATCAGGTATGCCGTGAGATACGTGCAAAGTCCGATGTGCCGATTATCATGCTCTCCGCAAAGGGCGAGGTATTTGACAAGGTTTTAGGCCTGGAGCTTGGCGCCGACGACTATATACTCAAGCCCTTTGACTCAAAGGAGCTTGTGGCAAGAGTCAAGGCCGTGCTCAGACGCTTCCAGCCTGCAAAGCCGGAGGCCTATGCTTCCGTAGATATCAAGTGTGTGGAGTACCCAGGGCTTATTGTAAATCTGTCCAACTACTCTGTCACTTATGACGGACAGCAGATTGATATGCCGCCGAAGGAGCTTGAGCTTTTATATTTTCTTGCCTCGTCTCCAAATCAGGTGTTTACAAGGGAGCAGCTTCTGGACAACATATGGGGCTATGAATATGTCGGCGACACCCGCACTGTCGATGTGCATGTAAAGCGTCTCCGCGAGAAAATCAAGGACAAGCCAACCTGGCGTATCGCAACTGTCTGGGGCATCGGATACAAGTTTGAGGTAAAATAAATAATGAAGCATACCATCTACACTAAAATGTTAATCAGCTATCTGATTTACGGTGTCATCGCTTTTTTCATTATATGCACATTTACACAGCATCTCACCACAGACTATATTGAAAAGCAGGAGGCATCCAATCTCTACAGGGAAGCCTCCATCATTGCAGGTGATTACGCCGCCGAATACTTTGACTCATCCATGTCGCTTAGCGATTTCCAGAATCACATGAAAATCGTAGCCGACTATATGGATGCCAAGGTATGGGTGGTCAGCCCTGACGGTGAGCTGCTCATGGACTCAGATGATCCGTCAATAGGCATTGATATCCAAAATGACAGTTCTAAGCCTGTAGTGATAAATGGCTTTGATGTCACCGATTTTGGCAGCAACAACTATATGATTGGAGATTTTTATGGCTCCTTCAAGCATAAGATGCTGTCCGTATTTTCCCCGGTAAATGTCTCGTACCAGAATATCGGCTACATAGTCATTCACAAGACAATGAGCCATATCACGGCAGGTGTAAACGGTTTTATGAATATCTCCTTTTACACTGTAGCGCTCATTTTTGCCTTTGCATTTGTTCTGCTTTTCATGATGAGCCGCTCCATTTACCGTCCTATCTCCAAAATCACAAAGACCGCAAAGAAGTATGCAAAGGGTGATTTCACTGCCCAGATTGATGTACATTCCAATGACGAAATCGGCTATCTGGCAAACACACTAAACTACATGGCAACTGAGCTTGATACGCTTGAGGAGGATCAGCGCAAGTTTGTTTCCAACGTGTCACACGACTTCCGCTCCCCTCTTACCTCGATAAAGGGCTACGTGGAGGCTATGCTGGACGGAACCATCCCTGTTGAGATGCAGGATAAATATTTAAATATCATACTTTTTGAGACCGAGAGACTTAATAAGCTCACCAAGAGTCTTATTGATCTGAACCAGTTCGGTCATCACGGCATACACCTGGATATTGCTGATTTTGACATCAATACAATGATCCGCACGACAATCCTCACCTTCGAGGGTAAATGCAGTGAAAAGGGCTTAAGCTTTGACCTGCTGCTCACCGGAAAAGATCTTTTCGTGCGCGGTGATATGGTCAAAATCCAGCAGATTCTTTACAACCTGATTGACAACGCTGTGAAGTTTTCAAATAATGATTCGAGTATCAAAATTGAGACGAGTATCAGAAATGAAAAGGTGTTTATATCAGTAAAGGATCACGGTATCGGTATACCAAAGGACAGCCTTTCAAAAATCTGGGAGCGCTTCTACAAGAGTGATTTATCCCGCGGAAAAGATAAGCGCGGTACGGGACTTGGTCTGTCTATAGTTAAAGAAATCGTGCAGGCGCATGGTGAGAATATAAATGTGATAAGTACTGAGGGTGTGGGAACTGAGTTTATATTTACGCTGCCGCTCAGCAAAAAAGAAGGGTGAGGCGCAGCTCATCAAATGATTGGTGGTGGTGGGCGCCTCGCTTTTTAGGTTGTGAGGTTGCCGGCATAGCACACAGTATATTCCTCAGAAAAATGTGAAGTCAGCCGCGGTTCTTTATCCGGACAGGTTACGATTTTATTTATGTTTTCTTTCTTCTTTAATTTATGGAACTCCGCGGCAGTTCACATTTTTCTTCGGAACACACTGTATGCTCTCCGGCTAATTCAGGTTTACGAGCGAGGCGCTTTGCTACCTTGCATTCTGGCAGTGCCGGACTTATTTCACTGGCGTGAAATTTTGTCCGGCACTTTTTAAATTTAAAGCTCATTTCACTTATGCGAAATGAGCTTATTTAATAGTTATATATTGTTTATAAATATTCTGAGCCGCCTTGAAAACACAAGAAAAACTGATTTTAAATAATTACGCTTATATCATATTTTACGGTTCATATTTGCTGCCGGTCGGGTCGGTTACTGTGTAGTCTCCGCCGGATATGTCGACTGTGGTTTCAAAGTCTGTGATGTCCTGATTTACGGTACCATCGAACAGGTCATATGTGAAGGTGTAGCCCTGTGCCGATACTGCTTTGACATATATTTTGATATTGCTTGCGGCTGTGACAGGGATTAAGTCTTCGATTTTGACTGTGCCTTCGAGACTATGGAGCTTACCGTCGTCCTCTTTTGAGGCATCTGAGGTATCATTTTCCGTGTTATTCTTTGAGCCATCTTTTTTGGCATCATCCTTCCGGCTTAAGGCGGATGTGATTGAATCTGTGTCCGCAGAGTCTGCACTGTCTGTGCCGTTTTCTGCCAACAGCTGTCGGATATCGTATGTCTTTAGCTCTGTATCTGAGCTTGCAACCACGAGCTGCACACTGTTAAAGTCAAAGTAATCATTTCCCATGACCGCTACATCTACATCTGTGCCAAGCTTTATGCTGCCATTGTCAAAGGTTGGTTTATTGGCAAGTATGCCGGATGCTACATTTTTGAACACTGATGTCACACCTTCAAACTCATCGAGCACCTCTGTGCTTCTCTTATTTCCGTCAACAAACAGAAATGTCACATTGCCTGCATAGTCCTCAGACAGCGGAAGTGTGGCCTCGCCCGTATACTTGATGCCGTTTAGCTCGAGCGGTATCTCGTTTGTACCGAAAAATACACTGGTTTTTGTATCCTCTGTGTACTCCTTTGGCACCACCGAGACAGAGACTGTGTATGTCTTATCGGTAAAGTCTGCGCTTTTTAAGGAAATGTCCCAGTCTGTTATGAGGCTGGCCTCCTCCTCAAGGGTGGACTTGATATCATCCTGCATGGTCTGCACATCGGAAAGTATCACCGATGTGTTGTCTGAGGTGTATGACATCTGTGTCTCGAGCTTTTTTATCCTGTTATTAAGCAATACTGCCCCCGCAATAAGTGCGGCGAGCAGTATTATGGTAATCGCATTGAAAATATTTTTTTTCAAATTCATATTATAGTGTTATTCCTCATCTTCCTCTGCAGCTACAGCTATTCCAAGCTCCTCAAGCTGCTTTGGATCTACAGTTCCGGGTGCCTCTGACATGAGGTCCGAAGCGTCCTTTACCTTAGGGAATGCAATAACCTCCTTGATATTGTCTGTATGCAGCATATGCATGCAGATGCGGTCAACACCGAAGGCAAGTCCTGCGTGTGGCGGTACCCCATATGAGAATGCATCAAGCAGGAATCCAAACTGCTCATGTGCACGCTCCTTTGTGAAGCCAAGCACCTCAAACATCTTCTCCTGGATGTCATCCTGATGGATACGCACTGAGCCTCCACCGAGCTCTGTACCATTGAGTACGATATCATATGCCTTTGCACGAACTGCGCCCGGATCTGAGTCTATCTTGTCCCAATCCTCCTCCATAGGCATAGTGAATGGATGATGCATTGCCATAAATCTGTTTTCCTCATCAGACCACTCAAGGAGTGGGAACTCAGTTACCCAGAGGAAATTGTACTTGTTCTCATCAATCAGGCCAAGCTCAGCTCCAAGCATGAGACGAAGCGCTCCAAGTACATTCCATACGATTTTATTCTTGTCTGCTGCGAAAAGGAGTAAATCTCCCGGCTTTCCGTTCATCTTTGCAACAAGTGCATCAAGCTCAGCTTCTGTCATAAACTTGGCAAATGATGACTTGTATGTGCCATCCTCATTGATGCACAGATAAGCAAGTCCCTTTGCTCCACAGCCCTTTGCGTGCTCTACAAGCTTATCAATCTTCTTACGAGGCATCTTTGCCTGTCCCTCTACATTGATACCGCGGACAGAGCCACCGTTTTCAAGAGCTCCTGTGAATACTCCAAAGCCACAGTCCTTTACCACTTCCGAAACATCGCAAAGCTCCATACCAAAGCGTGTATCAGGCTTGTCAGAACCAAATCTGTCCATAGCCTCCTGCCAAGGCATACGCTTAAACGGAATCTCAACATCCACATTTATGACCTCTTTAAAAAGGTGCTTTAACAGTCTCTCATTTACCTCGATTACATCATCGATATCTACGAATGAAAGCTCCATATCGGCCTGTGTAAACTCAGGCTGTCTGTCTGCACGCAGATCCTCATCACGGAAGCATCGTGCAATCTGGAAATATCTGTCATAGCCTGAAGCCATCAGAAGCTGCTTAAAGAGCTGTGGTGACTGTGGAAGCGCATAAAAATGTCCGTGGTGTATACGGCTTGGCACGAGATAATCTCTGGCACCCTCCGGTGTAGACTTGCAAAGGATTGGTGTCTCTATCTCCAAAAAGCCCTCGTTTGCCATAAAGTCACGCATCACTCGAAGCACATTGCTTCTGAGCATGAGATTTCTCTGGATATCAGGACGGCGAAGATCCAGATAACGGTATTTAAGTCTGATGTCCTCGCTGGTCTTTGAATTCTCCTCAATCTGGAATGGAGGTGTCTGTGCCTCTGAAAGCACTCTGATTGATGTAGCGATAACCTCGATATCACCTGTCTTTAAGTTCTCATTGACAGCAGCTGTTCTCTTCTGGACAGTTCCCTCAACTGCGATGACGAACTCACTTCTTAAGGTGCCTGCCTTCTCAAAGCCCTCTGCACCTACATTTTCCTCACCGAATACTATCTGAAGTATTCCGCTTCTGTCTCTTAAATCTACGAAAATGAGACTTCCTAAATTTCTTCTCTTCTGTACCCAGCCCATCACGGTGACCTTCTCACCGATATTGGCATTTGATACCTCTGTACATCTATGGCTTCTATGTAAGCCCTGCATTGATTCTGCCATTTTATACTCCTTATATTTCTACTATATATTTATTCTAATAACTGTTTGGTACCACTGCTACACAGCTAAACTGCTGCTTATCAGATTCCTATCTGTTAAAGAACTCAACAAACTCCTCGTAGCCCTCTTTCATAAGCTGCTCCTTCTGGAATTTCTTGTTCTTGTTCATGCGCACAACAAGCACCTGCTGTCCGTTTGCTCTTGCATCTTTTGCCTGGTTCATGACATCAACAAGCTTGTCTGCCGGATATTTCTTCTCAACCAGATAAGCCACCTTCTTTGGACTCTCAGGAATCTTGAAGCCGCTCTCCATGAGAAGCAGGATAATTCTCTCAAAACCGATTGAAAAACCACAGGCCGGTACATCATTTCCGGTGAACTTTCCAATCATCTTGTCATATCGTCCGCCACCGCCACAGGCTGCGCCAAGCTCAGGCATTGATATCTCAAAAATAGTTCCTGTGTAGTAGCTCATTCCACGAACAAGTGTAGGGTCAAATACGAGCTCAAACTTTGCTCCCTTTGTGGCATTAACAGCCGTAGCTATCTCTGTCATATTTGTAACCACTTCTTCGTCTAAATATTCACCGAGCTTTTCTGAAAGAATATTTACACCCTCAGTGACATCCCTTGTCTGCTCCAAAAGCTTAAACAAATCAAGATATTTGTCAATATTTTCCTGTGGATAGCCATCCTGTGCAAGCTCACTTGCAACGCCTTCCACTCCTATCTTGTCCATCTTATCGAGTGTGATAAATACGCTGTCGTAGTCCTCCTCAGCGAAACCACTGTAAGCAGCCATTGCCTTTAGGATTCTTCTCTCGTTGATTCTTATCTCAAAGTTCTCGAAGCCGAGTCTGCCGATTGTGGTAGTGGTTGCTGTAATCAGCTCTATCTCTGCCAGATTGCTTGGCTCTCCGAGTATATCTATATCACACTGTGTAAACTGTCTGTAGCGGCCTCTCTGAGGTCTGTCTGCTCTCCACACACTGCCCATCTGAAGTGCCTTAAACGGCGATGGCAGGTTGTTGGCATTGTTTGAATAATATCTTGAAAGTGGCACTGTAAGGTCATAGCGCATTCCAAAGTCTACTACATCCGACTCTTCCTTTGCTGTCTCCAGATTCAGCTTCTCGCCTCTCTTCATTACCTTGAAGATCAGCTTCTCATTTTCTCCGCCCTGCTTGCTTGTGAGATTTGCTATATTCTCCATGCATGGTGTCTCTATCGGTGTAAATCCGAAGCTTCTGTATGTATCCTTGATCACGCTTGTCACATAATCACGGATTTCCATCTCTGCAGGTAATATATCCTTCATGCCGTTGACCGGCTTTTTGCTCAGTGCCATTTGGTTTCCTCCATCTATATTAAAATATTGAATTCATTAGCTATTCTATTATACTTTTCGGTTTTGCAATCGTCAAGGGTTTATGGCAATTATACGGGCTGCAAGCCACGGCACCGCCAGGGCGCACGCATATGCTTTGCTTTCGCTACGCTTTGCCGCTAAGATACTGTGCGGATTATGCTTTTTGCGCTTCTATGCTTGACGAAACCGTCGAAACGCGCCTTCCGTGGCGCGGTTCTCCTTGACTTGCCCTCCATGGCAAGTCATTTCTGTGCTTCATGTGCATAATCCTACAGTATCTAAGCGGCTTCGCTATTCGCTCAATCAAAACATATGCGTGCGCCTTAGCGGTGTCGTGGCTTGCAAATGCTAATGCACATCTACTGTGGTGGATTGCAGATGCCGCACGGAGACAAGCCCATGGATTTTGCTTCATCAAGTGTTACCTCTGTGTCACTCTTTTTCAAAGTCCGACAGCCCGCACGGTGATATTTCTTGCCGGTTGCAGTGATATGAACCATCGTCTCGCTGTTTGAGGAATCAGCAGCGCTATTTTCTGCTGCTGAGCTGTCTGAACCTGATGATACACTTCCTGTTGTACTGCCTGAAGAGCCGGATTCTCCTGCCCCGCTTCCAGCGCTGCTCTGCGAGCCTTCATTCTGCGGTGTATCCGTCTGAGCGCTCTGCTGCGGAGTGGTGCCATCCAGCCAGCTGTCACCATTCTCATAGTTTATTCCGACTCCGGGCTGCACATTATAGCAATAGACATTAAAAAGTATGCCGCCACCGTTATCCTCAACCGACTTTGCCTCTATGAGAACGCCATTTGCAACTAGATTGCTGTCCGAGAACATCGGAGTCACTCTGTAGAGTACATGATTTCCTGTATTGTTTACATAATCCGCTACCAGATTCTCAAACGGCAGCATCCCCTCTACATTCAGGTATCTCGTGCCGGTAATAAGATTCTTCGGATTGGCATTCTCCCCAGCAAGCTGATAGCCAATAAGATGACAGCGATTATATAAATACCTGTCCTTTATCACATCATACTTCACCGTATGCCAGCCTGATGGCTTTATCATGCCTATCTTGCCACGCTCCTCAGTCGGCATGATATCCTTGCATATATTGGCATAAGCCACACCGCATCTGCCAAGTGAATCCAAATCACTGTAATTTTCAAAAGCAGTGGTCGTCATATCGCTGTCCGTAAAAAAAGGCTCATTATTGTTGATAGCCACATATGCCTTGCCATCATATGCCGGAATAGCATCAAGGGAAACGTAGGAATTGTTGTTTACAAGATCCTCCTGCGGCCCATCCACTTTATCCTTGCTGCCTAAAGCACCGGAAGAATCCTCATCTGCTACAACAGCTCCTACGGCATGCCCGGCACCTTCAGTGCCTGATAAATCAGTGGAGGCACAGCCTGTAAAAATTGTAGCAATTGCAAGTAACTCACATAGTGTAATTGCTGCTGTTTTCCTTAACTTTAGCCATATGTTCATATAAAATCACTCTTTCTATCAATCGATTTATATTGGATTTCCCTAATTACAATAAATTAAATGAATACTTAAATTACTAAACCTAATATACTTTTATTTCCTCGCTTCATTTATCATAGCAAACAATTGTTCGCTTTTCAATCCTTTCTTATTTTATCCCACCGCAGCCTCGTAGAAGCAAGGCGTAGATAAAACCGTTGTCGGTTACAACAATGTGCAACTCGCAACTCTCTCCTAAGCGGATTCCATTCACAGCGTAAGGGCCGTAAGCCCCACCCGGCGGGGTGAACACGGACTCTCGTGAGAGCGCATAGCGAAGCTGTTTAGATACTGTAGGATTATGCCCATGAAGCACAGAAATCCGCAGCCATGGACGGCTGGGGAAGGCGTTATGCGCCACGGACGGCGCATAAAAGCCGGTTTCGTCGAGCATTGAAAACCCAAAAGCATAATCCGTACAGTATCTTAACAGCGCAGCGTAGCGAAAACGAGAGTCCGTGTTCACCCCGCCGGGCGAGGCTTACGGCCCGAACCAACTAAAAAAGCCACCCAGGCATAACACCCGGTGTGGCTTTTAATCATGTATTATGAAATTATGTGAATCACCTAATGTGAATCAACACTGCTATATTGCAGAACAAATCTACTCGCAAAGCTTAGAAAACTCATCCGCAACAAACTGAACCTTGGTTCCGATAATAACCTGAACAGAATTCTTGCCAGGCTTCATAACGCCTGCAACACCTGCAGATTTAATCTTCTTGTCATCAACCTGAGTGATATCCTTAACCTCAAGTCTAAGTCTTGTGATGCAGTTGTCAATGCTTGCAATATTGTCTTTGCCACCGCAGCCCTCAAGAATAGTCTTTGCTACTGCTGTGTAGTCATTGTTAGTAAGCACTGCCTTCTTCTCTGCCTCGACATCATCATCCTCTCTACCAGGGGTCTTAAGATCCCATTTCTTGATAGCGAAATAGAATACAATGTAGAATACGATAAAAGCTGCGATTCCAAGAGGAATGATGAGCCATGTCTTTGCTGCAGCCGGAAGTGAAGATGAGAATAATAAATCCATCGCACCGGCTGAGAATGAGAAGCCTGCTCTAAATCCAAGAGCTACTGTAATCATTGTGAAAATACCATAAAGTAAAGCATAAATCACATAGAGAACAGGAGCAAGGAACATAAATGCAAACTCGAAAGGCTCTGTAACACCACAGATGAATGCACAGATAGCTGCAGAAGCAAGGATACCGATGGCAGCCTTTTTCTTAGCAGGCTTTGCACACTTAACCATGGCAAGTGCTGCACCAGGAATACCAAACATCATACATGGGAAGAAACCTGACATGTACATTCCGAGGCTCCATGAAACATCCTTTGATGTCTCGCCATTCCAGAAATGAGAGAGGTCTCCAAGTCCGATAGTATCGAACCAGAATACGTTGTTTAATGCGTGGTGTAATCCTGTAGGGATTAACAGACGGTTCAGGAATGCATAGATACCTGCGCCGACTACGTCTAAACCAACGATTGCTTTACCGATAGCTACAAGAGCACCGAAAAGTAATGGCCATACAAACAGTAATACTACAGATACAAGGATTGAAACAACACCTGCGATAATTGCTACGCAACGCTTGCCGCTGAAGAATGACAGCCAGTCAGGAAGCTTTGTATCCTTAAATCTGTTGTAACACAAAGAACCAATAACACCGGCTAAGATACCGATAAATGGGTTTGCAATCTTGTCGAATGCAAGTGTCTTTGTAGCGCTGTCAGCGATAGATGGCATGATTTTTGTAACAAAGTCTGTAGACAGGAGTGTTGTCATCATCAGCCATGAAGCTAAAGCTGCAATACCGCCGGTACCGTCGTTCTTTTCCGACATACCGACACCAACGCCGATTACAAAAAGGATGGCCATGTTGTCAATCAAAGCGCCCCCTGCTTTAACTAAAAACAGACCTATTAAATTACGTACACCCTCGATGTCACCACCCTGCATGGTTGCAGGACATAAATAATATCCAATACCCATGAGGATACCACAGATAGGAAGTACTGCTACGGGAAGCATTAAAGCTTTACCCAGTTTTTGAAGAAATTTCATAAATTTCCCCTCCTTTACATTATGTATACTAAACTGGAGATACTCCAATAAAGTTCGTTATTATTATATAATTATATTCAAATCTACGCGAGACTTAAAATCTCATCACCGGCGGATACATCCCCCTCTTTGAGTATCTTTATCTCACTATAATCAGCAGTGTTGCCAATTAAAACCGGAGTAATGACATTAAGATCTGCTGCCTTAATCTGCTCCAGGTCAGCCTCCATCAAAAGGTCACCCTTCTTCACCTGATCACCAACGGAAATATGTGATTTAAAAGGAGCACCCTTTAGTATCACTGTATCCAGACCAATGTGCAAAAGCAGCTCGACTCCCTGAGTGGTCGTCATGGTAAAAGCATGAAGCGTATCAAATACAGCTGTCACCTCACCATCCGCCGGAGCGTAAAACCTGCCCTCAGAAGGAATCACGGCCACGCCGTCTCCCAATATCTTCTCAGAAAAAGTAGGATCCGGAACCTCTGTAATAGGAACCACTCTGCCGTTGCACGGAGAACAGATCACCTTTCCCTTTGACTTATTCTTAAAAAAACCTAACATGATATCTCCTTTCCGTCGATATACACACTCACAATATCCAAATCATCATTGAGAAGCACAAAATCTGCTCTCTTTCCTGCAGAAATGCTGCCTGCTTCATCATAGATGCCAATCTCCTTAGCCGGATTGGCTGTAGCACACATAATAGCCTCCTCAAGCGGAATACCTGCCTGCCTTACTGTGAAACGCATACAATCCATCAGATTGGTTGCCGAGCCTGCAATTGTCCCATCATGGAGTGTGGCAAGCGAACCTCTGACCGTCACTGCCTGTCCACCGAGTGTATACTCGCCATCCTCAAGCCCTGTGGCTCTCATGCTGTCACTTATTAAAATCATGCGCTTCGAACCAAACATGGCAAATGTTGCCCTGATAACCGACGGATGAATATGCACACCGTCACAAATGAGCTCTGCATGACACTTTTCTGAATCTCTCACAGCCCCGATAACTCCCGGATTCCTGTGATGAAGCGGTGGCATCGCATTATACAAATGTGTGGCATGGCTTGCACCATGCTCAATAGCCTCTACCGCTGTGTCATAATCAGCCGCTGTGTGTGCTATTGAAACCACAACACTTCCTCTTACCCTGTCTATAAAATCAATCGCCCCAGGCTCCTCCGGAGCAATATCTACAAGCTTTATCAAGCCATGGGCCGCATCCTGAAGCTCACAGAAATAATCATAATCACATCGCATGATATTCTCTGCCGCCTGTGCGCCCTTTTTAGAAGGACTGATAAAAGGCCCCTCCATATTGATACCTACAAGATGTGCACCACCTTGATAATTATAATCACCGGCATTTTTCATGACACTCAAAAGCTCATCCCTTTGAATGGTCATAGTAGCCGGACACACGCTAGTCACTCCGACAGAAGCCTCGTATGCTGTAATCACATCAAGTGCCTCTGCGGTGCCGTCACACATGTCAGCACCCTTGCATCCATGAAAATGAATATCCACAAGACCCGGTATCATGATAAGACCTGATGCATCTATAATCTCCTGCGGTGCGCTGTCATTAGCCGCGTCCGTGTCAGCTGTTCTCTCCAAAACACTGTCAAAACGGCCATCCTTAACGACAACATCACCTTGCATAAAGCTGCCATCCTCTGTAAATACCCTTGCATTTTTTATTATCATATACATGTACCTTCTCAACTAAAAAACATCTACAAATAACTCAGTGCAGCCTCATCCGCTACAAGCGTAACATCATTGTGCAGCTGCAATACAGAAGCCGGCACCTGTGGTGTAATCGGTCCAAAGAAAGCCTTGTGCACAATCTCTGCCTTATCCTCACCACTTGCAACAATAAGAATCTTCTTAGCCTGCATGATGGTCTTGATGCCCATTGTATAAGCCTGCTTCGGAACATCATCAGCCGATGCAAAGAAGCGCTTATTGGCCTCAATAGTAGACTCTGTCAGATTCACACAGTGTACCTGCTTGTCAAAAGACTCGCCCGGCTCATTAAAACCGATATGACCATTGTGTCCGATACCAAGAAGCTGCAAATCAACACCGCCAAGAGACTGAATCAACTCTGTATAGCGCTTGCACTCCTTCTGTGAATCCGGCTCCATGCCGTTTGGCAGGTGAGTATTCTCAATCGGAATATTCACATGATCAAACAAATTCTGATGCATAAAATAATAGTAGCTCTGGTCATTCTCACGGCTTAGTCCCTTGTACTCATCAAGATTCACCGTCATAACCTCTGAGAAGTCCAAATCCCCCTTCTTGAACCACTCAACGAGCTGCTTATACAAGCCGATAGGTGTAGAGCCTGTAGCCAGTCCCAATACACAATTAGGCTTCATAATCACCTGTGCCGATACGATATTTGCAGCCTTTCTGCTCATATCTGCATAATCCTTAGCCTGATATATTCTCATGAAAAATCCCCCCAATTCGTAAAATATGCCCAATACTATCTGCACAACCTTCAAATGTGCTGCTTGATTGCATATATGCATTTTACCTTATATAGGACATTTTGTCCAGTACTTTTTGTCATATTTTGCATATTTTATAAAAAAAATATTAAATTTTAATGCGTTAAAGTGGTAAAATTGCATAAAAATTCGTTTCAAATGAATATATAATTTTTCACCTACCACCCTGCATCTCTTTCTGCAGAACTAAAATAATCCGTTACACTTATATCTAATATAACGGATTCCCCTGTAAAATACAATTATTTATAATCTTGAGTGTCCAGCCATAGACCATCATACTGTCATTATTAAGAGGAAATGACAGCATATTCTTATCAGATAGCAGTGAATTACTTTGTCCCATATGTCAGAAAGGCGGTCTTGTCTTCCGTGATTAGCATTGTAAGCAGATAAGCACAAAAGAAACCACCGCAGGAATTTAGCTTAGTTAAAGCGTTAAATTCTGCGGTGGTTTTAATTATGCAGTCTTTTTAATTTCTATATCCATAATACCAATACCAATATAGCGCGTTCACCAGATTTTTTAATTCATCAGATGAATTTCCGCTATTAATGACCTTCTGTGAATAGCTGAACGGACCATAGTCCAGCTCGAAAATACATGCCTTATTCTTTCCGGTGACTTTGCATGCATAATTACTATTCAGGTTGCGTGCCATTATTCCGTTTATATCTACACAATACACCCCATCTGAAGCCTTTTTAGGTGTCAGACTGACTTCATTGCCATCTGCATTAACATAGCTGAACTTGTAATTGTTTATATCACAGCCTTCGTTCACCATAAAATAATGTCTTACTGTCATCTCAGACTTACATATCAGAGAGCTTCCGTAATATGTCAGTCCATTACTCTGACTATTTGCACTATCTGTTTTAATAACAGCCTTATATGCAGCAAAATCAGCTGCTGCTACAGCTTTATCTGTATCGCTCAAACCAGCATTTGCCGGCTTATCAGTGTTATATTTAAAGAAGTTCTGCGCTGCGGTTCCATAATTTAAGAGTGCCTTCACCAGCTTAATGGTTTCTTCCGGATACTCGTTTGATTTTGACAGGAGCTCGGTGGCATATTCTTTTACACTGTAAGTGTACTCATTTCCACTATTACCATCCACCACCATTTTAGCTTTAACCGTATCTGACATCTGTGCAGCATTTAGCGGACATGCAAACTTATATATAACCTTTCCGTTTTTCTCAACAGGGATTGCATCGTTTACGCTGACCTTATATGGCTGGCTATTATTCACCGTAAACTCCATATATGCGTTGCTGTTTGATTTGATACTTTCAGGAAGCTCCATATAGTAGTTCATATCAATATTATCTTTTAAAGTAAGGCTCCTGCCAACAAGCTTCTCAGAATCTTTTTCTACATTATTGGCGGTAAATGCTTTAATACAGAAATTACCATGCGTATTCTGATAATTCCAACTGCGGGAATATGCCAACCCTGTCCCATAGAAATAATAGCTTGCCGTATTATCACTTGACGCATGATTCTCCCACACCATTTCATTATTATCATTTATATCTCCGGTCATCGCTGCCTCAAGATCAACGGCAGGTGTATCAGTAGTCACTACAACCGAATAGCTTGTCCCAGGCTTCAGATTAACCGCTGATTTAAGTGGAATGGTATATACTCCGGCATAGGTTGTCTGCCCTGTAGTGGTAGCAGTCTCCTTCTTTGTTCCGCTGGTTGGCTTTGTCTTATCTTTTAAATCTGTATAAATCTCTATTGTATAATTCACATTCGTTTTAGATGTAATAGACAGGGAAACTGCTTTTAAGTCCTCAGAAGATACTCCCTGTTTTGCCTGAGTAGTAAAAACATTGGCCAATTTTCTGTAACCGCTTTGATGGGCTACATTTAACCCTCCATCAACTTGATAATTGTTATCATATCCATCATTAGCAGAAAAATCAAACACCCAAGCCGTATCGGATAAAGAAAACGTTTCATATGACATCCAGAAATAACTCTGATTATAATATAAACCGGTTCCTTCTCCCCAACTATTACGAATCAGCCATGCACCATCTTTTTCAGGTTTAACACCATCTCTGAAATTATCTTTAGAATAGTTATCATCCCATCCAACAACCATTACCGCATGACCTGCTCTGTTATTTATTTTATCATTATAACTGTTATTTATGTAATGATATCCGTTATCATTATGACTATACATAATTCCCACTGCACCATATTTTTTTATGGCTTTTTTCACATCTGATGCATTTTCCTTGATATTAATCATGTATGTATTTTCCAGATGTGCCTTATCCTTTGAATATGCATATTCATCAGATAAACCTGTATTAAGAAAAGCATCAATAGTGCTTGCTGTATATCCGTTGCTTGCCACCTTACTATATGGTACATCACTCTCGCTTACCGGACCACACCACTGTCCCATTCTGCGTGCCGCCATCAAATAGTTGCCACCACGATTGAGATAACCATACTGAACACTTGTATTATTCATATAGTACTTTGCATAGTCCCCCTCTGTTCCACCAAGCGGATCTAACAGCGAATTATATGCATAATATGCCAGATGCAGTTCACTAAGATCTATATTTTTATCAAACGCACCATCATTAATCAGATCAAACTCTGCAAGACCTATTGACGAAAATGTCCAGCATGTGCCAAGAGGATTTTGATTACGAACAGACGGATATTTCGCCTTGATATCGCTGACTCCATTTGCCGGATACTTGTTCTCTATAGTTTCATCTGCAGAATATCCCCAATCATCAGAATACGGCACCGCCTCATCCGGTTCATACACCGGTGTATTATAATCCAAATCACTCAGAATATATCCACTTGTAATGCTATTTTCTACAATTGGCTGTTGTTCTGCTTCAACGCCTTGCCCTGCTGACACCGGTTCTGCTGCGACCGGAACAGCCACACCTAATATCATAGCCGCACTTAACACCAATGATAAAAACTTTTTTGTCTTCATTCGACTTCCTCCATTAAAATAATCCGCTATACCTATATCTAATATAGCGGATTACCATGTAAAATACAATTACAATGTATCGTTCTCCATTGTATTAACTCCTCTTACGTTTCCTCTTCAAATGTAGGTAAAACCACAACTGACGTCTCATTAGTCAATCGGTATAATTGGAAGCTCTATCACTCCGTTATCAGATTTCGGTTCATTATTATTATTCATTCCTGAATTGTCATTATCTGAATCATCTGTGCCTGAACCACTATCTCCTGAATTGTTTATTTCAGATTTTTTATCAATCTTATCACCTGTTTTATTTACATCGTCTGAAGTGTTTTCTGATTCATCATTTTTCATTATATCAGTCTCATATGAATTCCTGGAATCATTATTATCGGTGTTTTCTGATGAGCTCTTTGTATCTTTCAAGCTTTTGCCCGTTTCTTTTGTAGTTGTTGAACTTTCGTCAGAATTCTTATCCACATTACTAGTCTCTGTATTTTCTGTATCCAATATCATCTCTGTAGCTGATACTGCCTCTGTGGCTATTTCTGAGCTTGTTTTATTTTCAAGCGCTATATTCTTTGCAGACAGTGCTGCAACTGTAATTGCTACGCCAAAAATCAATATCACTATTGTACTAACTATTTTTTTGTTGAAATTAAATTTCATTTTCTATATCCTAGTATAATTATGGTGTAGTCAATCAAGACTACTTGGTTAATAAGTTTCTGTAAATCAGATTACTAAAGAAGGGATTCTTCCTTCATCAGATACTCTTTACTTGTCCAACTATATGGCAAAAATACTTGTGGCATCCCATCTCTTCTTACACTAATTTCAAAATACTGCCGATAATACTCAATTCCTTCAAGCCCAGCCTTGCTCAAATAATCATCAAATATTCTATTGATATTTGCAAATATTTTCAAAGCCTGCTTACGGTTGTGCACTACAATGCACTCGCTTAAATCATCAATTGAATGCTCTTTAATATACCCATCATTGCATATATATCTATGTTCCTTTTTTACCAATTCAGCCAAGCTGCAAGTAGATGACTTTTTAAATTCGAAATAGAAATCTATAGGTTCTGTCTTATAATCGTCAGACACTGAAAAAGCCTCTAAAAAATTCCACTTTTCATAATTTTCTTTTATATATGCATGCTTTTTAGCAAGCTGAATTTCCTCTAACTTCAACTCTCAAAGTCAGGAATTATACTCTAGTACTATATTTTATGCAAAATCAACATAATATTTACCATCTTTCTTAACCGGTTTTAAAATCTGATTTCCTACTGTAAACTTATAATCAGATATATTTTTACTATCAATGCTGAAATAGCATAGTCTTCTAAAACTATAGTACTCTTTCTATATGAAATTTACAAGCAAAACTATGCCATTTGTTGTTTCTGATATTCGAACCAGTACAATGAATTCAGTAAAATCTCTGCATCAACATTGCATTTTGTATATGCCTTGGCAACATAATTCCGGTACCTTGAATTGCTTTCTCTGCTCACGAATTTTTCTGTTATCTGTTCTGTCCTTTTTCGCCATCCTAATCTCTCCGTTCCACTCCGGTCGATGCTAAACCAATGTCCTCCGACCACCCATCTCCCTTAAAAATATCAATACTCTTTAAGGTAGGAATTGCACAATACTTTCCTATCAGATAATTTTTCTCATAGTTTTCGTCCTTACGGATAGGTAATAGTATAGCTAAAAACCCCAAAATACTAGTAAGTTCCTGCAAAGTTTACCATATCCACTGATTACGTACCTCGTTTGCCTCATCAGATGATTTACAAATCTCACGCCATTTTTTTCCACACCCTTACCGCAATTTACTGTCTTCCAATCAAATAGTCTAAAAGCCAGAGCCGCACAAGCCTGTCGAAGCTCAATACAATGCTTAATATCTTTCATAGCAGCATTATCGTAGTTAATTAATTCTGCCAAAAAAAACAGTAATCTATCTATTCTTTCAATTCCAATAGTATCTATAACCGTATTCTTCGTATATACCAGATTATGTAATATCCATATAGCAGAAAGTAGTCCCGGTTCTTTCCTAAGCTCAATTAATTTGACTATCTTTTCAAGCATTTCACTAGTAATAACACTATCAGGATAACGTTTAATATACTTTTCCATAGCTCTAAGAGAATCTATTGATTGAGATTCATTCATTGCAAAAATATTCTCTTGTACATCACGTTCCCATTGTTCATCCCGCAAAATAAATATATCAAAACACTTTGTATAAATCCCCTTTTCATTCATTTCATGTGCCAGTTTAATAAGAATCTCTCGTGCTTCATCGGAAATCATACTATTGCAATTTTCCAGCATAGCTGCTATTGCATATACGGCCTTTCTAGAATTATCCTCAAACATAATATTCGCTGTATTCTCTGCAATTTTGTACCAGTATTTACTTATCTTATTTAGAATAATAAGCACCTCTTTTTCATTCCAATAGCCTAGCTCCACATTCGCACATAAAAGTGTCAATTGTTTTAAATATAAATCATTGCTATCCGTAGCAATATCATATGTAATAAAATAATTCTTAACCGACAATTTTGGAATTGATTCATCAATGTATGGTAAAGTTTCATATACCCATAAGTAATAACCAGTCAATTTAGGCAATTGAGTTTTCTCATCAATATTTGCCCAAATTAACTTCACATATTCATCATGCTGTTTAGTACTTAAAAGATGATATTCATCTAAAATCTTTAATCTTACGACTTTTGTCTTCCATTCGTAATCAGACTTCCAATCATCTTTTAATAGCCAATTTATCACATCTTCATCTATCAGCACATTATATTCTTCAAACAAAGTATCCAATCCTTGCTTGTTAAAATAACAGTCAAAAATATCTATTCCATTTGAACCATCAACTCTCGAGTGCATTGTTACTTGCTCTACAATCTCAGTTTCCATCATTAGAGGAAGTAGCTTAACCTTCATACGTTCGGATATTTGCCGTAATAGCTTATCCATTAATTGAGTTACTTCAAATCGAGGTGGAATGTTCCTATAACTCATAATTTTCTGAATAAACTGTAATTCCTTTTTTTGCATCCTTTCAGATGCCCGGCTTGAAAATCTTTGCAATAATATAGGAACATTTTCCCTTATATGCCCAGCTAAATATTCCGAGAAACCATTTCCCATTGCAATTATTTCACCGATATTAACCTCAATAGCATTTATTAAAATATCTATAACATCGTCAATATACCCACTCTCTAAATCCATTACAAATTTTCTATTTATAAGTTTTTCTATTGTTCCTGTACTCGAACAACGAACCAACAGAAACAAACCTAATCTATTATTAAAATCATAAATAGACGCTATCAAAGGCAATTCCATATCTGAAATAACCGTAACGCATCCACATTTAAATGGAACCCCGAGTTTCTCTAAAACTTTATAAAGCTGGTATCCTTCCGCATGTCCGAAACGACTATATGAGCCTATTGTCATTGTTCTCCTGTTTAGTTCAAATGTTTCCTTTTCAAATTGATTATCAACACAATGATTAAAAAGTTCTTTAGCAACATTATTTTTCCATGATTCCCAGTTAAAAAATTCTTTTTTCCGGTCAATCTCTTCTAATATCTCATCGATTCCCATTTGTTCAAATTCGTATTTTCCTTTATGTAAAGAATATGCCTGCTGACAAATAGAAAGTAACTGTAATACCGATGCCTCTAAACTCTTTAGATAATAATTTTCATTATTCTCATCTACTTTACAAATTAAATCTTGTCTGAGCTGCTTTAACTTTTCAAGTGATTCTTCCAATTTTCCACATTCCAAATCGAGCCCTATTACCAACAGTCTCTGTTCATAACACTCCTCCGGAATATCGCACTGATCCAACTCCCTTCTCAAACTCGGTATATCTAATTTAAAATAACATGCCTTAGCTCTTTCTATCATTAAGTCGACTTTACCATTATTTCCACTATCCTGATAGACAGTCAAAATGTCCATAAGACTCTGCCATTCGTTCCAATTCATAGACTCCCTATAATCAGAAAGCAGTATCTGCCCTATATAGAACCACTTTCGTATTTTGTCTGAACCACCGGCATTTTCCTTAATTTTTACATAATACTTGTCCCATATCTGCCTTAAGTGAAATACTTCATACTCGCTATATGGTAGCATTGTTTTTATACGTCTCCAGCACAATTCATACGCAAAATCCAACATTACGTCAATATCTTCCGTCTCATGCTTTTGTAACAATCCATTCTCGTCAGTATACATACTTAACTCTACAGCCGTATTATATGGAATAATATACCAACCCGGATATTCATCACGTTCCTTTTGCCACGTTTCTGTTAGTTTAATAATATCATCCGTATAGCTATCTTTGTGCGCAAATATACCATCAACTTCCACCCTCTCCAAATGCCATTCAAGTAATGTATATGAACTCTTATCCTGCCAGTCTTCATGTGTCGTTGGACTCTTTTGATTGTATTCACCATCATTTTGACTCATCAATTCAAGAATCTTATTGAGCGTCTCGTTACTAGATTGCGTTGAAGCCATCAAACTATTAACATTGTCATGGATATCTCCCAGGCAATAAGAACCATACCTTTGCGGAAATAACTTTTTAATTTGATAAATTACTATATCCTCAAAATGTTTCTTGCATCTAGCTTTATTGATGCTATCAAGTTCACTTAAAGAAAGTAAATCATTAACACATCTATCCAAATCATTTAGCCAATCAAAACTATTACTCTTTCTTATTTCATTAGCTAAAAGTCTCATAGTTTCCTCACAGAACAAAATCTTCCTAATGTCATTCTGCTCTGTGTTATCTTTTTCATATTCAGCAACCGTTTTCCCAGCTGATACGAATATAGCCTCAAACTGTTTCTTATCAAAAACTGATAAACCTATTTTTTTTAAGGCTGACTTAGGATCCCCCAAAAGTAAATCAGTTCCAGCTTCCACTACATCATGCTCATCCATTCTTTACCTCTCCTTCACAATAACTCTTCAGATTGCAGTAAAAACAATTTATACTTTACCACTTTTTCCTATGCCAACTCGGACTCATGCCCTCCACCGTCTTAAAAAGTCGACTGAAATATAAGTATAGTAAAACACTAGCATTTTCTGATACTTATTATGAGTAAATAATTAACTTGTTGCAATCCGTCCTTTCGGCAAACATATTTTCGACAAATTATATTATTCAGTATAGCGAATTTTAGGTTAATATTCAATTGATAACTATTATAAATTGCAAAGTTGCGGCAATGAAATGAGCTGATGCCTGACAAAAATGAGAACCGATTTTGGACAAGATAAGGAATCATAAACACCAATATGTTCCGCCCAGATAACAGCTCGATAATTTTATCTTGCATCAACTTAAGACATTTTCCTTAAGTTGATGCTTTTTGACCACATTGGTGCCTGCCCCCACCACTCATTAAATCACACATCTTCAGATGGACTTTGTATGAAAAAAGCAGCTCCCCTATTTTTCATAGACTAACTGCTCAAACCTCTGGTTCCATATTAAATTTTAATTTTCTGAAATTTCTTCTGTCCGGCTTAACTGCTTGCGAACATCACGTCCACGATACATAATTCGAACTATATACACTATTTCATTTTCATCATTTGTCTTATAAAATACCAAATAATTGTCCACCGGAAAGAACCGAAGTCCTCTGCTGTGCCATGGTTCTTCCTCATAAAGCCGGTTTCTATTCGGCATGGTGTCCAGCTTTCGAATAGCAGCCATAATTCGGTCTGTCTGTCCGGCAGCGTTCTCTGGAGCTAACAGTTCCTCTGAAATATATCTGAAAATATTTCTCAGATCTCTTTTGGCTCCTGCTGTATACATCACTTTATATTTCATATACCAAATTCCCGTTTCATTTCTGCTTCAACTTCATCTGCTGAATATACTCTGCCTGCTTTAATATCTTCCATGCCTTTTTCTATTTCTGCATCGAACTGTTCCTTTGTAAGAGAACCATATGCAGCAGGTTCCTCATAAGCCGGAAGTTTCATTTCAAAAGGAATTCCTCTCTGGAGTACAATCTGTCTCAGAAACATTCCTACCGCATTGGACATTGGAATGCCAAGTCGATCAAGCACCTGCTCTGCCTGCTCTTTTACTTCAGGCTCAACACGTGCAAATACATTTGCTGTTCTTGCCATAGATATCGCCTCCTCTTTTTTCTTCATTATATTTCGTTTGATTGCTAATTGCAAGCAGTTTGCACTCTTTTTTAATATCGTCTTTCATCCTAATTCAATGTATTTAGGCAGATAGGTTATATATAAAACTCTGTATTTTTGTAAGAAATATAATGATGCCTAACCCCACTGTTAATTGTAGCAGCTCAATTAAATAGAAGCCCCAGTAGTTCCAGCTACTGGGGCTTCTATTTGGGTGTGCCATGACACTCTTTAGCATTTCAATCTAGAACATCTTATATTTATGTTCTAAAAATTTTTTAATATATCTCTACTTAAATATCCTAATTTCGGTTTTGTAATTGATTTATTATGGTTTTTCTTTCATCCCCTTGAATTCCCAAAGCATTTAGTGCCTGATCCACTGTAAGTTTCATATTCTCCATAAGATTTTTCACAGAAATCATCTTTTCCTTTACCGCATATTCTTTTGCATATTCTTTTGCATATTCCTTCGCATATTTTTCAACTGCTTCACACATTTGCTCACGCCCCTTTTCAGTATCCTTAAAATGCTTTACACCTTTTGCTAATGCAGCATAATGAATCTTATCTGAATCTGTCTGACGAAAATCATTCATTAGCTGTCCAATTTCATCATTACCTTTATAGTTACCATTTACATATATAATGTGGGAACCATCATCAAATAATTCTTCTGTTTCCCTTATATATCGGTCTATGTGATATACTGGTAAACCCTTTCTAAATTTATCATGTTTATATATAAATATGATATACGAATCCTTAAGTTGCCTGAACTCCTGTCCTTCGTCTAACATTTTAGAATCTACCATACTGCTATGATATCTTGCTCGTCTGATATGTGCCCCTGCCGAATTTCCTTGTACTTCAATATCAATTTCATCACCGTTCACATCAATCGCATGAACATCCAATGTTATATTTCTTCCACCTACTTCATGACTTTTTATCTCATCTTGTCCAATAACACTAATTACATTAATGTTCCTTCCCAATATGATTCTAAGCATAAGCTCTGTTGCTTCGATATTATTGTCGAAAACTCTACTCATTAAATCATCATCAAATAGAGTAAGTTTATCCACCAGTTCATTAACATTTTCCTTAACCATTATATCCTCTCTTTCAAATTCATATTACCACGTATCGGTATTTCAATCAAATAAAATAATCATAAAGAATGAATTATTCTTTTTGCATCTGGACAACCATACCCAGTACTCTTCATTTGAATATATAATCTTCATCCTCTCTTATGAGAATTTTTTCGTTTTTACGTATCATGTGGTACAAAATTATATTTTTTCTAGTTGTTCATCTTCAAAGCATCCATATAGCCCAAAAGTCTCTTTTGCTGCTTATAATCCAACTGCTGATACGTCTCAACTACCATTCCAAGTTCAGTATCTTTTGCAAAAACATATGTCTGATTATCCCTGCTTCTGGTTCCAATATGCTCTGCTCCTGACAATAACTCATATGGCGAAATATCCATTCGTCCTAATTCAATGTATTTACTTTTTCATTCGAACAAAACCTCGAACACCTAGCTTAATGGCATTGCCACCACCATATTAGGCGGGGGAGTGCACGGAAAAAAGCGTAGGCATAGCGAGCTACGCTTAGGATTTTTACCATATCCACTGATTACGTTCCTCATTTGCCTCATCAGATGATTTACAAATCTCGCGCCATTTTTCCACACCCTTACCGCAATTTACTGTCTTCCAATCATTCCTGCCCTCCTTTAAAGTAACAACATTTCTCTGTAGAACTTCGTTATCCTATAAAACCACTTTCGCATATGCTGTTTTATCAGCCCTATTTTTATTATGATAAATTGCACCTGTCAACGGTTATTCTCTAATAAGAACTCAGCTAAATAAGAACCATCCTGTCCTGTAATTCCTGTTATAAGTACTTTTTTCATTTGAAATCTCCTTAAAATAGATAAAAATACGTCTGTTTAAAATACGATAATATTTTAAACAGACGTATCTAAAAATGGAATCGACAATATTTGTATAAATTAGCACAATATTGGTTTTTATCACTACCACTTTAAAACTATCAAAGCATCTCCTCCAAACAATCAACAATTGCTTTGCAATAAGGCTCATATTCACCATTATTCTTATTTGAATAATATTCTATAAAACTACGAATCTCATCATCCGTATAGTCCTCATCATCAAACACCTCTGATGCCTGAATAGCCTGCTTACGGTCCCTTTCGAGATGAAAACTGTCAAGTCCCAGATTATGTATCATATCCTGAGCAACATTAGAAGATGGACGATTCCTAACAGCACTAATTTTGCCGTTTGCTGAATATTTAAATACCTTTTCTACTTCAGCATCCGTTGGTGAGAGCATATCATCTCTAAACCAGTTATTCTTCCTGTGCCCACAATGTTCATCATCTAAGATAATTGTCGCCTCTCCATTGCATGATGCAAACATGTTTTCATATGTTAAATCCATATCTCTAAAGGACTCCTGTGGAAAGAAATGCTCAATATGAGCTGAATTGTTGTAAATTCTTCTCATACAATAGCAGCATATTTTGCCCTGCTCCTTGATAAGAGCCTCGCGCAGCATTCTTCTTCTTTCAATTCCTTCGCTATCATTGCCTGCAAAATCAACTTTATAATGAGGTTGCCTATTATTAACTTCCACAAAATCAGATTTCCATTGTTCAAACCATTGCGGCGCACTGCTTTTATTAATTTGCTTCACGTCTTTTACCCCTTGATATCAGTATCCTTGCCTTAGAAATACCATCAGCATAACCATTTGTTTTCTTATCCAATATATCCACTATTTTCTCTGCTTCATCATACTTCTTATCTTCAATACACTTATACATCTCATCAATCATTCTCTTGATGTCCTGATTAACTGAAGACGTATTCATTACTTCCTCTAAAATAACATTTGCATCCCATCCCACAAAGGATTCATAGGTCTTAAATAGAATCTCATTATCTTCATTATACAGATACAATAAATTGACAGAATCATCCATCTCACCCAAAATCTGCGGAGAATGTGTAGTAATAATAAACTGGATATTGGGGAATGTGTCTCTTAAAACATTCAATACCTTTCGTTGCCACGATGTATGCATATGCAAATCCAATTCATCAATGAGCACAACACCTGAGCCTTCCAAAGGATTCACATCTTTACCCGGATTTGCCAATGCCATTCTTCTTGCCAAATCTCCAAATAGAGCTATCGTGCATTTTTCTCCATCCGATAACTGATCTATCTTTAAAGACTTGCCGTTTTTATTGACCTTCATTGCCAAAGGTCTTCTCTCTATCCGAATATCCTCAAATCCATCAAGCATAGCTAACATTGCTTTTTTAACAGCTGCAAGACTTTTATCTTCATAATCCGAATCATTTCTAACCTTTATCTGATTCTCTATATCCTCCTGATTTCTGAACCATTTAAATAAATTTCTAAAATCTATCGTACTTTCTATAGCTTTGTCGAATGCATCCAATTTTACAAACTGCTCTTTAGGTGCCCTGACCGGCACATCAAGCACAATTCTATTTACTCCATAATTAACAAAAATGGGCATACTCTTATTATCCGATTCCTCTATCCAATTGCCATTGCCATCATCATAACCCATTTGTATATATAACGATTGAAACTTATCTGTAAGTTTTTTAAGAGCACTTGTATTTCTTTTTTCACCTTTAGCCCTGTCAATTGTACGCTCATAATATATGCTTTCGCCATCCCCAAAATCGAAATCTGCCTTTATGCCGGCTGCAGACTTTCCATAGCTAATAAAATCTTCATTGAATCTGGCTGTCTTACTTCTTACCGTTCCCATCAGCTTTGCAATGATATCAGCATATAATAAATCTATAGCCTGAAGGATTGTTGACTTGCCAACGCCATTCACACCAAAAATAACCGTTGTCTTATTATCAAGCTTTATTTCCAGATTGTCTATTCCCTTAAAATTTTGTAATGTTATCGAATCAAGCTTCATATCCCTACCTCACAATAACTCTTCAGATTGCAGTAAAAACCGCTATACCATGCTTATAGTATAGCGGATTTGTATTTAAAAAACAATTTATATTTTACCACTTTTTCCGATATAATTTTATCAATTTATTTTAAAAATGCCAAACAAAGGAGAACATCATGGAAAACTTACAAACACTTACTGAAAACTATTTGGAATACAGCAGGACACAAAAATGTCTGGATGAAAAGACTTTAAAAGCATATCGGATTGACTTGCGACAATTCTCTGAGGAACCATCTCTTGAAAAAATAACCGAAATCACAACAAACGATCTAGAGGATTATATTGTCAGGCTCCACCAACAATATAAACCCAAAACCGTAAAAAGAAAAATAGCCTCAATCAAAGCATTCTTCCATTATCTGGAATACAAAGAACTACTTGCAATAAATCCATTCTCAAAAATACAGGTGCACTTTCGTGAACCTACCATATTACCCAAAATTATCCCACTACATACAGTAGAAAAATTTCTGACTATCATTTATACACAACGGGACAACGCTAAAACTAATTATCAGAGAAGGAATGCATTACGCGATGCAGCCGTATCCGAACTGTTATTTGCTACCGGTATGAGAATTTCTGAGCTTTGCTCATTAAAAAACGAAGATATAAATTTACATGATGGGAGCATCCTCATATATGGTAAAGGCGATAAAGAGCGGCGTATTCATATTGGCAATGATTCTGTTTCTCAAATAATGGAAGAATATAAGGCTGAATTCCAAGCTGAAATCAAAAGCTGCAATCATTTTTTTGCTAACCAAAATGGCAAACCTCTATCTGACCAAGCTGTTCGCAGGATGATAAATAAGTATTGCTCTCTCGCCGATATAGATTTACATATCACCCCTCACATGTTCAGGCATACATTCGCTACCAGCTTATTAGAGGCCGATGTCGATATCCGGTATATTCAGGAAATGCTAGGACATAGTTCCATCAATGTCACTGAGATATACACACATGTAACCACTGCTAAACAGAGGGATATTCTAATATCAAAACATCCTAGGAAGGATTTTCGTATATAGATTTCTTTTGCAATCCATCTTCTTGATGGATTGTTTTATTTTTGAGGGGTAATTAGAAGTTATCCGTTAAATGTCTTTGGGAGAACGAAAATGAACAAAAAATATACTTTGCCTAATGATTTAATAGTACTTATATCTGGGGTTCCAGGTGTCGGGAAAACTACAATTTCATATGAACTTCTAAAAGAACATGAAGAATTTAGGCTCGTTGAAGAAACTGACATAATCCGTGAAATTTTGCGAGGGTATAATGAATATTTAGAAAATATTCACGATACACCACTCAATGATGTAATTTATGAACATGATATATTTTTAAGTTATGATATGGCAAAACACCAATGTAGAATAATGAAAAATTCTATTATAAACATAATCCAACGGCAACAAAGAAAAGGGATTCCTACAATAATAAACGGCGTGCATATTATTCCTGAAGAATTATACTTAAATATAAAATCTCCCAATATTTTATTCATTAATCTATATGTCGACTCGGAAGCCGCCCTATGGAAACGCTTAAAAATTAGAGATCCTCAAAAATATAAACCTGATCGTATACCTCTTTTATATAAAACTAATACTGATTTGAATAATAGCTTATATCATATTCCAGGCAATTTATATAATGTATATTCTATTGATGTCAGCAACATGACAGTCACGGACACGCTTTCTACAATAGATAAGATATTTTACGACATTTATAAAATCTCCTAAAAAAGTGCTACTGCTGAATTCCAAACATCACAATATTTTTGTATACATTCCTGACCACGTTTTGATGATACACTAAAAACTTCAAACTTTGTATCAGTCATAATTTGAGGTTGTCCGTTTTCGTCAAAATGAGGTTTGGAATAAATAATACAATTATCCAAACGAATTATAACTTCTTCTCTTCTGTTCGAATACATACGGAAACATTTTTGCAAAACTTGATTATCGCCAATTATATGCTTAGCCCTTTTAATTGTTGCATCTAGTTCTTGCAAAAAAATATCTTGCTGTTTGTGTGCAAATTTCACCTCTTCTGAGGTAGGATTAAGAAATAAACATCTGAAATCAATACCAAACATATCTTTATTTTCTGATTTTTCTTCTAAATATTCAAATAAGTCATTAAAATTTCCGCCAAACAATTTCATGTTTTTTCTTCCATATATCCACAAGTATTTCCCAGTATATAAAAAAGATTGTACAACAGATTTCCATAAATCAAATGTTTCAAATCCTGTCAAAAAAAATGCCGTTCTATTTCGATATATAGGACTTTCTGCTCGAAAAGCATCATTTGATGTCAACAATTCTACAAACTCTTCACACTGAACATCAATTTGTCGATGTTTTTCCTTTATTTCCTCAGTTCTTTTAATAAAATTATCAAGTATATTTCTAACATATGACGAATCATGTAAGTCAAATCCCTGTATAAATTTTTCTGTAAAATCAGACTCTGTTACATTAATTTCACGTGCAAAGTTCATTGGATTATCAATCCAGGAATGCCAATTAGGATCAACATCAAATAGAAATGGTATTATTCTCTTATTTAGACCGTTTGCAAACCCAGCCTCATAAAGCAACCATGGCGATTTTTTATTTTCTTTTGTAAAACAAAGTAGTAATATATCACACTCTGTAATCTCTTGAATGATTTTCTTTTGAACTGGTTCCCCTGCAGAAATATCATTTTCTGACATAAATACTTTTGAATGAGGATCCAAACTCTCAAGAAGACTCTTTATTTCAATTGCAAGATCTCTACTTTTTTCCTTTGACCAACTAATAAAAATTTTTGACATATAATTTTTCATCCTTTTTAGCAATTTTCTTATATTTTTCAATAATAGAAATTACATATATTGTAACGTTTGCAAATTCGACGGATAACTTCTAATTATCAATAAAACTATTATACTGCATACACCTCTGTTTTGCACTATCTTTCTAACATTTTTATTGGTTTATTGTCATACTTCATTACTGTACAGAGGCAATGTCAATTACTTTAGTAACTTTTGTCATATTGCATAATTTCCTTTTTCTACCACTGCTAATATTTTCATATGAAACCACTTACCCCAAACCGCACAAAACCTCCTTAATAGAGAAATTGATTGGCATTCATCTAATTAAGGAGGCTCCTTGTGGAATATTCTGACTCAGTCAAGTCAATATCACCTGCTGCAATCAGCGAACTTGCTACTGTGTCTGACAAATATACGGTAAATCCTTGTAAGGATTATTCAAGAATTCCAAAATATTTTTTAATCATTTCCTTCTCAACTCTCTCTTAATCATTGATGATTCCCTGCTCTAAATTTATTCCATTCTGTATGTAAAAATTATCCAAAGCATCAAATGCATTTCTATAAGAATCAGCATGTTCTTCAAAATACTCCAAATCATAATCTGAAATATCAATTAAATGTTTTGTGTCGAAAGTATATTCAATGGCTAGATTCTCATAACTTTCATCAGCATGTTCAAAAAATGACTTATGAAGCAAATCCCTGTGAGCTTTTCTTGATTTGTTTCTTATCAGTTTTGTGGCAAGTAACTCACCATAAATCCATGGAGATTCAGTGGCTAATTCTTCAGAAATCATATCAGACCACTTCACCGATGATGGCGTGTTGACAAACATTAGACACTCTGTTCTATCCATCATCTTCATCAATGCCGTATATAATATCATGTGAACATTACTTGTAGATTTATTTCTCAATCCATAGCCATAAGTTTTTATATTACCATTCTCATCTCGTGACGAAACACAGTATCGGTTATCAATCTTTCTTAATAAAGTATCTGAATTTTCCCATACACAAGAATCAATAAATGCCTCGATTTTGAATTTCTCATACAACCAGCCAGCAAATGATATTACGAATTTTAAATCATTGTGTGAATGAGAAAGAAAAACATGTGCATCTATCTTTGGAAACCAGTCATTTTCTATATCCTTTTCACTTAAAGATCCATCTGGATTAATATATTTTTCCAAGCTATCAGTAATTATTCTTTTATGTTTATTATAAATTGATAAACCGCTTTCATGATAACTGTAAAACTTTTCCTTACTATTGACAAGCACATTAAAACCAGCAAACACTTTTAAATTCCTCCTTGCTTCAATGTATTATTATGATTTCTCCAAGCATTAACAAAAACTTTATATCAACAAATATCTTCTATCTAATGAATTATAATATGATAAAAATGCAACGTAGCTACCTGTTCTAGATTTGACATCATTACATGGTTATTTTTCTCAACAGCCGTTCCACCATAAGTCTGTGATTAACATTATAAAATAATCCTTCATTTAATTCGCTTCCCCAAGAATTTATTGCTTCCCATTTTCCTTGTTTTAACAGTTCATATGCATATTCACTAGAACGCCCTCCCACAGTACCTACAAGTGCCACAGGTATACCGCATTTTCTCGCCATCCCCACTTCAATATCAACACCCTGCTGTGACGGATCATCTTTTAGTTTACCACCAAGGCAAATCAGCATCTCTGCCTTATCTCTGCATATCATATTTTTCCGCATTTCCTGAATATCATTTGATAAAACTACACTGCATTTTTTATTTAACAACTCTAAATCATATGTATCTGCATATTCCTGGGACATATGCATCTCTATCGAATCCTTTACATCGGAAGAGTATAACTCCCCAATATCAAATATTATCTGTTGAAACGTCGGATGTGCGCCAAACACCAGTGTATACCCATTTCGAATAATTTGCCTAGTATATATAATGACTGCTTCTGTCAGTGAATTCTTATATATTTCGTCATAATCTGGAAATGCTCCCGAAATAATAATTCTTTTTCCCTTTTTGGGACTGTGTTCTCCTAGTACATTTTGAATATTTGCAATGTAATCCTCATAATTTTCCTCACATACCCTATTATCAGAAGTCTTACTATCTCTTTTCCCATGAGTAGAGAGCAAAAATAACTTGTTACACTCTTTGTATAGTTCCATATTTTTTACATTTGTACAAAATCGTTCAATATCGTTCTTTTTAGGATTTCTTCCAAAACATTGTATATAATGCCGTCTAATTCCTGAATCATATCGATCTTTTACATTATCAATATACTCTATTTGATACGCCAATGTATTTGCCCCATCACGTTGCAGCTTAATCTTCTTCTCTCTACTCATTTCCATGAAACACTCCAGATAAGAATACACTTGTCCTGAAGAATTCATAATTAATTGAAAACATTTATCTTCTATTTCATCCACAATCTCTTCAAGTCGCTCCTGATTGCAAAACTCATCTCTGGAATATCGAAGCACAGGATTCTCACATGGTCGTATTTCCATATCCTCATAAGGTGCATCGTCAATCTGGACCCATAATATGGGTATATCATTAAGCATCGCGTGGCACAGTTCCTTCATAATGTATTTCGAATATTGAGCATTCTCGGTCTGCAGAAAAATCAACACATCACTTATTTTCAAATTTTCATCAATATCCTTTTGAGCGTCATCCCCAACCTCAACATTTACTACATCGCGGTAGACATTCCTTTCTCTCGTCAAAAGCCTTAATCCATCGGCAAGTTTAGATGCAAGTTGCTCTCCATCTTTCCTACAGTGGCTGATAAAATACAAAACATCATCACTGTAAAGAGGCGACAATGTTTGAGCAATGATTTTTCGTGCAAATATCTGTGCTATTGCCCTTATATTGTTTTTCAACGGATTCCTATTCTCTTTCCGACAAGCCACATCAAAACTCTGTCTGTCAGAAACTGGTTCAGGCGGTCTCCTGCACTCTGGTTTTGCTTCCATTGCCACTGGCCATATCCTGCTTTGGACATCATTATATTTTCCAAGCAGTTTTAATATCTGTTTGTCGTATACTCCATTTTCTGATGTGAAAAATATAAAAATATCATCTTTATCTGCATTTTCAAGCATGATCTGTCTTATAAGTTCATATGAACCTATGGTCCGCAGATTATATATGTACTTATCAAGAATTGTATGACACTCATTAAAGAAACAAATTGCATCTCCAACATCCTCCATAGTGAGTTCTGGTCTACAAAATATCACATTCATTTTATCCCTCCTACTATATTTCACTTCCTTTAGGACTGTTAATATCACTGTTATCAATGTATTCTTCTTTATCCAACTAAAATCAATAAGTTTTCAGCATAGTATAAGTCCCATAGCATTATGTTACATCCATTATTATATCAAAAATTTAATGATAATGTAGCTTATAAAAGAAAATAGTTACCAGTAAAAATTACAATAGTTAATTTCCTCGCATAAAAGGATGTTTGAATTACCTTAAATTTTCTCAGTCCACTATATATTGTCGAATCATGTTTACAGCTTCTATATATAGTGGTAGAATTTAAAAAGAATAGTGTATTATATAACCATATAATCTCAAATCAAAGAATCCTCCCTAAGAAAGGCTATTGACTATTGATATGATAATATCCCCAAATTTTTTAAATTCAATCGCACAATCTTATAAAATTACTGAAGATTCTCAAAAATCTATATTGTCAGAAAATAAAAACTATTTTTTTGAATCTGGACATACAGACATAAACAGAAATTATGATATATTTTTATCACATAGCTATTTAGATAAGGTTCATGTTTTAGCATTAGTAAAGCTATTTAATATTCATCAATTTTCTGTATATGTTGACTGGTTAGAAGATAATCAACTAAATAGGGAAGATGTCAATGTACATACAGCTAACTTATTAAGAAATCGAATGAAACACTCTAAATGTTTATCCTATTTAACAACGGAAAATATAACAAAATCCAAATGGTGTCCTTGGGAGATTGGTTATTTTGATGGATTAAAACAATCAAAGTGTTGTATTTTGCCTGTTATGGAATATGGATGCGAATTTAATGGACAAGAATATTTGGGATTGTATCCATATTTGGAATATGCTTCTTTTGCCGGTGTAGATGCAGCTTGTGATTTTTATATATGTAACCAAAATCGTACTGAATTTATAAAATTGCGCGATTGGATAAAAGGGTCTACAAAATATTATAAAGGAATATTGGTATGATGAAAAAAAAATATGTGAAAAATATATCAACTAAAGAACTGCATAAAGAAATCGATTTGATTCAATCATGTATTAACCGCATGTCCAAAAATTCTTTTTCTTGCAAAAGCTGGAATCTCACATTAATAGCAGGAGTATTCGCATTAACACCGGAAAAAATCAATAACTGGTATATTTGTATTGTTATTTTTTGTATTGATTTGTGTTTTTGGTGGCTTGATTCGTTTTTTATATTACAAGAACAGAAATATAGAGATAAATATGAGTGGGTTATACAAAAAAGATTAGAAGGAAATATAGATTTTTTATATAACCTTGATCCCAATAACAAAAATATGAATCTTGAAGATAAAAAACGAAATCAATTCAAAGCAATATGTTCACCAACATTATTACCTATGTATGGTGGGATAGCAATTCTACTTGTTATCTTTATCATAATAAAATTAAACGGAGGCGTATAACTATGGGCAGAAAAATTTTTATTTCCTACAAATATTGGGATGATGATGTTTATCCAGTGCCAAGATTTAGTGATTATCATCCTAAAGTAAGAGATTATGTATCTTGGTTAGAAGATAAATTCCAAAATCGCACAGAACATTATTATAAAGGTGAATCAGATAATGAAGATTTATCCATGTACTCTGAAAATTATATTTGGGACAAACTAAAGGACAAAATGTACGACAGTTCATTAACTATCATTCTTATTTCTCCAAATATGAAAGAACCAAATAAGTGGGAAAAATCTCAATGGATTCCCTGGGAGTTATCATACTCTATTAGAAAAACAACAAGAGCGTATTATACAAGCCAAAGAAATGCAGTACTGGCTGTTGTTTTGCCTGATAAACACGGAAATTATAATTATTATAAATCTATGCGACTTTTTTCAATCCTACAAGCTAATATAGTTAATGGGTATATACCTGTCGTGTCATGGAATGATTTTAAATATAATTGCGATAAATACATAGATAAAGCTTATGAAGCACAGAAGAATACTCCTGAGTATAAACTTCAAATAAACATATAAAACTAAAAAGAGGAAATACAATTATTAATGAAAAAAATTTCTGGGTTATTTTCCTGCAAAAAATATCTAGAGTGTGTGAAACTTTGGGTAATCAAACTTTTTGAGGGGCAGTCTTTGTGAGGGTGTAACTTGAGGGTTTGGTTTGAGGGGCTTTCATGAGGGGCTGGTTTGAGGGTTTTTCGTGAGGGTTTGACTTATGATGAATTAAATAAAAAACAGGGTTAGTCATTATTACAATGATTAATCCTGTTTCTTTTTTATCCTTCTTTTCGTATGATATTTTTGCGGAAATCTCAAACAGAAAGGAGGATACATGAATAGTATCACAGATTTACTAGACCTTGAAGACTCTGAAATAATTATTAAAGATATTCAAATTCATGGTCAAACAAAAACACTTTTTCTTGAAACGCCACCTATTGTGCATTTCTGTCCTATTTGCGGATACAGAATGCATTCACGCGGTGTTAAAAGCAGGAAAATTAAACATCCTATTCTTCAGGATAATTACTCTCTTATCCTAATTCTCAAACAACGTCGATGGCGTTGTTCCAACCCGGAATGCAGGTATGACACAAGCGAATCATTCAAATTTGTCAACAGGCAACGCAGAACTACCAATGCTACGGATATGCTAATAGTTAATGCTTATCGAAATCTATTAGAAACCTCTGCATCAATCGCTAAACGTTTTAATGTATCTGATACATATGCCCACGAGGTATTCAATCGCTATGTAAAGCTTGATACGATTATGAAGATGCCATTTTCCATATCGACAATAAACTTAAGGATTATCGTGAATTAAAAGAAATGTATGTGCGATTTAATTCCAGAAATGCCGGAAACCCTACGGCTGCAAGAGAGGAATTAATTGAATTAATTGAATTAATCGCATTCTACGCCAACTCTGAACATTCTATGTTCCGTGACTTTGCAGATCTTTTAGAAAGATATCAGGATCCCATAGTTAATTCTTTTGTGATGGTTGAAAAGATGGGTAATGGTAAAATTTACAATTCCCGTTTATCAAACGGTCCCATAGAATCAATAAATCGCAAAGTTAAAGATTTAAAAAGGCTTGGTCGAGGTTTCCGCAACTTTGAGCATTTCAGGAACAGATTTCTTTATGCAGCCAGAACAGCCCCCATTCTTAATGGAGTAACTGACTATAACCCTGTAACTTATTTTGAAGATGAATAATTTTAAGGAGAATCACACGGAAAACTATTGTGCTTTTAGCAAAAATCATAAATGTATACTTTGGACTGATTATGAGATTACTCGTGAGGAATTATCTGAATGTCACACTTTGTGTCACGGAAACTGGATTGAAATAGAGCGTAAATACAAATATATCCAAGAATTAAAAAAGATACTTTCAGATCATGAAATCCCATACCCTGAAGAATACGAAATAGAATAACCACAAAAAGGGTCTGGTATAACATCAGACCCTCATAAATTCCCCTCACGAAAGCCCCTCAAACCAAACCCTCAAACCAAACCCTCAAAAACTGGCATTCTAAAAGGGTCAGCCCCTCACGACTGACCCTCATAAACTTTGGCAAACCCTCAAAAAGTTTGATTACCCATTTTTCTCTAGGGGAGTTTTTCTACAGCCCCTTTCTGACACATTCTTAAATGTGTAAATAAAACTTATAAAACACTCAATCTTGTATTTAATATTCATACAATATCATTCAGAGATGAAATCAAACAATGACAACTGTTTTAAGTCATATGCTGTTTGATACTCTTGAATAATATCTGACATACGATATAATATTCCATAATTATTACATTTCTCCTGAAATAATAATTCTAATTCCTCATGGTTAGGTACAACACATTCATAACTTTCACCATATACGGATTTATATTGCCTTAAATAATTCATATTGGGGAAAATAGAATCTAACTTACTATAATAATATTCTCGCTGATTATGACGTAATGTAACTCCAAAATATGGATAAATAAACCTTGCCCCAGAATCAGCGGCTTGCTTAACAATTTCTAAAATATTATTCTCATTATCTTCGATAAATGGAAGTACTGGCATTAAAACAATCCCTGCAAACAATCCTGCATTTGACAGTGTAGACAAAGTTTTAAAACGTTTAGAAGAAACCGGTGCATGTGGCTCAATTTTTTTTGATAATTGATCTTGGTATGTGGTGATTGTTAATTCACAAATTGCAGGATTTTTCATAGAAATTGATGTTAGTAAATCAATATCTCTTTCAATTAATAATCCTTTTGTTGTAATCGAAACTCCAAAATCGTATTTATCAGCTAAAGATAAAAAATCACGAGTGAGTTTCAAATCCACTTCCAATGGATTATAAGGATCACTCATAGCACCAGTATCAATGATTCCTTTTTTGCGTTTACGAGATAGTTCATCTTCGAGAATTGATATAGCATTTCTTTTAGGTTTAATTATATCAAATTCAAAATCTTGATAACAACTTGAACGGCTATCACAATAAATACAACCATGTGAACATCCGCGATATAAATTTGCACAGTACTCTGCACCAAACCAATCAAGAGTCTTATTTGTTTGTAAAATATGTTTTGATTCAAAATATTTTATCATTTTAGTTCACATTAAAATATCGAATAGAACCATCAATGTTAATTCTAGTCAATACATCAAACGGTCGCAGCCTTTTTTCATCAATAACAAATTGTGAAGTCAAGTTGCTATTAGAAATATACTGTCCTCTATTATAAGGACAAATATCTGAGCTTCCAGGACTAACAACAGATACAAGATCGATAACACTATTGATAAATTCTATTTTTTCTCGAGTAGTAATAATTAATTTTGCATTAGGTACAGAATTATGAATTTTGTTAAGAATCAATCTATATTCATTATCTCCTACTGATCCATTTTTAATTCTCGGGGTAGAAATATATGTTTCTACATTAAATTGTATAAATCTTAGGGCATGACTAATCAATTCTTCGATATCTGATTCGACTTCTTTGAAGCCAAGCAGTACACCTATATCAATTTTGGAAAATCCTGCAGAAATCCAACGATCAATTGTATCTATTCGATTTTGAAAGTCAGCTTTTGCATTTTTCTCCGGATTTAAACCAAAAAATTTCTTATATGCTTGCTCATCATACGTCTCTTGAAATAATGATAATACAATTTTAGATAAATCTATAACCGTATTTTTAATAAAATCTATTTCTTTATTTGACAAAGATCCTATATTAAAAAACACTTTTTCAAAACCTACTGCAATGGCTACATTAATTGCTTCACAAACCAACTTTAAATTTTCCATACGACTAGAGGGAGAAAATAACTCTCCCGTCAGAATACATACAGCACTTACTTTTTCGTGATTTTTGATAATATCTAACTGCTCCCTGATTTCATCAATTGTTGCAACTTTTCTTGTAACATTAGAATTTGAATGATTAAATCCACACATAACACAATATGAATCACATTCATTTGATATATATAACGGTACGAATGTTTCCATTAATAATCCTCCAAATTAATACGTTTTTTCAAGTAATTACTTGTTGCAGTCAATGCCTTTTGTATAGAACTTGAATTTGCTGATCTATAGTAATCTAGATATTTTTTCGCTAGCGGCCAAGATTTAACACCTCCACTAGATTTAAATGCACGAATTACTGAACATGCAACCCTTTCATTATTGAGAGTACACCAATAATCAAACTTTATTTCTACCAATTCTGGGCAAACGTTCAGAAATCCATCTCCTATAGTAAATGAATCAAATGATTTTTTCACATATGTACTTGTGTCAAACAGAAACAAATCCATATAAGATAATAGTTTTTCCCTTCTTGAATAATCAGAATCATATTCAACACAATATTTCAGAGATAATAAAATAGCCCTTCTTATGTTCTCATTATTAGAGGTAATACATTGATTTAGCCAATTATCTATTCTATCAAATTCATTCATTACGATGATAGCAATTACTTTAGCAGCTTCTTCTCGTATTTCCCAATCAGAATTAACAGCCATTTCCAAGCATTTTTTTAGTAATAGTTTTGAATTACGGTTATAGCAATAGTGGAATATTCTGGGACATAATTTCCAGGTTCTTTCATTCCAAAAATGAGTGATGAAAATCCCAATATCTACCAATTTATTGGTATCTATTAAATTATAAGTACTAATTACTTTTTCTATATTAGATGATGTCAATCTAGGGAGACTATAATAATATGCTTCAAAGCAGTTTGCTTTCAACAATTCAAAACTAATTGTTTCTGAATAATTTCTCGCATCCAAATATCGAATCGCTTTTCGCGTATTCCCAACTATTCTTGACGTGGATTTACACGAAAGCAATACTTTCTTTTGGCTAACTAAATCCTCAAAGTCCAAACTATTAGTTAATTCTTTTAAAATCAACTCACAATCAATGCTCGTATCACCAAATATTCTAAATTCAATACAAAGAGTATTCTTATTATTATATAAAATACACTGCCAAAAAAGTCCATTATATTTTGCAACAATGCTATCAATAATAGATTGTTCAAGAATAATTCCATCTATTAATTGAATTGACGCATTTCTTCCACAAACTTCTATTATATTATTATTTATAGTCGCAATATCTCCAAGCATATATCGAATTAAAGGCGTACCTTTATGATATAAACTGGTTACAACAATTTGGTCGTCGACAATTTCAAAAATAAATGAATTAGGAATTAAATGAAGTCCTTCCTCATTTAATTTTTCTGCTGCCAAACCATCTAACTCTGTTGAACCATACTGATTTATTATTTGTATTCCATATTTCCGAAAAATATTCGACTTGAAATTTGGTGTAATGTGCTCCCCTGCAACCATAGCAAGCCTTATAGAATTTTCCTCCGGTTTTATTTTTGACAATATAGTCAGTAATCTAGAAGGAGAGATATCCAACACTGTCGGAGAAAACGTTTTTATTGCAGCTAATACTATATCATCTTGAACATCTCCTAAAGGAACAGCAAAAATACCAAGTTTTTTGCATGCCTCTAAAGTCAATTCTCCATAACCGTTAATTCCAAATGGCTGAATAATACATACAATATCGTTTTTTTGTATTCCAGCCCAATTCAACAACAGACACTCATTATCAACACTCTTCTCAAAATCTTGTTGGGTTCTGTATAATATCTTAGGATTAGATAAAGTGCCTGATGTCATTACCACTTTGTAAACCGGCTCATCAGTTTTAAATTCATGAGGATACTTTTTTAAGAATTCGGTTGTCACAATAGGCAATTCTTCGATAGAAGACAGCGAAGAAATATCTATATTATTATATAATTTCTTATAAAATAATGTATGCTCATATGCGTAACTGACAATATATTTCAGAGCACTCAATTGAATTTCATCCATACTCTACTCCTCAAAAGCATCTTCAAGATTCTTATAATGATATTTAAAAGTATTGCAAAGATAATGAATTATTTCTTCATTGGGCGCACACAGATGTATACAATTCCCACAAAATGTACGCTGACAATACTTTTCTACGGAACAGTCTGCACATTCAGAAGAAATTCTATCTGCAGATTTACAACCAGAATACCCAGATAAAATTTTTTCAAATTCATCACAAGATTGCACATCTTCAATATCTGTTATTCGGCTATTTTCATTTGCGTAATCCGTGGCTGGACAACATAAAATATGTCCAAAAGCATCAACCTTAATTATATGAGTACTTTCAGATAATTTTTGAGTATTTCTCAAGAAATTTCCCAGAATCATATCTAATTTGTTAGAGTGAATAATGCCTAAATCGTCATTAGCAATCAACTCGAAAATCTTATCTTCTGAGCAAATATATTTCTCTTGAGTAGGCATCAATGTGCTCCAATTAGAAACTAAAGCACCATATGGTAGAATAGATGGAAAATAGCAACTAATATGATTTGCTTTAGTAAATGCATAGATTGCTTCTATCATTTCAGGAGTCTGTAATGTCAAAGTTGAAGAAATACTTAATTGCGATGAAAATTCTTTCAAGTCATATAGCGCATTCAGTATCTTAGAATAAATACCTTCTCCACGGACAAAATCAACAAAATTATGATCAATTGCATCTAAGCTAAATTGAACTTTTACATTTGAATGATGAGCAAGAAGTTCCTTAATTTTATTAATATTTAAAAAAGAGCCATTTGTTGTAATAACTATACTAGTATACTCAGGAAAATGCTCAACTATTTTAAAAAAGTCTGGGTGAAGAGTCGGCTCCCCGCCAGTAATAACAATGTCATCAACTAATGGTTTGATAATGTTTGCAAAATTAAATAATTTATCAGTATCCATAAATTGAGGAATATAATCTTTTTCAAAACAGTATTTGCATTTCAAATTACATGCTGAGCATATTTCTAAGTATAGACGAATTTTCAATTCTTTTTCCTCCATGCTACGATGCAGTCTTTTGTCTTAGGCATATTTGCATCTGTACTAATTTCGTTTACTTCATAAAGAGGAAGCAACTCCATAGAGCTGTTAGTAGATTTTAATCTACTTCCATATTCATCTTTGAGAAGAACATCAATAATATCGTGGTCTCGTTCCATTCTTACAACTCCATTTTCATCAGTGAAAATGTATACGGCGGTCCAGTCGATTAAATTCTTTTTATATTTATAGGTATTTAATCGAACACAATACTCTCGTTCTTTATACGGCAAATCTTTTTGCAAAGGATTTTCTGCATAATCGTTGTCACATAATGTAATGTTCGGAGTGAATCCTTCTTCATAACCTATGAACTGATTTGAGATAAAAAGACCACCTGGTTTTAAAAAATACTCAAAAATATCTACCAACTTAACCGTATCTTCGATGCTTAACGGAACAAAGAGCAACGTAATACAATCAAAATGCTGAGATTTTAATTTTTTCTTTAATAATTCAAAATCGAAGAAATCAGCTTCTACTAGACTTATAGGTTCCACACCATTTTCTCTAAAGACAGCCTCTATAACCGGAAATGATTCCCTATTTCTTTCAACCCCTATGATTTCATATCCCATCCGTTTCAGCTGCACTTCATGTCTACCAGTTCCACAACCCAATGCACAAAGTTTATTCACTTCAATATTTGCATACTTATTAATATATTTTTGAACTACTGCATCATAAATTTCATACTGAAAAAGTTCATTTCTGAAAAAATCTACATATTTTATCATCCCCTGGGGATATGTTATTTGCCAATGGTTATCTGACATAGCTACCTCCATTCATCTCCAACTCCATAACAATAAGGTTGCAATCTACATCTATTAGCAGGGGAATAGAATGTTTTAGAGATATTATCAACATAGTATCTTCCATTCATCGTAACACTTATACCGGTTTTAGTTCTCTCAATTAAACCTTGTGATTCCAACAATCGTATTTCTTGACCATAAATATCAAAAATGCTAGCTCCAAAATAATTTTTAAACGGTTCATCTGGAATGTCAAAACATCTTGCGCCTAAAACCATGTATCGAGACATTTGGTCATCTAATGTAGCTTTTTGAATATATTGAATAGAATATCCATTATTAAATACATCTTCCATGTATTTCTTACTATTATGAGTATTGCAATACAAAAAGTTATTATAATAACTCCATGCACCAGCACCTAATGAAATTTGCTCGCCCTGAGGGGCTTTCCAGGTAATCTCAGTATCATGATTTATATGATTCGGCAGACAAAAATCTGGTTGTGCTACCTGAACATATCCATTTTCAAGCAAAAGTTGCATAGACTCACTAAACATTTGATGTTCAACTTCTTGGCTTGGCATCAAATCATACAAATCTTCCTGTCGTTCAGATAAGCCCATACTATAAAGACTTATTGTAGAAACCCCCATTGAAATTAGCTTGTTTACATTACTTAAAAAAACATCAATAGTTTGATTCGGAATACTGTAAATTAAATCTGCAGCAACAGTATCGAACCCAACCTCCAAAGCTGTTTGAAGAATTTTCACATTTTGTTCTTCTCGCTGTTTTAATTTCAGTAAGCGTAAGTCTGCATCATCGAAAGACTGTATTCCAAAAGAAACCCTATTTACTCCGATTTTTTTCAAATCTTCAAGATATTTCTTTGTCGCAATATTGGGATGATTTTCGACTGTTATCTCAACAGTTTCATTATTAGTAATTGTATCTTTAATTAGTGTTACAATTCTTCCAACATCCTCAGCCTCCAAAAGAGATGCTGTACCTCCACCAAAATATACCGATTTTAATTTTTTTGTAGAAAAATCAAAATGAGCTTTATAGGTCATGAATTCTTTAATTAAAGCATCGGTATATCGTTTAGAGAAACTACGATCCTTAACTATTTCCATATAAAATCCACACATGGGACATCTATATAGACAAAAAGGAACATGGATATAAAGACCTAAGTCATTTGATAAAGGAGTATCCTGAGATTCAAAAAGATTCTTTCCAGGTTCGGATTCTCCTCTGAACAAAGGATATTCCCACACATATTCCTGATCTACTTCAGGATATAAGTGATGCCATTCTCTTTCCGTTACTAATTCATTAATCATAATATCTACCTCATTAACAAAAAAGCTGTTGTATTAAACAATACAACAGCTTTAGAATGTTACGATAATGCCCATCCTTCAACAACATATTCAGGAATTGAAATTCCCATAGTATATGAGAAGGCAATTAACTGACCAATATGTAAAGTTTCATGCATGCATAAATTACGCAACTGAGAACAAATCGTTTTTACATCATCTTCATCCCACACAACCTTATTCTCTGCATACTGACTGATAATATCATCAATTCGATCATCCTGAATCTGCATCTTAGAGAGAATATCCGCCTTGGTTGAAGAACCGTCATACTCATCATTTTCTTTTACACAATCAAATTCCATAAATCCGGAAATGCATGCATCCAGATATGCCTGCTCAACATCACACATTTCTTCAAAATGTTTCATGAATGTATCAATACCCGGTCTAGGCATTTTTCTATTTAATTCTTCGTCAGTCAATTCATTAATAAAAGCCTTAGTATTGTTTCGTAAATATCTCCAGTCATCAACAACCTGATTTAATTCAATATTCATATAGTTCACCTCTCTAATTAATTAGCAGACTGCCATTTCTGAGCGGACTGCCATTTCTGAGAATTAGACGTTATACCTGATTTCTGTAACAGTTTTTTCCACTTATCCATGAAAACACCTCCACTTTATTTGATTTAGATAAAGAAATTATTTTGTGTATATTGTAACATTTTAAGTCAGAAAATACAACTAGTTAAATACAAATATACAAATTCCATAGCCCTTATTCTATAAAAATATTAACGATGCAGTACGTATGTATCATTCTTCTTTATTTCAACAATCGCCTGTTTTACCGTATAGACTCCACACTGTATGATAATAAGCGATGGTTCCTGTATGCTTATGATATAAAATTACTGAAAAACCCCCTGCTCATTGTTTTATTACACCAATGATGTCCTGTGTTCCTTGATTTAAGTTCATAATATCTATCCGTGATTCGCAAAGCCACAAAATAAACATCTTTTAGACTTTGCCTTTCATCCTTAGTTCATATAATTCTTCTTAATATTTCATGTCCTATACTTTTTTCTCCAATCTCTTTGCCTTTACCTGATTTCGTGTTTAAACCGATAATAAGAATACAAATTCCACAGATTCGCCATTATTGAAAAATCTTTTCTATAAAGTAAGCGCTCAATATTCCAACGCTAGATTTTAATTAACGCTTGCATCATCTTTGCTAGATGCAAGCGTTTTACTACATTTTATTTTTTGCAAACATTTTGAACTTCTTCGCTCCACGGAGTCAACTCCTCAAGCTGTTCATCTGACATGGCTTCACTTGGACGATGCTCCAAAAGATATGTCAGGTATTTATAAATGTTAAGCTCATTGGCTTTTGCCATCTCGACCATTGTGTAGACCAGTGCACTGGCAGTGGCACCTTTTGGAGTTGCGCTGAACAGCCAGTTTTTCCTTCCAACTGTAAATGTACGTATGGCATTTTCACTTAGATTATTGGAAAAACTGCAGTGTCCATCCTCAAGATATGTCATCAACGTATCTTTCCGGTTTTGGTCATACTTCACCGCTGTCTCGAAACGGCTTCCCTTACGTGGCTTCTGCTCGTCAAGCCAGCTCCAGAACGCGTCGAGTATCGGTTTTTCTTTTTCAAGACGATAGGCTTTTCTCTGCTCAAATGTGTGCTTCTTGTTCTGTAATCTGCGCTCGTACTCAAAAAGCTTTGAACAGAACTGGACTCCCTGTACTGCCGGATTGCTGTAATCATACTGCTTTCCTTTTGGAACCGCATCAATGAAGTATCTTCTTGTATGCGCCCAGCAGGAGCATCGCCTGATACCAGGGAGATTATTATAGCCCTGATAACCATCCGTTTCCAGGTATCCGTCCGAAAAACCATCAAGGAAATCAACTGCATTGTATCTTGCCCTTGTTTCCGTGTAGTGGTAAAGGATGATAGGTGGCAGTCCATCTTCACCTGAGTGGAACAGCCACATGAAAGAATCAGTTACGGGATTTCTTTCAGGCTCCTTCAGTACCTGTATTCGTATCTCATCTGCCATCAGATATTTCCTGTGAAGCAGCTGCCTGTGAAGATAATCATACATCGGTTTTAAATAATTATCCGCACAATATATGATCCAGTTGGCAAGTGTTGCCCTGGTAAAATCTACTCCAAGCTGATGCCAGTCCTGTTCCTGACGGTACAGTGGCATTGCATTTGCGAACTTCTGATACATTACCCAGGCAACAGCTGATCCTGAAGCATAGCCGTTTAGAATAAGTGCCTCCAGGACAGCAGCCTTTACAAACTTTATATTTTCTTCCATTGCATCTGCTGTAGAGCATGCAGGACATTTGTATGTCTCACGGTAAATGTTTACAACTTCACCTTTTGCCGGGGTAAAACGGAATTCATGCCGTACAAACTCTTTGCCTATAGGTTCAAGGGCAGCACCACACTCATCACAGACTCTCTCATCTTCAGGAAGTGAAATAATCTCATCCCGAGATGGAACTCCTTTAAAAAGTTCCTCAAGAGTACGTTTTTTCTTGCGTGTATGCTCATGGACCTTAATAGCAGGTGCCTTAAGATCAACATCAGCTTCCTGCTCAGCTTCGTGATCCTTCTTTAATGACTGGATCAGTTCCGTCTGGGCTGCTCAGACAACGAGAAAACAGAGATCATCGAATTCTACGGACACAATAGCCGGAAAATTTCCTGTGATTACTATATTGATGACCGGATGCTGCTTCCGGAAAGTGCAAAGGCATAGGACCGTTGATTGCTATGCCTTAAAATTTTCTAGTATTGCCTACTCAAAAAGCCATTTATCCATTTCCGGAAAACCATCTTCAACCTCATGTACACAAACTATATTTTGAGGTGGAATTTCAAATTCAATTCTACCATCATACTGATGCTCTGTCTTATCCTTTCTAATATCCATATGAATCCATTCTTCAAGCATATATCTTGCAACATCTTGTTTCTCAAAAGTCTCCATCCTAGAAAATGGAATTACAAATTCAATTACATATGGTTTTCCCATCTTTATTATTTCCCTGTGCTTTTCTAAATTGCATTCCTTCTTTATACTTGCTAATACAAATTCCAAAAATTCTCCACCATATGTAGCCAAAAATTTATCATAGTCTCTGTAATAGTCCAAATCGTAAATGAAACAAATTTCATTCTTTCTTCGATTTATTCCATTATGTTCCCATCTATCTCGCTCTCTAATTACTTTTGAAATTATATCTTCCACTAATTTCTCCGAAATATTTTGTTGGCGCATATCCTGTTTTAATGATTCTATATATCTTTCATCTGAAAATATTAATCCATTGTTTACAATTTTATTTGGATTCAATAATCTCGTATTATGATATGCTACAATATTATATTCCTCCATATAATTCATCAAACGATTATGAATTTTTCCAAATTCTGAATCCAAATCCCACAATTTTGACGATGCATAATCTCTTAAATACTCTTCATGAATTATTTCATTTTTAGTATCGTCAGAAAAATTCATAATTTCGTTTCTCACTTCAACTATATTTTTCGGATAAGTTTCCGGTTGAAATATTTTAATTTGAGTCATTATATATCCTCACTACATATCTATTTCTTAAAATATAATATTTTACATTGTTGCCACTGGTTTTAATTTCTAAAACACATTAACAATGGTTATATCAAGAAATTTGTTTGCATCTTAATTTTAATTTATCATCTGAATATATCTGCCACACAGTGGCAATCATTCCTATTTTCTCCAACTCTTTGTACATTATAGTTTTATCTTTTTTACTACGACCAATAGCCTTTCTTACCCTACTATCGTTTATTGCCTTTATTGTTTCTATGATTTTATTTCTATTTTCTTCTGTACAATTCATTCCCAGATATACCTTAGATAGGCTAAGATTAAACTCTTGTGTTTTGTGCAAGCTTCCCTTTTGATTTTTATACGAATCAAACATATCATTTTCTATATCTTTATGATTTCTGGTTACTATCCTATACTCTTTTTCATATTTCCATACGCTATCTTTGGTATACATAATTTTTCCACATGAATGCATCTGTCTTCTTTGTATACCATTTATTCCCTTTTGCTCCACCATCTGTTCTAATGCCTGGCCTTTATTCTCAATCCATGTTTTTATTTCATCATCGTAAGATTGTCTATTTGCTACATATGTAACAGGAATCACTTGTCCCTTCCAATTTCCCTGAAATGTGTACTCTACACACATTCCTGCATGAGAATCTGCATAATGAGCCCACATCAATTTATCATTCCATTTACCACTTAAACAAATAATTTCATTTCGATCTAACACATCTTCGTAAAATTCTCTTATTTCATCATTTTCCTGATTAGCATACAACATCTTAAATTCAAATGGATCATTCAAATACTTCACCCTAGATGCCCAAATTTCTTCCTTCTTGATTGTCTGAATTCTCTTTGTTCTCATTCCTCCCGAACCTATAGGTTGATACTTGTAAAGATGATTTGGAATAAATTTACTCTTATACTTATCTGCCTGCCATTCATTTTTTTCAATCAAATCTAAAAATTCATTATATGAAAATTTTTCTCTCATAAAAATCCCCCTGTATATTAATATAAAGCTTGCTTTTTTATTGTATCACTATATCCTATCAAACACATCAATTTTTCTTATTATATTGTTGCTCCTAAAATGAATTTCTAAATTCCACCTCCCAATGGTGATGGAATTCACTCTCGCACAGTAGATATTTACTCTTTCATATAATCATGTTATGGTTATGACTCCTTCTGACAGCAGTAGAAGGAGAATCATTATGAGTAAATATATACCAGGAAACCAGAAGCACCTTACTTTAAATGATCGGATCTATATTGAAAATGAACTGGCAAAAGGGACTACATTTAAAGACATTGCAGCATTTTTATGTAAAGATCCAACAACTATATCTAAAGAAGTCCGTGCTCATCGACTTTCAGATTGGTATCACAAAGGTACTTTTTATAACGCAAAGAACTTTTGCATTCATCGTTACCATTGTCAAAAGACCAATGCCTGTGGAAAAATCCTTCTCTGTGGCATTAAATGTGCCTCATGTCCTACATGTAATCAGACCTGCAAGGACTTTGAAAAAGAACGATGTAAACGATTGGACAAAGCGCCATATGTTTGCAATGGCTGCACGATTGCACATAAATACTATTACAACGGCCGTGCTGCTGACAGAAAATATCGTGAACTGCTGATATCTTCTCGTTCTGGAATAAATATGACCAAGCACCAGCTCCATCAGAAAGACCAGATTATATCTCCATTGATTGAGCAGGGGCAATCCCCTTATCAAATCCTTACAAATCACCCGGAACTGGATATGTCTGTCCGCTCTATGTACACATACATTGACAAAGGACTCTTCACAGCAAGAAATATTGATTTGAAAAGACAGGCAAAATTCAAACCGCGAAAGTGCCATAAAACACAAATCACTGATTGTTCTGTTTTTACAGACAGAACCTACTCAGACTTTTGTTCCTTAGACCTGTCGTCTTTTGTGAAAATGGATGCTTTCGTATGGTTTTATCGAAAGGAACTTCTTTTGAATTCTTGACACAATGGGATGTGAATCTCATCGTAAACCACATCAACTCCACTCCGCGAGAAATCCTCAGTGGAAGGACACCATATGAAGTTGCATTAGAAACGCTTGGTGAAGATATCTTAAAAGCATTTCAGCTTAAGCCGATTGAACCAGATAAGGTTAATCTGACGCCTAAGCTGATACGCTTTAACCATTAATAAAACTAATCGAAATCTGCTGTCAGACTGGATGTAAACTTTTCACATTTTTAAGATGCAGCTGGTGGAATTTAGTCTAGCACACCGAATTCCAGTAGCCTATTTAGCATGCCTAGAAATCGAGGAAATTTCGATAAGTTGCATTAATTATAGCAGAAAACGAGAGATTTAGTCTAAAAATTTCTCGTTATATCAGCAAAATTTAAATCACGATGGAATTTACTCTTGCACTGGAATTTACTTTTTCAAGTCAGCAAAATCATTTTATTCGTAATCGAAAATCATCTCTTTTACATGTTATTATGTATCTTTTTGTATTCTTCTAAAGCTTCAATGTTTCAAAATATATCTCGTATACATGATGACCTTCCAGCAATTGATTTTCCTACTGTATCAAAACAAGCTGTATCAAAGGCCAGACAGTTTATTAGCCCAGATTTATTTAAAGAACTTTATTATCTTTCGGTTGATTCTTTTTACAGTCAGATTGAAAATCGAAAACTTTGGAATGGTTATCATCTTTATGCTATTGATGGTTCTAAATTCGAACTTCCAAATTCAAAATCCAATTTTGAATTTTTGGGTGAAATGTTCGGATACCCTGATCATTCCAGACGATTTACCATGGGACTTGCTTCTGTTGTATATGATGTACTTGATGATTACATTATTCATGCTTCATTTATTTCATCACTACTTAGCTTCCGAACGTTCCGCTGCCATTGAGCATCTTAAAAGCCTTGAAACACTGAATATATACGAAAATAGTGTTGTTATTTTTGATCGAGGTTATTACTCTGAAAAATTGTTCAGTTACTGTGTTGAACATGGTCACATGTGCCTCATGCGTCTTAAGGAAACCTATAATATTTTTATTATAGGTTTCATGAAAAGACTTCTTCCAAAAATACTGTGTACCATCAGTACTATCGACGAAATTAACAGACTTTATTCAGAAGCTGTCCGTAACAGGTCTCAAATAATGCCAGGCCGTACTTTCAAACGAAAAAAGAATAAAGCAAAGGGACGAACTCACTTTAACAATCAAAAAGTTTCTTTTTGATTGAAATAAAAATTATACTAATTAATAGGACTTTCACGGAGTCCTTGTTAAAGTGCGTCATTTTCTGAATTGCTTTGTTTTTTAACTTCTATTTGATAACTTTATCGTGCATCAACTTAAGACATTTTCCTTAAGTTGACGCTATTTTGACCACATTGGTGCCTGACTCCACCACTGTGGCATCCTTTTCCCAAATTAACACATTATTCAGAAGCTTTCTTTTTCTTCTCAATCAGATCGTCTATAATCGCTTTGTAATCTTCATAAAAACAACTATCATCATTTTGATCAAATAATGGTTGCATAATCATAATTACAATTTTCGCAAAAATAGCAACAACAATCATATAAACTACAAAAGCAATAATTGGGTCCGAAAGACAATTTATTTTTATATCTGAAAATTTTAGTGTTAAATCAAATATTTCATTTACAATGAGAGTTAATCCTACAGGAATACATAATGTCCAATATTCATACTTAGGTTTAACATTTCTCGATTTCTGATTTAGAAAATGCCAAAATTCAATCAAACCTTCAAGACTACTATTTCCATATTTTTTCTCTATATAGTCATACCATTCATGATATTTATGAAATTTATGTAACTCAGGAATTTTAGATAATTCTTTTCGCCTTATGTGCTTACCGCATAAATACCTATATATAAGTTTTTCATCATATGTATAAAAATTATAGGATTCCTCATCTAGTCTTCTTGATTTTTTCTTAAATATGCTTTTATTTTTTTTCACACTGTCTCTCATTATTATTTATATTATACTACACCCCCGAAGCAACCACCTCCATCGTTCCCTCCATCTTCACATTTCCATACCCTGCTGGAATTATAAAATGATCGCCCTTCTTAATTCTTTGTCCATTCACAGTACCCTCTCCGTCAAGCACACTCATATTAAGGAATGGATGACTCTGTTCAAACTCCAGCTCACCATCAAGCACAAGCTTATAAACCTTATAATACTCACACTCAATAAGCTTGTTCCACTTATTCTGTGGGAGATTGTTTGTGTCCATGACACTGTCCTCTGTGGACTTTGCCGGAACGGTGATGACATCAATGCTCTTATCCACATGAAGCTCTCTCGGCTTACCGTTTGTGAGTCTGTCATAATCGTATACACGGTATGTAATATCACTATTCTGCTGGGTTTCAAGAATCATGCAGCCACTTGTGATTGCGTGCACTGTGCCCGGATCAATCTGGATGAAATCGCCCTTTTTGATAGGGACATAGCGGATGAACTCGTCCCATCTGCCCTCATGAATCATGTCTGAAAGTTCCTCATGCGTCTTTGCATTATGCCCCACCACAAGCTTTGCGTCATCAGGACAATCTATGATATACCAGCACTCAGTCTTGCCAAGAGAACCATTCTCATTCTTTGCAGCATACTCATCATATGGATGCACCTGTATGCTCAGATTGTCCTTAGCATCAATTATCTTGATGAGCAGTGGAAATCTGTCTCCTTCAATATTGCCGAACAGCTCCGGATGCTCATCCCAAAGCTGTGAAAGTGTCATACCGGCATAGCAATCATTAGCTATGCTGTCATCTCCACTGGTATGGGCTGAAATGCCCCAGCATTCACCGGTATTATCGCCCGGAATATCATACCCAAAATCAGTGGCGAGGCGGTCGCCACCCCATATCATCTGCTTAAAAACAGGATGTAAAAAAATAATTGGTTTCATATGTTTTCATCTACTTTCAGTATATTTATTACATGTAGTAATTTGTTAATATTCTACTTACCTCAATTTCCAGCCCCAAAGCTCTTGGGCTGGAACTCAAAGTCATTTTGGAAGTTATGTACTCTACATGAATTTTCTAGCAAGTTCATCACATATAATCTGCTCTTCCTTCTCTGCAGTCTCTCTATCCACTGCACTGACAGAAATATAAGTTTTAAGCTTTGGCTCAGTACCTGAAGGTCTCACAACAACCGAGCAGTTGCCCTCAAGCATAAACTTGAGCACATCAGACTTAGGCAGTCCGTTGAGTCCCTTGCTGTAATCCTGGCACTCGATAACCTTCTTACCACCGATTGTATCGAGCCCCTTGTGGAACTCAGCCATGATATCCTGCATCTTTGCAAAGCCTGCCGAGCCGTCAAACTCGTAAGAATGAAGAGTATTGAGGCAATAGCCGTATTTCACATAGAGAGAATCGAGCTTGTCTATGAGGCTGATGCCCTGTGTCTTATAGTAGGCAAACATCTCACAGATGAGATATGCCCCGTTAACAGCATCCTTGTCACGCACATATGTGCCACTTAAGTAGCCATAGCTCTCCTCGAAACCAAAGATGTATGAGTCAGCTTTTCCCTCTTTCTCTAATCGTCCAATCTGCTCTCCGATAAACTTGAAACCTGTGAGCAGGTTAACTGTTCTTACACCGTAATCGGCTGCGATTCTGTCTGCCATATCGATTGTAACAATTGTCTTGCAGAGCACAGGGTCCTTTGGCATTGTGCCCATTGCAACTCTTCTCTGGCACACATAATCAAGTAAGAGCATACCTGTCTCATTTCCTGAAAGAAGTACATACTCTCCTGCATCGTTCTTTACTGCGATACCTACACGGTCACAGTCAGGATCTGTTGCAAGAAGAAGGTCTGCATTGCATTTCTTTGCATACTCCATACCGAGAGCCATAGCTTCCTTGATCTCAGGATTTGGATATGGACATGTAGGGAAATTGCCGTCAGGCTGTTCCTGCTCTTTAACTACTGTGATATTAGTATAGCCTGTCTCCTTTAATGTGCGAAGCACCGGCTTAAGACCTGTTCCGTTAAGAGGTGAGTAAACGATAGCCACGTTCTTGTCCACCTTTATACTGTCATCAAGAAGAGACTGCTTTTTAACCTCTTCAACAAAGGCTGTGAGCACATCATCAGAAATATATTTAATCTGACCATCTGCAACACAAGACTCAAAATCAGACTGCTTTACATCAGCAAAGATATCAAGCTTCTCTATCTCGGCAAGAATCTCTGCTGCTGCCTCTGTTGTAATCTGGCAGCCGTCAGCGCCATAAACCTTGTATCCGTTGTATTTACTAGGGTTATGGCTGGCTGTGATCATGACACCTGCGGATGTGCCGAGATATCTTGTGGCAAATGACACGGTTGGCACCGGAAGAAGCTGCGGCCAGATATTGACCTGCACGCCGTTTGCGGCAAATACAGATGCTGCAACCTTTGCGAACACATCTGACTTGATACGGCTGTCATAGCCGATGGATACTGATGGTGTGTCAAAGTTTGCTACAAGATAGTTTGCGAGGCCCTGTGAAGCCTTTGCCACGGTGTATACATTCATGCGGTTGGTTCCGGCTCCGATTGTGCCGCGGAGACCACCTGTACCAAATGCCAGGTTTCTGTAAAATGCATCCTCAATCTTTGCAGGATCATTTTCTATTGCCTTAAGCTCTGCTGCAACGTCTGCATCGGCTGTAGCTGATGTGAGCCAACGTTTGTATTCTTCGTTGTAATTCATGTGATTTGTCCTCTCTTTCTTTTTTTTAACTAATGATTTCTTAAATGAAGTAAATTGTTGATATGCGAAATTTAAAATACAAAGCTTTAATATCCTATTTATTTAGATAATCAAGCATACTATCAATATTAATTAAAGCTTCCTGTCTACCTTCTTCATACAATTTTTTCAACTTTCTTTTATTCTTCTCTATTTTACCAATCCTGACAGGCTTATTGGGACGAATAACAAAAATTTTGCCCTTCTTTTCTAACTTATTAATCAGTTCTGTTCTCTGATTATAACGTTTTGACATTGTACACATTTTTTTTACTAAATGCGGATATTTTCTATAATAAATCCTATAAACAGCATTTATAAATAAAGATGATTTTGATTTAAACTCTTTTTGTCTGGTTAATATCACAACTATCTTCTTGTATCCATCCGCTATTGCCTTATCAATCGGAATAGCGTTCGCTACACCACCATCTATATATGGTATTCCATCAATATAACTTAATTCTGAAAGTATTGGCAAAGTACTTGATGCCTTAAGAATTTCTGTCAACTCTTTGTAGGTATGTCTTTCAAAATAATTTTCCTTACCTGTTTTACAATTTGTTGCACCTACAATATATTTTTGGTTAGAGTTCAAGAACTCATTCTCATCATATGGCATCCATTCTTTTGTTGGCTCCCCAAAAAGAAAATCAAAATTAAAAATACTATGTTCCCTTAATAGATGTTTGAATCCTATATATCTCGGATCATCTACATAATCAATATTAACTCTTGCAGACCTACCTATCTGCTTTGAAATATAATTACCTGCATTTAATGCGCCTGCTGATACCCCTATAACATATGGAAACTCTATCTTTTTTTCCAAAAAAACATCCAAAACTCCTGCTTCATAAACACTTCTAAGAGCGCCTCCCTCTAATACTAAAGCCGCATCATTTTTTAGCATATTTTTCCTCATTTCCTATTTTTCCCAAAATCATCAAAATATAATTGTGATTAATATGCCCCCAAACACCCATCAACATATATCCAATATATAATAGGAATAAAGGGATTTTCAATATATTACTCCCCTTAGTATATGTATTATAAGAAAGACCAAGTATCATTGTCATTATTCCTATAGCACAAAATGTCATCATTCTTTTATTAAAAAAAAGTTTTTCTGACTCTCTAGCTCTTTTAGAGATAAAATTCATATTTATACCAACAAAGAATATTTCTAATCCAAGAAAAAAAGCCCATATATAATTAAATGCAATTGCTAAAATTGAGACCACTCCACCAACTAGCGGAACAACAATAAATCTTCTCTCAAATACAATCATAAATCTACAATAATAATTGTAAATATAATACATAGATAATCCTATAGCAATATTTAAAAATATCAAAATAAAATAATTTGTTGTAAAACACTCTAAATTAAATCCTATAACATTAAAACGAATATAATCCAAATCATATGGCTTTAATAACCAACAAATCACATTTTCTAATATTAACACTAATAATAGAATCTGTAGCATCTTATCAACTATTTTTCTTCTATTTATACAATAAAGGTTCCTATAATACTGACTATCTACTATTTCTTCATCCTCAAATCGTTTTTTTTGATAGGTTTCCTGATAATTCTCAATATTGCCTCTAATCTCTGTTGATATTTTTTTAGTACACAAAGTCATAATCTTGTGTGCATAAAACTCATGAACAATTTCATATTTTGTACTTTGTTCATTTCTATATATTTTTTTCCCAACGTTTTCTATTACTAACCCAATTGTCTTCAACTCATCTATGGTTTCTTTTATCTTTTTCTCATCTGCAAATGTTATATTTTTGAAATCATTAATACCACATTTATATTCAAATCTTGAATCTCTGCTTAACAAATATAAAATAGGATATGCGATTTCTTGATATGACAATTTTCTTACCATCTCGTCTTCTAAATAAGTAATCGCCATTTTATCAAAAGAACCATCACTCTCTTTTAGCTTATTATCTAAATTAGAAATATTTTCTTTTCCAATAATCTTCCAAATTAATGAGACTAATATTAAAGGAATTGAGTTATCCTCAACTCTCTTTTGTAGTTTCTTATAGAACAAAAGATTTTTAAATTCAATTACATTTCTACCTGCAGTTCTTTCGCACATTGAAAGTATTTTTCCTTTATCTGACTCATCATAATCCAAATAAAAAATACTAATATATTTGCTATATCTAAATTGCTTTAATATGTCATATAAATTTTCTTTTTTTATACCAATGATAATTTTCTTTCTTACAGAACTAATCTTATTGATATTGCTTTTTAGATTAGATAACTTTAATGCTCTTTCAAATTGATCTAAAATAATTATTCTATTTTTTTGTCTGCATACTTCATCGCCCCAATTCAAAAAATAGTCATTATTTTTATAATATGCTTCTTTAATATTAGATAACAATACAGATTTACCTGACCCGCTTTCTCCTGTCAGAACAATAATTCTATGTAGCCTAGATAGCTTTAGTAATTTATTTTTCTGAATATCTCTGTTTATAATCCATTCATGTCCTTTATTAATTGAATTACCTATTGTTTCATTCTGTCCATTTTTAAAAATAAATGAAAACAAAGATATCACTGTGCAGCCACTAAAAAATGAAATCCCTTCACTGACATCTTCAATAAAATTTTTCAATTTTACAGGAAATGGTATACTATATGCCACCGTAAATATAATATTGAAAACTACTAAACCAATAATAATATTTACAATGAGCTTACATTGCACTTCTCTAAGATAATAATACTTAATATCTTTCTTATCGTACATACCCCACCTCTTCATACTAATTCAGTAAGCGCTCAATATTCCAACACTAGATTTTAATTAACGCTTGCATCATCTTTGCTAGATGCAAGCGTTTTACTACATTTTAATTTTTGCAAACATTTTGAACTTCTTTGCTCCACGGAGTCAATGCCTCAAGCTGTTCATCTAACATATCTTCACTTGGACGATGCTCCAAAAGATATGTCAAAAAGCTTTAAACAGAACTGAACTCCCTGTACTGCCGGATTGCTGTAATCATACTGCTTTCCTTTTGGAACCGCATCAATGAAGTATCTTCTTGTATGCGCCCAGCAGGAGCATCGCCTGATACCAGGGAGATTATTATAGCCCTGATAACCATCCGTTTCCAGGTATCCGTCCGAAAAACCATCAAGGAAATCAACTGCAATGTATCTCGCCCTTGTTTCAGTGTAATGGTAAAGGACGATAGGTGGCAGTCCATCTTCACCAGAGCAGAACAGCCACATGAAAGAATCAGTTTCGGGATTTCCTTCAGGCTCCTTCAGGCTCCTTCAGGCTCCTTCAGTACCTGTATTCGTGTCTCATCTGCCATGTGATTTTCTGCTCCTTTTTCGATACTTTTATTATACCACAAAGAGCATTAGAAAAGAAGCAGAAATGCCAGTATTTTCAAGGCTCCTAAAATGAATTTCTAAATTCCACCGCCCAATAGTGTGATGGAATTTACTCTCACACAGTAGATATTTACTCTTTCATACAATCATGTTATGTTTATGACTCCTTCTGACAGCAGTAGAAGGAGAATCATTATGAGTAAATATATACCAGGAAACCAGAAACACCTTACTTTAAATGATCGTATCTATATTGAAAATGAACTGGCAAAAGGGACTCCCTTTAAAGACATTGCAGCATTTCTATGTAAAGATCCAACAACTATATCTAAAGAAGTCCGTACTCATCGGCTTTCAGATTGGTATCACAAAGGTACTTTTTATAACGCAAAGAACTTTTGCATTCATCGTTACCATTGTCAAAAGACCAATGCCTGTGGAAAAATCCTTCTCTGTGGCATTAAATGTGCCTCATGTCCTACATGTAATCAGACCTGCAAGGACTTTGAAAAAGAACGATGTAAACGATTGGACAAAGCTCCATATGTTTGCAATGGCTGCACGAAAAAGATAAATCACTGCACGATTGCACATAAATACTATTACAATGGCCGTGCTGCTGACAGAAAATATCGTGAACTGCTGATATCTTCTCGTTCTGGAATAAATATGACCAAGCACCAGCTCCATCAGAAAGACCAGATCATATCTCCATTGATTGAGCAGGGGCAATCCCCTTATCAACTCCTTACAAATCACCCGGAACTGGATATGTCTGTCCGCTCTATGTACACATACATTGGCAAAGGACTCTTCACAGCAAGAAATATTGATTTGAAAAGACAGGCAAAATTCAAACCGCGAAAGTGCCATAAAACACAAATCACTGATTGTTCTGTTTTTACAGACAGAACCTACTCAGACTTTTGTTCATTAGACCTGTCGTCTTTTGTGGAAATGGATGCTTCGTATGGTTTTACCGAAAGGAACTTCTTTTGAATTCTTAACACAATGGGATGTGAATCTCATCGTAAACAACATCAACTCCACTCCGCGAGAAATCCTCAGTGGAAGGACACCATATGAAGTTGCATTAGAAACGCTTGGTGAAGATATCTTAAAAGCATTTCAGCTTAAGCCGATTGAACCAGATAAGGTTAATCTGACGCCTAAGCTGATACGCTTTAACCATTAATAAAACTAATCGAAATCTGCTGTCAGACTGGATGTAAACTTTTCACATTTTTAAGATGCGGCTGGTGGAATTTAGTCTAGCACACCGAATTCCAGTAGCCTATTTAGCATGTCTAGAAATCGAGAAAATTTCGATAAGTTGCATTAATTATAGCAGAAAACGAGAGATTTAGTCCAAAAATTTCTTGTTAAACCAGCAAAATTTAAATCACGATGGAATTTACTCTTGCACTGGAATTTACTTTTTCAAGTCAGCCGCCTTTATTATCCGACTTTTAAACTCTGCGAAAGACTCCACTATAGTAGGCTGGCTTTCTGACATGGCAACACCCTTTATTTTTTGTCACAATTATTATATATTTTTCGTGACAATTTTGCAGTTATTTTCCGCAACTAACACATACAATTTTCCCTTGCATCCCTGGTACATCTCCTCGATCCGACTATTGCCATTCTTTCTAATTCTGAAGCAAAATTTAGATTACCTTTATAATATAGTACTACCAGTGCATCCGGCAGCTTCTTTGCATTATCAATATACTTTTTTCCTCTTTCGTTAATATTGACACCCTGTTTTGTTCACATAAATCTATAATTCTTTTTGCATCATCTAACGATTTGTCTCCCATCATCTTCATAGCATGTTGCTCTGAAATTCCTAAACAGCAAACAATTTCATCAATTGATGCATCATATATATTTCTTGCAGTTATAAATTCATCTAATAGTTTATTCGCTGTTACTGGTCCGATCCCTTTGCATCTGGACAACCATACCCAATACTCTTCATTTGAATATATAATCCCCATCCTCTCTTATATGAATTTATTCGTTTTTGCGTATTATATGGTACAAAATTACAATTTTTCTAGTTGTTCATCTTCAAAGCATCCATATAGCCCAAAAGTCTCTTTTGCTGCTCATAATCCAACTGCTGGTATGTCTCAACTACCATTCCAAGTTCAGTATCTTTTGCAAAAACATATGTCTGACTATCCCTGCTTCTGGTTCCAATATGTTCTGCTCCTGACAATAACTCATATGGCGAAATATCCAGCACCTCGCATATAATCAATATCTTGTCACTTACCGGATTAGTATGTTTTTTCTTCCAGTCACTAATTGAACTTTCCGCAATGCCAGTCTTCTGTGAAAACTCCTTCTGACTCATACCTTTTTCTTTTAATTTTTCAAATATTCTGTCACTTATTGTTTTCATATTCAAATCCTAATAGTTTAATAATTCACAGCTTTTAGCCATTATTAAACGTTCCTTAATCTCAAGTTATTTTTTATGTTAACACACTTAATATACAATTTCAATAGTCCGTATATCCAAATTTATTATTTTATAAAAATTTAAAAGTACCTGACCCCACTGTGTAATGACACAGTTTCCTTCCTTTGTTATGAAAAAGTGTATCAGAAAAATATGGGTGCTAACAGATATAGATAATTACCTACTTACCATGTTTCAATGCAAATTCGAACAAAACCTCGAACCCCTAGCTTAATGGCATTGCCAGAAAAGCCATTAAAGGCCTCATATGATTTTAATATTTTATCATAGAAGACCTTTATAGTATTGAATTTACAGATATTTTTTCACAGTCGAGGGTGCGGATTCAGGATATACTTACATAATTGGAAGTTCCCAATCCTCATTATTAATCATAATTACTGTTATAACGTCACTTATTACATTGTTTCCATTTCCGTCCGTTACAATACAGCGTATTTTCCATCCGTTATATGTACTGCTCATTGTTCTGGTGAGTGATGCTGTTGTATCGCTGAAATCTGCCCAGCTGCTTTCTCCCGGCTTCTGTGCCTGCCACTTATATTTCAGTCCTGTTCCCTCTGCCTCCACCTTCAGTGTGAACTGCCTTCCGTTTGCTGCATTTACTGACTGAGGCTGCTTGGTTATTGACGGTCCTGAAACCAGCTTTACTGTTGCAACGTTACTTGTCACATTGTTTCCATTTCCATCTGTTACTATACAGCGTATCTTCCATCCGTCATATATACTGCTCATTGTTCTTGTCAGACTTTGGGTTGTATCTCTGAAATCTGTCCATTCACCTGATTCGGTTTTCTGTGCCTGCCACTTGTATTTCAGATTTGTTCCCTCTGCCTCTACTTTAAGTATAAACTGCTTTCCGGTTGCGGCATTTACCGACTCCGGCTGCTTGGTTATTACAACCTGAGAACTCGCTTGCAAATTAATTGCTGCATTAACATTTGTCTCACTAACAAAGAAAGCTATAACCATGCAACATATTACACATATACATTGTAACTTACCTCTTTTGTTGAGCTTATTTCTCATATACCAGTCTCCTATTCTAAAAAAATCAGTTATCTTAATGCTACTTATAGAATTATACCATTGTTTTATCATTTTACACGTATATTAATACAAATGTACTACTTTTTATAATCACATTCACTTTCCTCGATGAAATATAATTTTCATTGCTTTATCTACTTTTCGAATCACAAACGCATGCCCCCATTTGCTTCAATAACAGATCCGGTGATATATGATGATTCATCAGAAATCAAAAAAGAAATAATATTTGCAATCTCTTCCGGCTCCCCCAAACGTTTTAGCATTGTTTGATTCGCAAATTTTTTTAATAAATCTTCCGGTACAGTTTTCAACATATCCGTCATAATATATCCTGGGCAAATTGCATTGACTCTAATATTCTGTCCTTTTCTAGCGAATTCCTTTGCACATGATTTGCACATTCCAATAACAGCAGCTTTTGATGAAGCATAATTAATTTGTCCTATATTACCATAAACTGCAACAATTGAACTAACCGCAACTATCGCTCCTTTCTTTTGTTCTTCCATATAAGGATGCACAGCCTTTATTATATTAAAAACTCCTTTAACATTTGTGTTTAATACTTCATCAAACATTTCATCTGTCATTTTACCAATCAAGGCATCTCTTGTGATTCCAGCATCTGCAACCAGTCCATCAATCCGTCCTTGATCTTTAATTATCTGTTTTACAGCACTTTCACATTCCGCCTTACAAGTAACGTCCAACTTTAAATATCTAATAGAACACGGTAGTTCGACTTCATGTCGGGCACATGCATATACTATAGCTCCTTTTTCTTCCAGCTTCATAGCTGTGGCCAACCCGATGCCTCTTGTTCCTCCAGTTACCACAACAACTTTATCTTTAAGCGATTTCATAATTTAACAAGCCCTTTCTGAGGTATAAACCAATTTTAACTATAATATCAATTATTTAGTCTATACTCTAATATAATATGATATTTTTAAATGAATATAAATGCTACATTTTCCAAACAACATTCTCTCCAACTGATTTTGCTTCTCTCTTATTTATATAAACTTTATTTTCATCTACGTTCCCCATAACCATTGAATTTGCAGACACAATACAACCATTGTCAAGCACTGCCCCCTTTAATACCATGGAGTTAGCTCCTACCCAACAATTGTCCCCAATAATAACCGCTTTATTATCATTTATACGTTCAAATTTATCATTATAAATAGGATGATAATCCGAATCAAATATACACACATTTCTTCCTAACATGACTCTTTGGCCAAATCTCATTTCTTGTGCACATATTATATTTGTATTTACTCCAGTTCTTAAATATCCTGTCTCCAAGATTGCCCTACTCGCGATTGACAAAGTATTTCCATATGCTAATACAACTTTATCCCTAACAACTAATTTTCCATTTTCATCAACTCTTAAAATGGTTTGCGAATTTCCTTTTCTATATGAAGAATAATAATTCAAATATAAATTAGCATGCAATTCAATTATTCCATTTTTATTGATTTGAAGTAGCGCTCCTTTCATAGGATAAATGTAGGTTTCTTTATCTCTTATAATATTTTTACTGAAATAGTTAAGCTTTATAAATTGAATAATTCTAATATCAAATATATTTTTTATAAAAAATTTATGCTTTTTTATTTTTCTTACAAATTTTGTTTTTATTCTTTTTAATTGATATTTAAGTCCTAAATCTGTAAAATACTTTACTGCAGCATTTATTCCATCCACATTTACAATATCATAAAAAGTATCTCTGTCATCCGGTCTAACAGCTGGTATAACATATGCTGGATTTCCTTTTTGAATATCCTCTATGTTTACCTTATCAAAATAAATTTTATCCTTTAATGAATCCATTAATGTATTACCCTTATTTGTATTGGCAATTACACATGAAACCCCATAAATATCATCCTTTTCTGTTTGACCAGAAATTCCCCAAAAATCACCTATTGACAGATCAGCAGCACTATTTCCGTCCTTAAACGTACACCTATAACACGACTCCCTAATATTAAGATTCTTGTGAATAAAACAATCATTAATATGATCATCCCATCTACTAATAAATCTTTTTTTGCCATTCTTAAAGGTCATATATTCACCAAAATTTGCCCATCCCTCATACTTACTCTTATCTCTAAATTCTCTAACTCTGCTTTTTGCTTTTTCTTCATATGATTGAATTTTTTTCATATGCATCTTTGGTGATGGCACTCCTCTGCAAAGCAAATCCACAGTATATAAATTTTCGTACTTTATTCCCAGATATTCTTTTAATGCCCATACCTGACATGGCGTACCTGTAAATAAAACTTCTTTATTATCATCCAAAATTTGTTTAACTTTACTATAAATACCTTCTGTATCACTTTGAAAATACTTGCTTCCCATTAACCTAGATAAGTCTTTTGGATTATTTGAAATAATGTGATACGCAGAATAAAAATCTTCTGAATATACACTTCCAGCTAAATATCCCCCCTCATATAAAATCTTGTGAGCCAATTCATAATATACCCCCCCTGAAGTAGAATTCCTGCGAATTTTATCATCCTTACTATATGCTGCATATCCAATCCTATTAGGAGTTATTTTTAAAGGTCGTTCAACAATACACTTTTTCACACATGCACCACACTTTACACATGAGGAATTTACCTTAGGATACCAAAATCCCTGTATATCTGTATCAAATGTAATTGCATTTACGGCACATACATCAGCACACATTTTACATCCTGTGCACTTCAGCTTATCAATAGTATCTATCATCTATTTAATCCTCTTCAATATTATTTTTAACTTACCTTTGACCAACTGTATCTTGTTATAACGTTTTACTCTTATAAAACTATTCTTAAATTGATCTATACCATATTCAGCTATATAGCTACTGACTATATCTTTCTCTATTTTTTCTAAATAATCGTTTGCATAAGCATAATATATAACAGCATTGCAATGATCATTCCACCAATCATCAAGTTCTAGCCCATTCTTATTATATTCTATTTCCATAGCATCAATTGTATTTTCTATTCCTCTTGATATATCAATTTCTGCAGTAATATCAGATATTTTTTTTATCTTACTATCATCTAATATAGTTGACAAATTTTTATTATATGCAAGTTCATCATATATTTCTGGCCATATTTTCTGTATCACATTGGCTGATACATGAATAAATTGAGGTTTAACCCCTAAAATTTTACCTGATATCTCTATTACATCATCCCAATGTATATCATTTTCATTTGAAGTTATATGAAAGTCTTCGTTAAAAGCCTTTTCATTTCCAAATAATGACACAACCATTTTTGAGAAATCATCTATATGTATTACAGAGAATTTTACATTATCAGATGCTAGCATAATCTGTCCTTTTTTCATTCTATCAAAAAAGGTCCATCCAGGAGTCCTAGTTGCAATTGGGAATGGTATTCTGTAATTTCCATACGTTACCGTAGGACGAATAATAGTATACTTTAGCCCCGTTTTCATCGAATATTCTTTAAGGAATTTTTCACATTCAATTTTATTTTTTGTGTAAGACCATTCTGTAAAGTTCTTTAAATCACTTTCTTTAATTCTCTGATTGCCAATCCTATTGTAGACACCAGCAGTAGACACAAATACGTATTGCGAACACCTGCTCGAAAAATTTCTTAGTGAAATTTCTAATTGTTTTATATCATAAGCAAGACATTCTACAACTACATCAAATTTTATATTTTCTAATACAGAATAAACATCTTTTTCATTCCAAATATCAGCATGAAGATAATTTGCACCGTCTATATTTCTTAAATTATTACTTCCCCTAGTAATTGCGTATGTATCATATCCTCTATTTACTGATTCATTAACCAAACCGGATGAGATAGTACCGGTTCCTCCCGTAATTAAAACTCTCACTATCTTTCTCCTCTCAATCTATACAAATTATTTAACACTCCAACATTTATAATTAAATGTTTCAAAATTTCTTTATATGAAATTGAAAACTTTTTTCAATTCCATATATGATTTATTAGCATTTTCTCTATCATTTTCCACGAATGCAAGGTTAAACCGCTGTTTGCATGACTCCTTCTTTATTACCCTCATAATATTATCTTTATCATTTGTATTCATAAAATTTAATACATTATCAAGCAGTTCTTCTCTAACAAATGTCCGGTTGTAAATTTTACAATAGTCAACATTATGTGAATGTGAATCCATTCTAACATAATATTTATACAACACATTATCTATAAATCCACATTTGCTATCATATGCTACCGGAAGTAACAACTGATAATTTTGTCCTGCTTCTCTATTATAATAAATTTCTCTATCATCCAATTTATCAAATAATAACTTTGTTCTAATCATAAAAACTCCAGGGTATGCTGGAATTCCAGAAATAATTCTCATAAACATATTATCTTTTTTTTCGTTATCAGGTATTATTAACTTTTCAATTTCTTCACCTGTAATCTGATTGACGGCTACAGCTCCACAATTTACTAAACCATAATCCAAATTTTCACTCAAAAATTTCCATTTCAGATAGATATTATCTGGCAAAAGTTCGTCATCACAATCTGCCCAACACAAGTATTCTCCTTCAACATATTTAAGAGCAAAATTGATTGCTGAAGCAGCCCCACCATTATTCTTCTTTAAATATATAAATTCATAAAATTTATCTTTCAATTTATCTGTATATCTTTTAACAACATCATCACTATTGTCATCAGAACCATCATTAACCAATATGACTTGAACATTAATATACGTTTGTCCAAGTAAAGATATTAAAAATCGTTCTAAATAATCTTCTGCATTATAAAATGGTGCTATTAATGTTACAATATTACTTTTCATAAATGCTATATCACTTTCTTATTTTTTCTATAATACCTTTAAATGCGTCAGTACGCGCGAATATCAAAATAAATAGTAAATTAGGAATTAAAGCTGTTAAAAAACATATTATTACAAAACTCACAATAGTGACATTAACTAAAATGGCTCTCTTTATTTGCCACATAACAAAACATATACCAAATGCTATAATCGTTCGAATAGTTAATCTAATATAATAATATAGTACGCTTTGCTTCAATACATATTTATATACAATATATGGTCTAACAATAACAACTATCATTCTTGAAATAATCGTTCCAACAAAAACACCTGGAAGTCCTATTAATTTGATTGCAATAATACTCACAACCAAATTTACAACCGCCTGACAAAATGCCACCCATTTATCCTCATTAAATCTTCCGGCAGCAACTTTAAAGTTATATGGAATAAATGTCATGCCAGCCAAATATAATGAAACAAAATACAATATCATTGTTACATTATCTAATAATAGTTTTTTCCCAAGCCATAGCTGTACAAAAGGCTGAGACAATGTAACAAATGCAATTAATACGAATCCATATATCCAAAATCCTAACAAATCATATATATCAAATATTTTTTTTTGTTTTTCAACACTTTCTTTTGCAAGCATATTTCCAAAACTAGCTGTAAAACTAGAAAAAAATCTATTTGTAAACATAGAAACCAATGTGTTAAGTGTCGTATAATTTGACAACAAACCAACTGCAGTTGTATTTACAAATGCTGAAATTATAATATTATCTGTTTGATTTACAGAAACATCTCCTATCTTATGTATAATAAGTGCCTTTACATTTTTCCATATAATGTTCTTTGTTTCTGTATCTAAAGGTTTCACATCATTTTCTGTCAAAATGGGAAATTTCTTATTTAAATACATTACAGTTAATATTTTCTGTAAAAGTCCTATTATAGCGGCAATTAATAAATATGATAAATAATTTCCACCTGCTACAAGAAAAATTATTTGTATCACATTTGTAACGATAGTACCGATGGTTGTAGTATTAGTTACAATATATTCTTTTTGTAGTGCCGAAACATATGATGTCTTATATGTAACAAAATATGATGATACCGTATTAAAGAGGAAAATAATATAATATACCCTAATTTCCGACATAGGTATGTCTGTATTAACCAAATAATCTAAAAAAGGTATGATTATAAGTCCTATCATCGTAACAACTATAGCAATAAGACGATACGCCCTTTTATATAATGAAATTAGAGATTTTATTTTTTCATTATCATTTTCCGCAATTGGCTTATATAACGAAAAAACAATTGCAGAGCCAATTCCCAATTCAGTAAAAGAAAGTACGCCAAGTACATTAGAAAATAAACCTGACACTCCTAGGTATTCAGCTCCTAGTACATAAACAAATATCGTTCTAGTTATAATTGAAAAAACAGATGATATTACAGTACTGATATATCCATATAATATATTCTTTTTGACATATTCAGTTCGACTAGTATCCACCAATCTTTCCTCCTTATAATTATAAGTAATAGGCGTTTATGAAACGCCACAAGCCGCATAAATACGGCTTTTTGTCACTAAAAAACAACCCCTCAATGGCCATGGTATAACAGAGTTGTTAAGAAACTATATCCCCTTCTATCCCGTAAAACATAAATATATAATTTATCAATATATTTTCCACTATTATATATTTAAAATCAATTCTAAATATTTAATTGAATCATTATATAACTTATCAAAATCATTTGTTGGTTTAATTTCAGTTTCACCATAAATATGCTCTAAAGCTCCCTTACTTGCCAACAAGTCTTCTATGCGTCCAAACATCTTTTCAAAACCAGTCTGCTGACGTCTAAATACCTTGAATCTTTTATTGAATAGTAATGAAAATACTGTACAATGAAAAGAATCTGTAAAAACATACTCCGCATTATCGATCAAATTGATAAACTCTGAAGGTCCTTTTTCAACAAAGTGACTTTTCGACTCATCAAAGAAATCAAATACTTCATTTATATTATTTTCTTCCATAGTTGACCTAATAAAATCATAATATTCGTCAGTAATTTCTCCTAGGAAATACATAAACACATATTTTTTTTTCAAATTAATAATCTGAATATCACCTGACTTATGTTCAATATTCCTCCACTCATCAGCACTTAACAATAATGTAGGATCTAATACTCTCACAGCCTCTTTTCCGACATACTTATGAACAAGATTACATCCACTCTGTTCCCTACAGGAAATCTTATTCATTCCTTGTAATCCTTTAATGTGTTGTTCTATATCATTCTGAGGAAATTCTTCAAATCCAAAACTGGCAGCGTACGATGTTCTTTTCTCTTTAGGCATAAATTCTAGATAATAGTATGGTAATTCGTTTAAATCATGTTTCCATTTATGCCAAACCTGATCACTGCCTGAAATTGCCAATTCATACTGCGACCAATCATGTTTAAAAGAATCTTCATTTTTTATTTTGATTACATTGTATAAATTTGTATTATCAAAATTAATATTACTTAACATAATATTCTTAAGTGATTGATATCTTTCATAATCAATTTTATATTTTTTAAAACCTATATTTATTAGTAATCGTTTTATAAGCATCTTTAATTTAAAAGATGTAGAAAAATCTGTAGTATAATAATTATCTAATGTAGTCACTTCTACACCATAACTAATCAATTTTGTTTGAAGTGCATAATTTTGTAGTCTATTCCCAATATTACCTTCATCAAACAATGTTACTAATAGTACTTTTTTATTCATTTCTCATATTCCTTTCTTACTAAATCCATATAATCAAAATCATTAAATAGATTCAAATTTATATATACATATACTCTCTAAAATTAATTTTTTTAAAAAATTTTATATACTAAAGGCATATATACAACTATAAGAAATTTTGAATATGTACAAAAATCTATATATTTCCTGATATTTTTTTTATTTTGTCTACAAATATTTTTATAATATTTATACTCTTCTTTTTTTTCATACTTTGAGGATTTTATTATTCTGCACAATTGAAAATATGCGTTTAAGCCTAAGCTACATTGAGCCATTTCAACATATGATTGATATTTTTCCTTACATAAGCTAAGTATTTTATAATCAGAATTAATTGAACTTTTTGCAGCCTTACCATTATAACTTAAACCAACAAGCGAATCTGCATTTCTTACATACGAATATAAACACTTATTAATTACTTTGTACCGCCTAATTTTTAGTAAGGTTTCAAAAATAAACAGTCTATCCTCGCCAACTGATAATGCCTCATCAAATTTAATACCCTCTAAAACATTTTTCCTAAAAATTTTATTCCATAGATATGGAGATACATCATATGACCATCTAAGTAAATTTTCTAATGCTTTACATGAATTATAATATTCATTATCACTGTTTACTATCTTAGTTACATTATCACCATCAATTATATTAATTCCACAAGCAACTATATCAAGTTCATCAATATCAGCTTGATTTATTAATGTATGGTACATTTCTTTATTAATAAAATCATCAGGATCCACGAAACCAATAAAATCGCCTGTAGCCTCAATAAGTCCAGCGTTCCTAGCACTAGATACCCCACCATTTTGTTTATAAATGTATTTAAATCTGCTGTCTTTTTCACAAAATGATTTACATATTTTACCACTTGAATCGGTTGAACCATCATCTATCAATAATACTTCAATATCTTTATATGATTGTTCTGAAATAGATGTAAGAGATTTATCCAAATATGATTCTTTATTATATATGGGTACTATTATACTTATCTTCAACCTTCTAACTTTCTCCTTCTCATTCTATCATTTATCTTTGAAATATCTAAATTAGCTCCTATTGCAAAAAACAAAAAATTCATACCAACAGAAATTAAAACATCCTCGTTCATAGACCACAAAGCAACTACTATTCCCGTTATAATTAATATATCCTGCCTATTTTTCCAAAATCTCCACATCATAAATACAAAAATTACCATTGATATTATCATCATTAAAAATCCCCAATCTTGTAATAATAATATCATTCCTGAATCTACTAAGAAATATGGTAATCCTGTATCAACTTTATAATCCAAATTACCACCCCAAAAGCTATATCCAAACTTCTCTAATGAGAAGGCAGCAAGGTTAATTCTTCCTGATACAAACTGATTGAATGCCATGATAAACATTTTTAGATTTCCATTTATTGCACTTGGAAACAGATTTCTTATAAAATACGTATCTGAATATGAATATACATAAGCTGAATATATCCAAACCAATACTAAATTCAATAGTAATGAAATTGGAAAAATACCTATCCAAAGTCGGCTATGTATTATTTTTTCTCCAACTTTTATGTTACTAAGTACATACAAAACAATTGCTAAAGAAATACAAATAATAAATGAACCACTCTTGCTAAGAAAGCTTCCTAATATATATAAGACACTTGCCATGCCTAACGCTTTATATATATTGTCTTTGTTATAATATAGCTCTAGCAAAACTAGCGTTCCCATATTCATTGCTACATAATTTATATGTGTGTACCCGCCAAATACTATAGCAAATAAAACTACAGGTCCTTTTACATATAAAATCCAACGCACAATTTTATAAAATTCAACATGCATTCCAACAAAAATTGACATAATCGATATAATTAATCTAGTGTCACTTCCAAGACTCATTCTATATACACTTAATAATATAAGAAAGACTAGTATTATAGATGATATTACTTTATTTTCAATATATTTAAAAATTTGAAGGCACCCAAAAATGACGCCTAAAAATAAAAGAATTCCTATTATAGCATTATTAAATTTCCATCCTCGTAAAGAATAATACGTTGTTATAAAAATGCAGTATAAAAAAGGCAAAACATCTTTAGTAGAAATTTTAACTTTGTACATATATAATACTATCTCCCGTATAAATTTTTCTTATGTCAATTTAGTACAATTTGCGATATATTTTCATCTAATTACTCAAATTCTTTAACTTACTTTTTATATTTGTAACATTGCCAGTTCCAATTAACCTAGCTAAACGTCTCTTAAACCGTTGTCTTCCACTAGTCCAACTTGCACTATAATGATGTATTGAAATTGTATCCTTACACAACAAATTTTTACCACCATACGGATCAAAATATTTAGAAGGATATATTGTAATCTCATCCCAATAATTAACATTATCTATATTCCAAGTTCCAATTGAACTTATTGCTTCGCTATTCAAAATAGGGCAGGCTAATTCTAATTTCTTATTTACATCAAATTCAATATTGGAATATTTTTCTAACATTTTTTCGACAATATAACTATTCTTTTCAGCCCCAAAGCCTAAACCAGTTTGACATAATGATTGTGCCTGTTGTATCCCAATATAGCACTTGTTATCTAATAAATGATCCAACGATTTCAATAATTCTACGTCTGTATCAAGATAGATTCCACCATAATCAAAAACTATTTTCAACCTCGCATAATCCGAAACAAAAGCCCACGCTTTATTCTCATAAGCAACTCTGGCAAATGTATTATCTGATATATCAAAATTACTCTCGTTCCATTGCTTTATTTCATAATCCGGGCACATTTTTTCCCATGACTTAATACACTTCTTGACTTCATACGGTAATGGATTTCCACCAAACCAACAGTAATGAATAACTTTTGGTATCATAATTTCTCCAATCTTAAATATAACATTTCTGTTTTTATAATATAAATTTTAACTACTTCATCCAAAAAACATACTGATACGAATTATTATCGCTAACTTTAACCGCTGGAACTCCTGCATATGTAACTCCAGCTTCTAAAATACTTTTTACGACAACTGCATTAGCTCCAATTGTTACATCATTTGCAATAGAAATAGCTCCTATAACTTTACATCCAGTTCACAAAAACACATTGTTTCCAATCACAGGCGCATCCCCACCAGACGCACCAACTGTAACTCCCTCGTGAATTCTTAAGTTATTTCCTATCTTTGCTTTGTCATTAATTTCTATACAGCCATAATGTGCAATACTCAATCCCTTTCCACAAACATTTGGAGCAATTCCTATTCCTAACTTTACCCCTAGCTTGTGAAGCACTATCTTATACCATATACTTAATATTTTTTTTTGAGTATTCAGATAGTATTCATATTTTCTCAAATAAATTTCATATCTCCATATTTCATCAGTAAAAGGCCTAGGATATTTTCTATTCACTCCCAATTGCTTACGATCTGCTTCCATATATTCTTTTAAATCTTTTTTCGTCTTAATCATATAGTGCATTCTCCTCATATGTAACATCTTCAATAAACATTTTATATGTCAGCTTGTTAATATATGTATCCGCATTCACTTGATGACATAATTCTTCAAAATTTTTCCCGCCATTTTTTAAAAGCATATTTCTCAAATCATCCCTATGCTTATTATTATAAGGTATATTCTGTATCATGTTCCTCGCCCAATCAAATTCATCATAAGCAATACTTAAAAAAAGATCTATTGACAAATAAACAATAAAATATTTTTCATTCTTCCAAAATTCAAAAAACAAATTTCTCATAAATCCCATTAATGGATTTTTTTTAGTAGATGCTAAAAAGAATGTTGCCCAGTATCCTTTACAAATTGGGAATTCCCAGTCATCTCCATGTTTAATTGTATAAAAACTATTCTTATACATTTCTTCGTCAAATTGCTTTGTCATATAACATGTTGGATCAATCCATATCCCACCATTTTCATATAATAAACAACATCTTAAAATATCTGAAAATAGTGTAAAGTTTATCTTTCCATTATTTACTTTATCAATTATATATTTAGGGATATTTGCATATTGATAATAATTAGACTTATCCAATAATATTACTTTATGCTTTCCTGCATTCTTTTTTATACTACAAATACACTTTTTAATAATTGGTGGTGCATCATCAATACCTTGCCACCAAAAAATAAAAATATTATCATTTAAATTAATTTTTTGATTATTTAAAGAAACATTTTCCCATTTGAGTATAATATTTTTATACTTTTTTGCAATTATTTCCTTTGCTCTTTCATAATAAGACTGTATTATTTTATATTTCAGCTTTCCATTAGAATTTCTTAAAATTGTTGTACATAAAAAATCTCCAATGGCAATCATTGGACTAAAATACCAAAATTGTCCCCACCATCTTCTACATATATTTTTTATTCTTTTTATCATATAATCCTCGTTTTATTTAAAATATTTACATTATTCTATAAAATCCAATATAGTTCATTCTTAATTTTTCAAAAGAAAACTCCGCATTATATCGTTCTTTTGCACTAACATGAAATTTATCAAGCACATCTATGTTATTCAATAAATAACAAATATTATTTACAATTTCTTTAATATCCTTAGGTTTTATCAGAATCCCATTTATTCCATTTTGAACTATCTCCGGTGTACCATCAACTGCCGTTGCTACAACCGTCTTGCCTACAGAAAAAGCTTCAATCGGAGTAAGCGGTAATCCTTCCCACAATGAACTTAATACTATAAAATCCATCTGACTCATTACATTCTGTATATCACTTCTATACCCTAAAAATGTAATATATTCATCTAGATTCATTTGTTTAACCATATTTACAAGTTTGTCTTTGTCTTCACCGTCTCCTACAATCACAAATTTAGTCTTTGGAAACTTTTCAATCACTCCTGGTACTGCATTAATAAAGTATTCCATACCTTTTTGCTCCGAAAGTCTTCCTACATTGCCTATGATTTTATAGCCATTTTCCCTATACTCTGTTAATAAAGGAATTGGGCTTATTTTTCCGTCAAACGGCTTAATAGCATTATGTATAACTGTAACCTGCTCATTTGGTATTCCATAATATTCAACAAGATTTTTCTTTACCATTTCACCAACAGCTATTAATTTTGTATTTCTATACGCAAGTCTTGTTAGTGTTTTCTTGTCGTGAAATGTATTATGTGCATTAGCAATTTTTAAAATACTCTTTCCACATATCAATTCCGCATATAAAGCAGCCATACGGTGATGTGAATGGACTAATGTTATATTTTCTTTATCAACAATCTTTTTTATTGTAATAATCGTCTTAACTATAGAGCGTGGATTTTTTTCTGATATATCAGGAATTATATAATGCTTAATTCCCATTTCTTGAAGCTTATGTTCATTAACTCCTCCACAGGAACATACAACAACCTTATTTACCAGGGGCTTAAATATTTCACACAATTGTAATACAACATTCTCTGTTCCACCAAGTTCCATTGTCCTTGTAAGAAATAGAATGTTTTGATCTTCTAATTTCATATTCTACTTATATTTCCTTATCAATCCCAGTATTTTAACATCATCCACTAAATATCTCTTTGCCATTCTTTTTGGATCCTGTGTAATTCTAAACAACCATTCAAGTCCATGATTAGCCATCCATTTAGGAGCTCTTTTTATATTTCCTGCTTCAAAATCAAAACTAGCTCCAAGTCCAAATGAAATTGGGACATCCAATTCTTTACAATAGTGATACATAAATTTTTCCTGTTTTGGACAGCCTAAACCAACAATAAGAATATCCGGTTTAGATTTCGTAATCATATTTTTAATTTTGTTAATTTCTAACTGATTACTTTCAAATCCAAAAGGAGGCGAATAGGTGTCTACTACATTCAATCCCTCATATCTTTTCATCAAATTTGCTGCTGCTTTAGCAGCAACTCCCTCTTTTGCACCTAGGAAAAACATCTTATACCCTTTTTGTGCAGATCTTTCACATAATAGAGGAAATAAATCTGATCCTGAAATTTTCTCCTTTATTGGAGTCCCATACCATTTAGCTATCCACAAAAGAGGTTTTCCATCAGTCAGAATCAATGACGCATTATCATAAACTGCTTTTAGTTCTTTATCTTTTTCCAGTTGAACTATGTGGTCTACATTCGGAGTTACAACATATTCCCCTTTCTCTTTAGCTATTATTTTGTCAATCGCATCTAAAGTCTCTTGCATTGTCAAATTGTCAATTTCAGTATTCATAAACTTCATTCTAGCCATATAATTTAATTCTCCATGGTACACTTTTGCTTATCATCCACACTTATTTCCTGTCCAAGCTGTACCTCAATAATATCCAGATTAGTAACTGCCTCAACCATATGCTTGCATCCAGCCTTAATTGTCACAACATCTCCAGCCTTCACATCCTGTTTCTCTCCATCAATAGTGACAACTCCTTTTCCTGAAACAACCGTCCACACTTCATCTCTATGATGATGCATATGGTAGCTCATACTCTCTCCGGCCTTCATAGATACCTTTACTGTCATAGAGCCACTCTGCACATCAACGACTGTGTATGTTCCCCATGACTTTTCAGCAAACATTGCCTCTGTCTCGATTTTCTCTACATATGGCTTCATATATCCGCTACGCTCTTTGTCAGAGATTATTATTCCATCTCCGCTGGCTGCGATTATCATATCCTTACATCCCATACAAAGAATCGGGATATTAAGCTCATTTACCACATTTGTATTCTCACAGGTCTCATCCATGATAGCTTTGCCTTTTGCTTTATCAGCCATTACCTCAGCCATCATGTTCCATGTTCCAACATCCTTCCAATCTCCGCTATAGCGAAGCACCTGAATGCTTGGTTCCTTTTCCACAACTGCATAGTCGAAGCTGATCTTTGTCATCTGGTCATATCTATCAAACATGTCCTGATAATCTTTATAATCAATCATGCTATGAGCCTTATCTATCAGATATCCCAGTTTGAATGCAAATATTCCTGCGTTCCAGAGTGCATTCTGTGCCAAATATTTCTTAGCTGTCTCTGTATCAGGTTTTTCCTTGAATTCCTTTACTGCACTTACGTTATCTCCATCCTTTGGAATGATATATCCATATTTTTCACTTGGATATGTTGGCTCTATTCCCATGAGAGTCAATCCTGCATTCCCTGCCTGTGCCAATTCTGCAAGCTCCTTCACTGCCTCATAGTAGGTATCCTCCACATATGGGTCTACCGGACATACCACTACAGGCTCATCCTCTTTCACATCAAGCACATCATGTAAATAATTAGCAGCAAGAGCTATTGCAGGGAACGTATCTCTCCTGCATGGCTCCACACATATTGATACATTCTCGCCAAGCTGATTTTTAATCGCGCTGGCCTGTGACTTGCTTGTAGCTATCGTCACCTTTGCCTCCGGGTCAACCTTTGTAATCTGGCGGTACACTCTCTGTACCATTGACTCATATTCACCTTTTTCATTTTTAAACAACTTAATAAATTGTTTGCTTCTCACATCGTTTGATAACGGCCAGAGTCTCTTTCCACTTCCACCTGACAACAAAATAATATTCATAAACCTACACTGCTCCATCACTCTTTAGTACGCCCATAACTGTTTTAAAGAGAATACTTATATCACCCTTAACACTCCACTCCCCAATATACTGGGTATCCAGCTTCACCACTTCCTCAAAGTCCGTGATATTGCTCCTTCCACTCACCTGCCATAGTCCGGTCAGTCCGGGTCTGAATGACATTCTGGCTCTGTGATGTGGTTCATACTTTTCCCACTCATCCAGTGTTGGTGGTCTGGTTCCTACCAGGCTCATATCTCCTACTAGTATATTGAAGAATTGTGGGAATTCATCCAGGCTTGTTTTCCTGATAAACTGTCCAATTCCGGTTTTCTTCTTTCCGTTTGGCAGCACCTTATTGCCTATTATTCTCGGGTCGAAGTCCATCTTGAACATCATTCCGTCCCCCACTTTATTCTGTGCCATGAGCTCCTTCTTTCGCTCCCCGGCATCCATATACATGCTGCGGAATTTGTACATCTTGAATTTTCTTCCGTTTCTGCCGACTCTCTCCTGCGCGAAAAATATAGGTCCAGGCGATGCTATGTATATCATAGGACCCACAAATATCATTATGATAAGTGTGAACAGGCAGCCCACCAATCCTCCGACTATATCCATGCCTCTCTTTACCAGAAGCGCGCTGGTGTTGGCATAGTTCACGCTTGATGTGACTACGGTATAGTCGCCTATCTTTTCTATCTGCTTGTAGCCTCCCTGGGCTGTGCCATTTTTGGTTATTCCTGTATGTACCGCTATTCCCATCTCAAGGAATATATCTGCCATCCGCTCTGGATATTCATCCTCGCTACAAGGCGGGATGAGCACCTCATCCACCCACTCATCACACGCATAGTCCACTATACCATCGTGGTTTGCAACTATAGGTATGCCACATATAGTCATACCCTTCATGTCTGTATCCAGTGAAGCTGCTACTATCTTTGTATAGCCTATACAGCTTTTCTCCACTGTGCACAGTGTATCACGAAGCATGGCATCAGGTGCTATGACAAACAGCGATTTTCTTGATGCTCCAAAGCCCTTTTTCTTAAGGAAGCTCTTGAGCGCTAGTCTTGCTACATATGTTATTGTCACATAGATTGGAAACATGATATAAAATGATAATCGCGAATATATATCAGCCATCTGTGTGGTGAACAGAAACAGTGCTGTCACCAAAAATACAAGCATAGCGTGCTTACAGGTCGATATAAACTCATCCAGATATCCGCGTTTTAGGACATTCTTGAATGAGTCTGCCATTATCTCCACAAAGAAATCTATCAGAAGAAATGCTACCCCTAGTATACGGTAGTCCTTGTCCACATATGGGTTATTAAAGCCGAAGCGTATCGCATATGAAATAAAAAACGCAATAACGATGCATGCGATGTCTATAAGCATAAAGTCTATATGCTTTGTCCATCCTCTGCCTTTCTTTCTGTACATTCTTTCTAAATTCTCCTTATGGTATCTTTTATTTTCCTTTATACCTGTTCTATGGGAGGTACCTTTGTACCCCCCCCCGAATTATTTTAGCCTATTCTGTTTTACGTATGTTTTATTCGGTTATTTGTATCTTTTTCTGTATCTAATCAGGGTTTTCAATAATATATTTTCACCCATTTTTAATTCTTTGTCAATGAATATTAGGTTTTCTTTATAATTTTTGACACATTCGCTAACCGCTATGGTATTACAGCACCCATAATTATACATTATTATATGTCATGCTGCTTATTTTTCCTCAAACAGCCTCTGCTTCCTATCTATCATCTCATCTATCCTTGCGATATACTGCCCTACATCCTTGACATTCTCGCATCTGTCGATGCGGTGTGTGCCATCCGGATTCGGTACCGGCCAAACGCGCTTGGTGCTTGCTCCTGCGCCGCACGCCACAATCGTTTGCTTTTCCTCCATTATCAATATGTTGTATACACCGGCCTTGCCCCTTGCTGCATAGCCCACGTTCTCCATATTGCCAGCCATGCCCTTCTGTCTGTAGAGGTAGTATGGCTCAAGCCCCATCTGCTTACAGTAGGCTGCGCAGAGATCCATATGTTCCTGAGTGTTGACCATCTGCATATCGCTGTAGCGGTCCTTGAAGATGGTAAGTCTTGCAGCGCGCTTTACTGCGAGTGAGTGGATGGTGACGTTGTCAGGCGCCAGCTCCTTTACCAGCTCCATTGTATGCCTTACATCATCGAGTGTCTCCTCGGGAAGTCCCATGATGAGGTCCATGTTTATGTTGTCAAAGCCCAGCTCACGCGCAAGCTTGAAGCTTTGTATCGTATCGTCTACCGTGTGGTGTCTTCCTATTATATCGAGTGTCTGCTGCTTCATGGTCTGTGGATTGACCGATATACGGCTGATGCCGTTTTTCTTTAGTGCCAGGAGCTTTTCTCTCGTGATGGAGTCCGGTCTGCCCGCTTCCACAGTAAATTCCAGGCAGTCCTTTAAATCAAAGCTGCATTTAATTTTTCTGATAAGCCTGTCAAGCTGCGCAGGGCTTAGTGTGGTCGGTGTGCCGCCTCCTATATAGATGGAGTTTAGCTTTTTGTGGTAGAATTTCTGTGCTGTGTAGTCTATCTCCTTCTCTAGTGCATCGAGGTAATCATCCACGCGGTTTTTCCACACGCCCAGCGGGTATGATGTAAATGAGCAATATGCACAGGTACTCGGGCAGAATGGTATGCCTATGTACAGGCTGTAGCCGTTGTCATAGTCCACCCTATCGAGCAGTGACTTCTCACGCTTTGCTATGCCTATTGAAAGGTCGATTTTCTCATCGCTTGCGAGGTAGGTTTCCTTCAGATAGTCGTAGGTTTCCTTATCGCTCATGCCGTCCTCTATGCATTTCATGGCTATCTTGGTCGGTCTGATGCCTGAGAGCGTGCCCCACGGAAGGCTCTTTCCTGTGCCCTTTTCTATCATGGAATAGAGGGCGAGCTTGAGGCGGTTTTTGGTTTCCTTGCGGTCTGCGCTATCCACGGATATTTTTGTACAGATTCTTTTTCCGGCTGTTTTAATGTCACTTTCGTCAGCTTGCTGCATCTCATCTGTCATGGAATTATTTCCGCCGGCTCTATTCAGCGTCCACTCCACTGCAATTTCATCGCCCACATAGTCTATCTTAAATACCTGTGAGGCATCCGCAAATTCCTTTACGCCATCATCTGTCATCTCGTGGTGTGTGCAGGCTAAGTTTTTCCCCTCCACCTCATCAGGTGAGCAGCTATAGTACATCTGCACATCCTCCTGCGGGAAGAACTCCTTGAGCAGTGAGTGCACATCATATTCAAAATCCGGTTTATTAAATACTACTACTATCATAAGTAAGGGTTATACATCCTCTCGTTTTCTATGGTTGTTGTGTCGTTGTGGCCAGGGTACACCTCTGTATGCTCAGGCAGTGTCATGATTTTTTCCTTCACTGTGCGCACAAGGTCTGACATGCTGCCGCCCTTGAAATCCGTACGTCCGATTGAGCCGCAAAACAGTGAGTCTCCTGTAAAGATCACGTCCTCATACGGGAAATAATAGCAGCAGCCGCCCGGTGTATGCCCCGGTGTGTGAAGCACTACTATATGAAAGCCTGCGATGTCAAGCTCCTGCTTATCCTTCAAAAATACATCTGCATAAAATGTTTTTGATTGGCCCATCATGTAGCTGACATTGAGCTGCGGGTCATCGAGTGTGGCTTTGTCTGCCTCATGGATATATATCTTGATGCCGTAACGGTCTGCGAGCGGCTTTGCATCCGTGGCATGGTCAAAGTGTCCGTGTGTGAGCAGTATTGCTACCGGCTTTGCGCCTGATTCGTCCACTTTTTTGGCGAGCTGATTAGCACACGCGCCCGGATCTATTATTATCATTTCCTTTGTCTTTATATTGGTGACAAAATAGCAGTTGGTCTGCACCGGTCCCACTACGAAGTGGTCTATCTTCATATTTACCATATGAGTGTACTCCTTGTCTGTTATATGTTATGCTTCACGCAAGAACCACCGGGATTTAGCCGGTGGTCCTCTCTACGTCTATTACACTTTCTATCTGTCTGAGCTTCTCCACGAGAACCTTTATCTGGTCCCTGCCTTTGATATTAAAAAACACCTCGATTGTAGCGATGCCCTGCTTGCTGGTCTTGGACTGGATACCACTGATATTGATTTCCTTCTCGGTAAATATCTTTGTGATATCTACGAGCAGTCCCGGCCTGTCATGACAGAATATCTTTAAGTCTGCCTGATACTCGGCACCGTTGTCCATGAGGGCTGTATCCTGCCACTCTGCTTCTATGAGCCTGTCCTTTTCTATCTTGGACAGATTAATGATATTCACGCAGTCTGTCCTGTGGATGGAGATGCCTCGTCCTCTTGTGACAAAGCCCACGATTTCATCTCCCGGAACAGGATTGCAGCACTTCGAGAAGTGCACAGCCACGTCATAGAGTCCGTGTACCACAATACCGCTCTTTGACTTGTGCTCGGGCTGTGTGCCTGCTGCCGTCTGCTGCTTTTCTGCGATGCTGCCAAGCACCTCTGCATCTGTCATCGGCACCACATGATCCTTCTTGTACTCGTCGTACATCCTGTTGACTATCTGGCTCTCCTTGAGTCCGCCGTGGCCGACGGTTGCAAGGCATGAGTTCCAGTCGTGGAAACCGTATTTGCGGCGTATTTTCTCCTGATACTCAGGCTTGTTTATCTCAGCAAAGTTGATGCCCTTTGCCTTGGCATAGGCTGCTATCAGATCCTTGCCGTGCTGTATATTCTCCTCCTTGAGCTCACTTCTGAACCACTGGTTGATCTTGTTCTTAGCCTGTGTGCTTTTTACGACCTTGAGCCAGTCACGGCTTGGCCCCTTGGAGTTCTGTGAGGTGATTATCTCTATCTGGTCACCGTTTTTGATGACATAGTCTATCGGCACCAGCTTGCCGTTTACCTTGGCACCGACCATCTTGTTGCCGACCGCAGAGTGTATGCTGTAGGCAAAATCTATAGGTGTGGAGCCCTTTGGCAGGTTCTTTACATCGCCGGACGGTGTGAATGCAAATACATTGTCGGAGAATAAATTTAAATCACTCTTTAATAAAGTCATAAACTCCTTATTATCCGACATGTCCTGCTGCCACTCGAGTATCTGGCGCAGCCAGCTGAGCTTCTCCTCCTCTGTGACAGTGGTGGTAGTGGCATTGCCGTTGTTTGCTTCCTTGTACTTCCAGTGCGCTGCGATACCGTACTCAGCTGTACGATGCATCTCATAGGTACGTATCTGTATCTCAAACGGCTGTCCGCTCGGGCCTATGAGTGTCGTGTGAAGCGACTGGTACATGTTCTGCTTCGGCATGGCAATATAGTCCTTGAAACGGCCCGGTATAGGCTTATACTTCTCATGTATGATACCTAGCACTGCGTAGCAGTCCGGTATGGTATCCACAAGAATCCTGATGGCAAAGAGGTCATATATCTGGTCTATCGTCTTGTCCTGATTGACCATCTTCTTATATATACTGAAGAAATGCTTTGCCCTGCCGTATATCTCTGCCTTGATGCCGGCATCCGAAACATACTTCTTGACATCGTTTACTAGGCCCTGAATGTAGGTGTCGCGCTCTGTCTTTCTGAGGGCTACCTTCTCTACCAGATCGTAGTAGGCATCCGGATAGAGGTACTTCATACAAAGATCCTCGAGCTCTATCTTTATCTTGCTGATACCAAGTCGCTGTGCGATAGGGCAATAGATATCCTGTGTCTCTCTGGCGATACGCTGCTGTGCCTCCTTGGACTGGTACTTGAGCGTACGCATATTGTGCAGTCTGTCTGCCAGCTTTATGAGGATGACCCTGATATCCTTTGCCATGGCGAGAAACATCTTGCGCAGATTCTCAGCCTGCATCTCAAGCCTGTCCGCATTCTTATCCTTCGGATCCTTGGTACTGTCTGTCAGATGCAGGTGCTTTAACTTCGTGACACCATCCACCAGATGTGCGACATCGTCTCCAAACTCCGCACGCATCTCATCCATGGTCATGATGGTATCCTCCAGCACATCATGGAGCAGTCCTGCTGCAATGGTTTCCTTATCCAGCTCGAGCTCGGCGAGTACTATGGCAACACACAGCGGATGTATGATATAAGGCTCTCCCGACTTACGCGCCTGACCCTTATGAGCATCATAAGCTACCCTGTAGGCTTTGTCCACAAGGCTCGTGTCATCCGACGGATGATACTTTTTGATTTCCTTTTTAAGCTCATCATAAAGCTCCTCTGGGCTCGTAAAATCCTTTGTTCCCCTTATACCGCTGGTATCTGAGCGAAATTTGTCCGCTATTTTTTCTAATTCTTCTGTTGAGTAATCTGCCAATAGTCTCACCTCGATTGTAGTGTATCTTTAGTAGCCATTATATTTTATTTCTTTAAAAATTGCAATCTTATGTTGTTAGCCGATAACCATCTTTACTCCGCCATACATGCCTGCTGAGTTGCCGAGTGTGGCAAGCTTGATCTCTGTCTCGCGGCTTGCATGGAAAGCATACTCTTTATAGTACTTTGCTGCTGTATCGATGATGATGCTGCCTGCCTTTGAGAGGCCTCCGCCTACAACAAATACCTCAGGGTCCATAACGCATGCTACTGCTGCCATTGCCTTGCCGAGAAGCTTCATAGACTGCTCTACTGCCGCAATGCCCGCTGCATCTCCTGCCTTTGCCGCATCGCATACATCCTTGGCTGTAAAGCCTGCATTTAAATCAAGTTTTGTTGCCACATCCCTGTGTGCTGCAATGTATCTCTCTGCCACTCTTACGAGACCGTTTGCTGATGCATACTGCTCTAAGCAGCCCTTCTTGCCGCAGCCACAGCACTCTGACTCATCATCTACCATAGGCATATGTCCTATCTCTCCGCCTGCTCCGTTTACTCCGGCTACGATTTTGCCCTCGCGGATGATTCCTCCGCCTACGCCTGTACCGAGTGTGATCATGACTACATCCTGATGACCCTTTCCGCCACCCTGCCACATCTCACCGAGTGCAGCTACGTTGGCATCATTTCCGGCCTTTACCTTGATGCCGCCGCACAGCACTGAGAGTGACTGTGCCACGTTGAACACTCCCCAGCCGAGGTTGACACACTTCAATACTGTTCCGTCATCCTTTATAGGTCCCGGCACTCCCATGCCTACGCCCTCGATGTCACCCATCTCTATGCCATGCTTCTCGTTATTCTCCTTGATGGATGCTGCGATATCAGGCAGGATGAGCTCGCCGGAATTCTCTGTGCGTGTAGGAATCTCCCATGTATCGACAAGCTTTCCTGTTGTCTCGAAAAAGCCTATCTTTACAGTTGTTCCACCTATATCTACTCCGTATGCGTATTGTTTCATTTTTTCGTCCTCCAAATCGTTAAACTATGTTTATATTTTATTGCCTAATTGCATATTTTTCAATGTTTTTCATTGTTTTTTATGTTTTTTCTATATATGGAAGCGTTTATATCATCATCCATATGCCCGCTATTTGTAAATCCAAGCTTTTTGGCAAGACGCACCGATGCCTCATTTCTCTCGTCTATCCGGCAGTAAAGCTCTTCAAAGTCTGTGTTTTCGCGCGCGTAGTCTATGATGAAGCGGCATACCTCCGTGGCATAGCCCTGGTTCCATAATTCCGGCGCTATCATATAGCCCAGTTCATCATGCTCAAGCCCTGCCCTGCCTATCAGCTTCCCTGTTTTCTTGGAAAATATAAGCCACATGCCATACTCGTAAAAGCCATACATGTTCTCTATATATGCTTTCTGGTATTCAAGCTCTGTCTCGTAGTCGTAAAGCGGCTCCACAAAGTCTGTCATGCCTGGCTTGTCATAGAGCTCATAGAGCGCAGGAAGGTCTGACAGGGACAGCTCACGTATCAGACACCTGTCTGTCTCGCCGATGTCCCACGGGATGTGATTATACCGCCTGCGCACCCGCTCCAGATACTCAATATCAAGCTCCGCAAGGCTCTCGACTGCATAGCGCGTGCCGCACTGCGGTTCTCCTACTGATGCTATGCCGAGCGAGTCGGCTATTTGCTTCTGCTGCCTGTTTGATACTATCCAGATGTAGTTGGCGGGAGCTTTCGGTATTCTTAGATTTCCCGTATTAGCTTTCGCGGTGTTATCTGCAGATTCTTGTATCGTTGTTTTTTGGAAGTCATTAATTGATTCATCAGCCGGTAGCGCAACATACAGTTTTTCTTGCAGCTCTTCTGACATAGATGCCTTGCCTGCCACATTTCTCCACTGTGGCTTGAAGCTATCTCCATGATAGTAAAAAGAGGCAAGTTTTGCGCTTGCCTCATCAATAATTATTATCATTAAACTGTCTCCGGCTCCGGATAGTCCACTCCGAAGGTCTCAACTGTAACTGTCTTCATGACCTGAGCCTCAAGTGGTTTGTCCATGTAGTCTGTGCGCACCTCTGCGATCTTGTTTACCACATCCATGCCCTCGATTACCTTACCGAATGCTGCATACTCGCCGTCGAGATGTGGTGCATCCTGATGCATGATGAAGAACTGGCTGCCTGCTGAATCAGGTATCATGGTACGTGCCATTGAAAGTACACCGGCTGTGTGCTTTAAGTCATTTTTGAAGCCGTTGTGTGTGAACTCGCCCTTGATTTCATAGCCAGGGCCGCCTGTGCCGTTTCCGTCCGGATCTCCGCCCTGGAGCATGAAGCCCTTGATTACACGGTGGAAGCATACTCCGTCATAGAAGTTGTGATTGATTAAGCTGATAAAGTTGTTTACTGTGTTTGGTGCGATTTCCGGATAAAGCTCCGCCTTGATTACATCGCCGTTTTCCATTGTGATTGTTACGATTGGATTCTGTGCCATTATTTTTCTCTCTTTCTTTTATAATATTATGAGGCTTGGAAAATATCCATTCCTCGCAATAATTAAATATCGAATTAATTTCTATCAGATTGATTTTACCTGATTTTACTTACTCAGAGCCTCTACCACCTTAGGAAACTCCATGAAGTGCGATGCCTTCACCAGTATGGTGTCGCCCTCCTTCACATATGAAAGGAGCTCCTGTGTCATGGTCTCCCTATCCTCGAAATAGTGGATGTCTACATCGGATGATTTCTCCGCTGCTCCGGCTGCATATTCCTTTGCAAGCTCTCCTGCGGCAAAAAGTGTATGGATATGATTCTCTCCAACTGCTTCGCCTACCTCATGGTGCAGCTTTTTCTCATCGCTTCCAAGCTCGCCCATGTCGCCAAGCACTGCTATTGTCCTGCCCTTTGCATGCGAAAGCACCTCGATAGAGGATTTCATGGATACAGGATTTGCATTGTAGCAGTCATCTATCACTGTCATGCCGTGTGTTTTGATAAAATTGGTACGGCCTGCGATTGTCTCTGCTTTCTCGATTCCTGATTTAATCTCAGCTATTGTGAGGCCAAGCTGCAATCCGACAGCTGCTGCCGCCATGGCATTGTATACATTGTGCTCACCCGGGATGTGGATTTGTGCATCAAACTCACCCTCCGGAGTGACAAAATGAGCCTTCATGCCGTCGAAGCCCAGGTTTTCAATATTTGTGGTATATACTGATTTATGAACGCCTGAAGCTGATTCCTTGCCATAGTATATTGCAGGCTTTCCATTTACCGTCTGCACTGTGGCCAGCTTGTCGTCATCTGCATTCAGCACTGCGACCGCATCCGGCATCATATGCTCAAAGCACTCTGTCTTTGCTTTAAGCACACCATCCCTGTCGCCCAAAAACTCCAGATGGCAGTAGCCGATATTGGTGATGACCATGACATCCGGGCAAGACATAGTAGAAAGTCTGTGCATCTCGCCAAAATCAGATATGCCCATCTCGAGCACCGCTACCTGATGGCTTTCCCTGATTCCGAAAATGGTGAGTGGCAGGCCTATCTCGTTGTTGAAATTGCCTGCGGTCTTGTGGACGCTGTATTTCTGCTCAAGAACTGATGATATCATCTCCTTGGTGCTGGTCTTGCCGACACTTCCGGTGATACCCACCACCTTGATATCAAGGCTTTTTCTGTAAAATGCCGCTAGCTTTTTCATGGCATCGGTGGTTGATTCAACAAGCACATATGGGCCTGCCGGATCCGTCAGCTCATGCTCAGAGAGCACAATTGCCGCCCCCTGCTCAAACACAGTCGGAATGAATTTGTGTCCGTCCACCCTTTCTCCCTTTATTGGGATAAAAAGATAGCCCTCCTTCACCTGTCTGCTGTCTATGACTGCGCCGGTGATTGTCGTATCAAGCAGTGTCTCATCGCCTATGTATGTGCCATCGCAAGCCTTTGCGATATTTGCAAATGTAAGATTCTTCATGTACTTATCCGACATGCTACACCTCATATTTTTTCAAAGATATGTCAATCAGATGCTCACAGAGCTGATTAAAGCTCATACCGATAACCGCTGCCTCCTGTGGCAGAAGACTGGTCGGAGTCATGCCCGGCAGTGTGTTTGCCTCTAGGCAGAACATCTCATTTTTTTTCATTGAGCAAAAAGTCTGAGCGTGAATATGTGTCAAGCCCGATAACGCGCGCAACCTCCTCGGCATAGTGCTGCATATCCTTTGTCACCTGCTCAGGAAGCTCGGCCGGACATGTCTCTACTGTACTGCCCGCCTTGTATTTGTTCTTATAATCGTAGAAGCCCTCCTTCGGTGCAATCTCTATAATAGGAAGAGCCTTGCCCTCGATAACGCCGACAGAGAACTCCCTGCCCTGTACAAATTCCTCGATAACCAGCTCATTTTCCCACTTGAAGGCATCGTCAAGTGCCGCCTTAAACTCTGCCGCATCCCTAACGATAGTGACACCGATGCTTGAACCACCGCAGCATGGCTTTACCACACATGGAAGTGTCAGGTCAAGCTTTGTGATATCGTCCTGTCTGGTCGCTCTTGTCATGGAAATACCCTTTGGAGTAGGGATACCATTTGCAAGGAAGAACTGCTTTGATGTCTCCTTGTTCATGGCGATGGCTGAGCTTAAATAATCGCTGCCTGTATATTTGACACCGAAGAGGTCAAATGCTGCCTGTATCTTTCCGTTCTCTCCGTTTTCTCCGTGGAGAGCCATGAAAACAATGTCCGCCATCTGACACATTTTGATGACATTTGGTCCGAAGAAGCAAGGTGACTGGTCCTTTCTGGAAGCCTTTACCTTTGCGAGGTCAGGTGCCTCTGTCGGAATATCACTGACCTGCACGCTTATCTCGTCTGCGCGGTCAAATATACCTGTCAGGTCCTCCTCCCTGTCACTATATCCCATAAATACATCCAATAATATAACTTTGTGGCCGTTCTCTTTGAGTGCCTTAGCTACCATGCTTCCTGTCTTGAAGGAAACATCTCTCTCTGTGCTGAGCCCTCCGGCAAGTACTACGATGTTCATTTTTGTCCTCTTTTCTTTGATTGAATTATCATGCTTTGGCTTAATTAAACACAATGCAATGCTTCTTTTTTAAAGCTATGAGTAATCAACATAATTTTTCCAAAATTATAACACCATTTGTGCAAAAAAGAAAGACCGGCTGCCCGGTCAAAAAAGAAATTCTCATTTTATTTTAAACTGTGTTAACTTCCAACAGCTGTATCATTCTCATAAACACCATCCGCCCGTGCAAATCATCCTGTGAAAGTGATTCTCCGTACTTCAATACTAATAATCGGCACTGATAAAAATTCAGGTCAGGATTGCCAAAAAGCAAAATCCGCAAGGCTGCATTTTCCAGGTAATTGTGTATATTTCCCACCTCAATAAATATATCTACGATATCATCGAGGTTAATAAGTCCTTTCTGTTCATAGTACATTGTTCTCAAATATTTGTTCCCCTCCATCAACTATATTTTTCATAGAACTTCTTTTTGTCTTTCTTTTGAAATTTTTCGTTTTTTACGAAATTTTTCTCTTTGTTTTTGTTGGTGGGTTCATTTTTCCATATAATATATCAATATTCTAGGCGCGTTACGTGCTGGTATTTTGAAGATTTCTATTAGAATTTTTAATATTGATAGGTGATTAGCAGTTTTCGACAAAATACGACATGGTTTTTGGTTTAATTTAGTTGGTTTTTGGTTTATATTGCGCTTTTCTCATAAGAATTTTTGGAATGATAAATTTGTAGCATAGTGGGCAGGTCTTGAGGAGCTATAATCCATAAAACTTTTAAAACAGCTCCCAAAATTCAGCCCATAAGCCGGAAAAAATACGAGAAAAGTAGCTGAAACCGCAAAAATCTCCAAAACAGCTCTCAAACTCAGCCCATAAGCCGAAAAAATCGCGTGAAAAAGTAGCTGAAACCGCAAAAATCCCCAAAACAGCTCCCAAAACCAGTCCATAAGCCGAAAAAAATCCAGAAAAAAGTAGCTGAAGCCGCAAAAATCCCCAAAACAGCTTAAAAATTAGAGGCTTCTGGCATAATAGTGGAAGCCTCTAATTATTTCACATAAAAAGAGCCTCCACATTTCTGTGCAAGCTTCTTTTGAAAACTAAAAACTAAAAAATATATTGTTTTTTATATGTCCTGAAACATCAGTAAAATCAATGACTATGAATTATGTAATTCTCTCAATTATTTCATTGCTAACTTGAAAAAGTAAATTCCAGTGCAGAAGTAAATTCCACACTCATTTAAAAGTTCTTGATTTTCTAAGAGTTTTATAAGCTCAAAACGCTTATTTCTGTTATAATAGGAGTAACTTCTTGGAAAAAACTGATTTGATGGTATGACAAACGGACCACTGGAAGGTAGTGTGCGAGACTAAATTCCACCGGTCATGTGAGGAAAATGTGAAAGTTTAATTTCCAGTCCGACAGCAGATTTCTAAGTGGTTGTTAATGGTTGAAGCGAATCAGCTTAGGCGTTAGATTGACCAAATCAGGGTCAATGCGCTTAAGCTGAAATGCGTTTAGGGTTTCTTTTCCGAGTGTCTCTAATGCGGCGTCATAAGGCGTGCTTCCATTAAGACTTTCCCTTGGAGTGGAGTTGATGTGATTCACGATTAGATTCACATCCCATTGTGTCAAAAATTCAAAACTAGTTCCTTTGGGAAGCACCATGCGAAGCATGGTGTGAGCCTGCTCAAGACCTCCTTTTTGTCCGCTACGCATGGGATCACAATAGTAGATGCTGGTACGCTGAATTTCATCCAGTCCTGTTTCAAGAGCGACAGGATCTCCGAATTCTGAACCTCTGTCTGTCAAGATATATTCAAAGACAGATAAGAACTCATAGGTGCCCATACGTTTTTCTAAACGGTCAAAAATAAGCCGGACAACGCCTTTAGTACAACGATTCAGGAGAAAGGCAAGGAACAGCTTTTCCTTAGTGAAGAAAAAGGTCAGTAACGTCTTGTTGGATTCTCTGGATGAGTGTACCGTATCCATTTCTACAAAAGAGGATAACTGCAGCTCACTAAAATCACTGAATAACCTTTTCTCGAAGACGGTTCTGTTTGTAATCTGTGTTTTATGGCACTTTCGTGGCTTGAAGCCGGGCTTACGTTTTAAATCAATGTTTCTGGCTGTAAACAGACCTTGATCCAGATAGGTGTACAAGGAACGGACTGACATATCCAGTTCTGGATGATTGGTAATGATTTGATATGGAGATTGTCCCTGCTCGATTAAAGGAGAAACAATGCCATCCTTTTTGCGTAATTCATGTTTTGTCATGTTTATACCGGCTCTGGAACCGGAAAGCTTTTCACGGTATTTTCTATCAGCAAAACGTGCATCGTATCTGTATTTCTGGGCGATGGTGCAATGATTTATCTTTTTTGTGCAGCCATTACAGACATAGGGCGCCTTATCCAGTCTTTTGCACTGTTCCTTCACAAAATCCTTGCAAGTTTGATTACAGGTGGGGCAGGAAGTGCATTTTACATCGCAGAGAATGATTTTTCCGCAGACATTGGTTTTCCGGCAATGGAAGCGATGAATACAAAAGTTATGGGCATTATAGAAAGTACCTTTGTGATACCAGTCGGATAGACGGTGAGCCCTTACTTCTTTGGAAATGGTTGTTGGATCCTTGCAAAGAAAGCGGGCAATGTTCTTAAAGGTTTCTCCCTTGTTCAGTTCGTTTTCGATATAGATACGGTCTTCAAGGGAAAGGTGCTTCTGGTTTCCTGGAATATATTTACTCATGGATATCCTTCTTTCTACTGCTGTCAGAAAGAAAGATAACCTTACCATTTTTATATGAAAGAGTAAACCTTTACTGTGCGGGAGTAAATTCCACCACCAAATGGTGGTGGAATTTAAAATTTCATTTTTGGCAATTATTTCATTTTTTGAAATAATTTTGACATGATTAGAAATGAATGTTAAAATATAGTTAACAAAAAGGTGCTACCTATAACAACGGTTCGCCTGATCATTTACTTAGTTAAAATAACCGTTCAGTTTCCAGGCTGGGGCGGTTATTTTTTGTGGTCTTACTGCCATTGGAACCAATCGCATATCCAAGACCAAATGAGGTTAAACAGACATAAAAACCGGCAGCCAACGGCTGCCGGTTTTCGATGAAAGAAAGGTTAAATTATGATGAAAAACAAGAGTCTAACATTCCGGTTCGATAAGTCCGTATGTATGTCCTTTTCTCTTGTAGACTACATTTACTTCGTCATTCTCTGCATTTCTGAATACGAAGAAATCGTGGCCTGAGAGCTCCATCTGGATGCATGCATCCTCAGGATACATAGGTTTCATACCAAATCTCTTGGTACGGACAATCTTGATTTCCTCGTCCTCTGCATCGTCTGCCTCCACGAAATCATCCTGGAATATCGCCGGTGCATACTTCTTTGCGGAAATCTTGGTTCTGTATTTGCGAAGCTGTCTCTCGATTACTTCCTCTACGAGGTCAATTGATACGTACATATCATTGCTGACCTGCTCTGAACGGATAACATGTCCCTTTGCCGGGATAGTAACCTCGATTTTCTGTCTATCCTTTTCTACGCTGAGTGTAACGTATACGTCTGTGTCCGGTTTAAAAAACTTCTCCAGCTTTGACAGCTTCTCCTCTACTGCCTGCTTAAGCCCCTCTGTTAATTCGATGTTTTTTCCTGAAATTGTTATTCTCATGATGTCCAACCCCTTTATCGTTTATTTGATACGTTGTCTGTATCATGTAAATATTATACCATAAATTTCGTTTTCATCAATCATTTTTATGCAATTTATATAAATAATCAAGGGTTTATTTACGGTTTTTCGCGAAATCGCTTGATTTCGCTATGATTAGGGATTTCATCAGAATAAAAAACATCAAGTCGAGTGATTTTTTATACACTATCGCAACATTTCTCAACTACAACAGCACATCTAAGCTATCACAACGTTTCTAAGCTACCACAGCGCATCTAACCTATCCAAGCGCCTCAAGCTGAGAGGAAAGCTCCTCCCACGCCTCCATATCAATAAGGATTTCTTCCTCGAGAGCGTCTATCTCATTCTGGATTTCCGTGAGCTTTGAGTAGCTTGACTGATACTCCGGCTTCATAAGCTCGGCCTTGAGCTCATCGAGCTTTGCTTCCTTGACTGCCAGGTCCTCCTCGGCCTTTTTGACCTTTTTTTGTATCTTTGAGCGCTCCTTGCCCGGGTTGTAGTATGCCTTGCTGGTTGATGAGACAGCCATGCCGCCAGCCTGGGCTGCGCTATTTGCATTGGTGCTTTCGCCCACATTACCTGCTGCAACGGTTTGTGACGTACTCTGGTTTGCATCACTGCCTGTCTGACTGCCGCCGTTCTGGCTTATCGCGCCGCCAAATATTGCATTGCCTCTGTATACATTTTTGCCTTCCTCAGCCTCACGATCGAGCTTTTCCTGATACTGCTCATAGCCAAACTGATAGAGATTGGTCGTGCCATCCTCGAACACAAGCAGCTGTGTGGCTACCTTTTTCACAAAATATCTGTCGTGTGATACAAAAATCAGTGTGCCCTTGTAGTCCTTAAGCATGCTCTCTAGCGTTTCCTTGCCTACGATATCCATATGGTTAGTTGGCTCATCGAGCACGAGCACGTTCGGTCTGGTCTTTAAAATCTTACAAAGCGCCAGTCTGACCTTTTCTCCTCCTGAGAGCATATTTACGTTCTTGAACACGTCCTCCCCTGAAAAAAGGAAGGCTCCAAGTGCATTTCTGGCCTCGGTTTCTGTAAGATTCGGATACTCATCCCAAAAATCATCGAGCACAGTCTTGTTGCTTGTATACATGGCCATCTGCTGGTCGAAATATCCTATCTGCACGTTGGTTCCAAAGCGGTACTCTCCTGAAAGTGCAGGGATCTTACCCACGATGGTCTTTAAAAATGTTGATTTTCCAAGTCCGTTTCCGCCGAGTATGCCAAGCTTTTCGCCTCTTTTCAAATCAAGCGACACTACGGAGAGCGGATGGTCATAACCGATTGCAAGCTCTGATGTATAAAGCACATCGTTTCCGGTCTCCTTTTCGGGCTGGAAATTGGCATGGAATGTCTTGTTGTCGTACTTGTCCGGCGCCTCGATAATCACCATGCGGTCGATAGCCTTCTGCTTTGACTGCGCCATGGATGTCTTGGTCGGCTTGCCCTTGAAGCGCGTAACCATACGCTGCAAACGCTCTATCTCCTTCTGCTGGGCGATGTGATCCTTCATCTGCTTGTCGTAGTTTTCCTTTTTGCGGGCGATAAAATTGGTATAATTGCCCGGATAGCGCCTTGCTGTGCCGTACTCTATCTCGTATACCACATCTACCACATTGTCGAGAAACATACGGTCATGGGATACGACAACCACTGCCTTCGGGTACGACTTCAGATAGCCCTCAAGCCACTCAATCGTCGTGACATCGAGGTGGTTGGTCGGCTCGTCCAAAAGCAGTATGTCAGGCTTTGACAAAAGCAGCTTTATGAATGCTATCTTGGTCTGCTGCCCTCCGGAAAAGTCACGGATTGGCTTTTTACGCTCATCATCTGAGAAGCCGAACTTGCGGATCATGACCTCATATTCCTTCTCATAATAGTAGCCGCCATCATCCTTGAAGGCCTCCTCCATCGCGGTATATCTGGCTACCTTTTCATCGGAATAATCATGCTCAAGCTCTGCCGCCGCGCGCGCAAGCTCTGCCTTTCGCTCGTCCATTTTCACGAAGCATTTGCGCACCTCCTGCTCGAGTGTCACATCAGGATCATCAAACGCAATCTGCTTCAGATACCCTATCTCCGGGTTTCCTGCCTTTGCAATAAAGGCGCTCTCATCGCTGTCGAGCTTTTCCATCTCAACCTCGCCTGAAATGAGCTTTAAAAGTGTTGTCTTGCCACAGCCGTTTCTGCCGACTATCGCTATCTTTTCTGTGTTTCTGATTTCAAAATCTATACTATGCAAAATGACGTCGTCGCCAAATGCGACAGCGCCATTACTTATCTGGTAGAGCATATACTATCCTTTCATGCTTATGCCTGCTGCTTAATTGTTAGCCATAATGTAGTTGACAAACTGTGTTGCAGTACGTCCTGAAATACCACCGTGGCTGAGTTCCCACTTGTTTGCCTCCCTGCACAGCTCCTCGTCTGAAAGTGTGCAGCCGCTCTTTCTCGCAAGCTCTGTTACGATGTTGAAGAACTCCTTCTGCGATGGCTTTGAGTAGCTGATTGTCACACCAAAACGGTTTACAAGTGACAGCTTCTCCTCAACTGTATCTGAGTGGTGCTTGTCATTGCTGTTGTCCTGGTCATTACGGTCATTCCATGTCTCCTTTATCAGGTGACGGCGGTTAGAGGTTGCATAAATCAGTATGTTGTCAGGCTTTGTCTCCACGCCACCCTCGATAACTGCCTTTAGGAACTTGTACTCAATCTCATGCTCCTCGAATGAGAGGTCATCCATATATATGATAAATCTGTAGTTTCTGTTTTTGATTGCTGCGATAATCTTTGACAGATATTTAAACTGATGCTTGTATATCTCAATCATGCGCAGTCCGTCATCATAATACTGATTGACAATAGCCTTGATGCTTGTTGATTTTCCGGTTCCGCTGTCTCCGAAAAGCAGCACATTGTTGGCCTTTTTTCCCTGTACAAACGCTTCTGTATTGTCTGTGAGCTTTTTCTTCTGGATTTCATAGCCGATCAGGTCATCGAGCATGACCGCATCCATATTGTTGATTGGCATGAAGGAAAAGCCACCGTCCAGATGCTCCTCAATCCTGAATGCCTTGTTGAGACCAAACATGCCGACTCCGTATGCCTTGTAAAAGCCTGTTACCACATCAAAGAACTCCTGCTCATCCTTAGCTGCCTCAAGCTTCTTGCTCAGCGCCCTTACTTTCTCGCTGACATTGTGATTATACATAAGGTCCTTTTTCACAATGGCCTTATAATTGCTGATCTGTGTGAAGCAGTCGATTCCGAGTGCTGACTCGATTGGCTTGAAATCATAATCGAAAAGCTTCTTAAAAATCCTGAAATCGTTTGCCACAAGCCCGTTTACGCTGCCATCGCTGGCTCCGACCTTCTCACAGGTGATGGAAAACGGATTCTCACTCATCATAAGGAAGAAAGTGAGATAGTTGTGCCACAGATTGTCATCAAAACCATAGTCTGTCGCTACCTTTAGGATTCTCTTGACCTGTGTATTGATGTCGCGCACAAGCTCTGTCTTGTTGTACTCGCCCACCTCAAACTGCTCAAAGAGCTGGCCCAATTTATAAAGTATCTCGTCCTGAGGTAAATCTCCGTACATAAGTAATTTTGATATTTCCTGATACATGGCTGTTCCTCCTGGTTTGCCTTGTTTTCGCTGCTAACAAATTATTATAAACACTGCGTCTCGATTTTGCAAGAGCTTGTGTGCCCGGTTTTCTTATTACTACGGGCTGAAATATGTGGGGCCGGTATGGCGCGGGGGACGTAAGCACCGGGCAGTGGGATGTACATCGTACTCCCGCTGGAGCGCATAGCGAAGTGGCTTAGAGTCTGTTGAATTATGCCTCAATAAACAGAAATGCCAAGCCATGGACGGCTGGGCAAGGCGTTATGCGCCACGGACGGCGCATAAAAGCCGGTTTCGTCGGACATCGAAAACCTATAAAGCATAATTCCTACAGACTCTTAGACAAGAAGCGTAGCTCACGCGGGAGTATGGTGTGCGTCCCACTGCCCGATGCTTACGTCCCGCCCTGCATGTAAAAAGGCGGAGCTAAAACTCCACCTTTATTGTTGTGCCACGCCCCACCTCGCTGTCGAGCGTAAGCCCTGCATCATGCAGCTCCACTATATGCTTTACTATCGCAAGCCCAAGGCCCGTGCCGCCGGTCTCCTTCGAGCGGCTCTTGTCCACTCTGTAGAAGCGCTCAAAGACGCGCTCCTGCTGATCCTTTGGGATGCCTATGCCGTTGTCCTCGACCGTGAGAACTGTCTTGCCACCGAGCTTATGTACCGTCACATTTACGGTGCCACCCTCATTGTTGTAGCGGATAGCATTCTGGCAGAGATTCTCAACGAGCTCCGTGAGAAGCTGCCTGTTGCCTCGTACCATACAGTCAGTGCCATCAAAATTGAGTGCTACTTTTCTCTGCTCGGCATTCACCTGTAGATTTTCCATGCAGTCCTTGACCAGACCGTACAGATCAAGCTGCTCAAAGCCCTGCTGCGCCTCGCTGGAATCAAGCTCCGAGAGCTTTATGATATCATTGATTAAGGAAAGCAGGCGTTGTGCATTTCTTCTGATTTCAGTGGCAAAATGAATCTGCTGCTCCTTTTCGACCATGCCGTTTTCTATGAGCTCTGCATAGCCGGAGATGGCTGTGAGCGGAGTCTTTAGCTCGTGTGACACATTGGCTGTGAAGTCCTGTCTGCTCTTTGCCGCGGCAAGAACGCCCTCATGCTGTATCCTTATCGCATTCATGAACGGCACAAGTTCCTTGTACTCTGTCTTTTTCTGGATGACAGAGGCCTGCTCAAGGTTGCCTGCGAGTGTCTCGATTGGCTTCATGAGCTTTCTGGTCAGGCTCTTTGCGAGAAGCACACATATTCCTACTATGATAACCGTCACTATAAGCATGGCAGGTATACTGCTTGCAAACATGTTCCAGATACTTCTTGCTGCAATAGAGACACGCAGTACCGTTCCATCATTGAGCTTTATGGCATGATAGAAGGTATTGCTGTTCATGGTGGCTGATGTTCTCACGCTGTCTCCCGTACCTTTATCAAATGCTGATTCAACTTCCGGTCTATTGCCATGATTTTCAAGTTTTTTCACATTATTTTGATTGTCATACAGCACTGTGCCGTCCTTGTCAATCCAGGTGACACGAATACCCTCCACGTCAATCTGCGGGATTTCATTTATATCCTGTTTTAGTATTCCGGTGCTTTCTATTGTCTCTGCCATGACCTGCAGGTCTTCCTTTACCTGCTTCTGAAAGAGGTAATAGTTGATTACTGTCATGGAAACCATAGTTGCAATCGCTACAAAAAGTGCTGTCGCTACCAGATAGTAATTAATCTTCTTTTTCATGCTGTACGCTCCGCTTATGTATATTAGAAATCATTATAACAGCTATTATTCTATAACATAGCCCACATTTCTGACTGTCTTTATCCTGCTACCATAGTCACCCAGCTTGTGGCGGAGTGTCTTTATGTGCATGTCCACTGTACGTGTCTCGCCCTCAAAGTCAGTATCCCAGACGCTTCTCATGATGACCTCCCTGGTCATGACTATGCCCTGACTGCCCATCAGAAGCCTTAAAAGCTCGTACTCCTTGTATGTAAGGTCAACCGGCTCATTGTTCACTGTAACCACATGGCGCTCATGGTCAATCACCAGATCATCCAGCTTTAAAAGCTTCGGCTCCTCCTTCGCTGTTCTCCTGAGCAGTGCCTTTACTCTTGTGATAAGCTCCATGATTGAGAAAGGCTTTTTGATGTAATCATCTGCGCCTCCGTCAAGCCCTTTTATCATATCCATCTCTGTGGTCTTGGCTGTGACCATTATAATAGGAATATCCTGTGTGGCCGGACGTTTTCTGAGCTTTCTCACGATATCGTAGCCACTCTCATCCGGAAGCATCACATCAAGCAGTATAAGGTCCGGTACAAGTTCATCCAGTTTCTTGTAAAATTCCTTTGCGTTTTCAAATGCACTGACGATGTAATTACTGTTTTTTAAAGCAATAGTCTCTATCTCACGTATGCTCTCATCGTCCTCTACAATATAAATAAGTGCCATAGCTTTCTCCATTTCAAAAAATCTTATGTAAAATTTTTACCTGCTTTTTACTTTCGATTATACATTACTAATGTAAAACAGACGATGGTTTTATGTAAAATTTATGTAAAATCCATCGTCTGTATCAATTTTATCTGTATATAACTATGATTTAATTTTTCAGCATAAAGATTAAATCATGATTTGCGAACTTTGTCATCAAGCGCAAACTCAACCCACTCAGCAATATTTGTCGCATGGTCTCCGATACGCTCAAAGTATTTTGCAACCATGAGAAGATCCTCTGCCTGCTCACCATCCTCTGGATGCTCCCTGATGAAATCAATAAGCTCAGCCTTTACCTTATCAAAAAGATCATCAACCACATCATCCTGCTTCATCACTATGTGAGCCTTGTCATTGTTCTTCTCAACATATGCCTCGATTGCCCTGATAAGCATAAGCATTGTCTCTGAAGCCATGCTCTTGACATGCTCTATATTGACCCTGTATGGCTTATCACTGCTCATCAAAATGGTCATCTCGCTGATATCGGCTGCGTGGTCTCCTATACGCTCCATATCAGTAACCATCTTCATCGCTGCAGAAATTGTTCTAAGGTCTCTTGCTACAGGCTGCTGCTGCATGAGCAGATCAAAGCACAGGCTCTCTATCTTTTTCTGCTCTCTGTCTATCTCTGAATCGCCCTCCATGATGGCTTTGGCGCTATCGGCATCCTGATGTATAAATGCCTCGATTGCTTTCTGGATTGACTCCTCAATCATGCTTCCCATGTGCATCATTTCTTCATTCAGCTTCTTAAGCTGCTCGTCGAATTTCGATCTCATTAACCAAACCTCCCTGTGATGTAATCCTCTGTTCTCTTGTCCTGTGGATATGAGAAAATTGTCTTTGTGTCACCAAACTCTACCATATCTCCCACAAGAAAGAAGGCTGTATCGTCTGACACACGCACTGCCTGCTGCATGTTATGTGTCACTACTACAACTGTGTACTTTTTCTTTAAATCCTCCATGAGCTCCTCTATCTTTGAAGTAGAGATAGGGTCGAGCGCTGATGTTGGCTCATCCATCAAAAGCACCTCCGGCTGTACGGCAAGCGCTCTCGCAATACACAGTCTCTGCTGCTGTCCACCCGAAAGTCCCATAGCAGATTTCTTTAATCTATCTTTAACTTCATTGAATATCGCAGCACCCTGAAGACTTTCCTCAACTATCTGGTCGAGTATCTTTTTATCCTTGATGCCATGCACTCTCGGGCCATATGCGATATTGTCATATATGCTCATCGGGAACGGATTTGGCTGCTGAAAAACCATGCCGACCTTTTTGCGAAGTACGGTTGTATCGACTGATGGTGCATATATATTCTCACCATCTATCTCTATGCTTCCCTCGATTCTGACGTTGTCAACCAGATCATTCATTCTGTTGATACACTTTAAAAATGTAGACTTACCACATCCTGACGGTCCGATCAGCGCTGTCACGCTGTTTTCTTTTATGTCCATATTGACACCATGCAGTGCATGATTCTGGCCATAATACAGATTCAGGTCGCGAACCTGAATTTTGATTTTTTTCTCCATTTGTATCTCCTGCAACATGTAATAAATTTCTTGTCTTCGAGAATACATTATATGGATGCTTTGTAAAATGCTCTATCAGATGTATGTAAAATCTATGTCAAATTTTTACACACATAAATTATTCGCACTGTTTGTATTTATTATTTGTATATACTATTTATATGCTTTATAGTCGGCTTTATTAAAGTACTGTCTGGTTAAAGTATTGTATCTTTAATAATTAAAAGCTCATCCATTATCCTGTCTGCATCAATATTTGAGTAATTGATAATAAACTGATGCCTGTCCTCCTTTGGCTTGATCAGGTTGAAATGGGTAATCGCCTGAAGCTTTATGCCTTTTTTCAAAAGCCTTTCTTCAACTGTTTTGTCCGGAAGGTTCGTGTCAAACTGTATGATAAAATGCAGTCCGGAGTCATTTTCTATTACCCTGCATTCCTTTTCAGTGAAGCAGCCTTTTATGGACGAAAGCACGCTCTGGCGCTTTCTGCCGTAGTGCAGTCTCATTCTGTTTATGTGCTTTTCAAAATAGCCCTCGCTGATAAATCGTGCCAGCGTATACTGCTCGAAGGTCGATACCGTACATGAGTAAAATGAAAGCCTCCTGTAAAACTCATTTGCCAGATGCTCCGGCAGCACCATGTAGCTGATTCGGATGGTGGATGTGAGAGATTTTGAAAATGTATTTATATAGATGACCTTTTCACACGCATCAATCGAGAGGATGGGCGGTATCGGGTGTCCGTTCATGCGAAACTCACTGTCATAATCATCCTCTATGATGTATCTGTCGCTGCTCTCGTTGGCCCATGCCAAAAGCTCATAGCGGCGGTTCACAGGCATCGTGATTCCTGTCGGAAAATGGTGTGTCGGGCTGATATGTGCTATCTGCGCGTTCGCTTTCTTTATAAGCTCCACGCTGATGCCCTGCTCATCCATCTGCACCGGCAGGCATTTTGCATTGTTGCACTCGTATATCTGGCTGATTTTCTTATAGCCCGGATCCTCCACGCAGTATACCTTGTCCGTACCCAAAAGCTTCACAAGCAGTCCGTACAGATACTCTGTTCCCGCTCCGACTATTATCTGGTCCGGGTCCACATTCATACCGCGAAACGATGACAGATGGCTTGCTATCGCTTCCCGAAGCTCTCTCACTCCGCCACACGGCGACACCGACAAAAGTTCCTGCTCCCTAAGGGAAATCGTCTCTCGCATGAGCTTTGCCCATATGGAAAATGGAAAGTTACCCGAGTCTGTCCTGTTTGATGAGAAGTCAAATATACTTTCATCCTGCTCAGGCGGCAGCTTTATGCTAAGCTCCTTCTGCACCGGTGCCTTGATTACCCTGATATCTGACACATCGGCTATGAAATAGCCCCTCTTTGGTCTTGCAAACATATAGCCCTCGCCTATCAACTGGTCATATGCATTTTCAACCGTAATGGTACTAACCCCCAGATTCTTTGCGAGGGTACGTTTTGATGGCATTTTCTCCCCGGAGCTTAATTTTCCCTGTGATATATCGTTTTTGATGCACTCATAAAGGCATTTGTAGAGTGGTCCGTCTGTTTTTGTGAGGTCGTAGGTCAGCATTTGATTCACCGCTTTCTGGCATTTTTATTTTCCTTATTTTGAATATTTTAACATTACCAGATGTGGCGTAATATTGCAACCATGATATATGGCTGGCATGAGCAAATACAAAAATAAAAGGAGATTTAACAAATGAAAAACAATAAGAATACTCAATACGAACTCAACAAAGGGCTTGCGCAGATGCTCAAGGGCGGTGTCATCATGGATGTCACTACTCCGGAGCAGGCCAGGATTGCCGAGGCAGCCGGTGCATGTGCTGTCATGGCGCTTGAGAGAATACCTGCTGATATCAGAGCCGCAGGCGGTGTTTCAAGAATGAGCGATCCTAAGATGATTAAGGGCATTCAGGAGGCTGTCAGCATCCCCGTCATGGCAAAGTGCCGTATCGGTCACTTCGTGGAGGCTCAGATACTTGAGGCTATCGAGATTGACTACATTGATGAATCTGAGGTGCTTTCACCTGCTGATGATGTGTACCATATCAATAAGAGAGATTTCAAGGTGCCTTTCGTATGTGGTGCAAGAGATCTCGGTGAAGCACTCCGCCGTATCAACGAGGGAGCTTCCATGATCCGTACAAAAGGTGAGCCCGGTACAGGTGATATCGTGCAGGCTGTCAGACATATGAGAAAGATGAATTCTGAGATTGCAAAGCTTACTTCCATGCGTGAGGATGAGCTTTTCGAGGCAGCTAAAAATCTTCAGGTGCCTTTCGAGCTTGTCAAATTCGTTCATGACAATGGCAAGCTTCCGGTTGTAAACTTTGCGGCAGGCGGTGTGGCTACTCCGGCTGATGCGGCTCTTATGATGCAGCTCGGTGCTGAGGGTGTGTTCGTCGGTTCAGGTATCTTCAAGTCAGGCGATCCTGCCAAGAGAGCTGCCGCTATCGTAAAAGCTGTGACAAACTTTACTGATGCAAAGCTCATCGCAGAGCTTTCTGAGAATCTCGGTGAGGCTATGGTCGGAATCAACGAGAGCGAGATTAAAATCATCATGGAAGAAAGAGGCAAATAAAATGAAATCAGGACTTAAGATTGGTGTTTTAGCTGTTCAGGGAGCGTTTATTGAGCACAAGCGCATGCTTGAGTCTCTTGGGTGCGAATGTGTAGAGCTGCGCCGGAAATCAGATATCTGTGACTTAGACGGACTCGTGCTGCCTGGAGGTGAGAGTACTGTGCAGGGCAAGCTGCTCCGTGAGCTTGATATGTTTGATGAGCTTAAAGAAAGAATCGCAAACGGACTTCCGGTGCTTGCAACCTGCGCCGGTCTTATCCTTTTAGCTTCACATATCAGCAACGATGACAACGTATATTTCGGCACTTTGCCTGTCACTGTTAAAAGAAATGCCTACGGCAGACAGCTTGGAAGCTTTGAGGCTACAGCAAGGTTTGACAATAGCTTTGACTTTACCATGACATTTATCAGAGCACCTTACGTGGAAGCTATTGATGCTTCAGCAAAGAATGATGTGCGTGTACTCGCAGAGTATGACGGCAAAATTGTCGGCGTGCAGTATAAGAACCAGATTGGGCTGGCTTTCCATCCGGAGCTTGATGATGATACACGGATTCATGAGAGGTTTTTGGAGATGATATCGGGAAATTAAATCACGTCTACAGTCTGAGGCCGGGGCAGATGCCCCGGATTTTTATACCGACTTTTTGTGGTAAAATATAAAATGCATTTTTTTTAATATATGGTATAATAAAATAGTAGAGTGAAGATTTTTTTTTAAGGAGGGGTAGCATATGCCAAAAGCTATGTATAATCTTATTGGACAATACATTGAAGAAATCAAAAAAATTTATGGTTCACATGTCAGACAGATTATTTTATATGGTTCGTATGCCAGAGGCGATTTCAGACCCGACTCAGATATAGATATTATGATTTTGGTTGATATGTCAGATATTGAACTTAAATCTTATGGTGAGCAGCTTTCCTATATGACATATGACTTTAATCTGGATCATGACATTGACATAAAACCAATTGCCAAAAGTGAAGAGATTTTTAATAAGTGGGTAGTAAATTATCCATTTTATTCAAATATTCATAAAGAGGGGGTTATACTATATGGAGCAGCATGATGTAGAAATTGGTACAAGAAGAGATCTTGTTCTATATAGAATTGAAACCTCAAAGAATGACTTAAAATCCGGGGCATCTGCCCCGGCTTTTATTGTTTCTTATGTCTTATAAGTTCAATATATAATATGATTAGACGGTCAATAGGTATCATAATATTGTTTTAAAAAGCCTAAAACTCCAGAGTCACCTTAAATAGATCGCCATCCACAGTCAGCTCCAAAGTCCCATTCATAAGCTTCATGAGACTTTCTGCAATAGACAGTCCAAGTCCGCTGCCCTCGGTATTTCGTGAGCTGTCTCCTCTGACAAAACGCTCCTTAAGCTCATCGCTTGAAATATTAAGCGGTGTAGCTGATACATTCTTGAAGGTTATGATGGCTCCGCTGTCCTTTGGAATGATGTCAATATACACTCTCGTACCCGGCTGGGCGTATTTGTTGATGTTGTTCATCAGGTTATCAAACACTCTCCACAGATGTCGTCCGTCTGCCTGAATCATGACAGGCGTAACGTCATTTTTGATAATTAAATCAAGATTATTTTTCTCGAATTTTTCTTTGTATTCTCCGGCTACCTGCGACAGCATAACAGCCGCATCCAGTTCCTCAAGTTCTACATTTATGCTGCCGGTAGATGCCTTTGAAGCCTCAAGTAAATCCTGAATTAATTTTTTCAGACGTGATGACTGTCTGTCGAGAACGTCAAGATATTCGCGTACCTTCTCGTTATCTATGTCCTCCTTCTGCAACAGGTCCACATAATTGATAATCGAGGTGAGCGGTGTCTTGATATCATGCGACACATTTGTGATGAGCTCCGTCCTGAAGCGCTCGCTCTTCATTTTTTCAGATACCGCGGCCTCTATTCCATTGCTCACATTGTTCAAATCCTCTCCATGCTTTCTGAAAAACAGCATGAGTCTTGACGTATCAACCGGCTGTGAAAAATCACCGTTTGCTATAGCCTTTGCGGCGCATCTTATCCTGTCATACTGCATGATAAATGCGATAAGCAGCACAAGCTCTATAAGCTTTACAATGAAGCCAAAGCCTATAAGCTCAAGCAGACATAAAAGGCCGAATGCCAGCATACTGATCAAAAACAGCGGTACATTTCTTTCTATCCATGAAAAGCCGTATCTGATTGGAGCAAATACCATCCTGCATAGCTTTTTGACAGGCTTTAAGAAAAATCTAACAACATAGTAGCACAATGTATGCTTCCAGAACTCATGTGCCCTGATTCTTACGTATGTTGTCAGGATTGCTTCAAGCGAAACCATGGTTGCCGCCAGACAAATGAGTGCCACCACCGGAAGCTGCTTTATAAGTAAAAAGCCTGCCGGAAATACCATAAAGTCTGCCAGCATTGTCACTCCAAGCATCACCTCATACGGCAGCCTGTCATATAATCGTAATTTAATTTCTTCCGAATCTTCGCATTTTCCGGCAACTGTCAGCAGATACCCCGCTGTAATCACAAAACCAAGTATAAATATGACAAACAATACACTCAAATGAGCCTCTGTAAATTCCATGACGTCAAGTAAGCTGTCTGCCTGATTGAAGTAATCGCCCTTTTCCTGAAGCTGCTGCGGAAGCTTTGCATACACATAATAGTACTCAGGCTTATCTTCCGTTTGGGTGTATGGATAGTACACAATTCCGGTATCCGATATATTAAAGGTATCCGGTAAAAGCTCATAGCTCTCATTCACCTGCTCCACCACTTTTATGATTTCGTAGCTGTCATAATAAATATCCTCATCATAATCGTAGTAAGAGCCGTCACTATCAAAGCGCGAATCGCCGTCATCACTCAGATTCATGCCACACTTTATATGATTTCCTTTTTCATCATAGCACTTTACATTTTTCCACTCGGCAAAGCCTGTAATATCGAGTGACTGGCCTGTAAACATCTCCTCGTAGGCAAAGTAATTATTTCCATTCTCATCGGTTTTCTCAACTACCTTATATAAGCCAAGCGAGCTGTTATCGTTAGAGCCTGTCATCACCCTCACCTTTGGAATGACATAAGCGGTACCATCATTCAGGCACAGATAAAAGAGCCCATTTGTCTTGGAATACATGATTGAGCTGATTCTCTCACTGTTCATATTGTTTGATGCATCGTCTGACTCTTCATAGCTGCCGCTCATTGCATCCCACAGATATGATAGCCTGTTCCACTTTAAGTTCTTTGCCTTGTAGCTAAAAATATAATCCGGATTTGATATTTCATCCACACTTGAATACACCTTTGCTGCATCAGATTTTACATCTACCTTGTCCTCTGATGTTTCATTACTCTTTACCACTGCGGCCTGCAGATTGGTATCATCCATCATCTGCGAAAATGCATTGTCATCACCGGATTCATAATTGTACACCATCTGTCTGCTATAGGCTCCTGCAATATTCGCATGAATTTCATCCCTTAGCTGTGCTGTACTTTCATAATTGTTTGTATACACTGCAACTAACGTTGTTACAACAAGCCCTGCCGCCATGACCGAGCATACTATAAATGCCGCCAGCTTAAGCCACAGATTTCTTGATATTTTTTTCATATCATTCACCTTCCATTTTATAGTGCTTCACCTGACAAACTTTATCAAGCATGCACCTATTCAGCGTCAATTTTGTATCCGCGACCCCAGATGACCTTTAAGTACCTTGGCTCAGCCGGATTTATCTCAACCTTTTCTCTGAGATGACGAATATGTACCGCCACCGTGTTTTCTGTCCCATACGGCTCATCCTTCCAGACCTTTGCATATATCTGATTCGGCGAATACACCTCGCCCGGATGCTCCATGAGAAGCTTCAAAATATCGTACTCTGTACGTGTGAGATTTGCTGCCTCGCCATCAACTGTCACTGTCTTTGAATCTCATCAGACTCAAACGCCTCTGTGACAGCGGTATCTTCCAATTGTTTTTCTACTATTTTCCACTTGCTTCTTTTTCGCACAATATCATGTGCTGAATTTACCAATATCTGCATCAGCCATGATTTTGCACTTGTTTTCTTTCTGAGCCTCTGAATATTTCCGAAAGTCTTTACTATCGCATCCCCGACAGCATCCTGTGCATCCGCATCATTTTCCACTATCGTATATGCCAGTCTGTACATACCCTCTTTATTTTCAAAGATCAGCTCCGCAAGTTCCTCCTTTGTTATAAGTTGCATATGCTTTTCCCTTCCGTAAACTGTTTACATATATTATACAGTATAAGGTATGTTTTGGTTCCATGAAATTTAATTTTTTGAAAAAAGTCAAAAAAAGAAGCCCCGACCGAAATCGATGCTCCTTATGCCTTAGTTTATTATATATGAATTATTTTATTAACTATTTCGCCTGAAATTTATTTGCCAGCACCTTTGTCAGGATGTTGATTAAGAATACGATTACGAGAAGCACAACCGCAATTCCAAATGCCTGGTCGAATTTTCCTTCACTTGTCGCTGCAAGGTAGAGCTTGATGGTAAGAGTTCCACCTGACTGCATTATCTTTGAGAAATATCCGCTGGCAACCTTTGGAAGCATTCCTGCACTTCCTGCTGTAAAGAGGAGTGCTGCTGACTCACCGACTATTCGGCCGATTGCAAGGATAACACCTGTGATGATTCCCGGCATGGCTGACGGCAGCAGGATGGTGCGGATGGTGTGCCATTTTCCGGCTCCAAGTCCGACTGCTCCGTGTCTGTAGCTGTCCGGTACAGTTTTAAGTGCCTCCTGTGTATTTCTTGTGATGAGAGGCAGCACCATGAGTGTCAGTGTCAGTGAGCCTGTCAGTATACTGTAGCCAAAGCCTATTGTCTGTCCAAAGAACATCATTCCGAATAGGCCAAAGATGATTGACGGTATTCCTGCAAGTGTCTCTGTAGCAAACTCTATTGTGGATACGAGCTTACCCGGCTTTGCATACTCATTCAAGTACACAGCTGCTCCCACTCCGACAGGAGTTGCTATGAGCATGGTGATAATTATGATGTAAAGTGTATTGAGCAGGTTTCCCGCTATTCCGACAGTGCCTCTTAATACAGATGTCTCGCTGGTCAGGAACTGCCAGTTTACCTGGCCGATTCCCCTGACAAATACATATATGATGATTCCCGCAAGCAGCACTACCGATAATGCTGCACACAGATATATGAAAAAATATACTACGTCATCGCCTATTCTGCGGCGTTTTCCATTTATACTAGTCATTTTCCACAGCTCCTTTCTTTTTGAGTTTCATAAGGGTGAGGTTGATTATCATGATAAACACAAAAAGCACAAGACCTACTGAGAAAAGCACCTGTCTGTGAAGTCCGCTGGCGTATCCCATCTCGCTGACGAGCTGTGTTGTAAGGAAACGCACTGAGTTGAACGGAAGTGGAAAGCTTACCGTTCCACCGGCTACCATGTTGATAGCCATCGCTTCTCCGAGCGCACGACCTATTCCGAGCACAATTCCTGTCATGATTCCTGACTTTGCCGCAGGAACCGTCACTTTAAATATTGTCTGTATCTTTGTTGCTCCAAGAGCAAGGGATGCCGCTCTCATCTGCTGCGGTACTGCCTGTATTGATGATACGCTCATGTTGATTACCGTAGGAAGAATCATGATTGCAAGCACTATGATTGCTGCAAGCAGATTTGATCCGCCGGTAAACTGATGTGTTGCTGAGTTTGCAAAAATATGTTTCTCCAGCTTGTATAATACCGGATTAAGTATCATAAGTCCTAAAAGTCCATAGATTACTGATGGAATGGCTGCAAGCAGCTCTACTGCCGGCTGCACTACCGCTGAGAGCTTTTTATTTGACACCTCAGTGAGAAATACTGCCGTAAGAAGAGCAATTGGTACTCCTATGAGTATAGATACTGCTGTTCCTAAGATGGATGTGAGGATTATGTACAATATTCCGTAGCTTGGGTCTGCCGCTGTCGGCGCCCATTTTGTTCCGAATAAGAGGTTTAACACTCCGACCTTGAAAAATGCCGGTGCGCCTTTAAGGAACATATAAATTGTTATTGATAATACTGCGAATATTGCCACAACCGCACATACCGTGAATATTATTTTGGCAACATTCTCTACTATGGATTTATGTTTCATTTGATACTCCTTGTTTCAAAAAGTTCCCCAGGAAACCCGCCATTTCCTGAGGAAACCCTGTATCTTATCGATATGTATTAATACTGATGTCTAATATCGATGTCTGTATTTTGTATTATTTTTTACTTATACTTACTAGCGATGTCTCGTATCGATGTCTGTATTTTGTATTATTTTTATACTTATACTTACTAGTGATGTCTCGCATCGATGTCTGTATTTCGTATCATTAATATGCCCGATAATTTCTACTGAGGAAGGATAAGACCTACCTTCTTGATAACTGCCTGTCCCTCATCTGAGTTTACATAGTCAAACCAAGCTTTAACAATACCGTTCTGCTCGTCAATCTTGCCCTTTGTAGCCATTACGAATGGACGAGAAAGGAGATATTTGCCTGCTACAATGTTTTCCTCTGTTGCCTCTACTCCGTCAATTTTCATTGCTGTTACTGTATCATCAAGCACGTCAAGTGAAACATATCCGATTGCTCCCGGTGTTGAGCCTACCTTTGCAAGAACTGCTCCTGTTGAGTCAAGCTCCTGTGCATATTTGCACTGATCCTTTACATCAAGAAGCTCCTCGAAGGCTCCTCTTGTACCTGAAGCTGCCTCACGGCCGATTGCTACGATTGCCTCATCTTTTCCACCAAGGTCTTTCCAGTTTGAAATCTCACCTGTGTAGATTTTCTTTAAGTCATCTGATGTAAGCTCTGTTACTGAGTTGTCCTTGTCTGTGATTACTGCGATTCCGTCGATTGCTACGATGTTTTCCTCAACACCGTTTGCTTTCTCATCATCTGTAAGTGCTCTCGATGAATCTCCGATATCTACGCTTCCTGCTGTTACTGACTCGATTCCTGAACCAGAACCTGTATACTCAACTGTTACTGTTACTCCACTCTTCATTGTCCTTCTTATCAACTGCTAAAAGTATACTTCTATAATGTTTTTGCTTCAACATTTTCTGGGCATAATCGGTTTTATATTTTTTCCGGGCCTTCCTGTTTGTCTCAAGTAGTCTGAGCTCATTTATTGTGTCCTTCAGATAAAGCTCCAGATATTTTTTATTGACAAGATTTCTGATTTCTTTATCATTTTTCTTTGATAAATACTCTCTTCTGCCATTTTTCCAAACATACCATTTAACATTTCCATCCTTTTGTGTAGGATAAATTGTTCCTTCCTCAGTGATTGTCTCCAGTCTTTCCTGAATCTCTAATATCTCACTTTCTAACCAATGGATTCTATTATCTATTGAACTTATTTTATTTTCCTCCTAGCTCTTTGCATCATGTGATGCCATGTATGTGATTCTAACAGTAATTCAATTGTTTTTGTGGGGAATATGATAAATGAAAACTGTCATTTATCTTCAAAAGTGGAGATTATGGTCTCCATTTGTTTGATAGCACCATATGAATATAGAAACCGACTATAGTTTGGAGCCATAAAAAGTGAATTTTCCTCTTCATTGTCCTTCTTATCAACTGCTAAAAGTATACTTCTATAATGTTTTTGCTTCAACATTTTCTGGGCATAATCGGTTTTATATTTTTTCCGGGCCTTCCTGTTTGTCTCAAGTAGTCTGAGCTCATTTATTGTGTCCTTCAGATAAAGCTCCAGATATTTTTTATTGACAAGATTTCTGATTTCTTTATCATTTTTCTTTGATAAATACTCTCTTCTGCCATTTTTCCAAACATACCATTTAACATTTCCATCCTTTTGTGTAGGATAAATTGTTCCTTCCTCAGTGATTGTCTCCAGTCTTTCCTGAATCTCTAATATCTCACTTTCTAACCAATGGATTCTATTATCTATTGAACTTATTTTATTTTCCTCCTAGCTCTTTGCATCATGTGATGCCATGTATGTGATTCTAACAGTAATTCAATTGTTTTTGTGGGGAATATGATAAATGAAAACTGTCATTTATCTTCAAAAGTGGAGATTATGGTCTCCATTTGTTTGATAGCACCATATGAATATAGAAACCGACTATAGTTTGGAGCCATAAAAAGTGAATTTTCCTCTTCATTGTCCTTCTTATCAACTGCTAAAAGTATACTTCTATAATGTTTTTGCTTCAACATTTTCTGGGCATAATCGGTTTTATATTTTTTCCGGGCCTTCCTGTTTGTCTCAAGTAGTCTGAGCTCATTTATTGTGTCCTTCAGATAAAGCTCCAGATATTTTTTATTGACAAGATTTCTGATTTCTTTATCATTTTTCTTTGATAAATACTCTCTTCTGCCATTTTTCCAAACATACCATTTAACATTTCCATCCTTTTGTGTAGGATAAATTGTTCCTTCCTCAGTGATTGTCTCCAGTCTTTCCTGAATCTCTAATATCTCACTTTCTAACCAATGGATTCTATTATCTATTGAACTTATTTTATTTTCCTCCTAGCTCTTTGCATCATGTGATGCCATGTATGTGATTCTAACAGTAATTCAATTGTTTTTGTGGGGAATATGATAAATGAAAACTGTCATTTATCTTCAAAAGTGGAGATTATGGTCTCCATTTGTTTGATAGCACCATATGAATATAGAAACCGACTATAGTTTGGAGCCATAAAAAGTGAATTTTCCTCTTCATTGTCCTTCTTATCAACTGCTAAAAGTATACTTCTATAATGTTTTTGCTTCAACATTTTCTGGGCATAATCGGTTTTATATTTTTTCCGGGCCTTCCTGTTTGTCTCAAGTAGTCTGAGCTCATTTATTGTGTCCTTCAGATAAAGCTCCAGATATTTTTTATTGACAAGATTTCTGATTTCTTTATCATTTTTCTTTGATAAATACTCTCTTCTGCCATTTTTCCAAACATACCATTTAACATTTCCATCCTTTTGTGTAGGATAAATTGTTCCTTCCTCAGTGATTGTCTCCAGTCTTTCCTGAATCTCTAATATCTCACTTTCTAACCAATGGATTCTATTATCTATTGAACTTATTTTATTTTCCTCCTAGCTCTTTGCATCATGTGATGCCATGTATGTGATTCTAACAGTAATTCAATTGTTTTTGTGGGGAATATGATAAATGAAAACTGTCATTTATCTTCAAAAGTGGAGATTATGGTCTCCATTTGTTTGATAGCACCATATGAATATAGAAACCGACTATAGTTTGGAGCCATAAAAAGTGAATTTTCCTCTTCATTGTCCTTCTTATCAACTGCTAAAAGTATACTTCTATAATGTTTTTGCTTCAACATTTTCTGGGCATAATCGGTTTTATATTTTTTCCGGGCCTTCCTGTTTGTCTCAAGTAGTCTGAGCTCATTTATTGTGTCCTTCAGATAAAGCTCCAGATATTTTTTATTGACAAGATTTCTGATTTCTTTATCATTTTTCTTTGATAAATACTCTCTTCTGCCATTTTTCCAAACATACCATTTAACATTTCCATCCTTTTGTGTAGGATAAATTGTTCCTTCCTCAGTGATTGTCTCCAGTCTTTCCTGAATCTCTAATATCTCACTTTCTAACCAATGGATTCTATTATCTATTGAACTTATTTTATTTTCCTCCTAGCTCTTTGCATCATGTGATGCCATGTATGTGATTCTAACAGTAATTCAATTGTTTTTGTGGGGAATATGATAAATGAAAACTGTCATTTATCTTCAAAAGTGGAGATTATGGTCTCCATTTGTTTGATAGCACCATATGAATATAGAAACCGACTATAGTTTGGAGCCATAAAAAGTGAATTTTCCTCTTCATTGTCCTTCTTATCAACTGCTAAAAGTATACTTCTATAATGTTTTTGCTTCAACATTTTCTGGGCATAATCGGTTTTATATTTTTTCCGGGCCTTCCTGTTTGTCTCAAGTAGTCTGAGCTCATTTATTGTGTCCTTCAGATAAAGCTCCAGATATTTTTTATTGACAAGATTTCTGATTTCTTTATCATTTTTCTTTGATAAATACTCTCTTCTGCCATTTTTCCAAACATACCATTTAACATTTCCATCCTTTTGTGTAGGATAAATTGTTCCTTCCTCAGTGATTGTCTCCAGTCTTTCCTGAATCTCTAATATCTCACTTTCTAACCAATGGATTCTATTATCTATTGAACTTATTTTATTTTCCTCCTAGCTCTTTGCATCATGTGATGCCATGTATGTGATTCTAACAGTAATTCAATTGTTTTTGTGGGGAATATGATAAATGAAAACTGTCATTTATCTTCAAAAGTGGAGATTATGGTCTCCATTTGTTTGATAGCACCATATGAATATAGAAACCGACTATAGTTTGGAGCCATAAAAAGTGAATTTTCCTCTTCATTGTCCTTCTTATCAACTGCTAAAAGTATACTTCTATAATGTTTTTGCTTCAACATTTTCTGGGCATAATCGGTTTTATATTTTTTCCGGGCCTTCCTGTTTGTCTCAAGTAGTCTGAGCTCATTTATTGTGTCCTTCAGATAAAGCTCCAGATATTTTTTATTGACAAGATTTCTGATTTCTTTATCATTTTTCTTTGATAAATACTCTCTTCTGCCATTTTTCCAAACATACCATTTAACATTTCCATCCTTTTGTGTAGGATAAATTGTTCCTTCCTCAGTGATTGTCTCCAGTCTTTCCTGAATCTCTAATATCTCACTTTCTAACCAATGGATTCTATTATCTATTGAACTTATTTTATTTTCCTCCTAGCTCTTTGCATCATGTGATGCCATGTATGTGATTCTAACAGTAATTCAATTGTTTTTGTGGGGAATATGATAAATGAAAACTGTCATTTATCTTCAAAAGTGGAGATTATGGTCTCCATTTGTTTGATAGCACCATATGAATATAGAAACCGACTATAGTTTGGAGCCATAAAAAGTGAATTTTCCTCTTCATTGTCCTTCTTATCAACTGCTAAAAGTATACTTCTATAATGTTTTTGCTTCAACATTTTCTGGGCATAATCGGTTTTATATTTTTTCCGGGCCTTCCTGTTTGTCTCAAGTAGTCTGAGCTCATTTATTGTGTCCTTCAGATAAAGCTCCAGATATTTTTTATTGACAAGATTTCTGATTTCTTTATCATTTTTCTTTGATAAATACTCTCTTCTGCCATTTTTCCAAACATACCATTTAACATTTCCATCCTTTTGTGTAGGATAAATTGTTCCTTCCTCAGTGATTGTCTCCAGTCTTTCCTGAATCTCTAATATCTCACTTTCTAACCAATGGATTCTATTATCTATTGAACTTATTTTATTTTCCTCCTAGCTCTTTGCATCATGTGATGCCATGTATGTGATTCTAACAGTAATTCAATTGTTTTTGTGGGGAATATGATAAATGAAAACTGTCATTTATCTTCAAAAGTGGAGATTATGGTCTCCATTTGTTTGATAGCACCATATGAATATAGAAACCGACTATAGTTTGGAGCCATAAAAAGTGAATTTTCCTCTTCATTGTCCTTCTTATCAACTGCTAAAAGTATACTTCTATAATGTTTTTGCTTCAACATTTTCTGGGCATAATCGGTTTTATATTTTTTCCGGGCCTTCCTGTTTGTCTCAAGTAGTCTGAGCTCATTTATTGTGTCCTTCAGATAAAGCTCCAGATATTTTTTATTGACAAGATTTCTGATTTCTTTATCATTTTTCTTTGATAAATACTCTCTTCTGCCATTTTTCCAAACATACCATTTAACATTTCCATCCTTTTGTGTAGGATAAATTGTTCCTTCCTCAGTGATTGTCTCCAGTCTTTCCTGAATCTCTAATATCTCACTTTCTAACCAATGGATTCTATTATCTATTGAACTTATTTTATTTTCCTCCTAGCTCTTTGCATCATGTGATGCCATGTATGTGATTCTAACAGTAATTCAATTGTTTTTGTGGGGAATATGATAAATGAAAACTGTCATTTATCTTCAAAAGTGGAGATTATGGTCTCCATTTGTTTGATAGCACCATATGAATATAGAAACCGACTATAGTTTGGAGCCATAAAAAGTGAATTTTCAGAAAAATATAAAAAAAGTTACTATTCACACTGAACAGTAACAAAAAAAAACACGCTATGCGCGTGCTCCAAAATAATACAGTCGATAACTATTCATATATATCCATAAATAAATCGGCGTGACAAGATTCGAACTTGCGACCTCTACGTCCCGAACGTAGCGCTCTACCAAACTGAGCCACACGCCGTCTGCAATTCGTTTTGCAACTATTAAATAATATCACAATGTATAAATTTTGTCTACCCCATAATATATATTTATGGTATGATTTATGCTGTATAAGATAAAAATTTACAATATTGTGCCCAGCCTCACAGCAAGGTATCATACCCATGACTAAACTGTAATTTAATCACGTAATTATTTTTTATACTATGAAGCCGGCCCGGCAGCGCAGCGACCGGCTTAGCACCACGGTATATAATTATCAGGAGAATATCATGACAAATCAGACAAATAACACAAATCACATAAATCACATAAATCAGACAAATCACACCAATCACATAAATCACATAAATAAAACAGCTATAATAACCGGAGCTTCACGCGGTATCGGTGCCGCCATTGCCAAAAAGCTGGCTTCCTGTGGCTATAACCTCTCACTTTGCTGCCGCAATTCATCTGACAGGCTAAAGGCTCTGGCTGATGAGCTTCACTGTGCATACGGAATTGAGGTGCTATGCTACACCGGAAATGTAGGAGACTTTTTCTTTGCCAAGGATATGGTTACGAATACCATTTCCCATTTTGGCCATATAGATGTGCTCATTAACAATGCCGGCATATCGCATATCGGGCTGCTGAGCGACATGACACCGGAGGAATGGAACAATATCGTGGCGATAAATCTGACCGGTGTTTTCAACTTTACAAAGCTCGTCACCCCTTATATGGTTGCCGATAAATGTGGCCGCATACTACAGATTTCATCTGTCTGGGGCAATGTCGGAGCCTCCTGTGAGGTGGCATACTCAGCCTGCAAGGGCGGTATAAATGCATTTACCAAGGCACTCGGCAAGGAGCTTGCGCCATCGCATATTCCGGTAAATGCCATAGCCTGCGGTGTCATAGATACCGATATGAACCGCTGCTTTGATGAGACAGAACGCGCTGAGCTGGCCGATGAAATCCCTGCCGGGCGCTTTGCCACAGCCGATGAGGCTGCAGACATGGCTTACTCTGTTATCACTGCACCTGATTACCTCACAGGACAGATAATCACTTTTGATGGTGGCTGGATTTAAAATTGTAATTTTAAGTTTTCTATTTTTTTCGTATTTTTCAGATATTTGTTGATTTTTGTAATTATTGTGTTACAATTCATTTATGAGTAGTATAAATAACTTTCTATTAAAAAAGCAACTATCAACCATTAGTACAACTGTGCCTGACAGGCTTGATTATCTGATGAGGCTCCACAACTTGACCAACATTGCTCTTTCTGAAATCATGTGCTGTGCAGAATCAACTATTTCAGGCTACAGAACAGGCCGTAGAGTGCCTGACATTTTTGTCATTTGCCATTTAAGTACAATTTTTGGTGTCACACCCAATTATTTTCTTGGATTCACAGACGAAATTTGTCCAACTCACAACTGATTATGTGATATATACATACAAGGCCTTCCGGTATCACTTCACAACCATCACCGGCTGCTGACGCAAATATCACATAAAATATATTGAAAAATGAAAGGGGGAAATGTTACAGTCTAAGCCAAAACCGTAACGAAAAACAGCCCGGTGCACATATCACAATGTGTGCCGGGCTGCAGATTTTATTGTTATTCTGCCACAAGTATTATCGTGGTTCTCGCAGGAACTCTTATGGTGTTGACACCCAAAAGCTCTGTCTTTTCCGTGAAGTCCTCTCCGTCAAAATACTCTGCATTGGTGTTGGTGTCCACATGCCAGTGTTTTCCGTTCGGAAGCACCGGAAGCTGCATCACAAGCGGCTCCCAATATGCATTCATGCAATAGAATACAATATCATCCTCCGTATCCTCCTCATTTCTTCCGGCATACATGATGCCGATAAGCTTTGTCTTGTAATCAGTCGAGGCATTGAACGGTGTACCGTTGTGCACACTGATTTCCGGGAACTGGCAGGATGAAGGCTTTGTCATCTTTCTGAGTATAGGATGCTCTTTCCTGAACTGAATCATATGACGCACGAAATCATGGATTTCCTTGAATTCCTCAAGCCTGCTCCAGTCGAGCCAAGAAATGATATTGTCCTGACAATACGCGTTGTTGTTTCCAAACTGGGTGTTACAGAACTCATCGCCCGCAAAAAACATCGCCGGGCCACGGCTGCACAAAAGCGCTGCAAATGCATTCTTTATAAGGCGCCTTCTAAGTCCGTTTACATTCGGGTCGTCTGTCTCGCCCTCTGCGCCACAGTTCCAACTATGTCCGTTGTTGTCTCCGTCTGTGTTATTCCAGCCGTTTTTCTCATTGTGCTTTTCATTGTATGAGTAAAGATCATACAGTGTAAAGCCATCATGACAGGTCAGGAAATTGACTGATGCCTTGTGTCCTCTGCTCTCCGGGCTGTAAAGGTCGCGTGAGCCGGTGATACGTGTGATGGCATTTCCCGCCATACCGTCATCGCCCTTTAAAAAGCTTCTCATGTCATCCCTGTATCTGCCGTTCCACTCAGCCCATCTGTTCCATGACGGGAAGCTTCCCACCTGATACAGTCCGCCTGCATCCCAGGCCTCTGCGATGAGCTTCATCTTGCCAAGTACCGGGTCGAATGCCAGCGACTCAAGAATCGGCGGATTGGCCATAGGTGCACCGTTTTGGTCTCTTCCGAGAATGGAAGCCAGGTCAAATCTGAAGCCATCCACTCTGTACTCAATGGCCCAGTGTCTCAGACAGTCTATAATAAAGTTGCGCACAACAGGATGATTACAGTTCATAACGTTTCCACAGCCACTGAAATTGTAGTAGTGTGCATCCGGTGTAAGCATATAGTACACGTTATTGTCTATTCCCTTGAAGGAGAAGCACGGTCCCATCTCATTTCCCTCAGCGGTATGGTTGAACACCACATCAAGAATGACCTCTATGCCATTTTCCTTTAAAGCCTTTATCAGCGATTTCAGCTCGTCTCCCTCGTGGTTGTGCTCCTCGTTGAAGGCATAGCTGGTATTCGGTGCAAAAAATGATACTGTGTTGTAGCCCCAGTAATTGTAAAGCTGCACACCATCGACCACTCTCGCGCTCTCCATCTCATCAAACTCAAAAATCGGCATGAGCTCCACTGCATTTATTCCAAGGTCCTTAAGATACGGAATCTTATCCTTCAATCCGGCAAATGTGCCCGGTGCGCTGACTCCAGAGGACTTATCCTTTGTATAGCCCCTCACATGTATCTCATAAATCACAAGGTCCTCAAACGGCTGCTCAAGCTGCTTTATGTTGCCCCAGTCAAAGCTGCTTTTTACAACTCTGGCTCTGTACTCAAAATCCTTGCCTCCCTCAGGCTTTTCTCCCCATTTTCGCTGTCCAGTGACCGCTCTGGAATATGGGTCTAAAAGGACATTTTCCTCGTTAAACAGAAGTCCCTTTGCCGGCTCATAAGGCCCATCAAAAGAAAATGCATACTCAAATTCATCCGGCTTTATATCAAAAACAAGCATGGAGTAGGTATCTCCTATCCTATATGAATCAGGAAACGGAATCCTCGCATACGGCTTTGATGCCTGTGGCTTGAACAATAAAAGAGTGCACCTTGTTGCCCCATGGGAATTGATGGTAAAGCTCACTCCGTTCGATGCCACGCACGCTCCGTACATTCTGAAAAAGCCCGGACGTATCTTAAATCCCTCTACCACATCAAGTGGCAGCAGGCCTGTATTTACTACATCCTCATGCTTTTCTTCTTTACTGCGCTCTCTCCACATATACATATTGCTCTTTGCTCCCTTACTATATTTGTATGATGGTACATGCCATTTGTTGCATGACTGCTTTTTATCTTAATTCGTTAAAAAATCGTAACTGTTCAGTACCTTCACAGTTGCAAAATCTGCTATTAATTTACATGCAGCTTTCCAAGCTGATCAATCTCTATATTACTACAATTTTGTGAATATGTGTTCATTAAATTGCATATCTCCTGAGCTTTTTCGCCCGAAGCCACTGTCGGCCTGAAATCATTGTATGAGCTTACGCTGCTTAAGGTGCATGGAATAATCCGCGCATCTATGCCCGGCTGCAATTCACCATTTATCAGAGTAAATGCCTGCTGATAAATCGCCGTGTTCTTGTCTGCCGGATTTTTATTGCCTCCGAAGCAGAAATTTCCAAGACTGTAGCATATCATTTTGCCGTTATAGACCTCCATCCCCTGCAGCACATGAGGGTGGTTTCCGACTACCAGGTCTGCTCCCCAGTCGATGATACGATGTGCTGCCGCCTGCTGATAGTCATTAGGGTAATGGTCACCCTCTATGCCCCAGTGACAGCATGCGATAACTATCGCCGCTCCCTGTTCACGAAGCTGCGCTATACCGTTTTGGATATATGCCTCTCGGTCACCGTTTTGTGACAAAAGGCTGACCGACACTATTCCAATCCTTGTCCCATCAGCCGTCTCGTAAATACCGGTATGATCATTGAAGCCATACACTATCCCGGCATTGTCGAGCACATTTCTCGTATCGTCAAGTCCCTGCTGTCCATAGTCGTATGTGTGATTGTTTCCAAGACTGCAGGCCTCGATGGAGCTGCCCGTCATAATTCCGATGTAGCTAGGCTTTCCCTTAAGGTTCCAGCGCTTTTCTACGCGCTCCGTCGCATCCGATAGCACACACTCCAGGTTGATGAGTGTCATATCGTCAGCCTCAAAAATATCTCTCACACCGCCAAAAAAGTAGTCCTGTCCCTTTGAGTCATAATAAGAATTAAAGCTGCCGTCATAGCTTTGCTCCTGATTGTTACCGAGTGTACAATCTCCTGTAGCCGTAATCACTATGGTTGACATCTGTGGCTGCTGTGTATCCGCTTCTGTTGCATCAGCTTTGGTTGCATCAGACTGTGTACTCTCTGTACCTTCTGCCGTACTGTCAACTGCGTTATCCTCTGCTTTTCCGGCATCCGATGTGTCTCTAACTACATCAACGCCATTCCGGTTAGAGGCTTCCTTTATATTATCTCCAATATATTCTTTTCCTATGAGCGCTCCTGCCATAATGATGCATAAAACCAAAAGCACAGATAATAGAATTTTTAATCCTTTGTTTTCCATAATTTTTCCTCATATTCCTCACACCCTTAGAATATCAACCGTGTGCGCACTTGCTCCCATCAGGTCTGCTCTCTCACATGTTGAAAGATGATACTGTACAAACATATCAAACTCCTCCTCGTCAAGAGCATTCAAAAATGGTCTGATATAATTTGCTGCGCCATCGGCTGCTATTATCTTTTCGCGTGTAAGGGCTGCCTGTGCATTTAATGCCTCTATATCTTCTAATCGGACAAAACTGTACAAATCATTAGCTTTTTCTGTACAATGGAAGCTCTCATCCAGCATTCCGCCCTCTATGCCATCTTTTATATGCTTCTCCTTTATGGCATAGGTTATCACGCTGTACTCATTCATAATATATGCCACAAGTATGTAACCACCCGGTTTTGTCACCCTTTTTGCCTCATTCAATGCGGCAAGCTTTTCCTCCGCCGACTTCAGATGATACATAGGTCCGAATACGAGTGTGAGGTCAAATTCATCGTTTCCAAACTTTTTAAGCTTTGTGGCATTGCCCTGGTATGCCTTTACTTTATCGCTCTTTTGCTTCAGTCTGCCGAGGTTATGCTTAACTAACTCGAGTGCTGTCACATCATAGCCCTCCTCGGCAAGAGGTACTGAGTATCTGCCCGTTCCCGCACCGACATCCAGGATTTTGATCTGTGAGCGAAGATCAAGCTGCTTCTCATTCATCAAGCTGCCAAGACAATCGTGTATATACTTCATGGAGGTGATAAACTCTACCCTGCCGTGACGGCTGTTCAGGCGCTTTTCCTCGTTGAATTTGTTATAGTATTCTTCTAATTCTGTCACGTATATTCCTCCCTGTATTATTCCTCGATATGCTCGCGTCCCTGCGCAATGATTGTGCGCACATGTCCGTCTGCAAGTGAATAAAACACTGATTTTCCCTCACGTCTGCTGTTTACGAGCTTGTTTGCCTTTAATATCCTAAGCTGGTGTGATATGGCGGACTGTGTCATGTTTAGCACCTTTGCAAGGTCGCAGACGCATACCTCCGCTTCAAACAACACAAAGAGGATTCTGATCCGGGTGGAGTCGCCAAATACCTTAAAAAGCTCTGCAAGGTCGTAGAGCTCGGTTTCCTCAGGCATTGTATCATTTACTATTTTCAGAAGATCTTCGTGGATTTCGTTGCAGTCGCAGCATTCTATCTGTTCATTTATGTTTTCGCTCATGGTGGTGTCCTTTCTGCGTTATTTTTGCGCTATATTGCGTTATTTTTACTTTATTGGCTATAGGGCGGGTGCTCCGCATAAATTGCATATGCCCTCGCTCAGTATTTCGATATTAAGACTCTGTAGGAATTATGATTTAGGTTTTGGCTATAGGACGCAACCGGCTTTTAGCGCCGTCCGTGGCGCTAACGCCTTGTCCGTGCGTCCATGCACGGACATTGCTGTGTTGTGACATAATTCCAACAGACTCTAAATATCTCCATATTCGCGATGTCACATGCAATTTCTGCAAGCACCCTTTGGTTTTGGCTCATTGAAGGGTATGGACGCGTCGTATTGGCGGGAGCGTAACTGCTCAGTGCCTTCGCAGTTACGCAGTAACTTCTTTATACGCGAAAGACAGAGTGCACCTCTTGGGTGCATTCTGTCTGGTATTTTTTATATAGTAGTTTTATGGCATTTTGATATCTGCATTTTGATATCTGCATTTTGATATCTGCATTTTGATATCTGCTCTTTGAGCTCTACCTTTTTAGAGCTTGTGTACGAATAATGCGCGGATTGCATTTAGCACTGCTATCACCATTACTCCTACGTCTGCAAATATTGCGAGCCACATATTGGCTATTCCGACTGCTCCGAGCACTAGGCAGATCAGCTTGATGCCTATTGCGAAGTATGTGTTTTCATATACTATTCGCAGGCATTTGCGCGATATTTTTATTGCTTTTGCTATCTTTAGCGGATCATCATCCATGAGGACGATATCTGCGGCTTCGATTGCCGCATCTGAGCCCATGGCGCCCATTGCAATTCCTATATCGGCTCTTGAGAGCACCGGTGCATCGTTGATTCCGTCTCCGACGAAGGCGAGCTTTTCTTTGCTGCCCTTTCTTGCAAGCAGTTCTTCTACCTTTGCTACTTTATCGCCCGGTAAAAGCTCACTGTATACTTCATCAATTCCCAGCTCGGCCGCTACTGAGTCGGCTACTGTCCTCGAATCACCTGTAAGCATTATTGTACCTTTTATTCCGGCTTTTTTCAATGCCTTTATTGCTGCCGCTGAGGTTGGTTTTATCTTATCTGAAATAAGGATATAGCCCTCATAGCTGCCGTCTATTGCGATATGGACTATGGTGCCGACCTTGTCAGTTTCACTGTATCTTAAGCCCAGCTTTTTCATAAGCTTGTAGTTTCCTGCCGCTACAGATACGCCATCTACCTTTGCGGTGATTCCGTGGCCGCTGATTTCCTCAACGTCTGTCACGCGGGTTCTGTCGATTTCCTTTCCATACGCCTTCTGTAAGCTCCTGCTGATTGGGTGCGATGAGCTGCTCTCTGCGAGTGCTGCGTACTCGAGCACCTTTTCTCTATCGAGCGTATTGTCGTAGACTCCTGCCACCTCGAAAACGCCCTCTGTCATGGTGCCGGTCTTGTCAAATACAACGTATCTGGTCTGTGATAAGGTCTCAAGATAGTTTGAGCCTTTTACAAGAACACCCTCGCGGCTGGCGCCTCCGATTCCTGCAAAAAAGCTGAGCGGAATACTGATGACCAGCGCACACGGACAGCTTATTACGAGGAAGGTAAGTGCCCTGTATATCCATATGCCCCACTGTGGTTCAGCTGACATGAAAAGTATTCTGACAATCGGCGGCAGTATCGCAAGTGCAAGTGCACTGTAGCAGACTGCCGGAGTATAATACTTGGCAAATTTTGATATGAAGTTTTCTGATTTTGATTTCTTTGAGCTTGAATTTTCAACGAGATCAAGTATCTTTGAAACCGTTGATTCGCCAAACTCTTTGGTCGTTTTAATCTTTAAAACACCGGACATATTGATGCATCCGCTGATTATCTCATCACCGCATTTTGCATCCCTCGGCACGCTCTCACCTGTAAGCGCACTGGTGTTTAATGTAGATGAACCATCAACTATCACACCGTCGATAGGAACCTTTTCACCGGGCTGTACCACGATTACTGAGCCGATAACAACCTCATCAGGATCAACCTGGGTGAGCTTTCCGTCCACCTCGATATTGGCATAGTCTGGTCTGATGTCCATGAGCTCGCTGATATTCTTACGGCTCTTTCCGACTGCATAGCTCTGAAACAGCTCTCCTATCTGGTAGAAGAGCATAACGGCTATAGCCTCTGTATAGTCACCATTCTCATAAAGTGCAACCGCTATCGCACCTACGGTGGCAACCGCCATCAGGAAGTTTTCATCAAATACCTGCTTGTTTTTGATTCCCTTAAATGCTTTTTTCAGGATATCGTATCCTATAACCAGATAAGGCACCATGTAAAGCAGGAACCTGATAATTCCCTTAACCGGTATGAAATGTAATATAATCATGAGTACCGCTGCGATTATGATACGCACAAGTACTTTTTTCTGCTTTTTATTCATACGCCATAGCTCCATTCATTATAATCTCTTGATAATCGCCCTTACTATAGCGCAGGCATTGAAATAATAACATTTGTCATTCCTGCGCCCGGCAATTTATAAGAAAATCTCGCAGTCGTCCTCTACCTTTTTACAGTTCTTAAGAACCTCCTGCATAACCGCCTTTGCATCCTGTCCCTCTTCAAACTCAACGCTCATCTTGAGTGTCATGAAATTGACTGTAGCATCCTTTACACCTGCTGTATTCTTTGCGGCATCCTCCATCTTGTTGGCGCAGTTAGCGCAGTCTACATCGATTTTGTAAGTCTTCTTCATAGTGGTGTTCTCCTTATTTTCATGAATTATTTGTTTTACTGTACGTTTTTCATTGAACATATGAATGATTGTTCATATGTTGATTTTATTATAGCACCTTTTGTACTGTTGTCAATACACAATGTGCATCTAAACACAAAATTTGGTAGAAGAGCATAACGGCTATAGCCTCTGTATAGTCACCATTCTCATAAAGTGCAACCGCTATCGCACCTACGGTGGCAACCGCCATCAGGAAGTTTTCATCAAATACCTGCTTGTTTTTGATTCCCTTAAATGCTTTTTTCAGGATATCGTATCCTATAACCAGATAAGGCACCATGTAAAGCAGGAACCTGATAATTCCCTTAACCGGTATGAAATGTAATATAATCATGAGTACCGCTGCGATTATGATACGCACAAGTACTTTTTTCTGCTTTTTATTCATACGCCATAGCTCCATTCATTATAATCTCTTGATAATCGCCCTTACTATAGCGCAGGCATTGAAATAATAACATTTGTCATTCCTGCGCCCGGCAATTTATAAGAAAATCTCGCAGTCGTCCTCTACCTTTTTACAGTTCTTAAGAACCTCCTGCATAACCGCCTTTGCATCCTGTCCCTCTTCAAACTCAACGCTCATCTTGAGTGTCATGAAATTGACTGTAGCATCCTTTACACCTGCTGTATTCTTTGCGGCATCCTCCATCTTGTTGGCGCAGTTAGCGCAGTCTACATCGATTTTGTAAGTCTTCTTCATAGTGGTGTTCTCCTTATTTTCATGAATTATTTGTTTTACTGTACGTTTTTCATTGAACATATGAATGATTGTTCATATGTTGATTTTATTATAGCACCTTTTGTACTGTTGTCAATACACAATGTGCATCTAAACACAAAATTTATTCACATACTCTAATCACATAATTAATCTCATAGCTTATGATTCAGGCTTCATCTGTGATATTTTCTTTCCAGCTGCTTCCCTCTTCTATCCCATTTGCCGTAAGCCATTCATCCTCAACCTCTACATGACGCTGTCTGCCGTTTTCGTCCTCAAGATAAACCATGCATTTTGCTTTTGCGCCGTCTGCTCTTTCCTCACAGCCAAAATCAGCCTCATATATGTGTGTTACCGTATACATCTGCACTCTACCTTCTTTCATATGATTTTGCATGCCATAAATATATAGAAACTTCCCACATGTACAGGTGGATGTGTCCACTCTAAATATCATGTGGGAAGCTGTTTATCGACTATATTTATTACTTGCCGAATAAATAATTATCCGGTTAATTATAATGCTGCTTTAATCGCTGCAAGCAGCTCATCATATGTCTCATATGCAGGAAGCTCAGGGTAGTCCTTCTTGATGGCATCTGTGCTTCTGAAAAGGAAACCTGCCTTGCTGGCCTGTATCATACCTAAATCGTTGTGGCTGTCACCGCTTGCGATGGTATCGTATCCGATAGACTGAAGTGCCTTTACAGTTGTAAGCTTTGACTGCTCACATCTCATTCTAAAGCCTGTAATCTCGCCATCTTCAGCAACCTCAAGCTCGTTACAAAAGATTGTCGGCCAGCCGAGCTTCTTCATGAGCGGGCCTGCAAACTGTGAAAATGTATCACTGATGATGATTACCTGTGTGATTGAACGAAGCTCATCCAAGAACTCCTTTGCTCCAGGCATTGGATCTATCTTTGCAATTGTCTCCTGGATTTCTTTTAATCCGAGTCCGTGCTCCTTTAAAATATTTATTCTATAGTTCATGAGCTTATCATAATCAGGCTCATCTCTTGTTGTCTTTTCAAGCTCAGGAATGCCTGTCTCCTTTGCAAATGCAATCCAGATTTCAGGTACCAATACTCCCTCAAGGTCTAAGCATACAATATTCATTTTGATTCCTCCGTGTGTTTTATTCTGTGGATTCCGATGAAACTCAATATAATTGTCAGGTAACTATTTAAGCAGCCTTGAATAGTTACCTGATATTTAGTTCACCGATTTAATCCAGTAAAGTATATCATACAAGACGACTGTCTACAATAGAATTATACGTGATTTTTCAAAGGATTTTTCAGTAAATCATTATTACCGTCCATTACGCTCGTTGGCTTTTGCACACGCACCGGCTTCCGCAGAGAAGACGCCCTCATCATCTATGATATTTCCGCTCTCAACATGCTTTTTCAGGATATTGTTAAACGCATAATCCCAGATTTTCTCTGAGCCAAGTGCTGTGCGCTTATTTCTGCCGAGTATCTGCGACAGCTTTACACTGTGCTCACGCCATGAAAGCCCATCCGATGCATCGTTTAGGAGCATTGGCTGGATATTGTCCATGGTGCGGGCAAATCTGGCTTCCGGTGTCTGCTGCGCCTCAAATTCCTCCCACAGCTTTAAAAGCGGCTCGCCCTGTTCCTTTGGCAAGAGTCCGTATATACGCTCCGCCGCCTTCTGCTCTCGCTCATGCTGTGTGGCCTTGCCTGCCTCATCATAGGCATATGTGTCTCCTGCGTCAATCTCTACTATGTCGTGTATCAAAAGCATTCCTACTGTCTTTAGCACGTCTATCTTCTCATTGGCATACTCGCTCAAGAGCATGGTCATGATAGCCATATGCCAGGCATGCTCCGCATCATTTTCCTTGCGGCTTGCATCAGCTAAATAAGTCTGGCGGAATATCTCCTTTTCCTTGTCGATTTCTCTGATGAAATCAAGCTGTTTTTCTAATCTTTCTTTTTGCTGCATCATTTTACCAGTTCCTTCTTCCTATCCTATCCGATTTTTAAATATGGTCTCAAGTGTTTAATCAATTCATGTACTTTTGTGCCTGGAGCTGAACTTGCAGGAGTTTTTCCTTCATTCATTGCATCCAAGCGTTCAGCATTTGTTATTGCAAAATCCATGAAAGGTCTCAGAATTTGGAACATATCTGCCCTTCCCTTTGAATATTCTCCCTGTCCAATATTCTTTAACCATTCAGATAGTTTTGGCCAGTAATCACTTCTATGAATATCTGACTGAACAAAACTGAAATGAAGCAAAAACCAAAGTTCAATACACTGATTTGACCAGATAGCATGATATTGTGTTTCCTCTGTAGACATATTAATGCATAATTCATTCGTTTTATTGATGCGTTTTGCCGGAAAATCATCAGTATCATAGACTATCCAGACATGCTTATATCCATTCGGATTGTTCATGACCAGATTCATTGCCTTATCCAAAAGACTAAGCGTATTGTCTCCTGCACCATGAATGTCAAGCTGAATTTTATCTCGATACTGACTGTTTATGATTGTCCTGATTGCTTCGAAATACTGTGGTTCTGTTTCAGTTCCTTCTGTTACTATCAAATGGTACTCTGGACATATCAATATATTCTTATCTCGCCGCGGTTTCATCCAACTCTTTCCTAAATCACTTTTCTTCGGAGGTTTTAAACTCATTGCCAATCTCCTCCTGCCAGCATATTTGTAAGATATGGATCTGCACCATAACGCCCTTCCAGATATTGTTTATCATAGGCTGCAGTACTATTTACTCGTTCATTGTTTTCTCTTCTGATTTCATATAGGGAATATATTTCACTTTCGTGCCTTTCATTTTCTGCCGCAAACCAAATTTCATCCCGTCTGAAAACTGTATTTTTCATTGTTGTCATATCATGGGAAGTAAAAAGTAACTGCGCTCCCTTTTTGTTTACATTCTTATTCTTAAACAATGAAATTACATAACGAAGCAGCTTAGGATGCAATTTTGCATCCAATTCATCAATAATCACCAGCCGTCCTTCTTGCAGTGCTAACAAAATCACAGGTAATGCCGCGATCATTTTCTTTGTTCCATCTGACTCATCATTAAAACTTAATTCATAAATCTTTCCCTCTATCATACGCTGCGTATACAGTTCATGATTTTCTTCATCATACCGATAACCTGATACATCAATATCAACATCATTTAGTGCACGAACAATTCTCTTTCGATATGATTCATCATCAGAAAACATTATTTGTCTGTCTGCAATCGGATTTGCATAGTTTTTGACAATGCATGATTCAAACCACTTCTGAACTTCCACAATTACCGGTATATCATAGTTGATTGCCAGAAAAGATAAATATGGCATCTTGGGGTTTACCGAGCGGTTAATACTCGCTTTATTGATGCTTGCACCCAATGTAATTTCAGCACCTTCCCTATCAAAAACCATACCCGTTCTCTTTCCACCAATGGATTTCCAATATAAAGATTCTTCAACAATGTCATCCCCGCATATTGATAAGTTGTATCTGTATTCATTTTTTCCCTGTCGGAAATACACTTCAAATTCTGTCGGCATTTTCCTAGATATTTCGTTAAAATAGAATGGTGCCGCACTTATCTTCTGCTGAATAATAATCTTTTCTCTTGCCTTCTCCAATTCATATATCGGCTTAACCACTGTAGAAATCAAACATGAAAGAGCTAGTAACAGATTGGTTTTTCCCCCACCATTCGGACCATATATAACTCCTACGGGAAGAAGTGCATCTGCTTTCTCGCTTTTTAACAACGATTCTGAAAACTCCGGAATAGATGTTGCCTGAAAATCGAATGTTGTTGTTTCTTTATATGATTTAAAGTTTTTAAAAGAAAATTGACACAGCATCCTGATATTCCTCCCTCTGAACTGTCTTATTTGCACTTATTATATAATTAATATATTCGTTTTTCAAGTTTTATACCCATATTTCATAAATTTTATTTTTGAAATATGGGTATAAAAGTCATTTTTTCTGGTTTTATAATATTATTTTAAGTTTCCTTGCTGA